>Ga0209128_1000953_pt1 | contig 20366 bp, 22 predicted proteins | sample ETNvirnome_6_100_FD_184072 | JGI IMG/M metagenome (GOLD analysis project Ga0209128, IMG submission 184072) | Marine viral communities from the Pacific Ocean - ETNP_6_100 (SPAdes) (version 2) | ecosystem: Environmental > Aquatic > Marine > Oceanic | place: Pacific Ocean | collected 2013-06-19 | reverse complement strand
CAAAGAGATTTAAAGTCTGTGCGGCAGGTAGAAGATTTGGAAAATCTTACCTTTCTGCTGTAACTTTACTTATAGAGGCTTTAAAAGAAGAAAACGAGTTTGGTTATAAGCTAGGACCACAGATTGTAACCTATTACGTAGCTCCAACTTTCCAACAAGGGAAAGATATTATGTGGAAACTCATAAAAGGGCTAGGCGAAGGAGTTATAAAGGACACTTTAGAGAATACTGGAGTAGTAAAACTAATAAATGGAAGGGAAATCCACATAAAAGGGTCTGATAGACCAGATACTCTTCGAGGTGTTGGTTTAAGTTACGTAGTTTTAGACGAATATGCTACTATGAAGCCCTCAGTGTGGGAAGAAATCATAAGACCTACACTATCTGACGTAAAAGGTGGTGCATTGTTCATAGGAACACCTGCGGGGAAGAATCATTTTTATAATTTGTTTTTAACTGCTAATAAATTAGATGATTGGGACTCTTTTGAGTATAATACGGCAGATAATCCTTTTGTCCCAGAAGATGAAGTAGAAAACGCTAGAAACACCTTATCTTCTGAGGTGTTTTTACAAGAATATCAAGCTTCTTTTAGAAGTGGTGGTGGTAATGTATTTAAAGAAGAGTGGTTTGACAACGTAGTAGAAGAAGAACCAGAAGGTCAGTACTATATTGCTGTTGACCCAGCGGGTTTTGTAGATTTACAAGGTAGAAAGATGACAAGTAAGTTAGCAAGACTAGATGAGTGTGCAATAGCTGTTGTAAAAGCAGGACCAGACGGGTGGTACATAAAAGATATTATAACTGGTAGATGGGATGTTAGAGAAACCAGTATACAAATATTAAGAGCAGCTCAAAAGTATAGACCAGCGTGTGTAGGTATTGAAAAAGGAAGTTTAAAAAATGCTATTATGCCATATTTAACAGACCAAATGAGAAGATTAAACACGTTTCCAAATGTAGTTGAAGTAACGCACGGTGGTAAAAAGAAACAAGAAAGAATTACATGGGCTTTACAAGGAAGACTAGAACACGGAAGAGTTTCTTTTAGTAAGGGTGAGTACTTAAAAAAATTAATAGAGCAAGCTTTAGATTTTCCATCTCAATTAACTCACGATGATATGTTAGACGCATTAGCGTATATAGACCAAATAGCAGTAACTTCATATATAGACCAACCTTGGGTTGATACTTGGAGTCCACTAGACAAACAGGCAGGATATTAATGGCAAATAGTATTGTAGTAAATGACTCACCAGACGGACAAGACAAATCTAATGACCCGTTAGCAGGGTGGATAGTATCTAAAGTTCGTGATTGGGAAGATTATAGGAATACAAATTTTAGAGCTAAGTGGAATGAATATTATCGCCTTTGGAGAGGTCTTTGGAAAGCTGAAGATAAAACTAGACAGAGTGAAAGAAGCCAACTAATTGCTCCAGCATTACAACAAGCCATAGAAGTAACTGTGGCAGAGTTAGAAGAAGCAGTATTTAGCTCTAAGCGTTGGGTTGATATAGATAAATCTACTATAGAAACTCCAGAAGAAGAGCAAGCTATGGGGTACTTAATAGACCAGCTATTAAAAGAATATGAATTAGCTAAAGTTCCTGATGCGGTAGCAGAAGTATTTTTAAATGGCGCTATATATGGTACAGGTATAGCTAAAGTTGTAGTTAAAGCTAGAGAAACAAGACAACCTGTTATGGACGAACAAGGTGTTATTTCTTCTGAAAAAACTATTGTTCCAGAAGTGTCATTAGTACCTATTGACCCAATGGAATTTGCAATTGACCCACTAGCAAAAAATATAAATGATGCTGAAGGGTGCGCACATATTCTATATGTCCATAAAAACTCAGTTAAACAAAAGCAAGAGGCTGGTGTTTATGCAGATGTAGATATAGGTGGTGGTAAAGATGATAGTGACTATTGGGCAAGAGGAGAAGCGACTCCATTAAATAAACACGATTGGGTAAAAATTATAGAGTACCATGGTAGAGTACCTGTGGAATTATTAGACCCAATTGGTTCTGCTGTAGAAGAAGAATTAAATATATCCGCAGAAGAACAAGAAGAAAAAGCAGATACTGTAGAAGCTATTGTAACTATAGCAAATGACGGGACTCTTTTACGTGCGGTAGAAAATCCATTTTTTATGCAAGATAGGTCTATAATTGCATACCAGCATGATAGAGTACCCAATAGATTTTGGGGTAGAGGCATAGCTGAGAAAGGGTACTCTCCTCAAAAAGCTTTAGATACAGAGTTACGAGGAAGAATAGATGCTATGAGTTATGCTATTCATCCTATGGTAGCTATTAATGCAGCTTTAGTTCCACGAGACTTAAATACTACTTTTAAAGTATATCCAGGAAGGTCTATATTTACTAATGGTCCAGTTCAAGAAGCTATACAACCTATAAATTTCCAACCTCCTACATCTTTATCTTTTAATCAATCAGGAGATTTAGAAAGAATGGTTGAAATGGGAACTGGTGCTTTTCAAGCGGCAGCTTCTACTAACCAACAACCACAGAATCAAACTGCTAGTGGTATGAGTATGATTACTAGCTCAGCAATTAAGCGTAATAAAAGAACTTTGCAAAATATAGAAATAAACTTTTTAGATGAGTGGGTTAAAAAATCTGCTTATCGTTATATGCAATTAGACTCTGAAAAATATCCAGTAATTAATTTAAGATTTGTTATTAATTCTACTATGGGAATTATGGCTAGAGAATTAGAAATACAACAATTAGTACAATTATTAAATACTTCTCCTCCAGAATCTCCTAGTTATTGGATGCTTATAAAATCATTATATGAATTAAGTAATATTTCTAATAGAGAGGAAATGCTACCAATTATTGATCAGCAATTACAGCAAAGCTTACAACCGAAGAAGCCAGAGACTGACCCTGTTGCTATGGAACTTGTCAAGATAGAAGCTGATAAAGCTGAGACAGATGCTTTTAAAGCTGGAAGTGATGCAGTTTATAAGAAAACTGCTGGTATACTTAATCTTGCTAGAGCTGAAGAAATTGAAGAAGATAATATAAGAGAAGGTATTGGGGTAATTTCGCAATTAGCTAAAGACGAACAACAACTAATTAAAGATGAACAAGAGCGGGCGGTACGAGCACAACAACAAGGGCAAGTTCCTCAGCAAGCACAAGTAACGCCAAATATACAACAGGCTGCGCCAAGTAATACAGTATTACAGCAATAACCTAGAGGTAATATATAATGAATAAAGAACAAGAAGCTATATATGAAACTTACTTTGAGATGTTTAGTTCTAAGGGATGGCAAAATTATTTAGTCACAGTGAAAGAAGAGAAAGAAAATACTATAACTAAAACTATTTATGATGCTAGAACAGAACACGATTTAGGAAGAGCGCAAGGAGCAATACATTATTTAGATTTAGTTTTAAATTTAGAAAATACTATTGAAAATATGTATGATGAAGCTAAAAGGCAAAATAAAGAAGAAGAAAAAGAAGAAGATGATAAAAATTATATTGAACAAATAGAGGATAGTGGGTAATGTTATACGAGTATTCGTGTAACACACACGGTAGATTTTCTAAGATATGCTCATTAGCAGACAGAGAAGCAGAAAAGCCCTGTCCAGAATGTAATAAGCTAAGTAAGTTTGTTATATCAGCCTCCCAGTTTAAATTGGAGGGTATTACAGGTCACTTTCCCACTGCTGCTAGTAAATGGGAAAGAATACATGAAACACATGGTGAACTTAATACTAAGAGGAAATAGATATGGCAGAAGAACAAGTACTTATATTAGATAGAAATGTTCAAGATGCGGTTGATGCGCAAAATGAACCAGAAGAAGAACAGGTTGCAGCAGAACCTGAAAATAAAGAACCAGAATATGAAGTTCCTGATAAGTTTAAAGATAAGTCTATTGCAGATGTGTCTAAATCTTATGAGGAATTAGAAAAAAAACTAGGTCGGCAAGCCCAAGAGTTAGGTGACACTCGCAAGCTTGCAGATGACTTGCTACGGCAAGAACTAGATAAAAATAGGCAAACTCAGGCTCAAAATACTGAAGAACCAACAGAGTTTGACTATGATAATCCGTTAGAATCCGTGAAGAAATTAATACAGAAAGAGTTGAGTCCTGTCAGGGAACAACTACAAGCTAACAGAGATATCTCTACTAGAGATAAGTTAGCAACCCAGCACCCTGATTATCTGGATATTGCATCTTCTCCTGAGTTTTCCGATTGGGTCAATTCGTCACCTATTAGAGCAGATTTGTATAGACGCGCCAATGACCAGCTTGAATATAATGCTGCCGTTGAATTGTTAGATACTTGGAAAGCATTGAACCCTAAGAAGGAAGCTCCTTCTAAGGCTGAAACTCAAAAAGTAACTAAACAAAAGATTAACGAGCTTAGCACCGAGTCTGGTAGTACAGGTCAAACGTCAACCAAAACTTTCTCTCGTAGAGAACTTATTAACCTAAGAGCTACTAATCCTAACAAGTATTACGAAATGGCTGAAGAAATCAGAGATGCGTATGCTACTGGTAGGGTTAGATAGATAATTTAACAACAAAGGAGAAGTAAAATGGCAGCTTTCTCAGCAGCCAATTCTCAAACGATTACTACACAGGCGAATTATATACCTGAAATGTGGTCGGACGAGATTATTGGCGCATTTAAAGCAAACCTTGTCTTAGCTAATCTCGTAACAAAGATTATGCACAATGGCAAAAAAGGTGATACTGTACATATTCCTGTGCAGGCTCGTGGTAGCGCATCTGCTAAATCAGCAGGAAATAACGCAGTAACACTTATCACAGATACAGCGACCAAAAAAGATATTTCAATTGACAAGCATTTTGAATACTCTCGCTTAATTGAAGACATGGCTGAAATTCAAGCAATTGATAGTTATCGTAAGTTTTATACTGACGATGCTGGATTTGCATTAGCTAAACAAGTTGATACTCACTTACATGGGTTGTTTGAAGCCTTAAACGGTGCTACAGCAGATGGAAGCTCTTATACCGCAGGAGTCATTGGCTCTGACGGTACAACCGCTTTTAATGACGCAGCAAATACAAATACTGGTAACGGTACTGCTATTGCTGACGCTGGTCTTCGCAAAGTAATTCAAACACTAGATGACGCAGACGTTCCTTTATCAGAACGTTATCTTGTTATCGCTCCAGTAGAAAAGAAAAGCCTAATGGGTCTTTCTCGTTTTACTGAACAAGCGTTTGTTGGTGAAGGTGGACCTGCGAATACTATTCGTAATGGTCATATCGGTGATGTTTACGGTGTTCCAATATACGTATCTACTAACGTAGCTAGTTTTGATGCTGATGATGGTAGTACGGGATATAGAGCTAACTGCTTATTTCATCGTTCAGCAATAGCGTATGTTGAGCAAATGGGTGTTCGCGCTCAAAGTCAATATATGCAAGAGTACTTATCTGACCTATTTACCGCAGATACAATCTACGGTGTAGGTGAGCTTCGTGACGATGCTGGTGTATGTATTATATCACCTGAGTAATATAACGGGAGTATGGTTCGCCCTGCTCCCATTTTTTATAATTTATAAATAGAGGATTTTATCATGGCGAATACATTAACCCTTAATGAAGTACGTAGGGGTCGTAAGCAATTCACAGGTTTTTTTGCTAGTGATATGTGGACTGTAAAAGCAACTTGGGCTGACCAAGACGCAATAGATGCTAATGATACATTAACTGTTACTATGGCAGTTCCTGGCGTAGAGTTAGGAGACATGGTTGTTGGTGTTTCTTGTAGTGTAGACCTTAGTGACGGTTCAGACCAAGCAGTTCTTACTGCTGCTGTTACTGCTGCTGATGTTGTAAGTTTATATATACAAGCAGATAAAGGTGAGTTTGCAGCAGACGCTCTTAATGCTGGAGTTATGAAAGTATTAGTAGCACGACCAGCTTGGTAGTAAATAAAATTTAATTACAGCCTGAAACAAGGTAACTGTAGGAGGCAATAATGCCAAAAGCACAAGTAAAAAAAGAACACACTGCTGTTAAAGCAGAACCCGTTTCTAAGCCTTTAGCTGAAGGTAGAGCTAAAGTTAAACATAAAGAAACTGGAGAAGTACTAGAAGTAGACGCACTTCACGCTTTAACTGTTTTAGGAAAACAGGGTAAGTATGAAATATTAGAGCATAAAGCAACCCTTGGTGCATTATCCGCATTTTGTGATATACATGAAATTAGGTATCCAGGAGGAGGAACAGTAGACCAATTAGTTGCTTTAGCAATAAGAAAATAAGAGGATAGTATATAAATGGCTACTAGGAAAGAATTAGTAAATGAAGTTTTAAGACGTTTAAGAGAACCAGAGTTAGGTGCTGATTCTACTATAGCGTCAAGTACTTATGCAGTAATGGTGGCTTCTTTCCTTAATGACGTTAAAGAAGAGTGTGAAGATGCTTGGGGTTGGGGACAACTTAGAGAAACTGTCCAGTTTGATACTGAATCAGGTACGTCTTTGTATTCTTTACCATTAACAACAGTAAGAACCAAGTTACTTTCTATGTGGAATACTACTCAAAACTCTAGGATGAGACAAGTTACAGAAGACTACTTTAATAGAAGTACTCTTATAGGTACACAGGCTAATGCTGGACCTAGCTATTATAGAGATAGGGGCGTAAATGCTGCAACTGAATATAAACAAGTAGAATTACTTGCTACTCCAGATGGAGTTTATACTATAAAAGCAGAAGTCGTTAATCCACAAAAAGAGCTTACTACTGACGATGAAAAAGTAACTTTAAGTATGGCTAGAAAAGCTATGGTTTATGGTACTTGGGGGTTATGTATATCTGAAAGAGGAGAAGATGGCGGTCAACTAATGGATGAAATAACAAATAAGTATTCTTTTTACCTTCAGACTGCTATAGAACTTGATAGACGTTCTTATCCAGGTGATGGTGATTCAGAGGTAGTATAATGGCTACCAGACTTATACCCGTATCTATACCATCGCCAGGAAATTTAGGATTAAACACACAAAGCTCTGCTGTAGGATTAGGACCAGAGTGGGGTTTATTTTTAGATAACGTAGAGTTTGATAACTTAGGTCGAATTGCTGCTAGAAAAGGATTATTGAAAGTAACTACTAGCGCGATAGCTAGTAAACCTACTTTTGGTAACATATTTGAATATAGACAGACTGCTACTACATCTCATATTATAAGTGGTGATAGTACTAATGGTAAGCTATATTCTGGTACAACAACATTAACAGATATAACTGGAAGTCTTAGTTTTACTAATAAGAATTGGCAATTTGCTAATCTTAACGGAAGAGTAATAGCAGTAACTAAAGAAGAATTTCCTATTTACTGGACAGGTAGTAGTAATTTTGATTACATACATAATCAACATTCTAATTGGGCGGCAGCAACTGCTTACGCACTTGGAGATACTGTAAAAGCTGTAGGGTCTGCAACAAAAGAAAGGTATTTTGTTTGTACTTCAGCAGGAACATCAGCAGGTTCAGAACCTACATTTCCTTCTACGGAGGCAGCTACTGTAGTAGATAACGGAGCTACGTGGACTACAGTTAAAATGCCAAAAGGTAATTGTATTTTATCAGCTTTTGGTAGATTGTGGGCAGCAGATTCAGATAAAACTACGATAAGGTTTTCTGCTTTAAATAATGAAAAATTATGGGATAGTACAAATGGTGGTGGTACTGTAGATTTAGTTAATAACTTTGCTTTTGGTAAAGATGAAATTATTGCTTTAGCTACTTTTAATAACCAATTGATTGTTTTTGGTAAAACAAATATTATAATATTTAATAGTCCAGTTATTCCTACATCTTTATCGTTAGCAGACTCTGTAGTAGGCATGGGATGTGTAGCAAGAGATACTGTTCAGAATATAGGTTCTGATTTATTATTTCTTTCTGGAGATGGGTTAAGGTCTTTATCTCGTACTATTGAATTAGAAAAAATGCCAGCTCAAGATTTTAGTCAAAACATAAGAACAGATATTATTAAAGAAATAAATACTGTTACAAAAGAAGATATTAAATCTTGTTGGTCAGAAAAAGAAGGATTCTATCTTCTTAAACTCGGAAGTACTGTATATAATTTTGATTTTAAGAAGTTAATATCTAGTGTAAAGACTTTAGAAGTACCGCTACCAAAAATATCTAGGTGGCTTGGTATGGAACCAGATAGTATGTTCGTAGCTAGAGATGAAACTATATATTTTGGAAAGAAGGGGTTTGTTGCAAAATATAGTGGTTATAATGATTCTACTTGGAGTGGTAGTGATGTAGTATCTGGAACGTATAATTTTAAGTACAGGTCTAATTGGCAAGATTTTGGATTTATTTCTCCAGAATTACAGGCATTATATAAAATGCCTAAGAAAATTAAAACTACTGTCACAGAAGGACAAGAATATACATTAAATTATTTTTGGGCTTTTGACTATATTAATACAGAGTATAGACAATCAGCTACTGCAATATTAAATAACTTAGTAAGTTCTGGGTCTCAATGGGGAACATCAGAATGGGGAGTTGCAGAGTGGTCTGGAGATGCTGAAGCAGTTGATTCTGTACCAGCACAACTCTCTGGTTCTGGACAAAATATGCAATATGGATTTGATATAACTATTGATGGTAGCACTATAGCTATACAACAAATAGAACTACTAATTAAAATCGGAAGGGTGGCAAGGTAATGAGTGATTATACAAGAGTAAATGATTTTAGCGCAAAAGACGCATTAAGTACAGGAGACGCTCTTAAAGTTATAAAGGGTTCAGAAGTAGACGCTGAGCTTGATGCTATTGTAACCGCAGTAGCAACAAAAATAGAATTTGAAAAAGGTGATGATATTGCTTCAACTACTACTTTAGCAGTGGGTACTGATGGAAACTATTTTGATATCACAGGAACTACACAAATTAATGCTTTTACTGTTGCTATTAATAGGCGGTTTACTTTACAATTTGATGGAGCTTTAATATTACAGCACCACGCTACAAATTTAGATTTACCTAGCCAAGCTAACATAACTACAGCAGCAGGTGACGTAGCAGAGTTTTTTAGTCATACTGCTGACCAAGTTCAATGTGTTAACTACACAAAAGCAGATGGTACAGCAGTTGTAGCAAGCGCAGGTGGTGGTCCATCTGTAGGAACTAACGCAATTATTAGAACTAACGCTGCAAATATTCAGGAAGATATAACTCTGAGCGACCACTTAGCAACATTTACTTCTGTTCACGGGGATGAAACTTTAAACAAAGGAACAGATGATGGTTTTGTAGATGGCGATATGGTGCAATTAACAGGAAGTGACTTACCTAATGGGTGGTTAGAAGATACACAATATTTTGTTAGAGATATTACATCTTCAACTATGAAACTAGCACTAACTTTTGGAGGTTCTGCTGTAGCTATTTCAGATAACGGTTCGGGAACTAATAAAATATATCAAAATATAAACGGAATGACCGCAGGACCAGTAACAATAAGTGAAGATACAGTTACCATTCCGTCAGCCAGTAACAATAAGTGAAGATACAGTTACCATTCCGTCAGGTTCAACATGGACTATAATATGAGGATAATATGTCAACACTAAATGTAGATACACTTCAAGACAAAGCAGGTGCTTTTGAACACGCTAGATTAGTTCAGGTTGTCAGTACTGAGACAGGAGCAGTATCAACTGGGACAACTATAATACCTTGGGACGATACAACGCCACAAAACGATGAGGGAACACAGTTTATGACTCGTACTATCACCCCAACTAATACAGATAATATTTTAGTAATAGAGGTATCGATTGGCTGGATGGATACAGCCAATATTAATGGTGGTGGGATTGCATTATTCAAAGATTCAGATGCTAGTGCGATTGCTGGTTGGTATTATTATCACTCCGCATACGAGGAGTGTAGGTGTAATGGTACTCATGTTATAACTGGAAGTCTTGGCACATCAGAAATTACATTTAAACTTAGAGGTGGTGGTGATCAGGCAGGTACATTTTCATTTAATGGTTATGCAGGTTCTACTAAATGGAACGGGGTTGAAAAAAGTACAATAACAATATCGGAGATACGAGCATGAGTATAACTACAAATAATCCAATAGCACTTGGTTGGAAATATCCTAATGTTGGTGGTATCTCAACTGTAGATGGAGTTATAACAGAATGGCCTGATTCACTTCCAACACTAACGCAGCAAATTGTAGATGCGGCAGAAGCTGAGTGGGAAGCTAGTGAGGGGCATAAAGAAAAACGTAGGGCTGAATATCCAAGTATAGAAGATCAATTAGATGATCTATACCATAATGGTATATCTGGTTGGTCAGCAACGATTAAAACTACTAAAGATAAATACCCAAAGGAATAAATAATGGCAACACAAATTCAAAGCGCAAAAATTGTAACCGAAGAGATCGAAAATGCAGCAGGGGCGAATCCTTATTCCATCACATTAGGAACTGAAAATACCACAACAGGTGGTACGGCTATTGATTTCATAGATATTCCTTCTGGTGTAAAGAGGATAACGGTTATGTTTTTTGCACTTTCTGCATCAGGTGCAGGTGCTTGGCTTGTGCAGTTAGGTGATTCTGTAGGCATAGAGACAACGGGGTACGTTTCAAGGGGTGGTGTTCTATCACTAAACGCTACGCCACAAGCGTCTACTGCTGGGTTTATATTTAATGATGCAGCAGGATCAGCAGACGCAGTCTACGGAACTATGAACTTTTACTTGGAAGATGCCTCTGGATTTAGTTGGGTTGCAGATGGTCTGAGGAATCATGGAATTGTTATTGATGGAGGAGCGGGAGGCAAGTCGCTAAGTTCTGAATTAACACAATTACGCATAACCACTGTAAGTGGAAGTGATACTTTCGATGCAGGGGCAATCAACATTCAATATCAATAGGAAAATAATATGTCTAATGTAATTGAAGTAAACGTACAAACGGGGGAAAAGACAACACGCTCCTATACCCAAGAAGAAAAAGATAATATTGCTACGGCTCAAGCAGAGGCAAAGAAGAATTTTGATGACTCTGATTATAAGACTAAACGTATGTCGGAATACCCAACGATAGAAGAATGTGTCCACGCAATTCTTGATGATGATTTAGAGGCACTTCAAGCTAAAAGAACTGCTGTTAAGGAGAAATATCCAAAATGAGTAAAATAACTTCCACTCAATTACATCTTGGCGAGGCCGCTTCTGCTGGTTCGTCAACTGCGGCACAAGGACAAATATGGGTTAAGTCAGATACACCAAGTTCCTTGTATCATACAGATGATGCAGGTACAGACCATAGAATAAATGGTATTACTTTAACTGCTGAACAAGCAACCACAAGCACTACTGCAATAGATTTCACAGGAATACCTGTTGGTGTAAAAAGAATAACAGTTATGTTAGATGGGGTTTCAACAGATGGGAGTAGTGTTCTTGGTGTCCAGTTGGGTGACACAGACGGCTTTGAAACTTCTGGTTATGTCGCTGGGGTGACACAGACGGCTTTGAAACTTCTGGTTATGTCGCTGTGGGAGAAGCCGCATCCACATCTGCCGCATTTACAACACTTTTCCCATTCGCGCAAAATAGTAGTGCGGCCGCAACATATAATGGGGCAATGGTTTTGACATTGCAGAACAGTTCGACAAACACATGGACATGGCATGGTAATGTTGGGCGGTCAGACGCTGTTGTTACTGTACAGGGGTGTGGGATAAAGCCACTATCGGCAGTACTTGATAGCGTTAGACTTACCACAGTAAGTGCAGATGATTTTGATGCTGGTGCGTGTTCAATTTCTTATGAATGAGGAAAATTAAATGGCAGATGTAAAACAATTCAACGTGTCAACAGGTGAAAGAACTGAAAGGGAATATACTCAGGCAGAGAAAAATGCTATTGCCTCAATGCAACCCACGACTGATGAAAAGTGGATAACTATAAGAAGTAAACGTGATGCGTTGCTACGAGAATGTGATTGGTGGGCTAGTTCAGACTTAACTATGTCAGATGCACAAACGGCTTATAGGCAAAATTTAAGAGACTTACCTGCATCTGAATCGAATCCAGACGATATTGTGTTCCCAGATAATAACTATGTCAGATGCACAAACGGCTTATAGGCAAAATTTAAGAGACTTACCTGCATCTGAATCGAATCCAGACGATATTGTGTTCCCAGATAAACCCTGATGACAGATATACCATGGTACGCGTATCTAATAATACTATTTCTTCCCTGCTTAATAAATACCCTCATCGGTATATATATCCAGCTTTACTTAAAGCGTATAAACAGGCAAGAAAAGAATCCACCGTGGACGTACAAAAAAAGTCTAGTTAGTGCAATAATAATTGGTGCGCCTATGGGTGCATTAACACAGATATTATTACAATCTGTACTATCCCCATATATTCATATGGATGGTGATAGTCAATGGAATTTAGTTATATTTTGTGCAGTATTCTGTCCTTGGTTAATTATGTTTGGGTACTCAATGGCTCTATGGTACACAAAGAAAAAGGGATATGTACTTCTATATGAATATTTAAGAGTACGACATTTAAAATTGGAATACCCAAATGACGATAGTGACTTTACAGTACAAGGGTACCATAATAATAACGATATACGGGAAGAGTAATGATTATTAAACACCCAGAAGCTATTGTTAAAGGTATAGATTTTATTACTTATGGTTGTAGTGGTTGGGCTTGTGTAGCAGCTTATGTAAATCACTACTCAACTTTATTTGCTATTGGAATTGCTTTCTGTTCTTTAGTTGTTAGTATTGTATATAAGCATCTGAATTATAGAGTAAATAAAAAGAAAGTAGAAGGTATGTTTGGAGACGAAAAAGAAAACTGGGAATAAAATGAAATTGTCTCTTATAGAATTAAAAGACCCTGGTGAAAAAGCATTACTATTATACACTATAGCTAAAGATAATAAAGAAAGAGAATATTGGGCAAATTATAATCCTGACCAATTAGTAAAAGATTTAGAGAAACATGATAAATATCTATCTGTGGTAGACGAAAATAATAGATGTTATGGTGGTTTTATATGTGAAAAGTCTTGGTTTCATGTTTATATTTCAAATAAAGCTAGAGGTAAGTGGGGATTTCTACTAAAAAAAGTTATTAATACTATTTTAGATAAATATAAAGAAGTAAATATACATATTTCTAAAGATAATAATTATGTAGGAAATACTAAATTACATAATAATAGTTTATATAAACATTTAAAAAAGAGATACGGAATGAAAAAAATTAAAGAGATAAATAATAAGGTATATTATAAAATAGAGAGGACAGTATAATGGGATTCATAGGTGATGCTATTGGTTCAGTGGCTGGTGGTATAGGTAAGGCTGTAGGTGGTATAAGCAAAGCCGCAAGTGGTTTATTTAATAGTCCTTTAGGTAGTGCCGCACTGTCTTTTTTACCAATACCTGGCGCACAAGCAATAAATCCACTATTTTCATTAGGTACATCATTAGCAGGGAATTTACTAGGTAGAGCTTTTGCTCCTGATGCACCTACACTTAGTAGAAATACTCCAGGAGCTACTGGAGGAGGGTTTTTACCCTCAGGTACTACTATTGCTAATCCTCTATTTAGTACTAAACAAAAAGTGACTGGTAGCGAGATAGACGTAACGTCTGATTTTACTGATTTAGGAGAAAGACGAAGAGGAACTTTTGAAGGACTGTTTGATAGAGAAGCTGCAGCTTTACAAGGATTTGATAGAGAAGGACAAATAGACGAGCAACAAGCATTACTAAAACAAATATTTGACCAACAGTTTCAAACAGAACGTACTGCTTTATTTGACCAATTAAATGCTCAAGGTGGAGGAGTTCTTGCGACTCCAGGTGGTAGAGATTTGCTAGGTAGATTTGCATCTAACGCTGCAATATCTAGAGCGCAACAAGATTTAGCAGCTTTTGATAGAGCGCAAGCAGAAGAAGATAGATTAAAAGGACTAGAATCATCCACGGCAGGTAGGGCAAATTGCTGCTCAAGGTAATCAGGCTATAGCACAACAAAACTTTGATACTGAAGCAGAGAAATTTGCAGCAGATTCTGGATTAGTATCTGAAATATTTAAAGGAGTTACTAGTGGTATAGGAGATATATTTACTGGTGGTAGAACACCACCAATAAATCCTGCTCCTAACCAATCATTATTTAATCCTACAGGATTTGGTAATACACAAGGTGCATTTAATGCTGTATTTGGTGGTCCAAGCCCATTCAGTAGTTTAAGACCACAAATAATAAGATAGGGGAAACGTAATGGCAGGCGAATTATTTGAAAGTCCAGCTCAAGTATATCAAAGACTTGAAAAAGAAAAAGAAGCAGGTAGAATAGCAGAGACTGCAGCAACTGCTGGAGTAGACCCTATACGATTAGGCTTTCAAAGACAAAGAGCTGGAAGAGAAGATATTACTGAAGGAATACAGCGTTTGTTTGGACACGTACCACCTGAAGTTCAAGCAGCAGAGCAACAGCAAAAAATAACAGAGGCTATAAAACATATACCTTTTGGTACAGAAGAGTATTATCAAGCTGCTGCTGATGAAGCATATAGAATGAATAATTTACAGGTAGCTCAAAAATTTATTGCTTTAAGAGACCAAGCAGCTACTGCTAGACTTTCTAAAACTCAAGCTGAAAAAGATATTGAGAAAACAGGACTAGAATCAAAAGAGTTAGAAGCAAAAACAGCTTGGACATGGAGTAGACAAGCAGAAACAAATGCAGACACTATGGGAAAAGTTATTGATAATATAACAAGAGGAGCAGCTAACGAGGCAGATATAGAAAAAGTTTATTCTGATATGAAAACACAGGAAGGGAATCTAAAAGCGCGTGAGGAAGAGTTAGCTGAAAAGAAAAGAAATAATAATTTAACTGATGCAGATAGAGATGAACTGAGGGCTATTGAACAAGAAAAAGTAAACATGGAAAAAAATAAAATGTACATGGATAGCCAACTAGACCAAGCTAAACATAAATTTGAAAGAGAAAAGTTTGGGTTTGATAAAAAAGCACATGGTCAAGACCTTGCAACCAAAATATTAATAAACAATGCAGATAATCAGACTAAAAAAGAAATAGCTGAAGGTAAATTTAAAGCTCCTTCTGATATAACTCAAGGTGATATTAAGGCTGTAAGTGCAGTAGTAGACATGATGGATAACAGTGGGTTATGGGATGATGCTCTTAATTTAGAGGGATTTACAATTCTTGGTATGGATTCACCAGACATTAAAGAAGCAAAAAATTATATGAAAGTGTTAATTGCTTTTCAAGCAGAAAAATATAAGGTTTCACAAGAGCCAGGTGAACGTCAAATGAGTCAAAATGAACGTATAATGAAAGCTATAGAGTTCTATAAAGACCCAAATAATATGCAACCTTTAGTAGATGCAGGTCTAGTAAGTCAAGAAGAGTTTAATAGATGGAAAGCATTGCCTAAAAATAAGAAACCAGAACCACCTATTCAACGTTAAGGATTTATAATGGTACTTTCAGTATTATCTAAATTGCCTAAAGCAATGCAGCCTATACAAAAGAAAATAGGTATATCTGCAGAAGATTTATTAACAGCTCAACGTACTGCCAGAGGTACGGGTAGTGTTGGTCCTAATTCTGTTATAAGTCAAATAGCTTTAGGTAAACATCGTCCTGATATTTCTGCAGTTCCTATAGACAAATCCAAATCAACACTTAATTTTGGTGCAGGTAAACCTAATCCAGAAACAGGTGTCCCACCTCAAACACAGGCATTAAAAGATGCTGGATATGATGATATTTCCAGTTATGATTTTAATATACCAGGCTCAGAATCAGCATTAACTAGACAACATGAAAATATATTTGCTTCTAATGTATTAAATGTACAAAACTCTAAAAAAATGCTTAATACAACATTAAATCAAATAGATGCAGCTTTATCTGATACTGGTCAAGTTATAGCCAATCTTCCAGTTTCTCCTAGAAAAGGTATTTTTAAAGACATGAGCGTTTCTGAAGGAAACGAATTTATGTTAAAAGAACTAAACAAGAAATTTAATGTTGAAGTTATAGGTTCTAAAACTAATAATAAAGTTTTTAAATTAACTAAAAAAGTTGTTGGTGGTAGTGCTGTAGTTGGTGCTGGAGCAGCTCAAGCTGAAGAAGATTTAAACCCTCACATAGATTGGGATGAAATTGCTACCGCTCCAGAAGACCAAATATTTAATCATAAATGGAATTTACAGGATGGAACTGCATTAGGTACTGTTCCAATACCTGGTGGACAGACTAAAGAAGAAGTAGAGGCACGAGTTGATAGGTTCTTACTTGAGGAGAAAGAACAACAGCAAAAAGAACAAGATGACCGAACTGGTTTTTGGAATAATGTATTAGCGCCTGGTGAAACATTAAGAGCTGGTATGATTAGTCTTTTAGAAGGAAAAGGATTAGCAGTAACTAGAGAAAATATAGAACAAGTTTGGAATGATGCAGATACAAAAGAAAAATCTAGTTTTATGGAGCTACTTGACAGACAATTTGAAGCTATTGCTACAGCTCCTGACGGCACATTTAATCCATTAATAACATTCTATGCTAGAAACCCAACATTACGAGCTGGTCATACTGTAACTTTAGGTTTAGCTGCTGATTTAATATTAGACCCAGTTAATTTAATTGGTGGCAAATTATTCATGGAAGGTTTACAAAAAGTTGGTTTGTTTGTTAAAGCCACAGATAAAAAAGTAACAGGGGGTAAAGGTCAAGACTGGTTAAAGAAACGACAGGTTAGTAAAGCAAATAAAATAATAGAAAGAATAACAAAAAGAAGAGATGAGCTTGTTGCCACAGAAAATATGAACCCTGATGCTGCTATGAGAGTAGCTTATAACGAATATGATTTACAGCATGGGTTTTTAAATCAAATACATAATATTAATAATGCTGGAGATGTAGCAAAAATAGACCCGTTGTTAAAAACTATTCCGAGGTATCCTGGAACTTTTAGTATTAAAGAAGGAAAATTAGTACACGACTATAGAAAAAGAGTTATTGTTAATAGTTATAATAAAACAAGAGAAACAAATAAATTAAGAACTTATACTAATGATATTTGGAAAGGAACAAAAAATCGTTTTTTTACAAAAGGAGTAGATAAATGGATAACTCCAGTACTAACTAGACTACACGATTTATCTCCAAAGTTAGCAGATAGAATGGTAAGATTAGAATATGAGACTGCTAAATCAATGAAAGTTGATTTAGATAATGTTAATGTGTGGTTAGGTCAGTTTAGAGAATTGCCCAAAGAGGTACAAGTAAGATTAACACAACACTTAAATAATAAAAATTTTGATGGTGCTAGAGAGCTTATGAGACAAAGAAACCCGTCTATGGCTACTGAGTTTGATGCTAAAATAGTTCCAATGTTAGATGAAAAATTTAGATTGTTAGAGGAAACTGGTACTATTAGGTATCAAGAAAATTATTTTCCTAGACAAGTTAACGAACATTCTGCATTGCATAAAGCAATGAAAGAGGTAGAAGAGGGTGGAACTGCTGATGCTGTTGAAATGATGAGTGGTTTAAGACAAAAAATTCAAACTAAAGAACAATTGATAGGTAGAAAGTTATCTGATACTGAAGTAGCTGAAATGGCAAACTCTTGGTTTTTGCAACCACAAAACAATAAAGTAGTTAGAAAGTTAGATTTTGAAAAAAGACGTATTATTGATGAAATTGATGGAGATTTAATCAAACATTATGATACAGCAGACCACGCATTAACTGCCTACATCACGAAAGTAAACCATCAAACTCAAATAAGAAAATTTTTAGGTAAGAGAGTAGACGGTACTAACTTAGCAGATGATGAAATAGTAAAAGATAGTATAGGTAATATTGTAGCTAAATTAGAAAGAGATGGAGATTTAAGAGCTGGTTCTTCTAATGAAATTAAAGAGTTATTACAAGCTAGGTTTGTAGGTGGAGAAAAAGGAAGTGATTGGTTGGTTCAAAAAGCTAGAGATTTTGGTTATATGACTACTCTAGGTAATCCCCACTCTGCAATGACTCAGCTAGGAGATATAGGAACTTCTATGTATCTTCATGGTGTTTGGAATACAGGAGTAGCAATTGTCAAACAATTAGCGGGTAAAAATCCAGTAAGATATGAAAATTTTGGTACTGATGTTATGGCAGAATTAACTCATCAAGGCGCAGTAAACAATTTTTCTAGACAAGCTTTAGACTTTTCATTACGAAAAGGGGGGTTTAGAGCGATTGATATGTTAGGGAAAAATGCAAATATAAACGCATCTATTAATAAATGGTCTAAAATGAGTAACAGTCCTAAAATGGAATCTGCATTTCGAGCTAGGTTTAAAAATTCGTTTAATGACATAGAGTTAGATATGTTAGTAAACGACTTTAAAAATTTTAAACAATCTGGTACAGTAACAGATAACATGAATTATGTAACTTTTAATGAATTACTTGATGCTCAACCGATAGCGTTATCCTCACTACCAGAAAAGTATTTATCTATACCAAATGGAAGATTACTATATCAATTAAAGACATTTGCTTTAAAACAAGTAGACTTAGTTCGTAAAACAATAGGAAGAAAAGCGTCTCAAGGAGACTATGTAGGTGCTACTGCTGACGCTATGAGGTACACCGCAATAGTAGGTGGTGCTAACGCAACATCTACGGCATTAAAAGACTTAGTAAAAGATGTGTTAAGTGGAGATAAAGAAGCGTTAGATACTTTTAATGAAAACTTAGAAAATGACCCTTTACTTGTAAAAGAGATTGCTAAAAACACCATAAAGGTAATGGGATTTGACCCCGAAACAATACATTATCAGGGAATAGTAGACCTTACTCCTGTTGGAATAACCGTTCCTGGTGATATAGCAATTAATGTGGGTACTGGAGTGGCTACTGGAGATTTAGATAAAGTAGTTGACCCACTTAAATACGTACCAATAGTAGGTAGGTGGCTACATTACGTCATAGACAATCCAGAAAGTGGTGGCGGTTTCGACTTTAGTGGAGACGCGGGTGGATTTGACTTTAGTGGAAGTAGTGGTGGTTTTAAGTTCTAAATCTCACAAGCTCCCGCAGTACAAGCTAACTCTTGACTACTTGTAGTATAGTCAAGCTCCTCATTAAGCTCAGTCCAATCAATGTCTTTAGGCATTTCTTTATATAACTCTTTATACTTTTCCTCATCTATCTCCTCATACGGAGCATCTTGATATATATGGTCTGTATGTGGTAGAAAACTAATTCCACTCATAGACTCAAAGTTATCATACACCCAAGACATAGCAAGTAAAAATTCCTTTTCTTTATAGTATATAGTAACACTTGGTTTATGTTCACACCAATGTTCAGCATATATCTTCCACAACTCTAATTGTTTCATAGCTCCATACTGGTCTCTCATCACAGATGAGTTAGGAGACTGTACTGGGAAACTAAACACATACATATCGTTAGGTTTCTCTGGAGCATCTTTACATGGTATTCCCTTATCTATCATAAACTTACTTAGTGGGTCTTTCTTGTCTCCTCTAACATTCCGTATATAGTAAGAGCTATAACGAGGGTGTATGCCAGAGGCAGTATTACACAACTGAGACACAGTACCACTAGGCTTAACACAAGTGATAGCAACGCTCTGAGGAACTTGGAGCTTATCTGCCCAATCTTTGTTAGTTTCAATCGACACCTCTCTTAGTTCTTGTAACTTCTTTGGTAGTTGTTTGTTATTAGGGTCGCCAAGAGAAGCGTGGTCTAGTATGCCAGTTAAACTAACACCTAGTAATCTTTCCTCATCACAGTTGTTCTTGTAGTCTTTAGAAAGAAATCTAAAATCAGTCAATGTAGATTGCAAGGTACCTAGAATGGTGGCTACTCTAACTTTCTCTTTTAATCTTTCTTGACTATCTCCCGCACGTACTATGACCTCTGATAAGTTACAAAATTCTGAATCCCTGAGAATTATCTCAGAACACGGATTCGTTCCAAACTTATACTCGTGGTCTCTACGTCCATTTCTTTCTGCTACACGTTGAGCTGATGGTACAGAATAGATACCACGCTCTCCTGACTTTGATTCATATAAACTAGAACATTCATCTAAGAATACACTTAGAGCGGGTGTGTCCATGTAACATACTGAATTGTTAGCTAAAGCTCTATGTGGGTAGTCTAACCACCATTGACCGCTTTTAGCTTTCTGCATTTCTCTATCATCTAAA
>Ga0209128_1000950_pt1 | contig 20425 bp, 18 predicted proteins | sample ETNvirnome_6_100_FD_184072 | JGI IMG/M metagenome (GOLD analysis project Ga0209128, IMG submission 184072) | Marine viral communities from the Pacific Ocean - ETNP_6_100 (SPAdes) (version 2) | ecosystem: Environmental > Aquatic > Marine > Oceanic | place: Pacific Ocean | collected 2013-06-19 | reverse complement strand
AAGTAGATCCCGTGTCTGGTAAAATTCTTAGCAAAGGTGAAAGAGACAGGCACTGGGAACTTCAACAAACCCTAGATAGCGTAATGCAAGAAAATAAGCAAAGTATCACAATAAAAGTGAAGAAGAGTCTTTTAAACGAAGTTACCCCTTTCGGAGGTTATCCAAGTGGATTAGCAGGCCAATTAGGGCCAAATTTAGGCACTACGATAATGCCGCATACACCGGATGAACATCAATACTTAGGAGATGACACTAGTCAATCATCAAAAGCTGTTATCCACAGAAATGGTAAGGTGTTGCTTATATTAAACGAAAGAGGCTGGGATCTGCCTGGTGGCCACATCAGACAAGCAGAAAATGCTGTTTCGGCGCTTGTAAGAGAAGTATTCGAAGAAACAGGCTTGACAATAGCAGAAAGGGATATTACCTCGATGAGCATGCGCCATCGACATAAAACCTTCTTCTGTACAATGCTAACACATGATGATATTGTTTTAAGCGATGAACACTCTGAATATGGGTTTTTTACTTTGGAAGAGGCTATGGCTCTGGATAATTTAAGTGAAGACTATAAAAAAGCGGTTAAGGCTTGTCTAGAAGACAGAAAAGGCACAGTCGAATATACAGGAAATATTAAAATTAAAATCGGAGGCCACGGTGGTGGGTACCTTCCGGGTGGAGCTAAATAAGAATGGCAGAAGACGAAAAGAAACTTTACACAGGAAATTTAGAAATTGGCAGAGATCGGGCGACCGGTCGTCTTGTATCCAGATTTATTGACGAAGATCCCAATTTAGGTGAAAGAACACAAGATGAATGGCGAGATTTAGATTCTGCAGTGCAGGAGTTTTTTGGGTATAGCAGCTGGAAAGAATACAAAAAAGAAAACATGGCCGATATAAAGAAGTCCATGGAGCGCGACAAAGACGGACAAGTTACGCAGGCGAAGACTTTGCATCCATTTCATGTCGCTTATGCATTTGAGGAGTTCGAAGAAAACATATCGGTTGAAGATTATACTTTGGTCGGACTTCCAAAAACTGGAGAATTAGCACAAAGACCAGAAGCGGAGAGGATCAGAAAGCTTGTACAAAACAGAAAAGGGTATTTTAAAAAAGGTGGATTTCTAGACCAAGAGTTAAAAAACCCACAGGAAAAGCTAATAAACAAAAACATAATTGACAGAATTAAAAAACAATTTAATTTAGCGGAGAAGTATAAGACAATCTTAGGATCTCCAATGTCGGTCATGCACCCTTATACAGTAGAGGCAGTAACTAGTGAAGAATATGGCGCGCCGGTATACTGGATAAAAAATCCTAATAATTATCAAGACGTAACAACCCTCGACAGACCATCCGATAAAGTTCTGGGCATTGATAAAGAGAACTCTCCTTACTCAAAGCCGGGATCCGATGGAGTCGCGACATCTGGCATGCTGGAAGAACAAAGCGCTCGGAATGTCCCGAGAGATCCTGAGTGGAGGTCAGCAGAAAAGAAAAGAGTAGGCGTCACCCACGGCACCCATACGGACCCGAAGGCGGGTTTTGAAGCGGCGACAGAAAAAGACGCGGCCAGGGAGAAGTCGGGCGACCGAGATGCGACCGCTGCTGCTACGGCGCGCCGCGGCCAATATAAATACAACACCAGAGAAGAGATGCACGCGGAGTTGCAAGCTAGGCAGTCACGTGAAGTGTCCGAATTAGTTTGGGACATGGCAAAAATAGCGGACCCTCTTGGAGTATTGTCGTACAAAGATCTTGGCAGATCAATTGATAACATAAATAGCAACCCAAGCTATGAGAACGGTTTTGATCTTTTTCTATCTTCTCTTGCAGTGTTACCTGCGGTTGGACTTATAGGCGCGCTCGGAAGAGTTGCAAAAGGCACAAAAGCAGTAGCCAAAGGATCAGGGCGTGTTGTCAAGGCCGCAACAAAAGAAGCACAGGCCTTAAGTAGCGCTACAGAGCGCGCGATAAAACAAGGCGATGATTTTTTGAGAACGAATAAGAGAATTGCGGAGGTAACATTCACCGGAGCCAACAGGGCCTCCATAAAAAGGGTAGTGGGGGAAGAATTAGAAAGATTAGCCCAAATTATGAGAAAGGTCGGAGATAATTTGGTTGACGATGCTTTTGACGAAGTAGCCTATGTCAATAAATTGAGAACTTATCAAAGCGAACTTGCAACAGTCAGAAAGAATCTAGACAGTATGAAACGCCGCGCTAAGACGGGGGCGCCAAGAGAATACCTTAAAGGGCACACAAAGGCTATTCAGAAACAGATTGATGAGATTAACGTCAAAATTAAGAATGCGCCTGAAATAGCAAAAGCATTTAAGACATCAAGGATAACAAGAGAAACTTATGATTCAATACTGAATTCTAAAAATTTAGATGATTTAAAAAGCGCTGTCAAAAATTCGGAACTTAGCCAAAGTGCCAAGAAGGCAGTTGACGATATCGCCAAGCTAGATGACGTAGATTTGAAGGCGCTTAAGAAGATGTTGAAAGGCAATGCTAGAATTAAAAACTTGCCCCTAAGTCAAACAATCGCTAGGTGGGCCACAAAGACAATAAAGAAGGTGATGAAGACAGTACCACCCGCCGCCAAGGTCGTGGCAGGTGTTGCGCCGGCGTTAGCAAGGGCGAAGAGATTAAATACGGATAAAGCAAGAATAATCGGGATACCAGATGTTGACATAGATCCATCAAATATAGAGCTTTTTCTTTTACCAGTCGACTGGTACAGGAGTCCAGAGAATTTCTTAACAGAAAAAGAGAAGCTTGTAGCCAGAAGAGTAAAGATTGGCATTAGAGGATATATTACAGCAAATACGGTCGCATATGCTACTAGAAATAGAAAAGTTGCGCAGGTTCCGGCCGCTTCAGAAAAATCGTCAGAAGCTGCTTTGAGTCAAAAAGCTCAAGAAAAAGTTCAAGATATTGAATTACCAGCAGGACAACACAACCTGACACCGGAACAGACCAGAAAAAATCAGTTAGATGTATACAGCAAAGAGCAAATAGCTGATGAACCAAATCTGCCTGTTCCAAATATACCCTATAGTTTCATCGAAAGTAAACTAGGCGTCCCGGCAGCTGTGTGGGACATTTATAGAAACGAGTTAGCGAGAATAGAATCCGGTGGTGATTACAAAAAAAATAGAAAAGGCTCACAATATGATGGGCGATATCAAATAGGCGCTGATGAGAGAAACGCGGGAGCAGGGCATATTGGAGTTGACCCTCCGGGAAATAGCCCAGAAGAAAGAGAACAGTTCCGAAACAACCCAGAGTTGCAAGAAATGGTCTTTGCCGGAATGACCCATGGTAACCACAAGCTTTTAAGCAAGACAACTTTGACCGATAAGTACAGGCAGATTGAAGACCCTATAGAAAGAATAAAGATTTTGGCATATGCCCACAATCAAGGCTATAAAAATGCAGCAGAGTGGCTAGAGACTGGCGCATCGACAGTTGATGGGCTTGGGACAGACGGCACCGAATTTTATAATGCGGTGGCAGCTGCGTTGAGTTCAGGAGAAAAAGTTCCTACTCAAGAAATGAAAGCAATTATTTTCGGCCATAGTCAAACTGGAAGGTTTGGAGAAACGCTAAAGAGTAAAATAGAAGGACAAGGAGGGGAGGTATTTCCTAGAAAGATTGGGGAAAGAGTGAACAGCTCAAAGTCAGATTTAGGTTTGGCAAAAATAATTAAAAATATCTCCCCAGATGATGGTCCCTTTACACATGCTTATTTATTTTTAGGCGGCAATACTTGGGTGCCAGGTACTGATGACGGCAAGATTGTCAATCAAGCAGAATATGATAACTATATATCGGGGCCACCGCGCGATGGGAAACCAGATTACGATCTGGCGAAAGAAGAAATAATCGATCATGTAGTCGACACGCTGGAGGTTCCAAGAGAAAATATTTTGGTTATTTTACCGCCAGTCAACAGAGACAACGCTTACTCTGCTAGCAGAAAAGTGATAAATGATAAAGCAGAACAAGTATTTAAGACACTGGGCATTGCAGTAAATCCTCAAATAACTGGTGTTGGCAAAAACTTTGACAGGACAGGCGATGGACAAGGCGGCGTACACATAAGAGTAGGTTCCGGTCTTGAGAGAAGATCTAGCTACAGTATGTTGCGTAGATTTACTAGCGATACGGACGAAGCTTATAAAAAGAAAGCCAGGACTCCTTATCAGATTAATAGATTAAACAAAAGATTAGCAAAAAAACATGGTTGGTCGCCTCAAGATTTTGGGGCTGATGGCTATGATGAAGATTTGATAGCAAAAATCAAACGTTTTCAAAAAGACAGCAGTTTAGAGGTTGATGGAATCGCTGGGCTCGATACTGCTGAAGCTTTGGGACAACTATTAACCCCTTCTCCTGGGAAAGATGATACAGAACAAGCTCCCGTAGTAGGCGCCGTCCCGGAAGAAGATTTTACTCCTGAAACTCCGCAGGGTGCACCAGAATTATCTAATGCTCAAGCAAGAGCTAGGTTGGTGCGCTTTAAAAAACAATACGGCGATTATCTGACAGATAATGAACTGAGAGAAGCCATCGCTACAGCTGAGAGCCAGAACATTGACCCGGGTCAATATATTCGCGGGCTGCTTCTAAAAGATCTTAGCGACTATGAGAACTCCTTAACTAGAGCTAGCAATAATCAACAATTTTTAGAGAGGTTTGATTCTACGGGCGGTGTTACTGTACTAGATCCAAGAAAAGCGTATGTTATGCCAGAGATTATTCCATGGCTGAAGGGCTTGCAGAATGTTGATGATGGTAAGTGGCTAATTGGTGACATTTCACTTCCATTAGGTGGAAACGAGCAGGACTATGCTAGAGACACCGTTGTTGGGGGCAAAAGTAGACATGTAAGATTTAAGCACAACTCCCATCAGAATGGCGCTGATATTGATATTAATTTGCCTCTAAAAGGTGGAAGAACCAACGAATGGAATCAAGATATTAAAGATCCAGGGCAGCTTGACGAAGAAAAGATAATAAAATTCCTTAAACATTTTAAGAGCGATTCGCTAGCGAAAGTTATTTTTCTTAATAAAACACATGTTCATCATTTAAGAAAATACGCGAGGACAAAATATGGAAGAAACTCGGAGGAATATTCTGTTGTGCGTCAGTCGCTGCGCAAGGAGCGTGGCCACGAGGATCATATGCATGCTAGATTTAACGGGGGACCTAGCGGAGGAAGGCTTAAAGTTGCGCGCGCGCGCCTTAGAGGAGCTTCGGCGCCAACAACACAAGTAGCTGCAGCATCGGCGGCTGTGGACACGCGTCGCGGCGAGACCATACCTAGGTGGAAAAAAATTCCAGGAAAACCAAATATTAGTTATATATTAGGTGATTTAGAGCCTGGTGGACAGATTTACGCAAAGCGCAATGAGAATAGATTAGTAGCATCTGGCGCCTCTATGAACAAACCAATTTTAGCTTTAGTTCAGCTGTTAAAATATCGTGACGAACCAGAAAAACAATTAAACAAAAAAGAATTAGATGGTTTATTGGCATACACAGGCGTGGAATCAAACAAAATAAATCGTTTAGTTTCGAAGCGGCTGAGATCAACCAAAGATCGCAAAAGATTTAAAAAAAGAATGAAAACGATTGGCACAATTTCTAAGGACGATGCCAAAACATTCCTTAACCAGCTGGGGCTAGATCCAAACATGAAAATAAGGCATGGTGATTTTGGCAACAACGAACAAACTGCAAAACAATTTTTTGATTTTATGAGGTTAATTCACGATGAAGACAAATTAGAATCTTTAGGAATCGGAGAAGAGGCCTCGACAATAGTAAATTATATGAAAAGAAACATGCCTGGTGTCAAAATGGGACGTGATCGCGAATCCGGCAGGTGGGTCGATGTTCAGCGAGGCGGTAGAACGCGTGAGGGCCTGATTACAAAATTAAACAAATCCGGGCTAGCCGTACAAAGCCTGTACGGCAAGGGCGGTTTAATTAATGAAGGATTGCATTATTCCTTTGTCATAAACGACAAATACCTCTTATCAATGTACAGTGACCAAGGCGCAAACGCAAAATATAAAGGATCTAGAAATCGTTTTTATAATAAAATGATAACAATTTTAAAAGATTCTAATATTTTTCAGTCAAGTATAGCTGAAAATAAAGTCCTAGATTCACTATTTAGTTTTGCGGACAGTATAGAAAATGAATTGGTTTAAAAGACATTACAATAGGATATCTGCCAAAAAACACGGCTGGCACCCGAGCTGGTTTGCTCCATACTTATCTGAATTCGACAACGAATTACAAGATTCCATTATCAAGTTTCAAGTAGAACATGACCTGAAGCCAGATGGGCTTGTTGGGCCAATAACATATCGGCGTCTTCTTGCAAATAGAGAGCTGCGACTTGAAAATAAAAAATCAGAAAATTATATTTTAATTAACGGACAGCCCGTTGCAATCGGCTGGGATGTTGAGATCGATTTAATCAAGCCAGGGGCATTTAAAAAATACAATGGAACAAGAAAGCCAAAAATGATTGTAACTCATTGGGACGCCTGCACCTCGGCTTCGAGGTGCAAACGTGTTTTGGAGGCTAGAAATATTTCTACTCACTTTTGTATTGATAATGACGGTATAATTTATCAATATCTAGATACAAATGATGTCGGCTGGCATGCGGGAAAAGTTAACAATTATTCTATTGGTGTAGACTTTAGCAACGCATATTACACAAAGTATAACTCCCTTTATAAGAAAAGGGGTTTTAAGGCGCGCCCTGTCTTAAATGATAGCATAGTTCATGGCGTTAAACTTAAGCCACATTTAGGGTATTACCCAATCCAAATTGAGGCCTACAAATACTTGGTTCGCACGTTAGCGCGGCATTATAAAATTCCTCTTATGGTTCCGATGGCTGCTGACGGAGAACTTTTAAAGAAAGTTGATGCTGGCGCTGCCAAAGGAAGATTCAAGGGAATTGTCTGCCACTACCATCTAACCAGAGGTAAGATAGACTGCGCCGGCCTGGAGCTTAAGAAAATTATTGATGAGCTTTGCTAATAACTTCTAATTTTTTCAGTTCATTTATTTTGCTTAAAGCAAAACGATTGGCGATTATTTCATTTAGCCAAAAAATTTCTATGTGATCTGTTGCCCATTTTTTCTGAACCATTCCAATAGGTTTGTCTTTCAAATTTTTCATACCCTTTAGGGTGACGAGATCTCCTGGCTGAATATTTGCTTTATTGTTATTGCTCATGACTAGTTATAACACAAGGAGGGCAGCCTCTTGTCCTGTAAGAAAAAAGTATTTAAACGATTTTTGTTTTTTTCCATGGTCTTTTGTATATTTAGTATTTTCTATAATGGAATGCTACATGCCGACACTTCTAAAGACACGAATCAATCAAGTAGCCAAATTAGTTACGTGAAAATGCAACAAGAAAGAATCATAAACTCCTTGAGAAATATTGAAGACTGTTTACCTACTACTAAAGGAAACGAAGATGAATGAATCTACAGACATAAGCGGCTTTAAAGATTGGGTAACTTTTATCGGTGCGGTCATTGCTTGTGTCGCAGGCGTGATTCTTTGGGTACAGTCCACAGACGATCTTAGATTCGAAAAAATTGAAAAAGAAATTACTATTTTAAGACAAGATATCAAAAATATCCGAAAAAATAATAGTGAAATTCTTCGTATTGTTGGAAGGCTCGAAGGAAAGCTAGAAAATCATTAATATTTTCTCCTTTTTATATAATATAAAAACAATATTTGTTCTATAAAGTGTATACTACTTACTATATGGAGCGTTTAGTATGAAAATTGGCAAAGTTCTAACACTGAATGACACCTTGCAGCCTAGTGTCTGGTCCGACAGTAAGCTAGATAGGCGTGTTTTGGAGAAGTTAATGCAGGTCGCAACTAACTTTTTTGAGGGCTTGGGCCTGGAGGGAGTTGAAATTGAAGATGTCACTTTTACTGGCTCCCTGGCAAACTTCAATTGGACCCGCTACTCTGATATCGACCTCCACATCCTAGTAGATTTTAAGAAGGTTGACAAGAATACAGACTTGGTAAGAGAGTTTTTTAACGCAAAGACCGGCTTGTGGAACAAGATGCATAAGATTTTGGTAAAAAATTATGAAATTGAGATTTATGTGCAAGACATTAATGAGGAACATCACTCGACAGGGGTGTATTCAATAAAAAATGATGAATGGATTGCTGAACCTGTTAAAGTTGAGCCAAAAGTTGACACTGACATGGTAAAACGAAAGATAAAATCATTTATCGATATGATTGACCGCGTTGAGGACGAACATGATGACAAAAATTATGAAGATGCATATGAGTCAGCGATCAGTTTAGCAGGGAAAATCAAGAACTTTCGAAAATCGGGCCTTGAAGACAAAGGCGAATACTCAAACGAGAACTTGGCGTTCAAATATTTGAGAAATAAAGAATTTATTAAGACTTTATATGATGTTCGTAACAAATCTTATGATAAAATGATGTCACTGGACGGCGATTATGCTAAAAAATTCGATATCTTTGTGTCGCAGGACAAAATATCAGAGACAAAAGGGTTCGACAGGCTTGAAGAAGAGGAAAAGTTTCAAAAAAGAGTCAGGAAAAAGCATTCCCGCATGAAAAAACGTCTAATAAGCAAGGGTGGCCAAAAAAATTCACCTCCTTTCACAAAAAAGCCAAGTGTTAAGCGCGGGAAGTCGGCGCCGGCCGGGTTTGGGGGCGTATAAATGGAAAAAATGTACAAAATTAACGGAAATCCGGAAGAATTTGCAGATTTGGGCGTTTTTCACAAACTATCTCAACAGTTTTTACCATTTGCACATGAAAGGCTGGAATTTGACAAGCCCGTAAGCATAAACCTCATATCAGACCCCCAAAATGCAAAAAACCCACTTGGTAAGACGGCTTATTACAATCCAGGCACGATGGAGGTGACTGTTTTCATTGATAATAGGCACGTAAAAGACATTTTACGGTCTATGGCACATGAACTGGTTCATCATACACAAAATTGTAGAGGCGAGTTTGAAGGTGGCACACATACTGGGCCGGGATATGCCCAAGAAGACGGACATATGAGAAAAATGGAAGAAGAAGCCTATTTAAAAGGGCAGATGACACTAAGAGACTTTGAAGATAACTTAAAGGAGAATAAAACAATGTCGAAGAAGAGACTAAAAGAACGGGTGGTTAATCAACTGGATCCAGACGATCCGGGTTATACGGGGAAGTTTAACGTCGATTACGGGGATCCAAAAGAACCGGCCATTGATTTTGGAACGCCAAAGTTGGGAGCGGAAGAGTTCCGAGTGCTTATGGCAAAAGAAGGTTTTACTCCAGAAGAGATCGCTAAAGTCTTCAGTATGTTGACTACAGATCCTCCTTCGCCGGCGCAACAGGCGGTAGCCGACATGTTTTCTGACTCTAAAGAAGAGTATGCAGCCGCCATGGGGGCTGATGAAGAACCAGGCAGTATGGGCAGTATGGTCTCTCGCGGTACTGGAAGACCGGAGCCGATGCAAGAAGGTGAAGGCGCTTTATGCGAAGATTGCGGAGGGATACATGAAGGCGCGTGTATGGAAGAAAACTTACAAGAAGGTTGGAGCAATAAGAAGGACCAGCTTTTATTTGAGCGATTAGTTAACAAGTGGATTAAGTAAGGAGTAAATTATGGGCGGCGCTGCAGGACATATGGCACATCCGTTTGATTGCCGAGAGGTAAGAAATGGAAAAGATCTAGTTAATTTCTATGTAAAGGCGGTTAATGTAATACCTCTTTATGATGAGGAAACGAAAGGCAGCTCTGTCTCTGTAAAGCTAGATGGTGTCAACGCATCTTTTCGTCTTCAAAAAGCGAACAATGATGCAGGATTTATGTTTGTATTAGACAGAGGTGGAAAAACGCCCGGTCCGGTTACAGGAATAGATTTTGACGGGGTTACTTCGGACAATGTGCTTGCAAGAGTTAAGGGTAACGAAGAACATGGATTAATACAAGTTGTTAATCATATGACAAAACTCTTAAACCATGATTTAATGGATTTAAAGCCTTATGTGGAGGCTTTGGGGCTTTTTGAGCGTATGGGCCCCGAAGGCGTGTTTTTTGATGCTGAGTATTATGCAAATGAAGACAAAGAAAGAGGCTACAAGCCAATAAAAAATGAGGTCAGTTATAGTAAAAATTACATCGCCATTCACCGACTTTCTGAGTTTTATACTGAAACAAAAGAAACAAAAACAGGAAAAATAACCAAGCGGCGCCTCTCTAGAGGTTTTTATTGGGAAACAGTTGCAGAATTAAATGATCTTCTTGGGCAAAAAGACCAATTATTCTCTCAAAACCAAGACACTGCAGAAATTGATCAACTTATTGCTCAAAAAAATAACGAACTTAAAATAAAAAAACAAGAACACCAAGAAGTAATTGATAATCTTGCAAAAGCTGTGCAGGAACATGCTACCGACCTAGACATGGGATTTGATGTTTATACAAAAATTGGCTTGCGTTTCAAAGAGGGACTTACCAGAGAAGTAGTGTTAAGAAGAATTGAAAACGCGTTGGACATGAAAGTGCCTTACAATTATTTAAAAATTAGTGACAAAGAAAGTATTGGACCAACAGCAATCAATGAACAGACAGGAGAAGCTGAGCCTAGAACTTTGAAACAGCTCCTCTTATCGGTAGACAAAAATCCTGCGCATATTGCTTTTTATCCTGACACTCCTGGCTTTACCAAAGATGGTGAGTCTGTCAAAGGAAGAATTCAAACTAAATCTGGATACAAGAAAGATCCAAAGCAAAGCGCGTTCGCTCTTCAAATATACGAAGATATTATGGAGACTGGCCACGAGACTGGAATTGGGCCGTTCGATATTGGTAATAGCCCTCGTGATGCAGAAGCGATCAATAACGCCGTTATTCTTTGGCATGCAGTGCGTCATATTGGTAATGCAATAAAAGATTCTGTTGTCACTAACGTAGATTTAGGTGTTGAAGGCGGAGATAAAAACCACGAAGGTATTGTTATACAGTCAGCAGACATATGTGACGGCATTGCTTTTAAATTCACCGGTGAATTTATTGTTGACAACAGAGCTGGAGGTTTTGGTGTCACTCCAAAAGGCGAAGACATACCTTCTGACTCTTCAGAGGCACTATATGAGGGCAACATTAGATATGGAAGGCTAATAGAAAGTTTTATGCCAGAACCGATTGATCTTACTGAACAAGAAGAAAAACAGTATGTTATACTAATTCCTGGTGGGTTTAAGCCGCCGACTGGCGGTCATTACGATCTAATAAAACAGTATGACAAAAACCCCAATATTAGAAAGGTTTTTATTATTGCCGGAGCTAAAGAGAGGCAAGGGTTCACATTGAAACAGAGCAAGGAAATTTTTGCCATATATGGAGGCTTTTCTGATAAAGTAGAGTTTATTGAGTCCGACGATCCGACGCCACTAACAACATGTTATGAGTTAATGAAGAACGAAGGCTTTGTTAGCCAATTTCCCGGAATGCTTTTCTCGATTGGTGCTGGCGACAAAGGAAACGACCCGGCAAGAATTAAACAATTCGCAGATTATTTTATAAAGAATCCAGAGCTTTCAACTGCGAATATTGTAGTGCACCCGCCGGCAGAGGCTTATATGGTAGATGGAGAGGCTGCCTCCGCTTCAAGATTGAGAAAAGCGTACGCAGAGGAAGATTGGGAAACATTTAAAAAGCTTTTACCCCACGAAAGTCTATATGACGATGTTGTACAAGCCTTAATGGGACAATCAGGAGGGCCCGTTAATGAAAATTTTCTCCTAGCGTTCCCCCAATCTTTTTTGGTTGAGGGAAAGAAGACAGTTGACGAGGCGGTCGATCCTAAAAAAGAAATTGATGCTTTTGTAAGAGATATGAATACACTAATGACAAGTATAGTAAGTGAGCTGGGAATCACGAGCATGAGTGATTCGGAAAAAGCAGAATATATAGACGCGACCATTGAAGCAATTAAAACAGAACTACTTACTAATATACAAGAGCCAGAAACTGCACAACAAAATTTACAAACGTTGACTACAACGGACAATGTTCAAACAGAAATGTCGGTTGCAGCAAATGTATCCGGGTATTCCGGTAAAATACTCACGGGAGAAAATGAAGATGAACAGAAAAGAACAGCTGTTACAAGAAATTAAATTAAGAAGACTGATCCGAAAAGCTCTAAAAATTAGAGACAAGAAACAGAAGTTAGAAGAACAGAAATTGAGACGCGTCGTTCGTCATCTTATTGCTGAAGGCGACGTTGACGCTGACACAGAGCCGGCGCCATATGGGTCGACTGCGCTCTCTGCGCTAGCTGATGCGTTTAACTCTATTTTGCCTATTTTGAAAACCGGACTACGCAAACTTAAGCGGCCGGAGGAACGCCAATCTTATAGAGCACATGTTTTGCAGAAATTCTCTGATATGTTTACAAACTTTGAAGGACTAGATGCAAAAGAAGCGGGTGCTATCGGCGAATCAGACCTGAACGAGCAAGAAGAAGAAGGAATAAAAATTAAGATCGATGATCCGGACAGAATTATGCCTTCAGATGGCAAAGAAGATCCTCGTTTTGAACAAGAAGTGGCACCGAAACCAGAGGGAGACGATGCAGACATCGAAAATCTCGCAATTCAAACAGAAGATCCTACAGGAGCCAGATTTGCTTTTAACACAATTAATAATTCGAATATCGAAAAGTTATTATCAGATACTAGAAAGCTCTTGCCGCGTGATGAGGACAAACAAGAATTTAAAGATTATGCCATGTACAATGTTGATCTATGGCTATTAACTTACGAGAAAGAAATCGCTGATGAGAATGGGCAGCCTCCAGCTTTTGACAAGGTTGTCACGGATAAGCCTGCTGGTGCCCAGGTTCAAGCCGGTGCTGAACAGTTTGCTGCAGGGGATCCAGTTGAAGAGCCTGCAGGGGAAGAAATTCCAGAAATTGGAGCGGGAGAAGTTGACGACATAACGACAGACTTAGAATCTATATTGATGATGGAGTGAAATAGTGTGGGAAAGTAAAAGGTCGCGCTTTAAAAAAACAGATCAGGATTATTACAGTATCGCTAATAAACTTAAGTCCGAGAACAAGATTGATGAAAAATTTGAGATAATGCTCTCTTCGTTGACTCTTGAAGAAATTATTGGCTTGAGGCTGGAGCTGGCGGCAAAAGCTGTTAACTATAAATTATATGGTGCAAACATTTGGCAAAGCTTGCCAAACATTGTGCAGGAAAGCGTTTTGAAGTACGCATATTCTGCCGCAAGAACAAAAGGTGAAATTGCTAGCTTTCTGGGCATAAACAAATCATCTTTAAAAAAACTACTGAATAAATATGATATTACTAATTATTTTAGCAAGGGAGCTATAAAATGAAGATCAAAAAAGCCAAATTAAAACAAATTATTCAAGAAGAGCTGCAGAAGTTATCGGAACAGTCGCCCGGACGTACACCGGGAAGAGCCCGGGGAAACGACCCTGCGCGGCTGCAAAGAATAAAAGACAAAGCGGCTGCCGCGGCCTCAGAGCCGGAGACATTTGTTGGCAAGCCGGATCTTGCAGCTAATCAAGCTGAGCTAGCGGCAATCGAGGACGAGCAGCGGAGAAAGAGAGACGAATTATACGATCTAACAATGAGCGATGAGCAGGATATAGACTATGGCGGAGATGATCTCGCTCCCGACTCCACGGGTGGCCTCGGCGCTGCAGAGATTGAAGCTCAAGGCGGCGCGTCATGGGAAGGTGAAGAAGAACCTTCTGGCGAGGCGCCGGCGCCGGCGCCGGCTGCAGCGCCATCCGGGCGACCAAAGGCTCGTGTTGCAAGCGACCAGATGAGAAAGAACATCAATAAAGCATGGAAGTCTGGCAAAATCGATAAAGATACTTGGAGAAAAGCTCGGAGAGCGCTCTATAAAAGCGCAGATAGTGCCGCAGCGATTTTAGCTGCAGCTGGAGTTGATGCTAATACTGGCGAAGCGCTAGCTGTGGCTGCAGCGCCGAGCGCAGCGCCTAGTGTTACCGAACTGCCGGACCAAGGAAGGATTGGCACGCCAGAGCAAGAAGACGCGTCGGCAGAGATCGCAAGGTTGACTACCGGGTTCGGAGAGTTAAGCAGCGGCGCCGTGCCATCAGATCCAAAGATTAGAAAAAGATTCACGGATATGGCATCGAGATTAGTAGACGGGGGTATGCCACGTCGAGCTGCAGTCGAGCGGGCACGGGGAACTATAAGCAGTTTATTGCAAAACAAAATTGCGAAGCTGAAGCTCGCTCCGGATAAGGAAAGAATGCTCGCCAAGCGCGCTGAGCGCTCGAAGAAGGCAAGAGGCCGTGAACTGGACGCGATCGCGGGCGATACAGGCACCGATCTCCCGTTTGGTGCACCTGGTCAATTTGAAGAAAGTCTCAATAGGCTTACCAAGATTGTCGAAGAAGAGTTTGACAAGGTTCTCGCCGAGAAAGAGAAGAAAACAACTGTATCGGGTGATGTGCCGACGCATACGATAGATTACGAAGAAAAGGATGGTTACATGCATGCCATCGCGACCACCAAAGATGGTATCGTCGGTAAAGGTAAAGCAAAAATCCGCAACAATAGGAAAGATATGGCGAGGACCGCGGCGAGCGTACGTGCGAGGGTGGCTTTGGTGAAGGCGGCGAAGAAGAAGGCCGCTGTGGCCGGGACAGGGAAAACCGGAGATAACTAATGAAAATTACAAAACGACAACTCATACAATTAATCAAAGAAGAGCTAGAGGCTACCTTGCAAGGACAAGACGACTTAGGCGAGTCGTTACAAGGTAAGGGTCTGCCGGAACACATTAGCGAATGTATTGGAAGCGAAAGCGACATGCTCTGTTTACCACAGGCTGTGGCCGCTTTTGCTTCAGGTGGCTTGGAGCAAGTTATGAAGTTGGAATGTGTTCAGGCCGTGAAGGGATGCATCGAAGAGAAAAACCCCCAGCGTGGTTTTGGCAGGTACTAGCATGAAAATTACCAAGTCATTATTAAAGCAAATCATTAGAGAAGAGCTTGTTAATGAAATTGGAGTTCCAATAAGTCAGGTTGGTGGAGGTGCACCTGTTGCCGACCCACACACTGCAGCAATTGATAGTTTGGAAGATTATGTTGCCAACCATTATCCCGGCGATGACGCGCTTCGTGAGTTAGTAGAGAATGTGCAAGATCTTGTGGCAGATTTTGAAGACGACATTCAAGATAAGCTCGCAGAGAAGTACGAAGAGGAACAATATTAATATGAAAATTTCTAAATCACAATTAAAGCAAATCATAAGAGAAGAAACTGTAGCAGTTTTAAGCGAAGGCGACGATTGGTACGACGATGAATATGAAACATTGGCTGATCGTAAATTTGCTCGTGATGAGGCTGGTGAGTGGCCTGGTGTTGAAGATCCCGACGATGATTCAGATGACGCTGCAGAACTTGAAGCCGGCTTGGATTTGACAGGCTTTGAATTGAAAAAAGAACGAGGATCTGGGCCGCCTCCAAACAGCTTGTACTTTATTGTTGATAAAGAAACTGGTGAAAAAGTACTAGGCCCTTTTCCAATCAAAGCGTCCGCAGAAGAAAGAATGAGCGACCCTGATTTAAGAGGCGATTACGAAGCAGCGCAGGACGTATTAAGCAAGCTAGGACGTTAAACAATGAAACTTCTGTTTGAAAACTGGCGAAAGTATCTTACAGAAGAGAATACTGGCGATATTTGGTATCACACAACTCACGAAATAACTGCTGACGCCGTTGAAGAAGAAGGTATATACACGGATCACGGCGGATTCGTTGGCGGTTTTACTCTTGGAGACCATTGGGCTGACGAGATATACGGAATGAGACCTGTTTATCTTTCAAAAGAGCCGAACAAATCCACAACAAGAGAATACGAAGGTGTCGCGTTTGAAGTAGACGTCGGCGATGATCTTTTGTTGCCGGACCTTCCTTCTCTCGAAGACCACGAGGCTAATAGAGAAGACGACCATTTTTGGTGGTCAGATAGAGATGAAGTACCCGAACCGTTGCAAACATACATGAACAATGCGGGTTGGGGATCTCCATATCAAGATGACACGTATAACGATGTATATTTTGAAGAGTTAGCTGATCCTGTTCGGCCGCGAACGGCTCTTCAACAAGCAGTTATTGACACGACTGGCACGGCCGTATCTCTTCAGGGATATGGGTCTGATGAAATTAGACGTGTAGGGCCTGTACAGGCTGAAGATCCTGACTCAGATGCGGATGATTCAGAAGAGTTAAGGAACATGGATCTGTGAAACTCCTATTTGAAAATTGGCGAAGATATCTTGAAGAGGTTATGCAATTTAGTGTCTCTGATTACAGAGACCCTCAACATGATATTAATATATTGCAGTCAAAAATTGGTATGGCTCAAAGATTAAAGAAGCCTCTTTCTTTTAATAACGGCAAATATGTTGTAACATATGAACATCCATTATGGATTGTTGTTGAAGATGGCGAGAGAAATAAATTTAAAGATATTTTCGCAGTGAAAGAATATTTGCAAAACAAAGTAAATATTAAATCAGCAGAGATGTCTGCAGATCCAGATTCAGATTCAGACGACGCAGCAGAATTAAGGAATATGGAACTATGATTTTTAAAATTGGAGCTTGCAAATTTGTATTTTTCGTGTATACTACCTTCTTACAGTGTTCTTTTTAATTTTGGGGGTGAATTGGTATCGACTGGATATTGAGGATATAGCGTGCAAGGCTGTGTGAGTGTGGCACAGTAAAAACACTCAACAATTTAAACGCAAACGATAACGTTGCATTTGATTACGCCCTAGCGGCGTAATCACGGGGAATGACGAGAGCCTTGTTAACCAAAGACTGTTTCGCTGATGGTTCTTCCTAAATTGGAGGAGTAGGTGATCAAGTGGTTTTTCCAAGTAAGGCCCATAGGACAAACTTGGTGGTTGCGTTGAGTGAGTTTGTTGGAGTTCAAATAACCAACTAACCTTGTGAATGACGTTTTATTAGAGATATTTAGGACCCGGGTTCGACTCCCGGCACCTCCACCAACTATTTAATAATATGAATAAACTATTTGAAAATTGGCGAAAATTTAAAAACGAAGCAAAAGATCCCGACTCAGACGCTGACGATGGTGCAGAGCTTCGCAACGTGGCGCCAGAAATTAACAAAGAATTTATAGAGAAGATGATTGGAGATTTTAGTTTCAACTCTGCTCAAAGTTCGCAACATCGTTGGAGTCCTAAACAACCGGTTATTGATTATCGATTCAATCAGCGTGTTGGAAGCTGGACATATATGGCAGCAATTCCGGATGGAACTAATAATGCAGACAACTGGCCAAAGATTAATTCTAAAAAAGGAGAAGATCTTAAAAGCTTTTTGGGGCGCGTTGAAAATCCTCAACAATTAAATTTAGATTTGAATGAAAGCATTGATTCTGGAATCTTAGAAAAAATTGTTGAGAGCATCGAAAAAATAATAGAAATAGACGTAAAAAACGTATATAAGTCTTCTATCCTTAGCGAGACGCAAGGTACATCGGTAAAGGTGCAATTAGTTGGCTCATACACAGAAAAATTGATGGAAATGATCAAGCAGAGATGGACTTCTTCTAATGAGAGGAAGATACTGAAAGAGATTGGCTATAATGTAGAAATTATTCCTATAGAACTTAAATTAGATGAAAATTATGTATTATTAACGAAGAGCATGCTGTGAAAGTGCTATTCGAAAATTCATTTTAGAATACCGCCGTAAGCGTCAAAACTAACTATTTATTAAGTTAAACAAACTATTTAATGTAAAGGAGTTTTATCATGGATGAGTTTGATTTTGTAGAGCATTACGACGAGGCAGAAGAGGTTGCACAGTCTAACCAGTTGCCTGAAAATGAGGTGGAGACTGCCCTTAACTGCGCTTTTGTAGGCGTCGGCGGAGGCGGCGGAAAGCTAGCAAAAGCTTTCCTCGATTTGGGTTTTAACAAAACTCTTCTGATTAACACAACACCAAAAGATCAGCCAGATGGTGTTGATCCTGAACATTTAGTTTTAATTCCAGACGCCGATGGTGTCGCAAAAAATGTTGAGTTTGGCAAAGATGTCCTTAGCAGAAATGGAGCCGTTGTAGAAGATGCACTCAGAACTAAATTAGGCAAAGTCGACTGGCTTTTTGTATTTGCCGGCGGTGGAGGTGGAACTGGTTCCGCATGTTTCGCACTGGACGGAGTTTTCCAGCGTTATTTGAATTCTGTTAACGCCGAGGGTAAGGTCTTTTATATAATGACTTGGCCAAGTTCACAAGAATTATTAAACACAACAATTACCAATAATGCGGTTTCGTTAGCTAACGACATCAAGAGTTCTCCTCATATTGTATTGGATAACGAAAAGCAGATCAAGTTTTTGAGAGGTAAAGTTGGAATTATGAATTTGTTCCCAACAGCGAATACTGCTTTTGCTAAGTTGTTCTCCCAGACCTTCAAGCTAGCTAACGAGAAGTCTTCAATTCAGTCCTTTGACTCAAAAGATCTTGAAAGATGCCTGAAAACTAACAAAAGAATGGTTGTGGGCACAACGGTTATAAAAGATCCTAGTGTGTCAAATTTAGGCTCAATGATACTACAAAATTCACTAAAAAGATCACCCTGTCCGGACGTCCGCGAGAAAGCAAAGACTGGGGCGCTCTTATTGGTTATATCTACAGAAATGGCCAATGATCCTCAGATCAGCCAGCATTTAGATGCTGCCATCTCTTATGTCGGCGGCAGAACTGACACCTTGTTCTCTGGTGTTTATGTAAGAGACAATGTACCTGGCCTAATTGCAATTACCCTCATGGGAGGCTTAGAACAGTGAAATTAGATATAAAAACAGTTATAACATTGTGCACGTTCGTAGCCACCATGGCTGGTTTTTATTATTCAACTCAAATTAGGCTCGATAATCTTGAAGAAGAAGTAACACAGTTACAAAAGCAAGTCAAGAGAATCGCAAGGAAAAACTCTAAATGAATATTAGCCAGACACAATTATATGATATTATTAAAGAACAACTAGAAAAAGCAATAGAACAGGTATCCCTTAATGAATCTCCTATGAGGGCTTTAGACAAATTAATGGATTTGGCAAAAAAAGCGAAGAAGGGAGATAGTGCAGCTATCAACTCGCTTAAAGCTTATAAGTTATCTAAAAGCGAATTTAAAACAATGAACAGAATGCTGGATCGCGGCGAGGTTTCAAGAAAATATTTCGGTGACGAGGTAATAAGAAAATATGACGATGCCGCAAAAACTTTTGGTAAGTCTGGTGGTGTAGCGGCGGGCGCAACAAAACAAAAGTTAATTAAAAAGTATAACGGCAATGAAAAAGGCTTTTGTTTGAAGGAGCATGAAGCATGTAATCATAAAAGCTTATTAGACGAAAGCGCAGGAACATTTGGTGGGGTATGCCTCGACTGGCAGTATGATAAGAACTATAATATCATTGATCCAGAAGTAGATCCAGGTGCTTATGGATTGGTACGAACCGCTGATGGCACTCTGCTTCCGAAAGAACAAGTGCCAAGTAACGTTTCACTCCCCGCCAGAGACGTGGTGATCAGTGGTCCAAAAATTGCTGGACACTCTGGTGCAGTCAATAAATCTGGTCAAAAAGCTGGTATATGGGTAGACGACTTCGGCCGTAGTTTTGTTACTTTGCAAACAGACAAGGGCCCAGTAACGTTCACATACAGTTCCGGCACTTCATATCTTATGAAAAACGATGCAAACCAAGTAGTTGCTTCTCCGAGGCACTGGTATCCCGTAGGTGATGCTGACGATGCCGGGCGCTACGGAAAATATTATCCCGAGGGCACGGGGCAAGCACTTATGGATCCTAGAATGGGCAAAGGTGATAAAGAGTTGTGGAGCAGGCTAAAATCAGTCGATGGGAACTGGGATAACTTTTTGACTCGTAAATATGGTGCGGATTGGCCAAGAAAAATATGGAGCGATGAAAGAATAACTGATGACGTCACAAAAGCAATTGCGGATGGCGCTATCGGGCCGGCTAAAACCTGGACGTTTGGAAAATATCCAGAGCCCGGCAGCGAGTTTGACAGAATGGCAAAAGAGCTTTTGCGATTATCTCCTGATGGCAAACCCAACAAACAGCTAGAAGATATATTCGGCGCTGCAACAAGAGGGCCGGACAACCAGTATAATAGTTGGAGAAAAGGAGAGGTGTCGGCCACGGGTACGAAATTGGAAGAAGCGTATGAAAAAGAGAATTTGAATGAGGTCGACCCCTCTCTGCAGCGTGGAAGCCC
>Ga0209128_1000947_pt1 | contig 20458 bp, 22 predicted proteins | sample ETNvirnome_6_100_FD_184072 | JGI IMG/M metagenome (GOLD analysis project Ga0209128, IMG submission 184072) | Marine viral communities from the Pacific Ocean - ETNP_6_100 (SPAdes) (version 2) | ecosystem: Environmental > Aquatic > Marine > Oceanic | place: Pacific Ocean | collected 2013-06-19 | reverse complement strand
ACGAAGACACAGAACCAGCCCAGGTTGCGCCGGCCGAGGATGAAATGGCACCTTGAAGAGTTGTGGAACCCGTCACCTTCAGATATCCCGAAGTTGAAACGCCTGTCGAACTATAAACTAGCGCCGAACCTGATGGCGCCAAATCACCCGTAGCCGCAATAGTAAGACCGCCCCCGGCGCCGCCATCTGTCAGGGTAATATTGCTCCCAGCAGTCAGTACGCGCTCTTGAGTAAGATTGGCGTCCGTACTTAAAACTATATACTGGGCATTACTTGGGGCGGACGGTACCGCGGGGGGAGGCGCAGGGAGAGGAAGTGCGGCCGAGCCAGTTGTTGTGCTGCCCACAACGAGTTGCTTTTTCATGTCGCCGCGGACACGGAAAGTACCCTTACGTGCTTTTACACAATCTGCGCTGATTTGAAACTTATGTTCTACCTGGCCAAAGTAATAACGAGTATCGTTGTACGTTCTTACAATTTCATAATACTCATCTCCATACTGAAGAAAATCTCCAACGCGGACAAAAAGGTCTTGATCGTCCGTAAGGCGTTTCCTGTTAAAATTAACAGTTAACTTGCTTTGGTATTCATACCCATAGCGCTCGTTTGTTTGCTCGTTTTCTACCGCAACATAGGCAAAAACCCGAATAGGCGGAAGAGTGACTTTGTCAACAGCTTCGCCGTACAAAGGATGGTAATTGGAATCCTCTAAGCTAACGGGATAATAGGCAACTGTTTGGCCAACGACGCGTTCGGCTAGTTCGTCATTAACCTGCTTTACTAAATCACGCTCTTTCCTCCCAAAGAACATGGGAGGGGGCGCATCAGTAGGCTGGTTCCACTTGTTTACCGGTTCCGACATTTAATTACCCCGCTTGTGAGCCCAAAGGCTATTGAATAAAGCTCATGGTAACTAGATAGTCTGCCGAGTATCTTACTCCTAGAATTGTTGCTCTTACTTCCGCCGGAATGTTGGAACACTAACGGAGGGGAGGGGCGCACCATCTTTTACCATAGGCTCGCTGTCCCGTTAGTCGTTAATACCAGCGGATCCGGACCAGTTACGGCCGGATGGAGAGTTGTTCATCTGGAAGTCAATATTTCCGGAGGCAATACCGGTAAGACCCGCAACAACCGAAACATTGTCAGATCCACTTAAAAAGAGTTGAGTTAGTTTAAGGTCAAGACGTACGGGCCCAGAACCACTAGAGGGCGGAATCTCGATAAACCGATTTCCATGACCTGTCGCAGCAGGTTCTCCTGCGACGCCGCCGCTGCTAAAACCAACACGCACGCTATTATTTGCGCTATCCATATTTGAAATCATGACCCAAGAGGTTACATTGCCAAAGTCAAGTTGTGCGATCGGCTCTGCATCTCTTCTACAATTAATGCTTCCCGATGCCCATGGGCGCCCACTCACCTGATAGGATCCTACATTATGAAGGCCTACCGTATAATTCGTAAAATTTGCCATTACATTTCTCTCCGTAAATAATTAGTTCCCAAATTTGGGTTTAACAAAACATTTTTCAACGTTTGCGCCTTTCAAGCTTCTCGCGCGCGCGGATCGCCTTCTTCCTTTTTATCTTTTTCTTGACTGATGGTTTAATGTAATGACTGGTTTTTTCTTTGTATATCTCTAAGATTTTATCATTCTTTACTTTTCGAACAAAGCGCCGGATAAGTTTTTCACCCGTTTCGTTCCGTCTCAACTCAACCTTAACATTCGTGGACACTGCTTACCTACTTTCTTTCTTTAACGTCGCTCATGTGTGCCGTCCAATTGCCTCCGACGGCGCCAAATAAGCCATCGATGCTCACGCCCGCATCTCCCGGGGCGACGTTAGCCAAAGGAGAGACCTGCTGGCCCATTTCACCTTGTGCCGGTGCAGGGGTGGTACCTTCAAAAAGGTCGATGCCGTTATAAGCCTCTTGGCCAATTGCTGACATAAGCTGCTTTTTGTGTTCTGTAAGCTTGTTCGGTGTTTTGCTTCCGAAAGCATTTTGATTCATTCTTTCCAATACCGGGTTTGGCTTTGGCTTTGGTTCTTCAATAGCAATTCCACCCACTCCCCTAGCCACTTCACTGATAATTCCAGAAAGTACCCCATCTTCAAACATCACCTCCTTTATGCATTCCGTAATCAGTGGTTTTAAGATTTTCTTTAGTTCCGACTTTTTCATTTTATACCCGACAGTTCCTTCCATCGCTTCTGTTCTGCAAGCTGGGCGGCTGCAATCGATGCACGCTCTCCCAGCATCCGAACAATATTGTTTTCAATTTCTTCGTTAACTTTAAGATTATGAGATTTGGCCCAACGAGCGATAGCATTAAGCAACTTTCCAAGTTTTTCCTTTTCAATCCCCGTCGCGCCGCCGGCACGAAGTTTTTGAATTGCACCATTCAAGCTGTGTTCTTTGCCGTCCGGATGATTATAAATTGCAATTGCGGCCTCATCTAAAAAGTTAATAAACTCTTCGGCTATCATCTGGTGGGCCTGAGCAACATGCTTTTCTTCCATCACCTTAACACCCTGCTTTGTAAGTTGATTGGCCACATGCTTCAGGATCGTCGATCGGACGACGCCTTTGATTTCTGGGTCGGTGCCTCCCATTTTGTCCACAAAACTTTGAAGACTGACTCCGTCTTTGCCCTTTAATATTGGAATTGCTTTATCGTCGCCGCCGGTTGTCGGTGGGGTGCCTCCTGTTGTTGGGGGGGTGCCCCCTGTGGTCGGAGGGGTATCATCCGTCGAGGGGTCGCCAGTTTTGGCGTCCGGGAGGGAATAACGAACCCGGCCTGACTGCGCGCCCTTGGCAGCCTTTCCGCCGCGTAGTTGAGAGAATGCCCGTTGAATATGCGACGCGCCGGGAATACCAGAAAGGTTCAACTCATTCATTTCACTCTGAATGGTTTCTACCAACTCCTGATATATTTCCTCCTGCGTAACAGTGGGCACGGCTTACTCCGATTTGATGCCAGCGAGATGCTTCCAGCGTTGAATAGTCTTGTTCTCGTTTAGCTCTTGGAGCGTCGGGCGCTTCTGTGCCTCCTGCTGTTGCTGCTGCTGTTGAATAGGTGCACCCTGCTTCTCCAGATCATCATAAACAAAGCTAACTAGCTTTTTCTTTAGCTTGCGAAGATCTCTGGGGCTTACAGTAGCCAGGAGATCTGGGCGCCCCTGTTCATCCCCTATGGAAAACAGCCTGTGTAAGTAGGTGCTGAAGGATACGGCACGTTGGCTTTTTCCTGCGCTCTTCTTGATCGCGATGTTTGGATTTTTAGTTTTATATCTTCGTCGTGCCTTACTGGCGACTCCCAATTCAGGGCCCTTATATGTGCCTGTTCCTTTGGCAGACTGTTCTTTAACTGTAAGAAATTTACTATCTGGATCAAGGTCGAAATAATCAGCGCCCCTCTCTCTGTTTTTCTTCATCCATGCTTCTATCGATCCCACGAGATCTTCGAGGCTGCCCTCATCAATCTCAACTCCTCGTTCTTCAAGAAAGTCAATTATCATATTTTCCACAGGGAGGAGGGGAAATTCATACGGACCATTAAACTCGGGACCTTCTTTTTCTTCACACTCTCCAGTCTCGGGGTTTCGAGTCTGGCCTTCTGGACATTCCTCTCCCGGACCTTCGTCACAATCCACAGGGTTAAGTGTGTTCATGAGATCGTTCAGGCCTTGTGCGCGCGACGACTTCAGTCCCTTTATTCGAATTGCTTTTACGGCGGCCGCCGAGGTCAAGAGTCCGATACCCAATACAGCGGTGGCCCAACTGGCTGCAGCAACGGTGGCCGCACCAGCAGCGGCTGCGGAACCTCCGCCTTGAGCGACAGTCTTGACAACTGTCTTACCGATAACAACGCCGGCGCCTTCTGCGGTTGGGTCCCAAGCGAGACCCTTAATAGCATCGGGCCCGAAAAACTGACCTAAAGTCTGGGAGCCCGCCTCGGGACTGGCCATCATTTGATTCCAGTTCTTTAACCAGGATGCAGGATTGCGACCCAACTTGGCCATGGCTTCAGGCCCGATGCCGGCGGCTTGCATGTCTTGTAACATAGTGGCCACAGGAACATCCCCGGCATAATGTTTCGCATTACCTTGAATGAGTCGGCCCAGCATCTGAGTGGGGCCTTCGTTAGGCTTAACATTCAATGTCTTTTGCAAGGTTTGAAGTATGAATTTGGGGTTGGCCGCCTTCTTCGTCACAAGCTGCAAAAACCATGGTTGATTAACCAAAATATGGCCCATGCCAGCTGCAGCGCCACCTAAGGCTAAAAGTGCGGGCAGAAGATTTGACTTAAGTCCCTTGATAGTTGAAGAATCTTTTCCGGTTAAGCGCGCAGGGCTTCTTTCTTCGGGGGCGTCTTGGCCGCCTGCTGGTGCTCCAGCATCCTTAAAGCCCTTAACAGCGCCCTTGACGCGATCCATAAATCCTTCATCTACAAGGGCACCTTCTAAATCTTTATTCTCTTTGAAGTGCTTATAGACATCTGAGAGATCATAATCTAACGTTTTTTGCACCACCTTCTTGAGATCATCAATAATAGCATTGGCAATCTGGCACGGAAGATACCCTTCTTCCCCCTCTTTCTTTGCGGCGGCTGCATGCACCGAAGCAAAGAAGATTCCTATTTCCTGAAGGGCTCCAACAAAGTCTTCCTGACTTTTTTGATTTGGATATTCGGGGTGCTCTTCTTTGAGTCTATCGAAAAACCCCTTGAGAGTCGCGTTCTCGGCCTTGGCCATAATAGCGTCAAGTTCCGCGGAGGCTTCTTTCGATGCTTTGCCGCGGCCTAAAATCGTGCCACCTTTCTCCATGCTGCCGGCTTTGCCGAGCTGGTATTTGGCAGTTTCTGCGCCGCGAGCCATCGCTCCCTTAATCTTATCCCAAAGCCCGGCTTCTGTAAGATACCCTGCCTCGTATAATTCATCCCACACAATAATCTCTCGGATTAGTTGTTGGGCCTGGGCTTCTGTTAATAATTTAGCGCTCATCTTTTTTCTCCAATATGCTATCGAGCATCTGTATAATTTTGTTCTTGTGTTGGATGTTTTCGTTCATCAACTTGTTTTCCTGCAAAGACATAAACGCGTTGGGTGTTGAGGGTTCCGATACAATATCAAAACAAATCAACTGAAAATCGTCTTCTACAATTGTCTTGCCCTGCTGTTCTGTAACCGATCCCATGCCTCGCGACGAGATCCCGATCTTAACTCCCGACTCCACAAGCGAGCGCAGGATCTGGCCGGAGGGAGTGTTAAGAACTTTGCACTTCCCCATGACGTTCGCGCCTTCCATCCAAACTTTAGTAACCATATGAGATACATTGGTAAGATTGATAATAGAAGACTCGGGGTGATCAAGTTCTCCCAGGGCACGATTGTCTTCCACGACACCTGCATACTTCTTCACTTCGCGAGTAAGAATCGGCGCGGGGTAAATGCGACCGTTCCCATTCTGGACGTCACACTCTTGAAGTTTACCGGTGAGCATCATGCCACCTTCACTAACAAAGCGCTTCTCGGCTTCGGTCAGAAGATCTTGGCATATGCCGCCTTCGCATAGCTCATAGTATTCTCGGAGAAGTTGTGCCATTACACCACCTCTATCGGCTCTTCGGCGGTCATCGGAATATTAAGCTCACCAGTCATAGAAGACCAGCCGCTCCATCCGGGAAAGTCCGGGTGTTCAGAAACCTGTCGTTTCAGTTCGCCCTTAATAGTCTCCCCATTCCGCATCATTTCATCCTGAGTATACCCTAGGCTTGAAAGCCACTGTAGAAAGTCAGGCTCTCGTTTGCTTTTCTTCATCGCGTTATAAACAATATAAAGTGCTTTGTCTACCTCGCTATCAAACGTAACCGTCATCCGGCCAAAACGCGGATCTGGGCGCCCGGGCACTGGAGATTGATTTTGATGTATTCCCCTGCCTGCGGGGCCGGCTCCTTCAAGCTCTTCCTCAGCTAGCTCGTGGGGATCTAATTCGCCTGAATCAGGCAGGCGGTACTGGGCGCGGTGCTTACCTTGCCTTAGACGCTTTTCGTATTGGCCGCGGGACTCGCCAGGGTCGCGCTGGGGGCTGCCCATAACTGGTTCTGCTTCATACGGGTGTGGCCTATTACCCTCTACAGAGTCACCGGGCTTCCAGGGCCAGTTGGGATCCTCCGGATCGGGGTGCTCATAAGTCTCGCGATCAAATAGAGATCCTATCCTCTTCTCGTCAAGGGAGGTGTCCCTGGCCGAGCCATCATCATTGCGATTCACTGTCTCATGCAAGAAATATCTTGGATCAATTCTTTTTACATTTTTTCTGCGTGCCATTATCTTATTCCTGGCTAAAAAGCCTTGATGGCGGCCGCCTCGTCTGCGGTCGGCTGGTACGGGACATCGCCCCCGGGGCCTGTCAGTGCTTTCAATTCCTTGACGAAGGATTTCACTTGTTTGATTCCGTCGAGCAGGCCCTGAACCGCTGGGGGTGCGAACGTGTTGTCGTTGTGGTCGGTTGTGCTCGTTAGAGCGGCTATCCGCTCGTAACTCATCTCAAGAATTCCCACTGCGTTGTTTATACCCTCAAACGCGCCGGCTACGAGGCGCGCCTGGTCGTCGCGAGGACGCTGGGATCCCGGAGGCGCAATACGCTCCCCTGGCTTCGTCGAACTAAGGGGCGAAAAGCGCGGAATAGCGCCTGCGCCTCCGCCGGCCTCGTTCAGAGGTGCGTCGACCTTTTCATCCATAAAATATCTTGGATCTATTCTTTTTACATTTTTTCTGCGTGCCATTATCTTATTCCTTTAAAGATTTTAACGTGGGGGCCTTCACCCCCACCTAAAGTATGCTACCCTTGCAGCATCGTCGGACAGGTTGTAGTTTCCATTTCTGCATTGTCCTTACCTCCTTTGTGAATCAAACTGATTCCTTCATCGTCTACAACTGCGCTGAGCAAGTACGATGTTCCGCCACTCATACACCCGCAAATAAACGCATTAACGAGCGTATAGTCAAAATTAAATAGTTCCGTATAGGGACTTACGCCCCAAAGAAATACGCCAACCCAAAATCCCATGCACAAAGTGCAGTGAAATAATTTACCCAATCCCCAATATGTGCCACATTTTGGGCGAAACCGATTAAAGATCGAGCCGTAAACGAGCATAAACGTCATGCCGTACGCGGCGAGTATAAAATGTAACAGTTCCATGCTAGTAACGATAACGAAGCGGGTAGTAGTAATACCCCGGGCGCATTGACCCCTTCTCTGAATATTGAGGCACTTCGCCGTATTCAGTGGAGTCCCGGTCGTCCGGATGGGTATACATATCTTCGAGTTCTTTCTCGTATTCGTCGGCAACCTGCTCGGCGCCAGTTTCGTGCTGAATAAATTCCGCGATTACATAAATTGCAGCCTGCAGGGAGTTAACCTCTTCGCTGCTGTATACGGCGCCCTCTAGGGAGCGAAAAATATTACCGCCCTGGATGCTACCTCGATCAATAATGCCCTTGTCGGCGAGCATCTCCAATAATCGGTTTTGATAATCATACACATCTTCGGTGGCGATTGTCTTTGGAAAGGTTACCACTTTCATTTGTTCGGGCATCACCGCAATATCAATCTTTTTGTGATCCATGATAAGAAGAGACCCGTCGAGCGCCTTGCGCGCCTTGAGTTCAACTGTTGCTTGCGGGCCTCCGATCTTAATATTAATCATGGGCCAACAACTCCTGTACTAGCTCCTGAGTTTTGAGAACTTTGCTGATGTCTTCGTCAGTGAGCTCTCTTTTACGGAACCCTTCCAAGTACTCTGTCACACCTTGTACCTTTTGCGAGATAAGAGGCTCTAGTTCGGCTTCTGCCGCTTCGCTAAGTAAGCCCATCAGCCTTGATAATTCTTCATTGAGGTAGAGCCGCAACTCAAACCCATCATCTGCAAAACTCGTGATGTAGCGATTTAATAAATCTTTCTGTTCCTGTAACAGGCCACCGTACTTATCGTTAAACTTTGAAATAAAAGAACGATAGGCAAGATTATCTATCGATTTAAGCTTACCTGACTCAGTTAATGTCTTTTCAGACATCCGATTAACAAGAGCTTCTTCAAACAAAACCTTCTGTTTGACAGGTGCCTTTTTATTAAAAACAGAACTTATAGATGCCAGTGTTTTAAAGTTAGGAACAAAATTTGCCCACACTTGCTGGCCAAGATTTTTGTTGATTGCGGCGATAACCCGGGACTGAGCATCGAAAAGATTCTCTTCATTCAAGTCCTGCCGGGCCGCTTTAATTTCTTGCAGCATGCGCTCCGCAACATTACGCTGAACGTTTCTTGTCTCCAGAAGTGCTGAATACAAATTCATCTCTGCACTGAGGATCGTCCCCTTGGTGAAGTGTTCTTTAAGAATCCCCACTATTGCAGTGCTGCGACTCTGTTTTTTCTCTACTGTAGACCTGGTAAGCTCTTTAACGAGCGCCTCGTAGATAAAAGCTGTATTACGTTTCTTGTTGTGTTTCATCCTTCTCCGCCTCTTTCGCCTCTAATTGAGTTATAAGTTTGCGTATATTTGTTGTATTTTCTAGCAACAATACTTCGTCCTTATTATAAATAGATCCCTTATTCTCTTCCATACTAACTAACGCACTAAGATCTGGAATCCCTACGCGGCCAACAGAGTGGCCAACGCGGGAACGGTCGTCGCTTCGGTACGTAATATTTTCTGGTGCCACCTGGCTGCGAATACTACGGCGAAGGCGCCCAGATCCTTGACGACCATCCGCAACACCATCCTTGCGCTCATACTTGCGACCCTTCTTATAACGACTCACATGACCATCGTCTTTACGGGCCGGGGCCGTAAGAAGCGCGCTGTCGTCTTCTCCGCCGGCTGGTTCTTCGCCACCTAGGTCGTCACCACCTAAGTCGCCGCCGCCAAGATCACCACCTAAGTCGCCGCCGCCGAGGCCGCCGCCACCAAGATCGCCACCGAGGGCGTCGCCCATTTCGCCGGCTGCTGCCTGTTCCTGCACTCCCTCAAGGGCTTGCTGGTACTTCTTGTCATAGAAAGTCTCACGCTGATTTCGCAAGAACTCGTCATCAGACATCCCAAGAATATTCTTGGAAAGCCATCGCTTACTGTAGACGCCTTCAGGCACAGCGTTTGCAATATCAAACTTGGTACGCATGTATTCTAGTTGCTGTAGTTCTGCCAAACGTGATGGGTTGTTGAGGGACAACTTAAAGCTAACGAGATCCTCGCCGCGGAAACCAATAGTGTAGAGGTGAACCACAGCAATCTTTTCAAGCTCAGACATAATGGATCGCTGCAAGCGCTGAATTGTCCGTGCAAAGCGAATGTCCTTTTGGGCCAAAGTAGTCTTGTCCTCGTTGTCTCCCTCAAGGTTTGTCAGATACGACTGTGGTACTTTGAGGGCTGAAAACAATTTGTCTCGCAGATATTTAACGTCCTCGATATCATCCAAGGACTTGGCGCCGGGGAGCGAAACAATATCAGATCCCACTCCGCCTCTCATGGGAATGAAATAGTCTTCTTCCAGAGAGAGTGGATTATAGCGTAAGTCGACTCGACCGGATGTTGGCGTCACCAATTGATTACGCTTCATCTCAGTCTTTACCTTCTCCATGTATTGGGGGACATCCTGGGGTGGGATGTTTCCTACGTCGATCTTGAAAACCCGGCGCTCGGGTGCTCGAACGACTCGATAGGCGATCATTGCATCCTCAAGTAGAACAAGCTGGCGCCAAATTCGGCGGGCTGGGTCTAGAATAGATGTTCCATAGGGGCTATATTTATCATTACCAAGAATTCGGAAATGGGCAACCTGCCAATCTTCAAAGGTCATGCCAGCGCCATTCCATTGATACTGAACATAATTCGGATTACTAGGGTCTTGTCCTTCGAGCCTTTCAAGCTCTTCGCTCGGGAGGCCGATAACCGATTTAACGCCTAGTTTCTCGTCAACGTCTAGATATAAAAAGAAGTCGCCGAACTTAACCATGGATCGGGCCCAGCCGAAAGCATTAAACTCAATATTAAGAGCGTCGTAAAAAAGACTATCAAGGATTGTCTTAATTTCGAGGTTGAGACAATCCACTGTTAAAAGACGATCGAACTCATTAGAAGTGGTCATCTCGTCAGCATAGATGTCAATAGCGGACGCGACCTCTGGCATATATTCCATCTGCTCGAAGTCTTGGTACCGCTCGCCGCGGTTCTGATTGCGCATTGCATGCGACGAAAGAAGATTGTAGTTCTGCGAAAGGTTATCTGTTGCTCTCTTGAACTCCTGGCCGCTTAGTGATCGGAACCTATTCCGATATTTATCTAATTCATTCCGGCGCTCTTGTCGTGCAATCTGCGCTCGGTAATTTACAATAGGGCCCGAAAATAATCTAGTTAATCTTTTGAATAACGGAGAGTTTGGATTTCGAGTATTGTTTCCTTTGTTGCGTGCCATGTATTATCCCTTAATCAGCGCATAATATTGTTCATTGTGTTGAACTGCTTTAGTGCCGTTGTCTATCTCTGTGGTCATTTTGTGGCCAGTCATTCCTGGTATGGTTGTGGAGATCTCTGTCTGCGACGTAGAAATCGAAGAAAGAAACTGTTTACTATATTCTATATTCTTCTGACTTTCCACGATCACTGTGTCTCTCACCCAACATCCAATCGCGAACGACATAACCAAATCATCATTATAACTCCGCATCGCCTCCGGTCTGCCGTTATGCCAAATAAATGTTTTCATCTCAGATAAAAGCCGATTAGAGTTAATCTTAATTAGTTTGTTCCTCATAAACTCTTCCATCTTAGCAACTATCAGCGGCCGGGTTTTTGACGACGTCGTAAACCCTGGAATGGCATTCGACTGCCATTGTGCGGTTAGGGGGTCGATGTACTGATGATCTCCTTTGGTAGAATGATATAGGTTAGGATACCCTTTATCTATCAATTTTTTAAGTACTGCGTAACCTATATTGTTGTTTTCTATAACCAACATGGGATTTCCATACTCCCTGGCAACATTGTGGAGGATATCCGCGAAATCATCGGGCGTCGGTTTGCCGATGTACTCCGCGACAACTTCCATAGAATCTAGTTCAAAAATATGAAACGCGCTATTATCCTTTCCGTCGCCTCGGGCAACATCTGCTACGACTAGGTGTGTCTTCTCTGGGTCGAATCTTTTCCAGATCCAATAGTTTCTATCGAAACCAGTACGATATTCGGGTGTCGTCGTCCTCTCTAAATACCATTGTAGGTCATCCGGATGGATGACCGTCTCCCCTGAAACGTTGAAGTTGCACTCTAGCTCTTGGGCGATCTGGCGCCGAGACATATTCATGGTCTCTTTTTCAAACCATTTTGTGTCACGATCAGGGTGAGCATCCCACATAAGAGTGGTCATATAAAAGTCGTTGGTTGCGCTTTCGGCTTCCACACAGGTTTGATGAAACCAGTTTCCCACGCCGTTAGGAGTAGAAAGCGCGATGCAGCGGCCGCCGGTAGACAGGGTAGGATAGAGAGCGGTCCACAGTTCTCCTAGTTTTTCAACATGGGCGGCCTCATCAATGACAAGTAATGACAAAGCTTCTGAGCGACCCACATCGCCGGACGTCGAGGCTGCTTTAATTTGAGATCCATTTCCTAGTTCGAAGGATGTGCGGTTGTCCACAGAAATGGGTGAGATTTGCATCCAAGGCGGAAGGTTTTTGATGATCGCCTTAACTTTGCGCACCAGGTTAGTTGCAGTTTGAAGCTTTGTCGCGACAACAAGAATGTTCTTATCGCGGTGAAAAAGCATGAGCCACCCAATGTAGGCAGCTGTGATGGTAGAGATCCCCAGCTGCCGGGCCTTGAGGATGACGTTAAATCGATAATCGTTGTAGTCTTTTAAAAGCTGTTGCTGATAATCAAAGGCTTTAAAAGGAATGAGGCCCCTTTGAGGATGTGAAATACGGCAATAGTTGATCGTAAAATGAACGGGGTTTTTCCCCGCTTTAACGACCTCTTTTAGTATTTCCTCTTTTGTAAGGGCATTGGACATGTCACCCCTTAGCTGCCCTTGCGAGTGTCGTTCGATGGGCGCTTCTTTCCTGGGCCCAGTTCGAGCCATGCGCGAATAGACTTGTCTAGCTTCTCTTCTGACGCCTCGGGATTGACCTCGTCCACATCCTTGATACCGCCAATCTTGTAGTCACACTGTGCCTGTACGTCGGTACGATAATTTGACATGCGCTGGACAAGAATCTGATGATCTCCCTGGTTTGTCAGGCTCAAGGTGTCTCCCGTAATGGACTTGTACTCTTTCTTCAAGAACTTTACTATATCCTTAAGTTTCGATGTAATAGAATCTTCGAAGCCTTTGTCTTTTACATCTTGAATGCGCGCTTCGGACTGATAGCTAATCCGCAGGATGGGGCCCATGATTCGAACCTTAAAGCCGTCGATGACTCGACGATCTAAAATCAAATCTCCCTCTTCGCGGTTAAGTCCCACCTTGGCATCCGAGCCATCGTAAGCATTGGCCGCGGCCTGGTTGATTCCTTTGATTATGTCATATACTGTTGCCATTGTTTTATTCCTCTGCGGCTGCTCCTAGAGCAGTCTCGCGTGTTGTGGGGTCGCTGCCGCCGGAGCCGAGAAGTTTTTCCACGGCTTGCTCGACGAAAGCTTGCAGCATTTTCTCGACTGCGGGGTTTTGAAGTATTTTAGCAAAATCAAGCGCTTCTTTTAGAGCTTGTCCCTCTTCGGCACTCTGGTTCGTTTGGAGAGCAGCACGTGAAGAATCTTGCGTGGCCATGTGTAATTCTTCAAGAATCAGTTCTCTCAACATAGGCTTTGAAAATTTCATCTTTCGTTCCTGTATGCAAACTCTTGTGCGACAGCCGCCATTCGCGCCAACTGTTCTTTGGCTTTATCGTGTGCTACGGTGCCAGGAGGCGACGAGTTCTTTTGAGCTAATAAATGCTTCAAGACTTTCTCAAGATGCACCAAAGAATCAGCGATATCCCGAGACGACGAAGCAAAGGCTCTCCGGGATGCGAAAGACTCTTGCAGTTCTTCGCGAATGATAGCGCTCAGATCAGTTTTGCTAATTCTCACGTTCAGGCCTCCAACCCTCAAGCCACCTTTCCTCTCGTCCTTCAACCCATGTGATATAACAAGTTCGACAACATTCAAACTTATTCATATACAAATCATCTTGGGGACGAAAAGAATATGTACTACAAACAGGACAAGTCCGATTTGCATCTCTAGTAAGTAGTTTTTTGTTTATTAAAAATCCATCTTGTTCTACTTTGTCCTGAGTTTCGGCCATCTTGGAAAATTTGCGCTGTTCCTCTTGGGACTGAGCGATGTATTCTTTCTCTCTTGTCTCGTCCCATGCAGCGTGAGGATTATCAATAGTTTCCGAACCGTACTTCTGTGTGATGGCTCGTTCTAATTTGGCTATATAATCTTGGTCTTTACTCACCAGGATCCTCCTGGGGCGGCGTTGGTTCGCCTAAGCCTCCTGACGGAGCGGCGCCGGCGAGGATTTCCTCTTCCCGGATTTGAGCCAGTGTTTTATATCCTGGTTGTGCAAAGTAATTCTCTAGAAGCTCATCAATTGTTCCCGGCAAAGCAGTAACGGATTCATCAGCGTAAAGGCGCTCCTGTTCCGCCTTCTGGATGATTCGCGCGGACTTGGCCGCGCGGGCCAAAACGAGGTTAGTAGCCCAAGCCTCTGGGTCCCGAGAAATATCCTGCAACAACTTCCACTGTAGATCTGTCAATTCAATCGTTATAACTTTCATTCTTTTCTCCTTTTACGACACAAGCCAGCCGGTAAAATAACTTCGTGGGTCGGTGGCGCCGCTGCTGCCGTTGACAACCCAGGTCGTAGTATTGCTGGCGCCGTTGGATGCTATCAATTCTACTTTAATGTCCTCACCCGCAGTCATATCAACAAGGGATGCGCACCGTACCGTCCAGTATGGGGCGTCGACACTACCCTCTCCTGGGCCTCCTGTCTGCCAGGCATAGAGGTCACCATAGACATATCGCGTACCGTTCTCAATATTGAAGCGCATCCAAAGGTAATCCCACCAGTACTCAATTGTACCTAGACGCAACTGACTTTCAAAATAGTATTTTCCAGTCTCCGGGGCGTTGAAGGCGTAGGAGGTCCCGTAACAGGATGAATAACAATAATCACTGCCCACGTCAAACCGTTCAGCATTAAAAGCCACCGTCCCCCAGGCGTACGTCAGGGTGTTAGACTGGTCGCTTGACGTGCGGTATGCAAAAAAGGCCGGCTGCAGCGGCTTCGTAATGTTTCCGTAGCTATCGATTGCAAGAGCAGTCCCGGTATCGACGTCTAAATTTAAATCTTTAGAGGTCACGGTGCTGCCTACAGTTACAGTATTAGTGGTGTGATTCACGCAGGCTACTCCGCCGATCCTGAGGGTTTGTCCCTCGGCTAAGTTCGCGTCTCCATTCACATCCAAAGTATAGCCGGGTGTGGAATCTCCGATTCCAACACGGTCGGCAAAGTAGCCGCCTTCGGATGCGGTAAGTTGCGAGGTGAGGGTGGTTACATCAGAGCTGGCGTCGCCAAGAGTGGTGCCTCCAGCAACCGTCAATGCATTGTCAATCTCTAAACTATCAAACCTTTTTTTCACGTTTGTGGTTGTGACGTCCGATCCCGCTGAAGAATATGTACCCCACGTTTGCTCGGGGGTGAGATACCAATCTGCTTTATAAGCCGAGCCGCCGTCACTCGAACCGTTAGTAATGGTTGCATAACAGCGCTGGTATACTGCAGGAGATCTTACCCATAATTGTGATGTGAAGGGCGACGCGTCGCCATCTCCAACGGTTTGTTGAGTTAAAATAAAGTCACTAGTGTCCCATGCTTCGCTGCCGACATCTTGTATGATGTCCACCTGACATATCGAGATCGATGTGTACCCCGGCTTGGCGCGCAGATGGACGCGCGCTTGGTAGATCTCTGCCGATGTATCATAACCAGCTAACATCACATCAATTACGGCTGTTGCGTAGTAATTGGTGGCCTGCGACGCTTCGGCAACTTTAACCCATTCACCCGCGCCGGCGCGGTCAACGCCGGTAATTGAGGTGCCCATAGAAGAGGAGAAGCCCATTGGCACAGTTAAAAAGCCGCCGCCATCAATTGAAAGGGCTGTCCCGAAATCAGATTGTAAGCTAAGCGTTTTGTCAGTGGCGGTGCTTCCTAGAACTATGGCATTGCCGCTATCGCTAACGGCAGAAACTCCACCGATTTCTAAATACTTGCCAGTGGCTATATTGGCACCTTCAGATGCGGTAAGTTGTGAGGTAATAGTGGTGACGTCTGCCGCGGCATCACCTAAATATGTATTTCCTTGTGCCCTAAATGTTCCGTCAACATCAAGCGTATAGGACGGTGTGTCCGTGGATCCAATATTAATACTGCTTGTGGTGTAGGCGTTCGACCCATCACTTTCGGTAAAAGGGCCTAGAGCGCCATCCCCAGCGGACAATACCAGTTCAGAATCTGAATTTAGCGCAATATAACTTCCGGCTGCTGCTGTACCAGCTTCTACTTCTTGTCCCAAATTGTCGACAAGAAAGCGAAGAAGCCTTCCTCTAGATTGCGCCTGTGAAAAGCTCATTTAACTATCTCAGTTGATAAAGCAAATATGCCTAACGAAGTGAGGGTTCCAATTCCAAAACCTAAAGCCACAAGAAATGGATCTTTGCCGGGTTTCTGTTGTACAACCAAATCCATGAGTCGGTCGTTCTCAGCGACCTTAAGAATCATCATTGACTCATACTTATCTTTCCAAGAGGCAATCTCAATATCTTTATAATCTAACTGTAGCTGGTATCGCTCCTCCTGTATGTGAAGCTCGTAACTAATACGAAGGTCGCATTCGGCATCTTCAAATTTCTTCTCAGTTGCAATCTTGGCGGCTGCATCAAGAGATAAGAGAACCCCATCAAATGGCACTAGGTCTCCAGCCTCAACTGACAATACCACGTAGGAGGGGGAGGACTCTTCCTCTGCAAATGCTATTGCAGGGCATGCCAAAAAAACTATTAAGTAAAGGGACAGTATTTTCTTGATCATTATTTTAATCCAAAGGCGTCGGCTAACTCTCTAGCTAACTTCTCAGGGTCATTATAACTCTCATCAATTAGTCTTTTAAGCTCAGTCTCTTTTTGCTTATCCAGAGTTTCTCCTCTTTCGGCAAACTCTTCCTCTATTTGTGCTTTTCTCTTAAGGTGCTCTTCTAGGCGCAGATTCTTCTCTCTCACTTCTGTGTCATGTATGCGAGTTAGTGCTTCCATCTCTTTGTCGTGTGACTCTCTCTTACCTTCTAGCAAATCAATGACGCCAGCAAGAAGTACCCCATTTCTGGTTATGGCACCAATTAGTGCTGCGCATATGAATAGCAAAGCGATGACAATAACCCACCAAAACTTTTTACACCAAAGCCAAGTTTTCTTTAAAGCTGTTTTAATTTTTATTGCGGATATCACTTATAGCCCTTTAATTTTGCAACAGCATCAATAATAGTTTGCCCTCCGATATAAACAGTGGTAATGATTACCCAATCACTGGACGCCAAGTCTGCAAAAAGCAGCAGGGACGTGGCTGTTGCCCACGCCATCAATTTTCGAGAAACTAATTTCTCCAAGCCCTTATCTAGAATATGTCTCATGCTCTTCTCCTTAGTACTAATTAGAAGGGAATCAAAGGTATGTCTAAACAACTTAAATACAGGCTTAAAAAAACTCTTAAAAATGCGGAATTTGTGCATGCCGACCTGGAGTACCATCAAGAACTCTCGCAAGAAGCTCTTCGAGGATTTCAAGAAGAGATCAATAAATTACTCATGGCACTCTCAGAAGAGGACAAACAAAAAATACAAGACTTTCTAAATGCACAAGCCCCGCCGATGGCGCCTCCGTCTGTGCCTGAAGATCCAGAGCTTCCTAAACCGGAGGAGGATGTAGACGAGAACCCTTCTACTGATATCGTAAGTACCGATATAGAATCTAGCGCCGAGGGTGAGGTGCCAAAAGTAAGCAAAACCGATGAGCTTAAAAAATTATTCCGTCGCATCGCGGAGCGTACGCATCCGGACAAGGCTGCTTCGCGTGGACTTTCGGACAGAGAAGTCGAAAAAATGCGGCGCTTGTTCATGCGTGCTAGGGAAGCTCATGATAGCAGCAATTGGTATACTCTTTATTCAATTGCCCTGGAGTTGTGTCTGGATATTAAATCCCCTTCGGAGGAGGAGGTCGGATGGATCGAGGAAGATATCAAAAAGACATTGGCCCAAATTGCCAACATTGCTAATCTTACAGCTTGGCATTGGTATATCGGTGACGACCTAGCCAAAAGAATGGCCTTAAGGTTTTATTTTCAACAGGCCTTTGGGTTTGACTATCCTCTTGAAGCTACTGATTGACGCGAGCGAAGCCAGCGGTTTTATCAATGGTGATCTCGATATCCACAATATCCTTCAATGAATCCACGTGAGAAATCAGAATCACGGTTTTAAAATACATCTTGATGAGCTGAAGAATTCTAATAAATCCCTCCATGTTCTCAGCATCGAGGGCTGTTCCGGGTTCGTCGAGAATAAAAACATTACCCTTAGGAAGAGATGACACTGAAAGCAGCGCCAGTCGAATGGCCATGGCCGCAACAGTTTTCTCTGCGCCAGAGCCCATCTCAATGGGACGTGGTTCATGCTTGGGGTGTTTAATCAGAATATCAAGCTTGCGCCCATCTTCTTGAAAGAAGACATCAAAGTCAACAATGTTGGAGAGAACCTTCGCGACCTCCGCGTTAATAACGGGGAGGCGCTTCTTAATAATATCGTAAGCAATCCCGTTAGAGTGGGTGCATCGCATGAATAAATCGAAGGCTGCATACTCCTCTCGGATCTCATTAAGTTCTTCTTTCTTTTGTTTGAGGTCTTCGACCCTCTGCTCCATTGAGCCCAGTTGTCTATGATGAAGGTTTATGGAGTCTTCCACTTCAACTATTTCATCCCTAGTGTTTTGTATTTTTCTTTCTACTTCATTGCGAGAGTTAATGAGAGTTTCAATATTCTTAATTAAATCTTTCTTCTCTTCATATAACTCAATCTTTTCATTCGTTGTGCGCAGAACATCGCGATAATTCTTAATCTTTGCGTACAGCTTCTCAATAGAAACCTTGTTATCGCGCTTCTCGATCTCAATGTTGTTCTTATAAATTATAGTATTGTTGTAATTGTTAATAAGGTTAATCATTTCTGTCGAGTTAACTGAAACAACTTTTGTTTTGTATCCTTTGGCTTCTTCGATCTTTGTAACTATATCCACTTCTAACGAAGGCAACTCAACGGAAGCCAAGTGGGCGTCCCGTATAAACTGACACGTAGGAAACTTATCACCGCAAGGAACTTCGTCTAGTAAATCTAATTTTTTACTCATGGACTTATAATCGTTATCCAGTAGGCGCGCCTTATTAAGAGTGTCGTCATACTTCTGCTTAAATTCATCAAACTCTTGTTTCTGGACTAACAGGTCCTCAATATCGATAGTGGTCAGAAAATCATCATACTGTTTTAATTTTTCATTATACTTAGAGTTTTCCGTCTTAAGTTCCACAATGTTGATATCCGTATTATCAATTTTCTTCTCCAAGGAAGAACGAGTTTCTAAAAGATTTTTAATATCTAAACGTTCTGCGGGGATAGAATCAATTTGTGCAGTAAAGCCTGTATACTCCTGCTCGGCGAGTTCGACGTCCTCTCGCAGTTGCTCGCATACGGCAACTTCATTATCTAGTGCTTTTTGGGCTTCCATGTGTTGTACCTCTGCCAAGGCTATATCATTACTATAATCAGTGTCCCCCATGCGGCGCAAGACAGCCTTTAGATCTCCACCATCCTCATGGGCTAGTCTAAACTTTTTCTCAAAGATATCTAAATCCAAGAACTTAGCCAGGATCTCTTTCCGGCGAGTAGAGCCTTCTTTAATAAAAGATAAGCTATCAAGCTGGCTGGACATTGATGTGAGCAAAAAGTCCTCGACTGTACCAAATCGCTTCCGAATATGAGCGTCCGTGGTGTTACGAGTTGTCCCGTTAAGACTTGTTTCCTCCCCCACAGCCGGGTCGAGACCAGTGAACTCTAAAAATGTTCGTGCTTCGTTAGTCACCTCTCCTTTGAGCTTCTTAACATATTTTTCAGACTTACGCTCAATCGTGTAGGTCTTGTCGCCGACCTGCAGTTCCACGCGGCCCATACAATTTTTCTTGTTCTGATTGATAATGTTATAATTTTTACGTTCGTTCTTTGATGTTGTGTTAAACATCGTATAAAGAAGTCCGTCAATAATGCTGGACTTGCCCGAGAAGTTCTTTCCAAAAATGCCCACGATACCGTTCAGATTGTTAAAGTCAACGCTATTGCCTTCTCCGTAATTGAAAAGGTTGTCCCACTCAAATTTGTTGAGGTTCCAGTTAACATTGCGAGCAACCTCTTCAGTCTCCTCGATCTTGGAATTATATTTCCGATTGAGTTCAAACACGCGGTCGAGCATCTCTTCGTTCGGCTGGTATTCTACCAAATATTCACGAATTAGATTCTCTTGCACTCCCTTATCTCGAAGGTTTTCTACCTTGAACCCCGCGCCGATTTCAACTGTGCCTCGTTCGCCAGCGGCACGATTAAGGAACGTAATACTTTCTGGGTTGAAGCGATGTTTCGCCACTTCCACAGCCTTGCGCATAACGTCAAGAGGAAGGTTATTGTTACTCACAAGACGCAGGCGCGAGGTGGGAGGAATCTTGGTGCCGCGTGGCATGCGCCCCTTTGGCGTGAGTTCGATTGTTACGAATGGTTTGGGGTTGAGCAAAACATGGTGGCTCACGCGAAATTCGTTTTTGTCTTCAATTTCCCAAATCAAAAATCCCTTGTCATTTGTTTCGCCGTGATTCTGCTGAACTGTTGAGCCACAGTACCTCACGCGGCCTTCGGTGTCTAGAATCTGATTTGTCTTGTGGATGTCACCGAGCAATGCATAGTCGTGACCGGCGAAGACACCGATGTCATGATCACCGTGAGTCATCACCCAGCCGGTGTCAGTTTTGACTCCAGAGACGGAGCCGTGATATAAAGCAATATTGATCCGTGAGTTGTCGCTTGGCGCGACCCAGTTCTCCTCATCAAAAACCGATAGCACGTTGAAGGCGATGTGCGGCCCCACAAGGACTTCTCCTGCGTTCTTGAGCAGATGTAGGTCGGGTAGGTTCAAAGCCTTCACAATTGGCGACAGGGCGTCCTGACGGGTGCTATTCTTTAAGTTGCCGTCGTGGTTCCCCAAGATGATGTAGGTTGGTGCGATTTTCGCTAGATTTGCGAAGAAGTCGGAGCAAAGCT
>Ga0209128_1000933_pt1 | contig 20643 bp, 10 predicted proteins | sample ETNvirnome_6_100_FD_184072 | JGI IMG/M metagenome (GOLD analysis project Ga0209128, IMG submission 184072) | Marine viral communities from the Pacific Ocean - ETNP_6_100 (SPAdes) (version 2) | ecosystem: Environmental > Aquatic > Marine > Oceanic | place: Pacific Ocean | collected 2013-06-19 | reverse complement strand
TGGGGTGGCTTAAAACCACCGGGTATAAGTACAGTAATCATGTCCATGTGTCCTCCTAGTTCATGATAATATATAATGTAACGTGTTAAGGACGATTTGTCAAGTTTTTATTTAGGGGCCACTGTTGAACCATCTGGCATTTGATGTGTTCCTGCTGCAGTTCTCGCTATGATTTCTATCGTAGCCATCATTTGTTTTGGGTCCATCCCAGTTTCCAGAGCAGCTTTAACAGCCATCCCAAATGCTTCTTCGGCCCTCGATGATTTTGTGGAGGCTCTGGCTGCATCTAGTTGTGCTGCGCGCGCTTTCAACCAGTCATCGTTTGACTCTTTTATCGATAAATTATTCATCTCTTCTTTAATAATTTGCTTAAGCTGTTCTTTTGTAAGTTTCATTGTATTATAATCCTCCCCTCATTAAGGCTGAATAATTTTCTTCATATTTGCTCATTTAATTTTCCCTCTCGAACTCTCTAAATAGTCAATTAGGATTTAAAAATGCGATAATGCGACGACAATTGAATCGGCCATGTCATCTGTGCCGGGTTTTGGGTTTCCGTGCCGGGTTAACTCGACAATAAAATCTTTTGGATATTTTTGTTCGACCCATTCGATGATTTTTTTCTTTGTGTTCTCGCCTCTCGGGATCTTAATTCCGCACTTTGATCTGGCTGACCTTGACGGAACAAGTTCTGGTAGCAACCCAAACATCACGTAAGAGAGGACCGAAATCATCCCATTAAAGCGTTGTAGCTTACTCATGGTGCCAGCGGTTGTCTTACCTCCTGAGAACATCGTGAAGGGTGCTTCTATGCGTATGTGGGTTATATTATAGGTAGACTTAACTCTTTTCAATTCTCCATTAAAAAACTTCATTGCTCTTTCTTCAAGAGTTCCCTCTTTAAATTTGAGAAAATTAACTTCTTTTAAATTTTGTTGATCATCAACAACACAGTATCCAATCTTGGATGTGCTAACATCTATTCCGAGTATCATGTATATAATATAACATATCGGGAAAGGTTTGTCAAGTATTTTTAACGATTAATGCTGCTTCGTCCAATTTGAGCGCTTTGGGATTTAATTGAAGAAACATCAGTAACGCCGCCAGCCTTGTCGGTATGTTGAACCTGAAGACTATCTATTTGGCTTGCCACATGTCCTTTCCAAGATACATAAATCTTACCTAATTTAGCCATTTCTTTGGCACCTTCAGGGTCTGCTTTTTGCATGGCCTTCGCATCTTGTAGAGAAACCTCTAGTATATCTGCTATTTCGGGATCCATTTTGTCTACGATTTGTTGGAATTCTTGTACTGACATCTCTCCTTTTTGGTCTGCCAAATACTGAAGCAGTTCAGCGGCTCGAATGGCTTTGTCTGTTCCGGTGTCGTCTCCAAGAACATCTAGTACCTTTTTGGCTATATCCACAACCGCTTCGCCGTCTTTTTCAACCTTAACAAGTTCATTGACATCAATATCCACCTGTTCTGATCCTTCCATTCCTTGCGCAAGATCGGCTGCTATCTCTGCTGCAATTTTTAAAAGTTCATCTGGGATTGTCATTTTCGCAGTTTCTGGATCAATACCAGCAGCCATGGCAGTTTGCGAACACATTGCTAGGCCTACGATTATCGCAACTCCAACAAACGGACCCATAACTTTCATAACTTTTTTAGCAACTGGTACAAGTTTTTTTATGATTTGCAAACACTTCATAATAACCTTGTAGGCTACTACACCCGCGCCGACGTCAATTTTACTAAGCATCTGCGTTACTTTCTGCACTGACCCTATCGCAAAGCCAATTGCTTTTCTCATCATCGCTGTGATTGAATCCTTGAAGATTCCCTCATTTATACTCGTCAGATAGATTTTGCTTTGCTCTGTCACATAGTGATCCAAAGATTCTAGATAAACCATCGGGGCAATTTCTTTGTTTTCCAACTTTAGAAGTAAAGACTCGTAAGTAATCTTTTTGGTTTCTAACAAAAACAAGCCTTCTTCAAGTTTTTTATACCTGCGCCAGTTTTCCATTATGAGTGAATATTTCATGAGAAGTTTCCTATTTTTATATAATTAGTCTCTATAAATCAAGTTTCAATTTAAAAATAAACTCTCTATCCTCTGTTTTACGAACGGGAGTGGCAAGTTTGGCAAAGCCGATTAGGTTTTTGTCATCGTCATAGAGAGCAATCTTGGAGATGTAGGTCTCTTTTTGCATCGGAGGAAGAACATCTGTGTAGTCGGAGGGCACAACATTCACTAGTCGTCTCTTGCTCTCTTCATACTCATAGGTTCCCGACGCAACTGCTTCGAGACTTTTAGCTGAGTTTTTAAGATAGGTCGGATTGTTGGAATGGTTTAGTTGAGCATAAGGTGCTTTGGCAAACATTGTTATTGTCTGGACATGATTGGTTCCTTGGAATTCTATTGAATAAGAAGCTGACACCTGGTCATTGAAATAAAACGGGGTAATCCCACTGCCAAGTTTCCAATCCACTGAATCACTTCTAGGATATTCTCCATCGTTTGCACCCAGACCAAATCGGCACCAAGAAGAAGTAGTCGCCGGGAAGGCATTGGTCCGATATAATAGCATAGTGGCATCGATTTCCGCTGAGGATGTAAGTAAAATTATCCCTTCATTATAAAGGATAGTCCCGACAACAGAATTTACAGGCATTCCAACCCCAGAGACTTGTATAAGTTCTCCATTATAACGTGTGTCTGAAGCCTGCGCAGCTAGAGTACCGGAGATATAATATTTTAAATTTACTGTTCCTTTTTTTATGGAAGCTCCATAAAAAATAGAAGGAATAGAAATCATATTGACTTCTTTTCCTCCACCATAGTAGGTGTCAAAATTAAAACGAGGAGACATATATCTATAGTGATTTATAGTATTTGTTAAGGCTCTCAATTTTTTATAGTTTGTGTTTGTGGTCGATAAAATCCAGTAACGGGTAATGGAAGCAGACAAATTATAACTAGAAGTTACTTGGTTGCCATTATAATTAAACTGCGTGTCCCATGTGGTTTGCGGAATAGATTTGAAAGTTGTCTTTTGTCCGTCTTTAACAACGAAAGGATAGATGTTCCCCAAATTTCCGCGATTAACATTGTATTCATAAAGAGATATAAAATTGCGAGGAACGCCAATTTCAGAAGTGTTATCGGGGGTACCTGCCATGGTCCCGGTTATATAAGCTCTATCGCTTATATAAACCGATCCTGATTGAATGTAAAATTTTACATCGGGATAGGCCTCTATTGTGTTAACGAATAAGTCATTCGGGCGGAATTTAAAGTATGGCATAACATTCTAGTAGTCCAGGCGGGCTCTAATGGTAAATTCCGTTGACGGAGATTTTTTCAATGGCTCGCTAAGTTTTGCTGATGCTAGCAGTTCGTTGTTATCGTTATAAAGGCCAACGGAAGTAATGTAAGCAACAGGATTATCTGTTGCCATAGTTTTAACTCTGATCTTTGAATTACTCAAATAAGTTGGATTCGAGGAATAGTTGAACTCATTATGATTAGCACGACAGAAATAAACAGTTGAATTTAGTTCGGTTGTGTTGTTATATTGAAGATTATAAATTCTGTGTCTCAAAGCATCAGCAGAACCAGAGATCCCAGATCCCGTGAGAGCATGGTTGATTGGTTGCCAAGGGTTACCAGAAGTGGCATAATGAGGAGCGTTTGGATTGTGAAATTGTAATTCTCCTCCGATTGTGACTTCATCCAATTGAGTTCCAAAAATCGAAGCAGTAAGAACTGCCACCCCCGCCTGATAAAACAATAACCCAGCATACCAAAAGACTTGACCATTAATCGATGCAGTGTGAACATACGTTTTCTTATTGTTGTTGAGATACTTCTCTCCCACCGCCCCGGTGGCATAAAGAATTCCATATTCTCCGACAGGAGAATTAACTCGATATTGAGTTGAAGCACTTACATCAGAAATTGTGATGAGTTTATCCATAGGATGGTTCCAAGTGTGATGGACTCCCAATTTTAATTCAAAAGTTTCTTTTTTGATTTCATCTTTGGACAAAAGCCTAGCAAAAGGAATAATAAAAACCTCATTCATTTTGGCGCCACCGCCGATGATATCGCCATCTTCATCAAATTGTAAAATAGAGCCTGTGTAATCATAGCCCATAAGAACTTGAGACATTTGATTATAGATGTTTTTCTTTTTAGATTTCTGACCTTTTGTTGTAGTTATATTGGCATACAAGGTCGACTGGGTTGCGATTCCCGTGGTGATGTCAAAAATATGATTTGCGGAAGAACTTAGATAAGGATAGTCAAACACCGACTGGAACATTCCGTGAGAATAATTTTTAATATTGTTTTCATCTGGAAAGACTCCGTAGGTTCCTGAGATGATTGTTCCCGTAAGGGGAATAGCTTCGTGTAGAAGAGTGCGTGTAAAAGTTATATCGTTTGTGTTAAGTGGTTTAAATGTCATATTTATATCCTAGGCTAATCTCACATATCTAATGGGCACATCAATCATACACCCAGTCTTTACACCGCTAACTCGAATGTTAGAATCGATGTAGTAAACGGTAGAAGTTCCTGCTACGGTGGCTCTATCCGCAAGGGTTGTTGTTGATCCAAGAGTTGTAAACAAATAAGAACTTGTATTTACATCCATCGAAGATTGAATACGAAATTGGAGACTTGTTCCTCGCGGCCCTTGAATAACTTCGTTACCACTGTTTGTATCATCGGTAATGTCAGTAACAAAAGTGTCTCCCAGATCCACAGTGTAATAAGCAATGTTATCATCATCCACGTAGTCCCAAGAAGCTAGCGACCCTGCTGTATCAACAAGTCGCCCTAGACGATTATCTATTTGAATAATGTAACTAGTTTCTTTTAATTCATCATCGAGCTTTCGCTTGGGAGAAATTTCAGTGGTGTCTAGACCTTCATCAATTTTTACAATAGTCCCCTGCAGGCTTTCACCAAACATAAATCCTTGGCGAATTGCATTATCACTGTTACGCCCCACTCCAGTAAAAACTGTCTCTGACATATCATTATCAGCAGTTTCGGCATTGGCTGCCACATAAAATACTCCGTTGCTTGCTCTTTGATATTGTTGTTCTCTTTCGTTGAGACGAAGGACTGGTAAAAACAATAGTTCTAAGTTAGAATAAGTTTGGAGTTGAGTTTTCATGGAGGCAGCGTTATCTGTAAATGCCTCTAAAATTGGAGTTTGCAAGATCTCTAGATCATAATAAGAACTTCCGCTTGGATTTGTTTTATCGTAGAGAGAGTAGTCTATTTCTTCATCGCCCAAGGCAAATTTGGTAATTTGAAATGATCCATCACCCTTGGCCAAAAGTTGTCTGCCGTGATCCGTAAGGACAACATCTAAAATAATGTCGCCACTGTTGTCTAAAAAGCCCATGTATTATCTCCCGATCTTTTTCATAGTAAATAGAATTTAATTAGAAATCTTCTTCTGTTTTGTTTTTTGTGAGTTTAAATGTAATGTTATAGTCAATTATCTTGCCACTAGTAGTTGATTTTACTCTTATTTTAAACTTTCTTCCCCATACAGATTTATTAGTGATTCCCAAACTTAAATTGTCAATAGTCCCCCGTAGAGTGGACTTGTCCCAAAGAGCTTGTTGTTGTTCATCAAACCACGTTTGATCTTGAGCAGGATAAATTTGAAATAAACTTTTAAATTTTCTGGTTTCTTGTTTTAAAATCAGCCGTGGAAAATCATATTCCTCTACAACAATTTTAGAATCATCTGCGTCTTTTAATAGTTCTACCTTATAAATAGCACTAGGGTTAGACACGAGACCTTTGACATTTTGCTGACGGAATAAATAGTAATATGTTGTGTTAGCCTCCACTAAATCATTAAAAATGGCGCTATTAGATTCAAAGGACATTCGTATGTTAGCCAGTTTTTTATCTTTAAAATCACCATAAGATTCCGGCGGCTCCATTGTTTTGAAGATTTCAAATAAACCTGATTGAGGCGCAAATTTAAATCTAATTCCTTTCGAGCGATTCATGGAATTTAGTGACATATCTAGAGATTGTTTTACATCGGATGGCAATATGGGAATAAAAGGATCTATTTTCTCTCCTTTGGTTGGAGAAAGATAGATCTGGATCTTATCGCTGGAGTTGTTCTGGGTTACAAATTTTACTTGTGGGAAAAGAGGAGGCGACATCAGTGTCATTACTGACTCTGTAAACATATCAAAAGGAACGATTACAACGTTTGGAACGTTTGTGACTTCTACAGTAGCATATTCATTATCACCATCTTTAAAGAATTTTAAATTACTATAATGATATTTGTTGCCTACAATAATATAGTGAGCACTACATTTATAAATATATTTCTGTCCATATTTTACTTGTGTGTCATTAAAGATACTAGTATCATCAACAGCAGGAATATAAATAGTTTGTGCCTTGGGCTCTACCATTACTTCATTATATTTGTCTACTGAGTAAACAAAGTCTTCTTTGTAACATTGTTCGTTATTATAAATTTCTTCAAACGAGCGAAAATTTCCTTGAGAGAGACTACGAACATATCCTCCAAATAAAAGTTTTTTATAATCAACAATCATAGCCGAGTCTTTTGATGACTGGGGGATCAAGGGGAGCATATTATCTGGAATAGCATCTGTCTTGGCTTCTGTCCACGACAACAAATCGAAAGATCCAATTTTTTTAGTACCAACGGTGGTGCCTACTTGAACATTAAAGCCTAACAAGGATTTTTTAGACTTCAAATAAGCATTCAAAATGTGATCAAAAATTTCTATTTCATTTATAAAATTAGTAAATTTATTAGAAACTTTATTAGTTATCTTTATTTCATTATAATAGGGAAATTGCTCCTTAACATTGGAGGAATTCAAATCTCCCTTAGCTGCTGGGCCACAATTAGGAAGAACAAAATTTTCAAATTTAGATGCATCTAGTGAAAAATTTAAAGGAGGAGGGTTTCTCTGGCGTTTAAAATCTACAAAATCTCGCTTGGCCTTAAAGGATAAAATCGACGGCAATTGAATGTCTGAGACTGTAGTTTGTAATAAATCGTATTCTTGACTTATATAATTAAAAGCTGTAGAAATGTCATAAGTAGCCATGGCTGCATTTAAATTTTTTGCCTCGAGCATTGTTGTCTTTTCGGGTTTATCCAGTTTTACAAAATGATTAGTAAAACCCACATTTAATGTAATGGCCCTATTAATGAGTGTCCGGAAATCCCCTGACTGAATAGGTTCGAGCTTCAGAGTAGTAACCTCTGATGATAGAACACCAGTCTCTCTAACGGCTTTGTCTATAAATGTAACTTTTAATTTAGACAAGTCGTTGTTGATAATACGAGATTTGCCCACATCATAATGATCCACAGTTTTTGCTTTTCCAAGATCTTGAAGCAAAGGATCTATTTTCTTTTCCGTCATAACAACTTTAGCCATTAATAAGATCCTCCAGGTGTAAAGCCGGGCTCTGTCACAAATTCTTGGTAGTGAGAAGCCCATCTCCGAAAGGGATCCTTTCGTCTACTTTGAGAGACCACATTGGATGTTGCATACTTGATGTTTTGAGATAATTTGTTTTTAGTTGTCATATTAATATCAGAACCAGGCAATGAAAAGCTTGGAACTTCACTAATATTAATAGTCGGATTTTGATCAGCTACAATAAATGTTTGATTTAGATAAGGTAATTTAAACATTTCATTCGGAGAAATTCCAAGTTCAGGAATTTCTGCGTAAACCATTCTGCATAATACTCCTCCCATCTTAGGTAAAAGTTTAGGATCTATATCGGCCCAAATAGGAGAAGACAAAATAGGTTCATTGTTTAAATCTCTTTTATAGCCGCTGAGCATCTGGAGTTTTTGAGATGTTTGAAAAACCATTTCCGTAGTAACTTTAGTCTCCGCATTTTGAAGTATATCTCCGGGTGTGGATAAAATTTCATTTTTAGCGGCTGGTGCTCGAGAACAAACGAGAGCTTTCCAAGCCACTGGGGCATTTTTCAAAGTACTTTCGTTAAACCGAGGGGACCTTATGTATGCGCCTATTGCGCTCTTAGGTGTCGTTAAATCAAAATTAAACTTATTCATCCCCGTTTTAAGAGAAGTAACATTCATTAAATTAACAACAGCCGGAGCATGAGAATCAATAGATGGTTCATTTAAGTTCCCCTCGGGATTAACGAAATAAGAACCATCTCCTAAATATTCATTACTTTTAATCAAAGGTTCTACTATTTTAATCTCTTTATTAATCTCTTGCGGTACTTTAAAAGACGTCGAAAAAATACGTCGTGATCCCCGGAGTCCTGCGACTTTAACTTTCTTTGCTCTCGGGTTCGCAGGTACATTTTTTTTTCGCTTGCTATTTCTTCTTTTTGAAGACTTCCAAACCTGAATTTGTGCTTCTGCTACTACTTGGGATTTTAAAAATTGTGACGCAAGACCAGCATTATCTACGTTGCTAAGGCTAGTTAAACCTATATCTCCACCATCAAAATTAAAACTCAAAGGAGACAGAAATAGCCCACTGGCGTCTTTTGTCGAGGTGATCGCTTTAGATACACTATCTTTTAAATTACTAAATTCCACAGGGGCGCTGCTCTTATCGGGATCAAAAAATTTCGTTAATTCTTGAGATGCTCTTTCTTGCAGATCTTGTCGTGTAACAGGAGAATTTATATCCACTACTTTATCCAAATAATTATAATATCTTCTGTAGTCACTAAACTGAATGATTTCTTCAAATTGTTTATTGAATGAAATCAAGTTAGGAATAAAAGATCTTTTATTATTTTTAGGCCTCGTGGTAGTATTATATTTACTTCGAATTTTAAATTTATTCATGAACGTAGTTAGAAGGGCTTCGAACTCGTTTATAAATCTTTCGCCTTCGATAGAAGTGTAATTGGCAGTTGTTAATAGCGCAACTCTTTGATTGATTTCATGATTAATCTCAAAATCAGACATCACATTAAAATAAGATTTCGCCATATAATAACTTTGTATAAGACCTAAAATTATGGGCGAAACTTCTTTGCCTTTTCTTAGTTTATCGGTTTTATAATTATAGCTGGATTTCTTGTTCAGTAAGTAAATTGTTTCTTTGAGGCGACTAATATTATTTTGAAGGTCATTTATTTTTTTATTCATAAATTCCTGAGATTTGTCTGCGATTGTTACTTCTACTTTGTAAGCGAATTGGCCTTTGGTTTTGGCGTTGTTTTCATCATCTGTAAATTGATAGTGTCTTATTTTATAATCTTCATTGAGATAAATTTGTTGTAAATTATCCGTGTTGCGTAAATTATTTGCACTTTCATCTATGGTAGTAGATAAATATTTATAAGAATCCGTTTTGTAAATGCCTACTTTGGGAGTTCCTAAAGTATTAGTGACTCTTAAAGTCTTTATTTGTTGGCGAATAACGGATAGAGAATTTATCTCCATCGAAGATAAAAATTCTTGAAATAATTTTGGACTGGTATGAAACATGGTTTTTCCATGTTTAGTTTTCAATAAAGCAAATTGCTTAAGATTTATCGAAAAAAGACCAATCAAATTAATATGAGAATTAATTGAATAATGAAGGTTACTTATAATAGTATTGCTCTTGTAAGAAATAGGAGCTTTCTGGTGATACAAAATAGTTCGTGCATCCACCAATTTAATATTTTGAACTTTTAATTCTCTTAAGCTTGGATGAGCAGTTTCATTATGAAAAGATCCTGCCATGTAGCCACCTCCCGGTTGAAGGTGAATGGGGCCTGGCCAGACGTCATTGTTAGTCTGCACAAAAAGGCTAGTAACATCTACAAATTTTTTATTTTCTATAATTTTTTCGGAAGTAATAGCGCCGAAATATTCTCTTAAAAGACCTCCCAAATCAATATTGAAATGCTTGGAAAGATCTCGTGTATCAATGTAACAAAATGCAAAAATTATAAAATCGGCTACATCAAAGCCGATATCTGTTTTTACATTTTTATCAAAAAAGGATTCTGGTCCTTCTTCCGATTTAATAAATTGATGAAGAGGAATTTTATGTAATTTCGTTTCTTCATCGTTGTAGTTAGGAGAATTAATAATCTCTAAAGGATGAGGGCTTTGAGATCCATCTTTTATAGACTTGGCCAAATCAACATTCCGAGTAGACACCAGACACACCTTCAAAAAATTATAAAAAGAGGAATGAGTTTTCCAAATAAATCCTTTAGACTCTTCAACATCCATCACCTGCAATCTTACAGTGGCGCTATAAGTTTCGGTCGTGTTATCTCTTAAAGTTATCTTAGGAATATAGACATTAGGAATATTTTCCAATCCAACAAGTTGATTAGACATCAGTCACATTTCTCCAAATCTGTAATTCGAGTGCCATAAATATCAAAATCAATTCCTTCTTCATCAGGGCATTCAATATCTAGACTTAATTCTACATTTTGAGATTTCAATTGTTGCAATCCTTGACAAATATCAACATTTGGAATTTCCGAATCAAAATTAAAATTCATATAATATTCTACATAGGAGGGATCTACTTCTACATAATTATTATTTACCTCATCTTGCAAGATTCCATCTTTAATTAATCCAAATGTCGGACGAAACTTTAAAGGAAGTAAGTTGGTTTCAGGAGTATCCTCATAAAGATAAACTGACATTTCTAAACCATCTTTAAATAAGAAGCCATTTTTCTCGATTAAGTGACAAAGAATTTGTTTTTCGATAATATCTAAATAAGTTCCATCGGGATAAACTGCTGACACTGGGGCACGAACCGGCGCGCTCTGGCCGGACACCGGAGGCAAATTAGCTTCATTCTTCACTTGCATTGTGTATTCAATGGTGGAATCTATTTGAGGAATCTGTCGCAGATAAACATCAGACCCTGTTAAAACTGTTTTAACGGAACCTATTATTTTTCCCTGAATGAAAAGAGATTTCCAAGCTGGTCCATAATCACTAGTCTGCTCTGAAGTCCCAAGAGGCTCTGTCATATAATTTAATTTTAATTGCGTATGGGGCCTATCATTTTCCTGAGTTCTCTCATAACGAAAAATTAAATCATCAGCAGATTGCAAATCTCGCTGCGGTTTTAATCTGGGAGTATCGTCAAAGATTCTGGTTTGAATAGTATTTTGAACTTCGGGGTCGGTAGCTCCCGCTGCCATAACATCATAAAGAATATCATCATCAAAAAAAGCATAATAAGAAGGAAGAAGTTTTCCTTTGGCCAATAAACTCCGGCCATAAGGGGTTAACTCTATGTTTATTACATCTTCTTTTTTATCAAAAAATGTCATTTATCTTCCTTCTTGTTTCCCGCTGCCTTAGCAATTTCTTCTGCCATTTTCTCACGAGCAATTTCTTCCGCTTTGTCTGCCATTTTAATTGGCTTTAGAACCCTGTTTCCTTTATCATCATTTTCTACATCCGCAAATGTAATTTCCGCATCTAGTTTAATTAGTTCTACAAGAGAGAAATAATCATAAGGCCAATTGTAAGTAATTGTAGGATCCTCTCCAAGTTCACCAGCAGTGACGTTTTCCAGTTCTTGTCCGGAGGTATCTCCCGTGGTTCCTTTTCTGGCAACAACTTTGTCAAAATAATTCGTTTTGGCTCTCTTTTTAGCTTTAAAAATCATCCACTGTATTTCTGATGGAAACTCTGAAAATTTCGCATTTTCATTAAGCTTATCATTTTTAATAACTGCTCCTTTTCCTAAAAGTTCATGCTGCAAAAATTCATGAGAGACAGAGGATTCAGATTCAACGAAAGTTCTCCCTATGTCGGGAGGAAGATTTTGCCAAATGTCAGTCACATCTTTTTTGGAAAGAAGATGTGTAAATTCGAATATATACATAGCAAATGGTTGGATGTCCGGATAACGAACGAAATCCATCGATGGAGGGAACACGAATTTTTTCATTTTTCTCACCATCTCAATAATAGTATTTCCGGTTTTAGGAGGACCCCCGGCGACAAAAACACCAGGCTCTACTTCTCTTTTCAGAGCCCCGACGACATCAGCTATATCTTGCTTGGGGATGGTAAAGAACTTACGCTCCCCCTCTTGTTCTATAAAAGGAACTGCAACAACACATTCAGAAATTTGTTTAAATTGGGCCGATTTTCCTAATTTCACTTTTTTAGTAGGAAAACCACACAACTGAGCTAAAGACCTAACATATGTCTTTTGGGCACCAGTGTTAATCGCCAAAGCGCCTTTCAACCAAGTATCAGGAATGTCTGTGATTTGCATATAGATTCCTCTTTCGGGGTTGTCGTCTTCTATAACACCATATTGGTGCCACATCCCTCTTGGAACAGATGCGGTACCATATAGAGGAGGTGTACAGCCGGAACCAGTTAAACTACTATATTTGTTAAAATTCAACATAGGTGTTTCAAATTTCGGCTGTATAATCCATCGAGTTTTGGACGCTCTGGTTTCGGAAGTCGCGACTTCTACCTGAATGGTAGTATCTTTATCTCCCTCTAAATTGATTGTTTTAACTGTTCCTTTTCCAAACAGATTAAGAGAAGCCTCTAGTTGCATCGCATTGCTATTAAGATAATAAGGATGATAAGGCATCGAACCTGTTCGGATTTTGGTGGTTCCAATCCTATTCAAAGGAACAAGTGGCGCGGGTGGGCCGGCCCAAGCGCCGCTATGCACACTGTAGCCATTAGTATATTCGTCATTGCCCCAATTACCCTGGAGCCTGCTTGCTGACAAAGCATACTCCGTAGGGAACCGATTCCACTTGGTGGGCATGCTCATGAGGCCGGTGTCTTGGTCTAGTCTTTTCGTCCAGCTTGGAAAATATGCTGTTATGCCGCCCTGGGCGCCCTGAGCGTTGTTTATTTGAGCCAGTTTTGACCCACCGAGGTTTCCTTTCAATATTAAAGAATACCAAGGTGAATAACGATATGTTCTATAAGGACCCATTATCCGGCCAAATTTCTCCACATTTCTGGTGTGCCAATCGCAACCACTGCCGGCGGGTTGGGCGGTCATTTGTTTATATCCAGTTAAGTCCCTCAGGGCTTGGTTTTGTCCATTCCACCAGAAGCGGGTTTGGTAAGGCCATAACTCTGCTTGAGCCATAATTTCATTCACTGAATATTTTTTACTCGCAGTACATTCAAAGATTAAATCACACCAAGCCTCTCCATGATAATAGGGGGGAGCGTATGCCCAATTATACCCCCACATACTATCAATGCCTACCCATTTCCCCTGTGCATTTCCATGAGGTCGATTGTCTCCCCACGCTCCTGATGCATAATGCTGTGCTCCACCATAAATGGGAGGACCAAAAGCAGAAGGTCTAGAATACATGGTGAATGTTTCTCTAGGTCCAGTACATTGAAATCTATATTTCGAGTTCTGTCCGTAACCTGGATTTGGATCCCAGACCTTCCCCGGCCAACTGTTCATATCTTGTGGGGGCATCGTTCGAACCCTTCCGAACCCCCTAAGCCAGGAATTGGTTCTATCCATCGAACGAAAAAGTTTAACCCGCATTCCATAAAATTTTCCCGCAAGTGCGTTCCCAAATGCTGGATCTGAGGATTCCAATGAAGAAATGGAGGTAAAATTTTTGCCTTCGAGAAAAAATTCTGGTACCATGGCCAAAAAATTATTGGCCATTTTTGTATATAAATTATCTCCTAGACCATTCCATGTAGCCCCGATGGGCTCTCCGTTGACCGATGATGTTACATTACTCCAAGGATGAGGTTCTTGTAAAATTAAATCCACATCTTTCATATACTGCTCTGGTTCGGCTAGAGCCTCAAACGGAATCCTCTTAGTAAAAATACTGTAGAGATCACCATAATTAGGGACCAGCTCCGAGTATGTCGTTGACCCTGTGGGCCAGACGGAATTGTAAGCTGAACCAGACCACATTACATTGTTGAAGTGGGAAAGCTGCCGGAGCCCGAATTGACCACCACCGCCCTCGAACACTGGGGTTGAATCCCTCTTAACATGACTGCAAAGAGCCTCTCCCCAGCCCCAATCATTAAAGTGGCCAGCTTGAGGCTTTGCTTCTTTAGCAAAAATTGGAAAATCAACTGCTAATCCAGATTTAATCGTATTAAAAAGAACTCCGGGCGCAAATAAAGGCTGCAAAAAAGGTTGAGTAGAATAGTTAGTAGAAATCCCAGTAGAACTTGAAAAAGATGTAAAATCTTTATAAGATTGAAAAAATTGTTGTGCAAGTTGTACACATCGTTGAACGGGGTAAAAACCTTCATAAGGAAGGAATTTCTTAATTGCTTTACACTTTAAAGTTAAAACAGAAGGCTCTACGAAATCCTGATGATCCTTTTTTATCAAATCAAAGTGCTTTAAAAAATCAGTAGTACTTAAAATTTCATAAAAAGTCGGATCTTTCTCGGTATTGCTAGCCCTATTCAGCCCTCCTGATAATTCAAAAATACTTTTTAATTCTTCTGTAATTCCTTTGGTTTGATAAGTCTTCACATGAGAACTTATTTTAAACTCAGGAACAATAGAATAACCTTTACCAACTAGTCGAATCTTTTTAGAAAAATCATCATAAGAATCATAAAACGGGAATTTTCCGCTTTGTTGTCCTGCATCCCAAAAAGCACTCCCTTGAAATATTGAAGAAGTGGGCATGCTGAGCCCTATGCCGCCAGACTGAAGGAGTTGGTAGCCAGTAAGGATCACGGAATTCGGGTACTCCAGACAGTCCATATTCAACTCCGTTATTTTCATCCCAGATGGGGCCACGACTGATCGGGCATTTTTTAAAGTATGTCTGCGGCTATAAATACATGAAGAAGTCAGGAATTCACTGATGTTTTCAGTGAATACTTGAGTATTCCTAAACTTTCCAGTTCCTAACTTAATATATCCCCTGAAGGCTTGGGCGTAAGAGTTTTGCAATATTCCGGCTCCGCCTCTGGAATTGGCTTGGTTGAGACCAAGCCAACCGAGTTGGTTCCGGCCCCCAATCCAAAAAGACTGTCCAGAAAAGGGGCCTCCAGGGTTTCCATAGGTGGTAAATCGATCCCAGGGATCTAAAGGCCATATTGACTGATGGGGAATCTTGTTGTCAAAACCGTTGTCGGCATCTTTTTGTCCTCGATCATCGCGGCTGGTTCTCCAAAATGTATTTACATAAAATTTTCTTGTTCGAGTTTGCTCGAGATTGGAATATTTCATTTTCGGAAAAACCGTTTGTCTATAGAGTAACATATTAAATCGTTCAATTGGAGACCCGGCGGCTTCCAATCCGCCATTTAAATAAAGGGCTTTTAAATCTTCATAGCTCTCATCGCTTTCGACAATTGTTTCATAATATTGATTGGGTAAATCGTTTGCAAAGAAAACCGTCTCATTTGAAAAGGTTGTCTTGATTGACACAGAGCGAACTTCATTTCGGTTTGTTTGTGGATTATAGACGGAAACCCCAGCAACAAGATCTAAAGGCTTATAGGAATCAACGACTGCTGGTTCCGTAAATCTTTGGATTTTTCCAAACCTATCCAAGTGGTCAAATTGTTGGCCATTGATTGTTATTTGGTATTTTTTTCCGGGGTTAGGAGCATAAGTAAAAATGTTGTTTCTTCTTTGATATCTTGATAAATGATTATGAGAGGTTCTGATTTGTTTCCAACTACCATAACCCCAATTGCCATTTCGATGAAGATTAAGGAGAACCATAAGTTGTGCTGGGGTCGTTTGTGTCATTCTACTTACATTCCCATAGCCAACGGAACTGGTGTAAAACCAAGGTGAGTTCGGATGAGGGGGTCCTCCTTCATTCGGGATTCTATATCCTAAGGTATTTGAACCTGGGTGGTATCCCCAGGCACGGTCTACTAGTTGATAATCAAATGACCCTGTATCTATCTCGCAAGGGTCGTAGATACAATAATTTAATCCCAAAAAGTCTTTATAAATCGCCATTTTTTCTCCTTAATTTATGGTAATATCCCAGCCCATACTGGTGCGACTGTATCGATAGTGAACTTAATTTCAAGAGACGTCTCCATCCCCTCGCCCGTTGTGCATCTGGCATTAATCATGACCTTAACATAAGGCAGATCAACATAGGGCCAGTGCATTACTGTCTTTGTACCGTAAGTACTATTGCTTATCCAGGGTCGCGGAGTAGTAGTCCAGTCTATGGGAAGGTACGATGACTCTTCAATAGCAGACCCGCCACCGGTGTAGTACCAGCCCTTAACTCGCATATCATATTGAACATCCTCGCAGCATGGGTCAACGTTCAAAAACTCAACCTTTATATTCTCAAATTGATCAAAGGTAATTTCATCATGAGAATAAGGATCTAGAGCTGTACCCGATTGTGCTTTAAAAACCCAAGAGTTTCCTGTTCCCGAAAATGTAGCGAAGGTGTTCACTACGAGTGTCTTGCCGTAGCTCCAGCGGATCAAGATGATGGGTCGACCAGTTTCTCCAGTAGAATCATCATAGTCACAAGGAATCGGGATCCCTTCACAGGGAATATCTGAAATCAAAGGCCAATCAATCGCCGATTGTAATTTTGTCAGGGCGCCATTTCCCACCGTTACCATCTCTCCACTTTTCGGAGCATAGCCTCGAACTTTTTGGTTCTTAATGATAGTTCCAAACTCAGGAGGAGTCTGGCCGCTACCCTTATCGAATTGTAGAAGGTTGCCACTAACGGCTTGTCGGATCCAAGAATATTGATAACTGGAGCGAGGGAGCAATGAGTTATAGTTCATATTGTCGTGTTGAGCAGTATCGGTTATAACTGGTATGGATTTTATGGGTGCAGCTTGAATTGACAGATTAGTTCCGGCGAATAAAGGCCTTCTTCCTATATCTGAAGGGACCGCCGTTCCTGCGACAATAGAGTCTCCAATAGCAAGGTTCCCCAAAGTCGATTCGGTGCCAAGACGCCAAAAATCAATAAGCCCGGGGGCGAATGCCATGGAGGTCGCATCGCCATCGGACAGATATAATTCTTTTGCTTGATTTGGAGTTATAAAAGTGCTCCAAACAGCGAAATTCACTAAGGATCCCTGTAATTCATAGAGTGGACTGACGGCAATCCTATCGAACAGCGCTATTTGGTCTGGCGCGGGATAACCATTGTAGTTCTCAACGTTTCCTATTCGGGTGCCGCCAGGAGTCGACAATTTCATTCTTCTATTGTTATAATAACATTGAGGGTCATTGTCTAGGTTTCCATCCCATGAGATAACAACCATTGTCCATGTGTTCTCTATTGACAAAGGCCACACCGGTGGCATAATAGTCCAAGTAACACTATCAAAGGCGGATCCGTCCAGCCAAATTCTAAAGTTCATGGTTTTTGACGATGTCATGATGATTTCTATTCCGCCAGACGCCCCTGCTGGAGTACTCCATGCACTAAATATGTAATGCCCGATGCTGTCGTGGATGAGAGGGATTTTCATCATAAAACTAAAACTAAGAGCCCCGGGCTTTGGCCAAGTAACAGAGTAGTTCTTCAACATATTGTCATTGTCGACGGCCGTCGCCACATTGGCGATACACCTTGCCGGTAATTCTCCAGTAATTTTCGGAGTCATCAATGTGTTTCGGTGTTGCTTATAAAACGCTGCTTTATATGTTGGGCCTGTGGAATCCTCTGTAGTTATCGATCCCCATTGAGAATCCAATCCTCCCTTGCCAAGCCATCGAGCGAGAAGAGTGCGGTTACCTTCTCTTTTAAGAAGATTCGATTGTACTCTTATTGTTCCACCACAGTACTTCGGGGATGCCACGCCATCGCAGTTGTCGGGCTCTCCTGATCCGCTTCCGCGAACTGTTAAGTTTCGAAAAGGAAGAGCGTTGTAAGCCGACAACTCTAAAGAAGAAATGTCGAGGAAACCCTCGCTCATGATCTCCGGACCTCCGGGAGCGGAGAATTTTGTCCGGACAATTGTTTTTTGTGGACTGGCTCCGGATAGTTGTGATGGTAAAGTAAAAATTCTTCCGAGACGAGAGGCGGAGCCTCTTATTGAGCCGAAGCCGTCGTTGTTTACAAAACTTGTGCCAATCTGGCTGATCGATGCATTACCAGGCAGATGAAAATGATATTTATCGACCTGTGAATTCACTTCAACTCTTGTGGCCTTTATTGATCCTGCTGTGATTGCTGCATCTATCGCTAATCTAACCTGAGTTCGGACATCTGCCGCAGAGGCAACTGTATCAAGGTTTATGGCAGTAGCAGTGGATGGAGGAGCGGTACTTTGATCAACTGTTATAACATGCCTTGAGGAATCTGGTCCAAAAAATGGCCCCAAGAAGGTTATTGTTGATCCATCTAATGTAACATCAGTAGCTAGATCTACGACATCGGTCGGCATGTTAGTTACTACAATGGCCTTCCTATTTAAGAGAGTACCAGCACCTAAAAGAGAATTTGGCTGCGTTGTCTGTGGCAGAGTAGAATAGATTGTGCCAAACAATCCTTGCCCTGTTGTACTCAACTTTTCTCTCATTTCAAATCTTTGTTCATACATTCCAAAAGTCGACACCACTTCATATTTGTGCTGATAGTTTCCATGCACAACGGAGGCTGTTGTTGTCTGAATGTTCTTGACATTTACTGGGCGCTTTGCTCGTTCTTCACGATACCACCAGGCATATTTTTTGGTTTGGTCGGGGTAGTCTCCTCCGTAATCTGGTCCTGTGAGGCCCATGGCCCCGTCGGTGTGAGGAGGAGTTGGTCGAAGCGGGTTTTCTCCAAAAAGATATCTGAACCCCTCTGGTCGGTTATAAGCATCTTGAAGATTATTTTCAGTTGCTGTTCCGTCTGGATCTTTGAGGTTTGGATCATATCTGTTCAAATCAACATGCCTAAATTGAAGACCTCCCACGTGTGCTTCCGTGAAAGGGCCTTGAATGGGGATTTCATTTGTAAGATCAGTTGTATCTGAATGAACATTTGTGATAATAGAAGTCTCAGAATAATTATCATAAACGTGCTTAGCATAGCCAGTCTTTAGAGTACCTGAGACCAAATTAAAAGGCCAGTACATGGTAGAATGCAATTTATATAAATATTCCATCGATGGTGTTTTTGGGGCATCGCCAAAGTTTAAAGCATATTTACCAGCCACACATTCAAAATGAACATAATCTTTTTTCATTGGATCATAAACATCTCGACAATATTGTCCGCGGATAATGGAATCCCCTTTACTAATCCCAACTGTATAAATATTTCGTGGGGCTCCGGATCCGTCTTTTGGGCCCCAAGGAGTGATCACACTCCGATAAAATTCTCTATCTTTTTGCAAGGGATAATTAATTCCGCCATGAATGCTGTTATTAAATTCAATCCCTATTTTGTAAGGTCTCGACAATCTGCGTTTGATGAACGTGGACCCTTGGTAAACTGTTTTATCTGCTGTTGATAAAGTAGAAGAGGTGGCATTTGCTTGATTGACGAGAACTTCTCGAATTTTTTCTCTATCCGGGATGTCTCCTCTTTTTCTTCTTTCTTTTTGCCAAACACAATTTTCATTAGCTCCGGTTGGAGGTAGCGGTGCATGACCAAACTTCCAATTATATGTAAGTTCTTCCACACCTTTCATTATTCCTTCGGTGGCTTGTAAAGTATCCAGAAGTCCAATGCGACGTTGATATTTGTTTCTCTCGAGAATATGGGATTCTATTACATCCGTAACGCCGGAACCAAAGTTAACGGAAGCAGGGATCAATTGTTTAATCATTTTTGAAATGTTACCATCGATCCATTTATAAAATTGGATAAATCGCTCTTGGTTAGGGTTTCCGTCTACTCTATCAAAGAAATCATGACGAACCTTATCCAATCTTTTATAATTCATTCTGTAGCGGTCTACAGGTCGGCCCATAAGGTTTGCAAATTCTTGGACAGAAGCAAAGAGATTAAGCATTTGTTCCGAAACAATTTGATTCAAACTTTTTTCCAAAGCATAAAAATTATCACTTACATCGTCGTCTTTAATAAAGTTGATATCTTTATCTGTTTTAATAAAAACATTATCATTTGTATAAGAAATTTCTGGTAATTCTTTTTTCTGGGCGTATAGGAATTCATTTTCAATAAATTTAGTTGTCGATGCTCCAAAATTAATTCCTCGACCTCTGTACTCTCGGCGGATTACTTCATCTAGCCACGGTGTATAAATTGTATCAGTAGAGCCACTCGTAATATCATCTATAGAAAAATAGTCAGTAGCACTAGAGCCCGTTACTAAACTAAAGTCCCAATTAAAAATTGTTAATTCTTGAGATGGAATTTTTTTATTAGAAACGGTAAAAATGTTAGATCCACGGTAAGCTTCGGAATTCCCAAAATTTAAAGGATCTAGGTTGTGTTGTTGGATCGCACTATTATCAATGTAATCCAGCCATGCTCGGACGGCTCCCACTTGAACATCTGATCTATGAATTAACGAGCCCGAGAAATCAGTTAAGTGTGCTCCTGCATAAACTCTCTTTGCTCGGTTGAGAAAAGCACTACCACTTGTAAAAGTAAGCGGTGCTGTTAAATGAACTTCGTTTTCTAGTTCATCAAAATTATAATTTACTGCATAA
>Ga0209128_1000932_pt1 | contig 20651 bp, 31 predicted proteins | sample ETNvirnome_6_100_FD_184072 | JGI IMG/M metagenome (GOLD analysis project Ga0209128, IMG submission 184072) | Marine viral communities from the Pacific Ocean - ETNP_6_100 (SPAdes) (version 2) | ecosystem: Environmental > Aquatic > Marine > Oceanic | place: Pacific Ocean | collected 2013-06-19 | reverse complement strand
GAGATCGAATTATTTACAATGAATTTAAAAGTAATATCAAAGGCAAAAAAACAATGAATACGAATATCGATGAAGAAAAAGACAAAACAAACATAAAAATCAATGCAGCCAAACAAAAATATATGGTCGAAGGCAAGGAGTACAGTCCATGGCAAAAGCCAGCGATTGAAGCGAGAACTCCTACAGAAATTGCTCAGGATGAAGAGTTGTTTTTTCTATATCGATATGATGATTATGAGTCTTATAAAAAGTTTCAAACATTCGGAAACAAAGAAAAACTTCATATGCAAGCAGCTAGCAAGATGTCAATTAAAGCACTGTCGAAATATGTTTATGAGAATGTGACAGATATAAAATTTGGATTGTGTCACGGAACTCGACGCGGCAATGAGCAAAAATGGTTTAAAGAATATGTCTCTTTATCTCAAATGAAAATGATTGATGTCTTGGGCACAGAAATTTCGGATACGGCTACTCAGTTTGCAAATACGATTGAATGGGACTTTCATGATGTTAAGGACGAGTGGGTTCACAGTACATGTTTTGTATACTCCAACTCTTTAGATCACGCATATGATCCCGCGGCATGCTTGAAAAGCTGGATGTCGTGTTTAAAAGGGGGTGGAATCTGTATAATTGAGTGGTCACCTAACTCCGCATATGCGACAAAGATTGATCCCTTCTCTGCAAGTTTTGTAAATTACATCAACTTGGCGCTAAAATGTGGTTGTTATATAAAAAACCTTCTTTGGTATGATGATATCATAGCTAAAACAAGAGAAGAGGACGGTGAAAAATATAGTAGTTTCACAACTATAACGAAGCTGTATATGGTGGTTACGCCTCCGCCACCCTCATATCGCCATACCACCGAAAAACATGCCGATATTGCCAAAAGATGGCTAAAGTATGATCACACCAATAGTACTTGGACTTGTGATATGGATGTAGAAACTGAATTTGAATCTGATGCCATGCGTAATTATTTAACAAAGAACTTAATCCACTTCCTGCCCATAGATGTTGTAAAATAAAAGTTGCAAGACAAATAAGAAACCAAAAGACTAATTACTAGCATGAGCACACTAAACGAGTGGATGTCCTTTGTGGGACAGATTAAACACATCGATGATTACAAGAGAGCCTTGCTAAAAGAAGCCGACCCTTCCTATAGCCAGAAGATATATGGATTGGCTGTAAAAGTGGCGATGAGCAAGGCAAAAGGTGGCGAGGTGAAGCAGACGATCGATGAGATCAAGGGTATACCTGAAGTCACAATTGTGAATACAGTGACAGGCACCACATCAACTGATAAAGCAAATCACTATTCAACGTTATACATTAAATTTGAACTAACCGGCGGCCAAGATCCGATAAAATTTAAAAAAACTAAATTAATACCATCACTTATATCAATCCCCGGTCTTCATATTAGGTATGTCGGAAAACTTGAATTGGTGGAGAAAGAATAGATGTATAAAGTTCATAACAGATCATCGCAGGATACATCTTCGATTGAGACTCTACTACAGTCTTTCATGCCATATGCGCAAAAGAAGATGGGATTTAATCGTCCACCGGTAATCGAATTTCAATCCGATCCCGAGAATGCTCAAAACCCATTAGGTAAGACTGGGCATTATGAGCCTTCCACTATGACTATCGCCGTTTATATCGATAAAAGGCACCCCAAGGACGTTCTACGCTCTTTGTCGCATGAATTGGTACATCACACCCAAAACTGCCGCGGAGAGTTTGACGGGGCTTCTGGGGTGGGAGAACAGGGGTATGCACAAAAGGACTCACATTTACGAGAAATGGAGCGAGAAGCATATGAATTAGGAAATATGTGCTTTAGAGACTGGGAAGACGGCTATAAGCAATCTAATTATAATAGCGATGCAGGTGTCGATGTGTCTCTGCAAGAGTGGAGAAACAATGAACTTAACAGTTTGCTAATGGAAAGATTTATTAAAGGAGTTAAAAAATGAAGAAATATGATGTACATAAGTGGAAAGATGGAGAACTCAACGAAAGGTTGATGGAAAAGTGGGGCTACAAGAAGAAAGTTATCAAAGAGTCCGAAGAAAAAGAAGAAATTGACGAAAGAAGAAGGACAGCCGATCGCACACAAGGTCGCCCTGTTGGCCCAGGTCGCACTAAGGTTTCCGAAGGCGAAGAAGAAGCTGAAGGTGGAGCCCACGCGGGCATACCACACGTAGGTGCTGGGGATATCGAAGGTATGGCTCATGCTGCTATAGCTGCAATTGTACAATTGGCTGATCAAGCCGGTGTTCAGTTGGATGTAACCGGTCGCGACGAAGACGAATTCGGTGATGAAGATATTATGGATGATGCTCCGGAGGCTAGCGCCGAAGCTGGAGAAGAAGAATTGCTAAGTCCCGAAGATATATAGGAGACTGATTATGTCAAATATTGATTTACAAGCAATGACAAGAAAATTCCTTATGGGCGAATCAAAAGATAATCATAATGTATTTGCCTACATCCAAGCACTACAAGAGACTTTGAAAAATTTCAGCCCCAAGTCCAAAACTGAATCTAGAAGATTAAACATCGCGCGCGATCAGTTAAAAGAAATTAAGCGTCACACCAGAAGATTACAAAATGAAGTTGAATTATTGCAAGAAAAACTTGTATTATTAGAAGAGCAAGTTGGAATCGTAGACGAATGAAAAAACTACTACTAGAGGGGGGTGTCGGTGGACACCTCAACCATTTGTATGATAATGTCAATATGACTTACAACAAGATGGTTCAAATTTTAAAAAAGGCTTCTAGTGGTGAATTAATTGGCACTGAGAAGGCTGATGGTTATAATATTTATTTAGGCTATCGAGACGGTCAGGCTAGAGCGGCTAGAAATAAAGGGGATATGCAGCGCGGTGGCATGACAATGGAAGATTTAGTAGCGCGCGAGTTTAAAGGGGGTGAGGAAGTTAGACAGGCATACCTTCAGTCGTTTGAAGCTTATCAGGCTGCTCTCGATAGTCTATCTGAAGGTGATAAAACAAAAATATTTGGACCTGATGGAGAAGTGTTTTATAACACAGAGATTATGGGACCAGCAGCTGCACAACTTTTAAATTATGATGTTAATGTTTTGTCAATACACCATGGTGGTCATAAAACATATAATCGCGAATTAGATACAGTAGATGTGATTGACGCATCAGAATATTCTGCTTATTTAGACAAAGTTATTGATCGATTCGAACAAGCCACAGCCGATAAAACATTTGCCGTTCAAAGAACAGCTTTTGTGGAACTCAAAGCTTTAGACAACGACGCATCATTAAATGTAGCTATTTCAAAATTACAAAGGGCTGGTTTTAATAGCGGAATGACAATTTTAGAATTCCAAGAAGAAAGTATAAGACCAAAGATCGATGCCACACTGCCTTATTTTGATCCTGTGATTAGACAACAGGTTATAGATCGGATACTAAATAAAGAAGGTAAAAAGGGCGTAGCGCAAATAACAAAAGGATTTCCAAGAGAACAAAAAGCAATTGTTAGTCAATTAGTAAAACAAGATAAACGTCTAATAAAGGAAGCAATGTGGCCCATTGAAGAAGCTGTTCACGATTTTGCCGTGGATATGCTTGAAGGTATGGAAAGCGCATATATCCTTGACAATAACAAAGAATTGAAAAGATTGCAACAAGAAGTAAAAACTGCTATAAGAGAAATCTCACAATACACTGGACCCGGCGAAGAGGATGTAAAAGATATTCTTCTAAAACAATTAGAAAAACTCAAGCACCACAGTAAAATCAATTCGACAGTCGAAGGTTTCGTATTTGAAGAAGATGGGGTACTTTATAAGTTTACCGGCAATTACGCACCAATGAATCAATTGTTGGGGCTGTTTAAATACGGTCGTGGCAAAGTTCCGCCAATCGCAAAAGGTAACAGGGGTGACGAAATGACAGAAAAGGTCGATCCCTTCGCACCATTAACTGCAATTGGCCGAGGAGGAGATGCAGTGTCCGGTCGTGGCAATAGGGACGATGAGGTGATTGAGATCGAAGATGATGAAGCGCCCATTAGAAGCGTTACAGGGCATGTGGTGGCTATCCCTGGCGGGTTTAAACCTCCGCACCAGGGTCACCTTAAGATGTTCCAGAATGCCTATAACGCCGCCGTACCGAAGCCTGACAAACTTGTTATATTCAGTGGCGAAGCTGCTCGCGGAGGTTTTACGTTAGAGCAGACCAAACAATTATTACCTATATATCTGGACAGTGTTGATATTAGTGTCCCGGTCGAAGTTGTGCCAGTCGGTAAATTACCAACAGGCAGATATTATAAAGACAACGCAGCTAACAGAAGAAAAAATAGGGTTGGACAAGAAATACTTACTGATAGTCCAATAGCTGCAATTTATGGCTATGCTATGGATCCTGAAAATATTGCCGATGGTTCAAAAATAAGTATTGCGCATAGCGAAGCTGACATGAAGCATGGTGATATTGCAGTAGCGATATCTAGAGATAGACCAGAGATCGTCGCCGCCCCTTTGATTTTGAAAGTCGAGCCAGATCTTAAAGCCGGCTTAGGTCAAAAAATTAGTGCAACAGATATGAGAGTTGCAATCAATGCCGACGATTACGATCGATTTGTAGATTTCGTGCCCGATTCCCTAGAACCTGATCAGATAAGATATATTTGGGAAACGATATTTGGAAAAGAAGCTCCGGATCCCGTTGAGTCCGAATCTGACATTTCCAGTATCATGTTCGAAATGGTTGAGAATGTATTGAATGAAGTGGAGAGCGAAAAGCAAAGACGATGGGCTTGTGCTCAAATGGGAGATAATTTTAAAGGCGATCGCAAATTGACCAAAAAGCAGGCGGAAGAGATGTGCAAGTCAGAAGTTGAAGAGTCCGCGGAACTTGATGAGATGTCATCAATGGGCGGGGGCGCTGTAGAAGGTGGAGGACCCTCTCGAAAGAAAAAGAAACCTAGTCTCATAAGAGAAGAAGATCCAACCGTTGACGAAGTATTGAACTATTTATTACAAGACCTTGGAGCTAAATAAATGAAAATTAATAGAATGGAATTGATTAACGAAATAAAAGAAGAGAAACTCCTGCGTGAAAACATTCGCAAGGTTATTAAAATTGTTCGCGATCGCAAGCGTATTAAATTACAAGAGCATCAACAAGGCGAACAATACATGCGCAAGATCATTCGACACTTGATTAAAGAGGCAGAAGTATCTGATGAGGATCCCGCTCCCGGATCAACGACTGGTAGGAATGCATTAGATCAACTTTTAAAGAAGATTATTCCTATACTAGAAGAAAATTATAAATTGTTAACAACTGATAAAATGCAAAGAGACTCTTTCCGAGCGCACATTGTCAATGCTATCAAAAACAGCCTGAAGCCACAACGACTTCCTGATCCCGGCACTGCTGGTCCGCAAGGTATAGAATCAATTGAAGAAGAAATCGATATTGACATCGAAAACGAAGGTGAGGATGATATGCCGCCTGAATTTATAGATATTGATCAAGATGGACAACCCGATGAAGAAGAGGAAGAGGAACTTAGCCCACAAGAAGAATTTGGTACAGGCTTAGAAGATCATGATATAACCGGTAGGAATTTTGCTTACGAGGCTTATAAGAAAGTAGAAAAGGTGATCCTCGATGCATATGATTTAGTTGCAGAATCTGGGAAGGATAGTAAAATATTTTATGATTATTTGTTAACAAATGTCAAATTATACTTTGATAGATTCGAGGACGATTTGGCGCGAACCGTCGCTGAACCCACCACCCCAGAATATGAACAGGCTAAGGAAGAAGTACCGGCAGTGGAAGAAATACCGGCTGGTGAAGAAGAACTTGCTTTATAGTATATTTAGTATATTTATAGTATAATATAATATATAATAATATTTAATATAATATATAATAAACATTATGAATTGGAAAAGTAAAAGAAAGCATTATGGTAGGAATGCAAATTATTCAATAGCTAAGAAGCTCAGAAAAGAAAACAAAACAACAATTGAATTTGAAATAATGTTAAACAATTTAAGCTTAGAGGAAGTTATAAGCTTGAAATTAGAATTGGCGTCAGATGTCGCTGGATCAAAACTATATGGATTTAAATTATGGCAATCACTGCCAGAAATTATCAAAGATGCAGTTTTGAAATACGCCATGAGTGCGACCAGAACCAAAGCAGAATCAATGAGGTTTTTAGGATTAAATGTGAGTATGTACAGGAAACTATTAAAAAAATATGAAATCGATAGCTATTTTGAAGAAAGTAGCTTGACAGACAACGCGTAACATGGTATATTAAACAATATGAAGGAACGAAACAATCTTGGGGCACTAAAAAACGGGGTTCATTGTCTCTAACGAATCCTCGCCAGCGCGTGGCAAATTATTAAAGGGAGGCTAGCATAGGTGGGGAGCTAAGAGAACCACCCCTCAAGATTTTAATTATGGAGTGAAAAGGATATGTAATGTGGAAAGTTTGGAAAGAAGATAACAATTACATTCAAGGCGAATTGCTTAGTAAACACTCGTCAGAATCTGCGGCTTTAAAAAAGGCCGCAAATGAGATAGAATTTAAACACACAGTGAAAGAAGAAGACACAAGCGAAACTGTCATTTGGTTAGAAGATGAAGACAAGATTCCAATTGGCATTATAACACACAAAAAGGGGACGAAAAGGATTCGACAGGGTAAGAAAAAGAAATAGTGCAAGTAGGTTAGATACGACCTTAACAGTTCAAAAACATAGTTGCAAATAACAACAATCACTTCGATTCTGTCCGCCTAGCGGCTTAATCGGGAGGCTGCTCAAAGCCTTCTATCCAATTTGAGCAAAAATAACAGATAAGTTATAAAAATCAAACTATTTATCGCAACAGGATGGTAAGCGATATCTCATCACCATCTATCTTTGTCAGTAGCTGATAGAAACTGACCAAGCTTGTAAATGACTACAATTGGACTTATCGTGGACGCGGGTTCAACTCCCGCCGTCTCCACCATCTCATTAAATTTATAGGAGGAAAAAATGAGAACTTTAGCAATTGCCGCAATTCTTGCGGCATGTAATACAACAGACACTACTGAAACCGAAGCCGCGGCAACGGAGACAGTACCAGCGGAAACTACCGAAACTGAAACAACACTCACACCACCGGTTGATGTTGTAGACGAGGAAGCTAAGCGCCTACAAAGGCTAGAAAATACAAATTTTGATGGTGAGAACGAAAGCCTTACCGCAGAAGACAATAACTTCGAAGAAGTTGAATAAGGAAATATAATATGAAAGTAACAAATGGAAATAATATCAAGGTGCATTATGTCGGTACTCTGGTGGACGGAACTGAGTTTGACAGTTCACGCAACCGAGGTCAGACCCTAGATTTTGTTGTCGGCGCAAATCAATTGCTAGATGCTTTTGATAGCGCTGTTGTTGGGATGACTCAAGGTCAAGTTAAAACCTTTACGATTCCTGCAGATCAGGCTTATGGGTTTCACGATCCTGATGCAGTTGCAACTGTACCTCGCGAGGCTTTTCCAAACGAGTTTGAGTTCGCAGTCGGGCAGCAAGTACAGGGTCAATCCCCCGATGGGCGCCCAGTAATGGCTAAGATTCTATCTTTTGAGGAAGAGGGTGTTACGCTTGATGTAAATCACCCCCTGGCCGGCGAAGATCTGAATTTTGAGATCGAAGTAGTTGAAATCGAAGAGACCGAAAATACTACTGAAGAGACTGAAGACACGGAATAGGATGTGGTGGTTTGAACCAGTCTGGGTAATTGGTGGTATAATTATTACTTTTTACGCATTCAGGTGGATTTTAGAAAGTAGTGCTGATTTTCTAGGAATAGATGAGGACTTGGACTAATTAGTGGTATGGAACGACTTTTCGAACATTGGCGAAGACACATTAACGAAGAAGAAACAGAAGAAGAAGTCGTTCTGTACCACGTCTCTTCCGTACCAAACATTGAAGTATTGGACCCAGAGATTGCCATCAAATCAGCACGCCACTATACAAAGCAAGAATATCGCACTTGGGATCGACCCCGCGTGTTCTACTTTACTAATTGGGGTCAAGAAGATGTTGGAGTGGGAAAAATTGGGGGCATCAATGGTCACGTATATAAGGTCAATATCAAAGCAAGTGAACTGTACCCTGTGATGAGGGATCCTTTGCAGTTTTCACGCAGAATTGACGAGTATAAGCAGTTAAGAGAAAAAGAAAGAGGGTTGCCAAAACATTATCCAACAAATGCATATGAAATTGTGGCAACGTTTGCAGAACGAGAGCTTGGTGTTAAGGGTTTTATATATCCGCAATCTACGAAACCAAATCACATGATTGTGGCATTGTGGAAAAAAGTACCAGTAGAGAAAGTTGATAAATCATTTTATAATCAGGAGAGACAATGAGTTTTATCGGAAAACCAGTATACAAGGTATGGGCAACGAATGCTTTACGCTTTGGAAACGTAACAGAAGAAAAGATTGAGAATGGTCGCAAGTACGTCCGCGTCGATTGGAAGGATGATACATCGCATCAGATGGATATAAAACGCGTCACTGAACTTCGTAAGATCGAATATGATTCAGGTCATGAGTGGGATTACATCGGCAATGTTAGGGTTTTCGATCCATCAAAGATGATTTGCACTTTAACTAAATTGTGCTAGAGGGGTTTAATTATGAAAGAAATACTTGAGAGTTGGAATAAATATGTTTTATCGGAGTCTGGATTATCCAGGCTTTATGATCATATGATGGAACACGAAAGTGCAATTCTCACAGCATTTCGTAATGAATACTCTAAAAAGCAAAATTACAAAAGAAATCGCGAGCTTAAGGCGCAGCTATTGAGCATGGGTTATGGTGTTACAAAGGTTGATGGCTCTTATATCGAAAATTTCGAAACACCACAGGCGATAGAAGTATCGGAGCAGAGCTACTTTGTCTCAAATAGGGAAAAGGTTGATGGCTTCGCCGGCAGCATAACATCGCTTGGTGAGTCGTTCGAACAAGACTCTGTTTTAATTATCCCTGCTGGTGCCAAAGGAGCATACTTGGTTGGTACTAGAGAGGGGAACGATTTTCCACCTTTCGGCGATCAGATATCAGTAGGCGACTTAAAAATGGGCCGTGAAGCCGAATTCATGTCCAAAGTTAAGGGACGGCCAATCGTTTTTAAAGAAGAGTTGGAAACTTATGATAAGCTCTCGCGAAACCAAAAATGGGCAATTAAGAAGATGCTTGAGGGTAAAAAATGAAAGATGCGCTTTTAAAGCCGTTTAGGTGGCTTAAACATAAGATTAAACATAAGCTAGAACATTATTCTTTAACTCATCTAAAGGAGTTATTCAGAAGGCATGGTCTCGCTTTGTTGGTTATCTTTGTTGTTTGGGAGATTATTGAGGACATTCTGTTTCCTGTCCTGTTTATTTGGCTTGGAAATAACGTAAACCCTTGGTTCCTAACGGGCGCCCCAGTCGCTTGGTTATTGTGCCTGCACCCATTCGCCGTGCCAATTATTTGGGCTGTTTGGATAAGAATTTCTAGAAAAAAGCTTGACGACTAGAACAATAGTGGTTATATTATAAAGGTCAGCCAAGCATTAGAAAGATTGAAATTTCATAAATAAACAATAGCCCCGTCTGATATTTTGTGTTATAATATACTTAATGTTAGGCGGGGTTTTCATGTCAATGGTGGTCAAAATTGCTTTTTACAAAGGAAAAGGAAATTGGATCAACAAGATTATTCGCTGGTGGACAAAAAGCAGCTACAGTCACGCTGAGCTTGTGTTATCAAATAAAATGACATGGATTGGAATTAGTCCCTTTCTTTCATCAAAGGTCGAGTCGAGATATAACATTGAATATAAGTTAAAAAACTGGGATTTTGTTGATATCGATATGACTGAGCAACAGTACAGTACAATATTAGATTTTTTCAAAGAAACAAAAGGTTGTAGATATGACTGGGTTGGAATGTTGTTTTCACAATTTCTACCATTTCATATCAAAAGAAAAAACAAATGGTATTGTAGTGAATGGATTGCTTACGCGTTAAGAGTCTCCGGATTTTTCAATTGGCAAGTAATCAAATTATATGACCAGTGTGATCTATCGCCTGGGGTATTACACAAATTAATAATGAAACAAAAAAGGAAAAATAATGAAAACTTGGAAGACTAAGGCAATATACAATTACTACGAAGATGCATCACAAATTAAAAACCTCTTGTTAGAAAACGATGATAGTGGGCTATTAGAGGTTAAGATTCGTCGTTGTGGTCCCGGCGGTAATAAATTTAAAATTAAGACATATTATCCCGAGCCCACCAAAAAGGAAATTAAAAATGAAAAAGAAACAAACACATAAGCCAAAAACACACGTAATAACAAACGAGCCAGATGATATAACGCTTGAATTGGCAAAAACAATGGCTGAGATTAAAGAAGACTATGATCTTCCTACTGAGGAAGTTGCTAAAACAGTTTCTACAAAAAACAACAGTCGTTTTCGTAATATATTTAAAAAACTACTTGACTCTTAAGTCATAGACAGTTATAATTAAGCATGCTTCAAGAAATTGAAACAACACATAAGCCCAAACAGCCACTAGTTACAAGTATGGGCTTAAACTATAAAACCATGGTTAGGTGTACTGCCGCCAAATTTTTAGCATTTGAATTGCCCGAAGATGCCGCACAATGTATGTATGATACAATTGAAGATTCTATGACAACGGAAGTTCAGTGGGATGACAGAAGAAAATTCTGGGAAGATGTTATTAAAGAAATGACAGAAATTGCCCCTAGCTTTTCAGCACAAGTTGCAAAACTATATTTCAAACTAGTCGTCAAGACTTATGGGATGCCTAAGCCCTGATAGCTCAGTTGGATAGAGCATCGGCCTTCTAAGCCGAGGGTCGTAGGTTCGAATCCTACTCAGGGTACCATATGAGATAAAAATGATTACAAAAATAACAAATGATAATTTCTTAAGAATTATAAATGGTGAGATTAATAAGAATCTAACATTTGTGATTAAGTTCTATACAAACAGTTGCCCTAAGTGTAAAGAGTTGAGCCCGTCGTACAAGAACGTTGCTTCTGATTACGAAACGGATGAATTTTTGTTTTGCATTTACAACTCAGCAGACGCGGACGACAAATGTCGCGACAGGTATAAGAATATTGGTGTCCAAGGGGTGCCTAGTTTGCTGATGGTTAAGACAGGAACTAAGCCACCTAAAATGCTTCTCTTGGGTGCAAAAAAGAAACCACACCCGCGGTCCTACTATAATATAGTCGATATAGAGAGCTTCGTGCAAAATGGACCAAAACACATGTCACAAATGAAAATGGAGAAAAAATGACATCACCTTATGATACCGTCGTCGTTAGCGGCGGCTTTGATCCAATACACGTTGGTCACGTAAGAATGATCATTGACGCAGCAAGGCATGGAAATGTAATTGTTGTTGCAAATAGCGATGCTTGGCTCATGAGAAAGAAAGGATATATTTTTATGCCTTTCGAAGAACGCTCAGAAATCCTTGCATCTATCAAGGGTGTGTTGCGTGTTGAATCAGTTGATGACACTGATGGAACAGTGTGTGAAGCCCTCCGGAGAATCAAGCCGACCCACTTTGCAAACGGCGGCGATAGAAAACAAACCAACACTCCTGAAATGGATGTCTGTAAAGAACTGGAAATTAATTTGCTGTGGAATGTCGGAGGGGGCAAAATTCAAAGCTCTTCAGACCTTGTTAAAGCAGCTAAGCATAAAAATAAAAATTGGACAGGTGATTATGTCCCCGGCGACGTGTGGCATATTTCTGGAAACGACTAACCCTAATTGGCTTCGTGGTGGAATGGTATACACGGCAGACTCAAAATCTGCTGCTTTTTAAGCTTGTGGGTTCGAATCCCACCGAAGCTACCATATTAAAATGATCGTAACATCAATTAATTACAACCCTTACCTTTATCAACCCGCCGTATTGACTATATCCCAGGTGGCAATGCAATTTAACATAGGTGTCGAGTTAGTCCGCAAATGGACTGAAAATGGATTAATTCCGCATATTAGGTTGACAAATGGAGAATATCGTTATAAGATTAAAGAAGTAAGAGATGCATTTCTGAAAAACAATCTTAAGGACGGTCGATGATCAATGCGGGAGTAGCTCAGTTGGTAGAGCACCACGTTGCCAACGTGGAAGTCGCGGGTTCAAGTCCCGTCTCCCGCTCCATTGGGAAACTGGCCAAATGGTTAAGGCAACGGACTCTTAATCCGTCGATTCTGGGTTCGATCCCCAGGTTTCCCACCATTTTAACATAGGAGAGAAAATGTTATCATTCGGAGTGTATGAAAAAAACACAAAAACAAATCAAGAACAGTTTTTAGAATCAATTAATGCGCCAAATATCGCTGTTGCACGAAAATTGTTTATTGATCAATATAATTGGAAACCTCGCAAAAATGTAAAGCTTATTCTTAAGACCCCTATAGGCATTTAAGGAAACGGGCCCTTAGCTCAGTTGGTCAGAGCACCCGGCTCATAACCGGAGGGTCGTAGGTTCAAGTCCTACAGGGCCCACCATTTTAAAAAATACAATACTACTTATAACCACAGTGGCAGTAAATTGAAAAGAGAAGAGACAAGAAGGCAACGTTATGACGCAAAAAAGAAAACGGCTAAAACGTTTCCTATCAGTATTGCCACAATTAATTTTAAACATGATGGTAACATCGGTTATCTCATTAGGTCTGCTGCTTGTTTTGGCGCAGATCGGGTCCATGTTATAGGAGCGCTCCCGAAAAGAAAGATTCTCAATCCACTTTCTGGCAGTTTGGTCGATTATATTGATATTGACCAACATGACGATCCATCGATGTTCATAGAATATGCGAAAAATAACAATATAAAATTGATTTCTGCAGAATTGTGTGAAGGTGCAGAATCGATTGAAACTTATAATTTCGATTTCACTCAGCCGGTTTGTATCGTGGTTGGTCATGAAGAAACGGGTATACCAGCCGAGATTTTAAAAAATAGTGATAAAATCTATATTCCAATGCCTGGGGTTGGATATTGCTTGAACACTTCTCAGGCAGCTAATGTTCTTTTGTATGAGGCGACTACGCAATATCAAAATAGTGGAATTAAAAGTTATTATTTAAATGATGGCAAAATTGAAATGCACACTGGAATTGAGATGTGGAATCAGGCTGGCATGTATAATATACCTTAAGGAGAAAACATGAACTCTAATGATTTATGGCAAGACCATATTGATGGATTAACAAAACAAGTTGCTTATTTGCTACGGAAAGTAGGCGATTTAGAGGGTAGGTTGGATTATTATGAAGAAGTATTTGTCACGTTGCTGGCAGCGCTTAAAAGCGGTGGTATCATTGTTGATGATGAAGAAGGTCAACATTCTATGCCACAATAGTGGCGCCCCGCTGTATCGTCGGGAGCATATAAATAACAGTACGAGGCCGCCAGATCGTTACGTGGGCGGGGGTTTCCGGAATTCCTTGGACGCAAAAAACCGGTTTAGCCATCCTAGCTCAGTTGGTCAGAGCAGTTGCTTTGTAAGCATCAGGTCTTCGGTTCGAATCCGAAAGATGGCTCCATTAATGGGAAGTCGCACTATTTAATAAAGCAGAGATAAAAATGGCTAAAAAGATATATGTTCTCGATACTAGCGTTTATTTAACCGATTCTAAAGCTATTAATTGCTATGGGTACAATGATATTGTTATTCCGTTGAAAGTATTAGAAGAGATAGATAAACATAAAAAACGACAAGATACTGTCGGAGTTAACGCAAGAAACGTCATAAGAACACTGGACACCCTCCGCGAGCGCGGATCTCTTAAAAAGGGGGTAAGGCTAGCCAAGGGAAAAGGGGTTGTATCTGTTAGGGGCGTTGAGACGGTTGATTTTGACGTATTCCCAGCAGATCTGGACCTTACTCTACCAGATCATGTTATTATTGCTACAGCGTTAACTGTCAAAGAACAAAGTAATAAAAAGACAATATTAGTATCACGCGATATTAATATGAGAGTTATAAGCGATGCCATTGGGATAGCTACAGAAGATTTTACAGCTTCTCCTGCCATTAAAAACACAAATAGCTTATACAGTGGTTTTGCAACCATTTTAGTAGATGATGAGTTCATCGATCAGTTTTATGAAAATGAAAAAGTGTTCCTTGACGAGAAGCGTCCCAAGCTATATCCAAATCAATATGTAATGCTCGTGTCAAGTTCTAACGAGAAGAAGACCGCTTTAGCAAGATTCATAAATTATGAGAGTCCACTTTTAAATGTCCTTAACCACAAGAAGGGGCTCTGGGGAGTGAAGGCTCGTAATAAGGAACAGGCATTTGCGTTGGATCTGCTGACGAATCCGGATATTCCCGTTGTCTCGTTGATTGGAAAAGCCGGCTCTGGAAAGACGCTTTGTGCCATCGCTGCAGGACTAGCCCAGGTAATGCCGGCAGATCAAGGAAAGGAAGCGCTATATAAGCGCTTAATCGTCTCCAGACCGGTCCAGCCGCTTGGGAAGGACATAGGCTTCCTCCCGGGCTCCCTAGAAGAGAAGATGGCTCCATGGCTCGCTCCGGTCCAAGATAACCTACGTTATCTATTGGGCGATGATAAAGCGACATTGGAGATGTACACACAAAAAGGCGCAATTGAAATAGAAGCGCTGACATATATACGTGGAAGATCAATTGCAAACGCGTTTATGGTAATTGATGAAGCGCAAAACTTGACAATGCATGAGATAAAGACTATAATAACAAGAGTCGGAGAAGGAACAAAAGTAGTTTTAACCGGCGATATCGAGCAAATAGACAATGTTTATGTCGATGAGACATCAAATGGGCTAGTACATGCTGTCGAGAGATTTAAAACTTCGCCTTTGGCTGGGCATGTATCCCTTCAGAAAGGCGAAAGATCAAAAGTTGCGACGTTGGCAGCTAAAATATTATAAAAAACTTGACATCTGTTAACGAAGGTGTTATATTATAGAGTAAGAGGTAAAAGAATGAGTTCAGATACATATGAAAATAGGACAATTAGCCAAACAGTAGAAAAAGATACTCCAATGAAGGAGTGGTTGATTGATTATGTTGGCAAAGAAGTCGATCCCGAAAATGATGAAGTAACTGTTGAGATGATCGTGGATTCGATGGCAAAAGAGTTCCCAGAGTTTGTGTTGGCGCTGGCAGAAGAGAATTGGATCAGGGGCTATCAACAGGCACTACAAGATGTTACCGAGGGGGAGAAGCTTTACAACGAAGAGTTGGCCAAAAGTGACTCATCAGAAGATGAAGCTTAGAGCGCATGCTTGAATATGTAAGAGAATCTGTATCCATGGCAAAGCAGAATCAAAAAGAATTTCCGCTTGATGACGGGACAGTTGCATATGTTAAAGATCCGCTTCCTGATAATGTAAATTTGGAATCAGTTATTCAAAAAGTGGAGAAAGCTCTTCCGTCATGGGTAACTGATGAGATTGATGTGATTTATATTGGGCATTTTGATATCTTTGATGAGAGGAGTATTAATTCTCTTTACGCCGATGGTGCCATTTATATAACCAACGATCAAGACAATGAATTGGACATGGTTGATGACCTGATGCACGAAGCTGCTCACGCAATAGAAAGTCCGTATGGATCGATAATCTATGAAAGTGGCGAATTGGAGTCAGAGTTTTTGAACAAAAGAATGAAATTATTTCAATTACTAAAAGGGCAGGATTTTGAAATATCGAATGCTAGGCAGATGTTCTTAAATACTGAATATAGTCAAGAATTCGATAATTTTCTATATAAAGATGTTGGGTACGATTTACTTAATAATTTATTGATTGGTGTTTATTTGCGACCATATGCAGCGACATCTATAAATGAATATTTTGCAACTGGGTTTACCGAATATTATCTGGGAGATAAAGTTTATTTAAAAGAGACCTGTCCTAAACTGTATAACATATTAGACGAATTGGAGAATTTAGAAGAAAATGACTTATTATAATTGGAAAATTGAGAAAAACGATAAAAACAAAACTGTAAGGCTGCATTTAGAGCTAAAGTTGCGAGAACATTCGAATTCAGAACCGCTAGCTCCGAAAATCAAGGTAAACCTACAACAAGCGATCGCATATTTGCGCAAAAATGGCATTGAAGTTGGAAAAGTTGTGAAAAATGCAACTGTCGTCAACACATCTGAAGAAACTAGTTCTGGATCTTGGATTTTTGAATTAAAAGCTTTAAAAACTCAGCCGGTCAAGACGCAGAAGACGCAGCAAAGAAAAAAGACCACTTCCCGGAAGAAAAAGCCGCCTCCCAGTGGCGCGCTTACGGACAATTAGAAAAAATATCAAAAAAAGAGGTGCAATTTGGCTCATATTTCCTTTTCTGAGCTTAAAAATTGGGTTTTTTGCCCGTTTTATCACAAATTAGTCAACATTAACAAACTAAAAGGCTTCCGAGGCAATGAATTTACTGCCTTTGGTACTGCTATGCACGAAGTTTGCGAAAAAACAGCCCTAAAACAGCTAAAAGAGTGCGATCAAGAGGAGTTTTTCATGAAAAAGTTCCTTGAAGAGTTGACTTCACTGCCAGATGACCTAGAATTGGACAAAAATCTCGTAAATTCAATGCGAGAACAGGGAAAAACGCTAATTCCAGACATATTTCCGGCTTTAGAGGACTATTTTGAGGACTATGAGGTGGTATCAACAGAGGAAAAGCTATATGAGCCCCTAGGTGACATCACCCCCGCAGTATACGACTTTAAGGGATTTATTGACCTTGTTGTGCGTACAAACGATGGAAAATACCATATTATTGACTGGAAAACGTGTTCTTGGGGCTGGGATTCCCGAAAAAGAGCCGAAAAGATGGTTACATACCAATTGACGTTATACAAACACTATTTTGCCAAGAAGCACGACATTGACCCATCAATGATCGAAACACACTTTGCCCTTTTGAAGCGAACGGCCAAAAAGAGCCGCGTTGAGATATTTCGCGTTACAAGCGGTCCAAGAAAAACCGAAAATGCTCTTAAACTACTATCAAAAGCAGTTTATAATATTATAAACAGCAAGCACCTTAAAAACAAGGTAGCTTGCAATAAATGTGAATTCTACAAGACAAAACATTGCCCATAAAGGAGAAAAAATTGCTAGAGTTACCAGACGTGTTGGGCACACCACCCACAGCATCAACAAAGAAGAGAAAAATCTTAACAATTTCAGATCACCCACTTTCACCATCGGGAGTGGGCACCCAGACCAAATATTTCATCGAAGCTCTATTAAAAACTGGAAAGTATCAAGTAGTAAGCTTGGGTGGAGCTATTAAGCATCGAAAATATGAACCTGTAAGGGTTGAGCCCTATGAAAAAGACTGGATCGTGTATCCGGTCGATAATTATGGAACTCACGAAGTTATCAGGTCTATTCTTAGAACTGAAAAACCAGACATGCTTTGGTTTATGACTGATCCGAGATTTTATAGCTGGCTTTGGGAGATCGAAAACGAGATTAGAGCAAATGTTCCTATGGTCTACTACCACGTTTGGGATAATTATCCATATCCCTATTTCAACAAGAGGTTTTATGATTCGACTGATGTAGTTGTAAGCATTTCTAAGGTAACCAATGATATTGTTGCAAACGTATCTCCAGATGTAGATTTGTATCACATTCCACACGCTGTAAGTCATGAATTTAGACCAATGACCGAAGAGGAGCTTGATGACTTTAAGGGTCACGCAATGGAAACCACTCCAAACTTTAGCACTGATAAATTTAGTGTTTTCTGGAACAACAGAAATGCAAGAAGAAAGCAAAGCGGAACACTCATCTGGTGGTTTAAGGAGTTTTTAGATATTGTCGGACACCACAATGCAGCTTTATATATGCACACAGATCCGAAAGACTACAATGGACAGGATTTGAATGCCATTATACATGAGCTTGGTTTGACAAACGGGGAAGTACTCATTTCAAATGCAAAGGTTCCGCCAGAATCTTTAGCAATGATGTATAATTTCGCTGATTGTACTGTAAACATCTCTGATGCAGAAGGTTTTGGACTAGCTACTCTTGAATCGCTATCGTGTGGTACTCCGATTATTGTCAATATGACTGGCGGACTACAAGAACAAGTTACCGATGGCGAAGAATATTTCGGTGTTGGTATTGAGCCATCCTCCAAAGCCATTATTGGCTCTCAAGACGTGCCCTGGATTTATGAAGATAGGATTAGTAAGCAAGACTTTATTGATGCCTTGTTGAAACTTTATAATATGAGCAAGGAAGAAAGAACGGAGCTAGGAATGAAAGGACGCCAGCATGTGCTTAAGAATTATAGCTTTGAAAAGTTTAATAAATCATGGGTTGAAGCAGTTGACGATATTTTTGAAAGACATGGTTCTTGGGAAACTAGAAAAAATTACAAGCGTTGGCATTTGTTGGAGGTAGCATGAAAAAGAAAATACTTGTATCTGGCCCGGGTCTAACAAGGTCCGGATACGGCGAACAATGTCGCTTTGCGCTTCGTGCCTTGCGTACTCGCCAAGATAGATTTGATATCTATTTTAACCCCCTTAATTGGGGTAATACTAGCTGGGTTACAGATGATGACGAAGAGCGTCTGTGGATCGATTCACTGATTAGAAAGACTATGGGCTACAATCAGGCGAAAGGCAGATATGACTATTCTTTGCAGGTTACCATTCCTAACGAGTGGCAAAATATGGCAACGATCAATATTGGCTACACAGCCGGCATTGAGACTGATCGAGTCGCACCGGGCTGGCTTCAAGTAGCAGATTCTATGAACAAGATTATTGTTGTGTCGAATCATTCGAAAAATGTATATGAAGGCACGTCATACAAAGCACAAGAAGAGTCTACTGGGAGAATCGTTAATTTAAAATGTACTACACCAATTGAGGTTGTTAACTTTCCTGCCAGGAACACACAACCGGTCGATATTAATTTGGACCTTTCTACTAAGTTTAACTTTCTTACTGTTGCTCAGTGGAGCCCCCGCAAAAACCTTAAAAACACATTTAGATGGTTTGTCGAGGAATTCTTTGATCAGGACGTTGGCTTGGTTATAAAGGCAAACATGCAGAAGAACTGCTTGCTTGATAGAACAGTGATCCTCAGTAAAATAGAGGCAGCACTAGACAAGCCGGAATATAAGGACAGAAAGTGCAAAATTTATCTATTGCATGGAGATATGACTGACGAGGAGATGTCTGGATTATACCATCATCCTAAAATCAAGGCTTATACAACACTAACACACGGCGAAGGTTTTGGTCTGCCGATATTTGAGGCAGTACAAGCGGGACTCCCAGTTATTGCTCCTGGCTGGAGTGGTCATTTGGATTTCTTGTCTGCTCCCAGCAGGGTTAATCGGTCTAGAAAGGGCAAAAGCAAGGATAAAAGTAAAATGCGCCCACATTTTGTTAATGTTGAATATGATCTCGCAGAAGTTCAAAAAAGAGCAGTTTGGGATGGTGTCATACAAGCTGATTCTAAATGGGCATATGCTCAGCAGGGTAGCTATAAGATGAATCTTAGAAAAGTTTACAAAGATTATAGCAAGTATGAATCAACTGCCAAAAAATTACAGAAATATGTGCTCAAAGAGTTTACAGAAGAAAAGATGTATGAAAAGTTCGTTGAAGCGATCTTGCCAGCCAGTGAGGTTGTTTCGGATGATGAAATTGAGAATCTTTTTGGCGCCCTGAATGATCTTCAGGAGGATGTTGGATGATCATTAGCTGTGCAGACGCTTTTGTTGAAAACTACGTTGGCGGCGCCGAGCTGACTACGGAAGCAATATTGAATTCTTCTTCCATGCCGATCGGTAGAATTCTTTCTCATGACTTGACTGTTGACATTTTGAAGCAGTTTGCTCATAGATTTTGGATTTTTGGAAATATTGCCAATCTTTCTGAAGATGTGCTGTTATATTGCGCAAAGAACATAAATTACTCTGTTATTGAGTATGATTATAAGTTTTGTAAATTTAGATCGATTGAAAAGCATATTAGCATTGAGCACGAATGTGGTTGCGAGAATACTAGACATGGCAAGATCATGTCGATATTCTTTGCGCACGCCAAAAACGTTTGGTTTATGTCTCATAAGCAGAGGCAAACATATATTAACAAATTTCCATTTTTAGACAATGGCCGCACAAAAGTTTTAAGCTCTCTTTTCAACAACAAAGTCCTTAACTATTTTGAGAATCTTGAGGAAAAAGAAAGAGATGATGTGTGGCTCATCCAAGATTCCCAGTCTTGGATCAAAGGCACTTCTGATGCCATTGAATATGCCAAGAAAAATGATCTTAATTATGAATTAATCAAGAATATGTCGCATCAACAGGTTTTGGAAAAGATGTCAAGATCAAAAGGGCTAATTTTCCTCCCAAGGGGCGGCGATACGTGCCCTAGACTTGTTATCGAGGCAAAGCTTTCTGGATGCGAACTAATCCTTAATGACTTTGTACAACATAGGGACGAGGAGTGGTTTGCTG
>Ga0209128_1000923_pt1 | contig 20707 bp, 7 predicted proteins | sample ETNvirnome_6_100_FD_184072 | JGI IMG/M metagenome (GOLD analysis project Ga0209128, IMG submission 184072) | Marine viral communities from the Pacific Ocean - ETNP_6_100 (SPAdes) (version 2) | ecosystem: Environmental > Aquatic > Marine > Oceanic | place: Pacific Ocean | collected 2013-06-19 | reverse complement strand
GATTACCATGTCTAGTGTATTCTACATCGAATTCGGGGACGTTGTCAAGCACAAATTGCAGAACAACTGCTTTTGCCTTCGCGCCCTTGGGAACTTTGATGCCGCATAGTTTGCGGGCAGAAGTGGCGGCAAGATACTTTGGATCTTTTCCAAATACATTATAACACAACCAGGAAACAATGCCATTAATTTTTGATAACAATGAAAGCGTCTGTGCAGAGGAAAAGCCTGAACGAAACGACTGCAGCGACTGTTCAATATAAACGTCTTCTATCTCGTGTGAGTCTGTTATAAAATCCAAGTACAGCTGGACAATTCGTGCTTTTTTAAAAAAGTTTTTCTCTTTGCGGAGATCGATGTGGTCGCAAGCAACTATGTTGCCGTCATAATCCAATACTGTATAGCCTGTAATGCTGGTTGAGATATCCAACCCTAAAATCATTAAATGTCCAATTCTACTTTAAAGGTAAAATCTCTTTCAGCCGTCTTTTTAACTGGAGTAGCTGGTTTCGCAATAGCAATCAAATTCATGTCTTTGTCGTAAATGCCGATCTTACAAATATAAGTGGTTCGCTCAAAGGAACCTGTAGGAGTAGTATAGTCGGATTTCACAACATTTTTAATACCTAATTGTTGGTTTTGAATATATGCCATGCTGCTGGAGGGCGCGGACGAACCCGTATAGTATGTAACAAAGGTTGGATTGGAGGATTGATTAAGCTCGCCCTTGGGTGCGCTGGCAAACATTGTCACCGTTTGAGTATAAGTGGTGCCGCTCATCTCGATCAAGAAAGACGACGAAACCGCCGTAACAGAACCCGAGATTGATTGTCCAAAAGCAACCCAACTCGGGAAGTTATTGGTGGTCCCGTAGTTTTCCGTGTGGTCCCCGCTCGTTAAATCCCAGGCGCCCGTTAATACCATGAACCCTTCACTATAAAGAACCACACCAGCGTCACTGCCAGATCCGGCAGCCCAATCGGGCGCCGTTTGATAGAGAACCCCATTCTGAAACCTATCTTCTAGGCGCCCAACAAGAGTGCCGCTAACATAAAAGCTTAATTTAACTGACCCTGGTTTAATTTTAGAACCATAAAAAATTGTTGGTACGTTAACAATACCGACTTCTGTGTTGCCTAAAGAACGATTACGATTAGACGGCGTGGCGTCATATACATAAAGCGGGCTTAAATAAGAATAATGGTTTAAGGTATTTTTTAACGCTGCCAAATGAGACACTGACCCAGAACCAGCGATGGAAAGGCCATCATTTTCCGTTTCCTCGATAACAGCAGACTGCGATCTAGCTGCTGTTGCAGAATAATATTCTTTTGTTATTCTCGATGTATAGGGATAGCTGCCTGTAAAAACCTCGCCGGGGATGCCTGCATTAAATGTGGTGGACGAAACCGAGCTAAAGCCCAACTTTGTACTATCTTTAACCATAAACTGGTAGATGAGCCCTGTATTGCGAACCGACATGAGAGGCTCAACATTGCCGTCGGCTCCGGTGACTTCCGTGATAAAACCAAAGGCGCCTTCAGCGCGGTTAACATTTAATTCAAATAAGTTAATGCTGCCGGCGTCGGCGTGTAGAGCATATGTGGGAACGGCGCCGGGCTGAACAATTCCAGTTCCGTCCATTGGGGCCGGGTCGCCGGGTGGTCCGACGCGTGACCCGGGAATATTAGGAATATTGTTATAGAAGGCCGCCCGATTATAAATAAAATACTTTACTTCAGGATAAGCCTTCAGGGTATTTATGTGGACATCATTATTTTTGAACTTATAAAACGGCATTTCAATTCCCTACTATTAATAAATAGTTTGGCATGGTTTTTAACGAAAGCCGAGATTAGTAGTCCAAACGCACCCTAAGTGTGAACTCGTTGGATGGATCTTTCTTTAGCGGCTCCGACAACTTTGCAACAGCCAGAAGCTCATTATCAGCAGAATAGAGACCTACCGCAGTTGCAAAACTTACAGGAGAATCGGTCGAATTATTCTTGACCACCATCTTGCTCGCGCTCAAATAGGTTGGATTAGCAGAATAATTAAAATCATTATGACTTGCCCGGCAGAAATAAATTGTAGAATTCAACTCTGTGGTGTTGTTAAAAGATAAATTATAAAGCCTATGTCGCAACTCAGTACAGGAACTAGAGATCGCTGAGCCGCTAAAAACTGCTGAAACATTCTCGTGTGTCTCGTTCATAGAGGCCGACTGGACCAAAAGACCGATACCCTTGCCATCGGAATGGGCTTTGCCGGCCGACTGTCCACTGAAAACCGACGAGCTGACAATCGCAATACCCGCCTGATAGTAAAGTAGGCCCGCTAGCTTGTCCGAGTTTAGCATTGGGGTACCAGCACTGTCGACAGCGTATAACAATCCATATTCGCCAACGGGAGAGTTAACCTTAAATCCAGTAGATCCGCTAGCATCGGTAAGCTTAATACGCTCTGTAAAAGGAGAGAGGTAATCCTGTGTAACTCCTAATTCCAAGGTAAAGCTACCCTTTTTGATTTCATCTTTGGCGAGTAATCTAGTAAAGTTAATTATATAAGCCTCATTAATCTTGGCGCCGCCGGTTAAGTCTCCGTCTTCATCAAAGCGTCTTACGTTTCCGTTTTCATCAAACCCCGCCAGAATCTGAGCCATCTCATTATAGATGTTAATTTTCTTTGCATTCTGCTGAGATGCTGCGCCGGACAGGCCGGAGACGCTCGAATAGCCGCAACTTAAATCAACAATATGATTAGCCGAGGAGCTTAGAAAGGGGTAATCATATATCGACTGAAACATTCCGTGAGAATAATTCTTGATGTTGTTGTCGGCGTAGGTTCCGGAAACGATCGTTCCCGTGATGGGGATTGCTTCATGCAGCAGATTTCTAGTAGATACTATATCTTTTGGATCAATTGTTTTAAATGAAGAGGCCATATTTAATTCCTTATGTTAACTTAACAAACCTTACTGGAATGTCGACACTATACCCTGTATTAACCCCCGAGATTCGAACAATAGAATCAATATATTTATAAGCATTACTCGAGGGATCAAGATCCTGGCCAGATTCCGCAGAATTGGCTATTGTGGCAGTTCCAACGGTTCCTAACTGATCGAAGAGATATTGGCTATTTCGCAGTTCAAGGCTTGCTCCGATTCTAAAGGAGACCTTTGTGCCTCGTGGGCCCAGAATACTTGATGCTTCTGTAGAGCGCAGATTGTTAACAAAGCCGCGGCCCTGGTCACCACCAACAAAGTAGTAGTTTGCAATTCCATCATCGTCTAAATATGCATAGGTAGCGGGAGAAAGTTGAATATTTGAGGCAGCATTTGCGGTAGAAACAGCAGACACATTATCTGGGGATGGGAAAATCTGACCGAGCCGATTGTCGATCTGAAGAATATATTGATTTTCCACCAGCTGATCACTTAAAGGATCCTCTTTGGGTAATTCATTAGTGTTGAGTCCTTGCTGTAGTTCAATTCGAGCAGGGTCATCCGACGGTCGATAACCGTTCAAAATTCCGGCCCCCAGGCTGGTACCAAATCCAGTTTCAACCGTGCTTTTATCAACAGGTACAACAAAAAAGCCGCTAGCATTTTGTGCAGAACCAAGACCGGCTTGAGTAAATAGTCTAATCACCGGCAGATAAAGAAGATCATTATCGTTAACGGTTAACAAGCGCGACTTCATGCTCGACATGTTGTTCGTAAATGATTCGAGTACGGGCGTCTGTAAAATAGTAAGATCGTAGTACGCCGAGCCATTTGTGTTATTTTTGTCGTACAGGCTATAATCGATTTCATCATCTCCTAACGCAAATTTATCTATCTTAAAACTGCCATCACCTTTTGCTAGGCGCATGCGGCCCGTATCTGTCAAAACGGCGTCCAATATGATGTCGCCTGAATTATCTAAGAATCCCATTTTCTGTTAACCTCTCCATATAAATAGTAAATAAATAAGTATTATTCCTAGGGAATAACAACTCCTGTATTTTTAAATGCTACGTTTAAATCAATTTTCCTGCCAGTTTTCTTGCTCGTTACTCTCACTTTGAACTTTTTACCCCAGATTGAGGAGACTTCCCGTACCGAGCCGTGGCCTAATATATTAGAACTTGGCGCCTCATTGAGAGATACCGTGCCAGGAGATTCCTCATTATTATTATAATTCATCTGTTCGTAACGCGGCTCGATGGCCAGAAATCTTCTTCCGGTTTTTTTATAATCTAGTTTTTGCGGCTTGAAGGCGAAAATCTTCTGTCTCATAAACATTTGACCCCTGTTATCCACCATTTCAAGTTCAAAAATGTAAGTAGGATTAGAAATATTCTCATGAATGTCGATCGACCGAGCGCAATACCAATATTTTACGTTTGGAACTATCCTGTCCACATAAGCCACTGCTGTTGAAAATTTATCGGGACCCAACTCAGCCTGTATGGGGGCATTCGTAACATTAAACCCCTTAAAACTATTATAGCTGGTTGGCGCAGCGCCAACTCTAAATAATTCATATTTCCTTATTGGATCATCATTTCGATATTGCAACTTCTTTTGGGCGTCGCGTTCGGAGTGGCCGACGCCGATGGCCATGGCCGCATCCGGCTTGAGCTCCACCCCATGTTGCGCGAAGTACTCATCTAAAATAAAACTAACATCATTATCCCGCAGAATAATAGGATATTCTTTCTTTTCGCCGGCATTAGAATTAAACAAAATCATAATTTTATTATTGACACCGACAAAAGGAACAAATACTATATCAGGCGGTACTGGTGGCTTATCAGTAATGGCCGCATCTATCTGACAATAAGCGGTCGAATAAGCAACGATGGAAGGATCATTCCTAATGGTAACCGATGCCGCTGGCACTTCCCCCGGCGTAACGGGGAGGCCTGACTCCGAGCCGTGGCGGCCGGACCGGAATTGTAGAGAAAATCCTATATTATCAGTATTGTAAATTTTATATTCAACGGCAAGTTCACGTTGTGATTCCGCAGTATTTAACTTATTTTCAGCGGCCTTGGATATTCCGACAGCCGAGCCAATTGGGCGAAGACGTGCTTCAATATAATACCGATTCGGTGAAACTCCCTCTTCAAATGCATCTTCAAAGGCTGTATTAATTCTGGTCACTAACCCAATAACAGTAAGCGTTTCGCCATCCGTAAACTCAATAGGACCGACAGAAAATGTGGTTTGGGCTCCTTTCCCAATCGGCAAACCGGTTGCGCCGTCGGCGCCGGAGAACGAGTTCTCTTCAATATCTAAGTACCAATAAAAGCTCATTTATCTAGGTCCAAACAAATTCCTTAAGAAGCCCGGAGAATACGTCGGCGTTGCGCCGCCCGGGCCGGTCGCCCGCCTCGAAGTGCGGCGTGCCGGGCGCGCAGTGCCTTGTTTGCGGGGCCTCTTGTTTGGCTTTCTTGGACGATACACGCTTTTCCGCCGCGGCTTCTTGGCGCGCTTACGATATGTACTTTGCAGTGGGGGCTTTTTAGGAGGCTTGCGATACACACTTTGAGTCTTCTTTGGTAGTGCTGGTGGTGCTGGTAGTGCTGGTGCCGCAACCATGACTGGCGGCAAGTCTAAGCGATCGCCAACTGCGCCGCCATTCGCATTTCCTCCAAGTCCGAACCCCTCTTTAATCTCAACATGAACTTTGGCCAACCTGTCACGATCAGGCGCTGAGAAAGCGCCGGCACCAACAAAATCAGTACCGTTTGCAAACAATTCCGAAAAGCCCTGTACATCAATTTTGTCGCCGTCTTTTGCGGGCTTGAAGATATAGTATCCCGTGTGGGCTGACTCTCCAACTGCAGCGCCGGGCCTCACCAGCGAAAGGGGAAGGTCCTCGTCAACGGGAGTATACTCTTTCACATATTGGTCCACAATATCATCCAAAAGTATATCTGATCGGATCGGTCGATAAAATCCCAAAGCATTTCCAACAGCGCGGCCGGATCCGGGCGCGTCAGATCTGCGATAATAAAGATCAAGATTTGCATAAGAGTATTTGCTTCCGAACACTATTTTAATTTCACTTATATTATACCGGTATCTAACCCCATATTTAACTTGAGAATCTACGTAGTGGATATCGCGCGCCTGGTCAAAAAATCTTCCTATGTAAAATGTTTGCACCGGGGCGCTAACTTTACCTTCAGCATCGATCACATGTTTATCAATTTTATATAAGAGTGTCTCATTCACAGCCAATTTATTTTCCAATACAATTTGTTTAATGGTGCGAAGAGGATAGTTAATCCCGCCATTTTGGTCTAATAACAAAAACGCATCGGCTGCAGCTGTGTCTATCTCAATTGGGTTTTGGTTATAGTCTCTTATTAAAATAAAGTTATCATCGGTAGTTGTATTAGTATTTATTCTATCAACAATGTCATCGATACGAGTCGGCGCATAACCCTTTTCAGGGGAATAAGACTGAGGGGTGGTAATGGCGGTCAAGAAGTCTTCGAGGTTAAACACCAGAGAAATATCTCGTGATGCAACAAACGATGTAGAATCGGTGGGATCCGTGTCGCTTAATCTTTGAAGGTTTTTTACTTCGAAGGGAATAGTGGTTGCGTTGGTACCAAAACCTTCAATGTTTTGAATTATATAAAGCTGCATCATGTCGATCAACTGTGCGCCGGCGCGATCGCCTAGTTGCTGATTTAACTCTCTTTGGAGCTCTCGAAGCCATGACGCGCCGCCGGCTTTTGAGATCTCGCCATAATCTCCTACTCCTTCACGATCATAACCAATTGTAATTTTATTATAGAATGGCAAGTTTCTCAGTCCCGATGTCTGGTCATCCCGTGTAATCAGATCACTCATGGCCTTTAAATCAGAATTCAGAATAACTATATTTTTATATTTGGCATTAAAAATTCCTTTTAGATCCCCCAAACCTCCGCCGGTGTGCAGGGCATTCACGCCTTTGCTGTATAAAGTATAAAGTTGAACTGTTTTAGACTCTGTCATCCCTCCTTCCGGGCCCTCTATCTGTTGGAACAGGGGATCGGCTTCGGCATCATTGTCTATGTTTATTTCTTGAAGTCTGTTATCTAAGGTAAGCTGTGCAAAGTAATCCGGGGAATTCAAGGTCGAACCGGTATTGCGCATTTCCGATTCTAAACAATAGAAATTGGTAAGCATAGGTTCTGAGGCGAGTTTCGAGATCGCCTCATAAGGAGGAGTAGTATCTGCATAATAATTATAAACTGGCTCAACTTTTACGATCGTTCCGCTTTTGGCGCGAATCGCTTCATCTGCAGATGGAGAATAGTATTGTGTAGTGTGATCAGTAAATGTAGCCGTTGTATCAATTATTGGAGGCATCTCCACAAACGGCGCTGCTATATCGGGCATTCCATTTTTAAGATACCAACCCCAGTAAGGGTCGCCTTCCTCTATTCCTTCTTCGGCAATGTATTTTCGAAGCAAATCTTTAGTCGATGTGCCGTAGTTTAGATTATTCCAAGCCGTATTATCCAGCTCTATTAAAAATTTAGCACTTTTCAAACCAATGTTGTCGCCTGTCGTCGGAATCTCTGTGAGCCTAAATGGGACATCCACAACTTGTTTTTTATCGTAATCACTTAGACCCGTATCATCAGCAAAATTGACAAGCTGTGTGTTATATTTTGCAAAGTATTTTCCCAGAACGCCCCTAAACCGATCTTCACAGCCCCAACTAGATCGTAGGGCAAAATTTTCTGTCTCGCCTTGATTTTTTTTGGTACGATCGCGAATTCCAACCAAATTAGAATTTACTAATAAAACAGAATCTTTAAACCCAAGATTTGATGGCATCAGTATCTGCCCCCAGACGTTCTACCTCGGCCTTTGCCGCGGCCTTTTCCAGGTCTTGAAGTCCCTTCAGCTGCTTCTCCTATTTTGGCACCAGACTTTACACGAACTCCCAATGCCGTTTGCAGGGGCACCTTGGCATAAGAGGTATCTACATCTCCCGCATAGTCTTCGATATTCAGAGAATCTAATTTCATCTCGCTTTGAAATTTGCGCCACATAGATTTAAAAACGTCCTCGTAATCCGACTGCCCATAGTTAAGAATTGCTGGAGGAGCAGACTTATCTCCCAGTATAAAAAGATTATCATATTCTGGGAGCACATACTTGTTGGGCATCTTCATAGCGCGAGTAAGGAGCACGGTACGACATAAAACATTTGCCCGAGCTTCTTGCATTTTCTCGAAAGCCGTCTGTGTAAGAGTGCGCCAAAGAGGCTGATTCAAGTTTATCATTCCATTGGAAACCAAATAACCATCAAAATATTGAACTTCAACAAGGGAATTAAAGTTAATAGATCGACCAAAACTACTATTATCATCTAAAGTGGATGGTTCTTGAGCGGCCGCGGCAGCCGAGAGAGACGTTGACTGAGGGTTTGGCATATATACGGGCGGTGGCTTAAAACCCACAGCTACCATTTTACTCATATGATTGACGATGCCAGACTTACGGATCTGTTGTCGTGGCGCCTTCCTGATCTTGTATTTCGGTACCTGGGAGCCGGAGATTGCCGTTTTAGCATCTGGAAGGTCCTTGTTAAAACCTCCTTTGGAAGATAAGTAATTAGTCGACCTCAAAGAGCTCATTTTCTTTTTCTTTTTACCAAAATTGGGGGTCTGTAAAAATTTTCTCAGCGGGGCAGTGTTGGGAGCAATGTGCATGTCGGCAAATCCTAAAATCCCGTCAATTTCAGAATCATAAATTTTCTCCGAATCATTACTTGGTACAGGCGGCCTAATTTTATTGGCATCAAGGGATGCCTTTAGAATTCCATTTCCAAGCGTTTGCCCCAGATTAACCGTAGAGGTCTCTACGATACTCCCCTTCGCATTGAGTCTCTTTGGAGTAAGAAAACCAAACTTGTTCACGCCGGGAGCATTTGGTTGCGGAACTTTAAACTTTTCAAGCTCAGCGTCTATTCGTCCTACAAAATTAGCAAACCCGATACTCGTAAAATTTAGGGAATCATTTGAGGTCGTCGAGTCATCTAAATAATCTGTTCCTTCGCCAGCAGATGAATTTCTAGTATAATTAGAAGCAAAGACGTGTTCTAAAATAATCTTCCGCTTTGACTTATTCCCAGATTTTATTTTTGATGTGACTTTAGAGCTACCGGCAGAGGCCGCAGACGTGGCGCCGCGGGAAACCATCATTAAATTACTTACAAAATTTTTAATTATTTCAGACAACATCATCATAGATTTTAAATCTCCATTAGCTGGGTTTGCCATGGTAATCATGTTCTTCCTCCACTCAATAGAGCTAAACTCAGGAAAGGCAGTTCGACCAAAAACGAATTCAATAGAAGACATGAAAGAATTTATCAATCTTTTCCACTGCTGATTGGATTCAAGCAGCCTAGTCTTATCTCTCTTAAGGCGCGCTTTGATATCAAATCCCTTCGCCCCCATCGAATCAGCTGCCGCTAGAAATTTATTATAATCTGTTAAAAACTTTGTTAATCTTTCGATCGTATAATTAATGGCTGTAGTAGATAAGTCAACCATTTCAATAATAGCTTTATATTCATAGGTTCCTATATCGTGATTCGCCATGTCTTGATCGGTTACAACAACACTAAGAACTTCTTTATTAAGGCCCTGGAATTGTACGGGGCGCACCAAATTATTCCTAAGGGTAGCAATAAGCTTTTCACCAGACGTGTCGGCAAGCTTTGGGCTGCTCCCACAAATATTTATCTTCCCAGGTGTCAACATGTTCGGTTGTATGTTGGCGTTGATCCGAGTACGCCAGATTTGAATATTTTCTATCTTAAAGCAACTCATCAAAGCATCCTCATTTTTAATAAGAAACCCTAATTTTGTATTTTCTCGAACCAGGCGCGCATAATCGATCGCGAAAGAAATTTTTAACTCATTACTTGTAGTTCGAGAATAAGAGCAATCAGAAACTTTGCCTGGTTTTTTAATTATCTTAGCAGCTTTTTCGAGATCCTTACGTTGTCTGGGTGTCATAGTCTGTGCAGATGCTGGCATATTAGAAAACGAAAGATCTCTCAACGCTTCAATAAAGCGATAATCTTTAAGCTTTTGATTCGATACCAATTTGGCCCTCACTTTGGGGGGAGTCCCTATCTCAGCAGACGGCTTTGCGATAAACCCCATTTCATCGTCATAATCAACCGGGCCGGGCCAGACTTTACCGGCTTCGCCAAACTCTGGATTAGTGTCTTCTAACACAAAAAGCGCACTTTGAAGAGGAGCCTTACCATCAACCATAATTGTTTCTGTGGCGGCAGGGCCGATTTTCATAGCTTTTATTTTCCTGTCAACCCCAGTTTTATTAATCGCCTGTGGATCTGTGGCATAGGTTGTCACATACATATACAGATCATCCAGGTCTTCGAGAAGAAACGTGTGAGTAAAAGTAAGGGTTTTTTTATGTACTACTGAGGCATTTCCTCGGGCCTTACGATTAGCCATAGCGCCAACAGGTCGTACTTTTTTGTCAGGGATTTCAAGATATTGTCTGACAATGCCTCCTTCAATTTCCTTCTCCGGACTGCGAATTAAATCTTTGGCTACAGATTCAAGTTGTACCATTTTTAACAACGGCTGAGGGTTTGAAGAAAAGGCTACAAAAACCCTATAGGACCCCTCCAGGCGTTTGCGTGCCTTGGCGGCAACCGTACGGTTCTCTACCGGCGAAATAGTTTGCAAAGAAAGTTCTACTTCTATTTCTTGTTCATCGTTGATCCAATCGCGAGGGAGAAGCTTTATGTTCTCTATATAAACGGATGGTAAACCAACGTTGCTGGCTTGATTAATCCCGGCAGCTGCGATCGCCATCTTAACAGGGCTCCTCATCCGCAATGAGGCCACTATCGTAAAGGTCCCTACTGAACGCCTGACGCCCTCCGGCGCCGGCGATGTCGGCTGGTGTCATATTTATAGCGTCCATTATATTAAAGGGGAGCTCCTCATCTAAATACAAATTGAAATAATATTCAACATCTCCAATATTTGTTTGAGTATTTCCTAAAGGCCGAGGGCCCGAGATTGTGTTTGAATTCTCTTTCTGAAAGGACATTTGTTGTAGGACGGTAGTTCCCACAGCAGAGCCAGTTCCTTCGGACTCAAAGAATACTTCAATTTCGAAGTTTTCTTTTCCAAAAGTGGTATTCCCTTCCAGAATCTCTAATACCAGAAAATCTTCTCGTAGAGCCAAATACAGGTTAGGATCGCTTCCTGGATCATCCAAATAACCGCTAATTGCGTCGAAACCTAATTCTCCGCTACGAAAAAAGATTTGATAGTCTACATCGATGTTTAACTGTGGGATTCGGGTAATCACGCCATCGTTTAAACCAGCGACACTACTTGACGGATTGGTAATAATGTATTCTTTGGCCGAATCAATTGTATTATGAAGAACACTAATGGACCAAGCTGCAGTTTTGTCTGACGACATGTCACCGGTCCCGATGGGATATGACGAAAAATTGGATCTTTCGCTAAAAGATTCTTGATGAAGAGCCTCCGTATTATTGGCAGGATCAGAGTTGTCTGCGCCTAAAGCGCCCTCCACACTCTCAATAAATCGTGTAACCCGGGTCTCAGCGCTGGTTCTGGTTGGGATTACTTTCAAATTAGGAGTTTCATAGCGAATTCTCCTATCGATGTCGTTCTGGGCCTCGCCTAAAGTGCCGGCATACTCAGAATTATACAAGATCTCGTCGTCATAAAAACAATAGTAAACCGGATCTAGCTTGCCCAGAGACAATAAATATTTACCGTACTCAGTCAATTGAACTTCCAGGATCTCCTCTTTCTTGTTAAAAAACTCTGCCATTTTTTTACTTCTTTATCTTTTTGCCTTTGGAGCGGCGCGTTATCGTCTTTACGGCGGCGCGCTTTCGAGTTTGTGCTTTAGAGTTCTTGCGCTGAGTAGTGCGCGCCTTCTTGGAAGTGGGGCGCGCGGGCTTTGAACGCGTGGGCTTTGACTTGCCTGTCGACCGGTCCTTTTCGCGCGGAACAGTCTTGCTAGTGGTTCGGCGCAACCCAGTGGGAGGCGATTCAGTGGGGTTGCGCGGCTCTTTCTTGCGCAGAGCGCGGCGAGGTGAGCGGAGGGGGGTACCTTCTTTAGCCTCGTCCATCATCTCTTTATCCGGCCGGGCCGCGGCAGGTATGTCTTTAGGTGCTGGAATAAACTGTCGCAAATCGGGCATTATGGGCTTTCCCTCTTCTTCGTCAGGCAACACACCTTCTGTGGCATAAACAATAGTTTCATCTATCTTAATTAGCTCCACGAAGGAGAAATAATCGTACGGCCAATTATAGGAATAAGGCGAATCAAGGGACGGCTGCACAATAGGCAATCCCTCAACCAAACCCTTTCTAGTGAAGACGCTATAATCCTTTTCGGCACGGCGCTTGACCTTAAAGATCATCCACTGTAAATTGCCGCTTTCATCAAGCATTGCGTCAACTAGGTCCTCAACTTGAATAGTGGCGGTCGATTTTTCAAAATTAGAAGCTATAGCAGGCGCGCAATTTTGCCAGATGTCCATAAGATCCTTCTGTGTGAGCTCGAGCTTAAATTCAAATGCATAAAATGCGATGGGATTTACCGACCTATGTAATAAGAAATCAAATGTTGGCGGGAAAATATATTTGTTTAAGAGCGCCAATTGTGTCATATATTCTTGGGAACGTCGCTCCACATCAAAGAACTTACGATTGCCATCAACCGTAAGGAATGGAATACATATGATTGCTTCTTCAACCTTCTTCGATTCGACGAAATCACCAATTCGCTTAGTGCTCGTGGGCATCCCAACGATCTTGTTTAAGGACCGTGCATTAATAAATCCATAGTTTGAAGAACTAAATTTAGTTGGCATTGGCCTGATGCTTAAATGAATCCCCTCAGAGCCACTAAGTGTCTTGCCGTATTGGTGCCACATACCGCGTATTTTAGGTGGCGTCTCGCTGCCGACGGTGTTGGCATGTTGCCATGGAACATCCTGATTTGTAGTGGCAGCACCTGGGAGATGTGATGCGGAACAAGGAACATTGTAGAAGTTAAGCACAGGAGTTTCAAACTTCGGTTGAATTAGCCAGCGAGCCTGTTGGTCGTTTGTGTCCGGCGGTACCACCAAAAGCTTTTCAAGGATGTCTACACTAGAGGTTATCTGGGGTCGTACCACGTCGTACCCAAGTTCATACCCCTGCAAAAGGTAGGACTTGCGGCCGCCGGCCAGGACTGAATCGGCCGACATCTTTCTATATTCTACAACAGAATTGCCAAGAATTGTATCTAAGTCGACCTTACCACTATATGGCGCTTTAAAAATAATATTTGCCTCTGCAAACCCATAATAATGGGGAGGCAACCATGGTTCGAAACTGGTCTGATCGTTCATTTTTCCGGCGGTGTTGCTAGGATCAAGTCCCCTTAATTGAACAGCCGGGCCGAAGGCTGACATCCGACTATACATTCCAAATTCACGGGTATAAAAAACTCCGTACGCCTGCGCAGAATTATACCTACGATAAGGTGCCCTCGGTGAGCGATGTAGATTAACATTTAAGCCGTAATAGACATCTTTTTCTACGGACAAAAACTCTTTTTCTGGCTTGGAAACAAAAGATTTAAGCGGCTGTTGAAAGAAGTTTACAGTTTCGCATAAAAAGTTGTCTATAGCTAACTTATACAAGGGACTTTTAGAGTTGCCTTCATACAGTAAGTGAGCGGTGATGTTCGCAGAACCTCCGAGATCCCCCAGACTTGCGCTATTAAGGCCAGTATCATAGAGATACACTGTCGAACTATCGCCGGCGAACTGTTGTCGCGACATTAAACTTTTAGCAGATAAGTGCGCATCGGGATCTCTAATGGCCTCGAAAGGTATTGGTTGGCCGTATACCGTGCAGTTGTACGAATCCTTTGAAGCACTAGAAACAAGTCTTAAGGTAGCAAATGGACGACTAGCAGTTCCGCCCCAACTACCTTGATTGCTTCGCCCAGAATAAAAATACCCAGTGCCATCTAAATTACTTTCTTGGATATCCCCCCACAGAGTATTCGAGGCACTTAAAGATGAATTTACCCGATCACTATTAACTTCTGTTTTAAGCCATTGGTCTCTCTCACCGAGCACCACCAGACTACTGCATGCAATTCCTGACTTAATTGAATTAAATAAAATACCAGGGGCCATAAGCGGCTCTAATAAAATTCTCTTTGCTGAAGCAAGGTGGGCTGCTTCTGTATATGTATCGCTGATGGGGAATTGCTGCATGTCCCCAAGCGATTGAGACAGAATGCGCCCCAATTCCACTGTTCTTTCAGCTGGGTAGAATCCTTTATAAGGGAGGAACTGGAGAAGTGCGTCGCAACTCAGTTCGATTGTGTGTCGACGCATTCTTTCTCCAGCAACGTTAGATTGGTTAGCCAATTGGCCATCAAGAGCCTTAAAGTATTTAAGAAAGTCTGTTGTAGAATAAATCTTATAAAATTCTTCATCTGAACTATCAGGTATGGCAGCACCAGTCAAACTGAAAATGTTGTTTATCGGTGCTAAGAAATTGGAGCCCTCTTGCTCAATGTAGGTTTCCAAATGATCGCTTATCCGGAATTCGGGAATGATAGACATATTCTTTCCGAGCAATTGAATAGTTTTAGCATAATCACCATAAGGCTGATACGGAGCCGATGCCGATTCGTGCGCTGTCCACGATGTAGCCCCCAATAAACATCCTGGGCCCTGCGCTGGACTCAGGGCACCGGTGGCGACCAGTCCTGCTCGAACAGGCATCGCATACGCCAGTGATGCCGTAATTCCAGAAACTCCCGCAGTGGCGCGCAGGCCAAACCTTGCATAAGTATTTTGCAATTCGCCGGCGCCTAGGCCAAGATAACCGTCGCTGCGTACTTCATAGAGGCCACTCATCTCACCGCCCGGCATAATGCCGCCACCCTGGAACATAACCCCCGGGGCGCCTCCGTCAGGATAGAAGATCCTGTCTCCCTCGGTGGTAGGAGAATGGGTAAGATTTAGTGGGGCATCGAGAGACCAAATACTTGCGCCCGGGTCTGTGAACCCTTGAGAATTGGCTAAGGGAAGTTGCTTGGATCTATACTTTCTAGCGTCATTCCAAATAGGTGATATATCGTAAGCTTCTCTGGTGCGAAGCATACATTTGCCCGTATTTGTGGCTTGAGGATAAATCTTTTGGCCGTATTTAATTACTGCACTTAGCGATGAATCAAACACATAATCGGCAGCAGCATTAAATGGATTTCCTTCATCCGAAGATATGCGCTCATTCAGCCCCAAACGATTATTAAGGCCTTCATTAGTAAAGTAATCCAAGTTATTTTGATAACTTATCTTCATCGTCATATTGTTGGCTTTATCTGGGGTGGCCGTATTATCTTCTAAAATAATCTCCATAGGCTTACTGGTATCATATACCACCGCCGGCTCATAATAGTCAACAAAATCGTTAGATTTAAGTCCCGTTACCAGGCCACTGCGCCCCTTAATCGTAGGCGGCGGTATAACAAGACCAATCTTATTCTCTTCTCTTAATTTGCGCGCGAGCTTGTGTTCACCAGTTCTTATCTGCTTCCAAGACGGGTATCCGTAAGGACCGTTTCGGCCTAAGTTTAGGGTATTGAAAGATGTGGCATAATCAAACTCAAAAGTTCTAAGATCTGGTGCGCGGTTCAGCATGCTCCCAGTAATAATGTCCGGGAAAGAAGTATAAAGCAACACCATCGCCAAAGGTGAGCCTCTATGTTGCCCCCCCCACGCCGTCGGATACTCATAGCTTTGAGAAAATGCTGTTGGGAGCGCTCGATTGAAAGAGTAAGCGGCGGCGCCGCCGTCCGGATCGCCTGATCCAGGCGACATTCTCCACCACGCACACAAATCGTCAGGAAGAAGCTGCTTAATGTTAGCGGGGGCACCGTTGTTATACAGTGCAGTGGCTTCGGCAGTACTTAAAATCTTATTCCAAACGGCCATATCTTTTAACATCCCCCTGAAGACTCCGGCCCGGTTCCCCGTGTAGTTCGGGTAAATGTCGATGTTCCAGATCCCACACCCGACAGTGGCCACATCGGCAGGAAAGCTTATACCGTTGTAAGATCCGGTTGGTCGAGAAAGACATGCTATGTTGCCATATGGCTCCAAACCAGTCGCTGACCCATCGATCCCGTATCGCCTTCCGTTAACATGGAATACGGGATGGTTATTTGTTGACCCGGCGTCGTACGACATCACCACATGATACCACTTACCTTTTTCTATGGTCGAGGTGCCGTCTGGGTTGACGACGCGCCATGAGCCACTAGTAGTAGTCCAGTTATTTGCATGAAGCTCTAAATATCCGGAATCAGACACGGAAATAAAGAAGCTATTGAACGGATCAGGCATCGCTGGGTAGGTGCCCTGGCCGGCATCCACCTGGCCGAACTGGACGATCCTTGACAAGGAACATGATAGAGGGGTCGAGGAGTACGTACAGTCTGCGGATGTGCTCATGCCGTTGCCATCTTGTCTCATCCACCAGGCCCAAGTCATCTCGTCCGCGTTCGAGGCACCACTTCCTATCAACTGATCCCATGTCCAGACATGTCCGATGGAAGCGGCCGACCATGACGCGCCGTCGGTTCGGTCGGCGCCGAAGAGAGCGCCGCCGCGCAGAGAAATAGGAGGAACTGCCTCATAATTTGTCGGAACAAGTGCGGGGCCCAACAGACGCTGTTCAGTTGTAGTAGCGCCGAGGATATGCAGAGCTGTATCTACAGGGTCCGTAATCATGGTATTTAGCCCTATAGACAGAGGCGATCTAGTTTTAAATAGCAAATTATCTTGGGTGCCTGTTAGGGCGAAAGCGTTGCGCCACATGGGCATAAATGCCCCTACATTCCAATCGGCAGCCATTCCCCCGATCGAAGCGGGCTGATTGGCTGGTGGTTTCGAAGGATAAAGGTGCTGTCCCCCCACAAAAGAAGGGCCGCGAGGTGTGATTTCGTCCAATGGTGAGGTTGCTATACAACTAGGTTTTTGTAAATCATAAATACCAATAGATGGGTTGAAAGGCCCATAACTGCCAGGCCTTCGTAGGGACGAAGTTACCCAGCTATACTGGTTAGTAGATCGCGGGATGGGATGCTGTACAAAATCATTATCATAAACCGTAGTTCTCTCAACTGTTGGAGGAACTATCTCTGATTCAAATTTAACAAGTCCATTCAGTCGTAAATTAGGAAATGGGAGCGATGGAACCTGCGTGCCAACATCGGGTGGATATCCCATAGCGCCGCCGCCCTGGAAGTAATCCGAACCGTAGGTAGGATAAGAGCCGGTGAACTGTGGTCTTCTTATATTAAGAACTCCTAGAGTATTCCAATCACCACTTACAGCGCGCGCGGGATTGTCGCTATAACCATAGGAAGGGTCCTGACCCCCTATTTGCGATCCCGAAAACTGATGGAACCGATAATGCGCCACTAAGCCACTAAGCCAGCCGGCGGGCGCATCGTCGCCGGCGGTCTGGAGGACGCTCCGGGGCGAGGAGCGCTCGGTGGTGCTACCAGTCGGCAAATTTGACGCATTAAGATTTTTTCGCATAGTACTTGGCGACGTAAATTTGTACAAAGAAGCGTCATAAGGATTCCCAACAAATCCTCCATTATAAAGACTGGCGGCCTCTTGTGATGTTAAGACGCGTTCAGTCCACCACATCAGCTCACTCATATACCCACAGAATGGATAAGAACCCGTACCATCTGTTGTGTTGCCTATAATAGTAGCATAGTATGAGCCCTTATCTGTCCTGGGACCGGCGCCGAACAGCACTTGGTCTGCAGTCCAATCCTCGACCCCATTAACATAAATTTTCATAAATTCACTATCCACTGGGCCCGTATAGTCGGGCGAAGAAGACTCGGCCGGCCGTTCGCCGAGAGAATCTCCAATTTGGTTATAGCCTGGTTTTCGAGTTAATAGTATATGATTCCAGGAATTTTCTACTAAGGCGCTAGTATAAAGAACGCCGTCAAAAACAGAAGCCGATAGCGTATTTCCCCACTGCGATTGGAACTTCCAATAGAGTTGTTGTGTAGAAGAATCAATATAGCATTGCTGATAATCTTGACCGGCGGTGAAAATATAATGATAATCGACCGCTCCCCAATTCGGAGATGTGGTATCAAGATAAATCCAGATCCCAATACTTTGAGCTACCCATGGCTCTATGTTCGACGGGGTCTGGCCCAGACCGGCAGTATTGCGGCGGGCGGTGCCTGCAGCGCCGGCGTCGACCCCGGACATGCCATCGAGGAGTAACATAGCGCCGCTAGCGGCCGTTGTCATTCCTGCAGGGCCGTCAAAACGAGCGGAGTGGCCTCTAATCTCCTTAATGATTCTCTTCGAATTACGATTAGTCTTATGATATGAAGGAACGGTCACATAAGTTTGGGGTACAACTTCCCCATACACCGCATCCGCCCCAAACTGCCCGCAGTGTAGCTGTGAAACCTGTCGTAACCCGCGCGGCCTGCTAATTTGATCCAAGACGCAAATGGTTCCGGAAAGATCGGCGCCAAGGACAGACCCGACTGAGCCCGTGTTTCCAAAGTTGAGAACCCTACGATTTCTATAGGGGGATGCGTTATAGACTGAGAGCTCTTCGTGAGCGGGGTCCATATAGCCTCGAGACCTAACTTCATATCCGGCGCCGCCTGCGCTGAAGCGATTTACAATGATCGATTGATTAGAATTAGCTCCTGTGCGATCTGGCAACTCATACTCAAGTCCTCCGTTACAATTCTCATAGTAGGCGCTCCATGTGTGATGAATGAAAGCGCCACCATACGTATTTAAGCTAGGCTGCGTCAGTGATTGATCTTCAAAAATTTTACCAACAGTTACGGCCCCGCCATAGGACATTGTGTGCTGTCCCACTTTATCAAAAATAGGAGTTAGGGTAAGCTCGGGCGATGCGCTCACCGGCCACCAAGCAATAAGATTAGTGGCATAGTTATAATCATAGGCCGTAGGATTAAGAAGGTCTACCGCACCACGAGCATTCGCAAGTTGAATTAATGGGGTTTCGCCGCAATTGAGCTGCTGAGTTGACGAATCTAAGACGTCCACATAGGACAACGGGTTGGGAGTCGTGTGTGTGGGATAGAGTCCTGTAGCCCACGAGGCTGTGGAAGCATGGTTAGAGCCGGAACCTCCCCAAAAAGCAACGTCAGCAATAGAGGCCGAATGGAAAGTTTCAGTATAAGCCCAATTGGACCCATCGTAAAGAGTGAAAACACTGCCGGGCTTCTGGAGGTTCGACCCAGACTTGGCGCCGCCGGAACCACTGGTGTACAAACTTACATTGGCCGCCTCTACTTTGGCGCCATCGACGTACACATCAACGTTGTCTTGTGGAAGCGGAAAATCATGAATGCCCTGCATCCCGACCAGAATATGGTGCCATCCTTCGGTCGTAAAGAAAGATTCATCAGATCTCCACTCAAAATCGGTGCCGGAGGTGGTCAATAAATGAATACCGAGCTTAGGGTAACCCGATGATCCACTATACATGGCAATCCAGCGATGAGATTCGGGGGTGGATCCCTGAACGCCACCCCATGTAAACAGAGGTCGCGACTGGCCGCTGACGCCCCACACTGGATCGGCTTGCTGGATAGCATTGGCTGAGCAAGAGACCCACAAAGAAATGGTACAATCGTGGCTATCTATGAGGCCGGTAGTAGGAACATCAGCCGTTGCGGGCGCGGAGATAGTATAAACACCAGCGCTTGAGCCAGACCCGCCATTCGCGTTCATCATGTGGAGCGTCCTCTCCATCGTATAAGTCGAAGAACTAATGTGTGTACCCGGCAATTGCAGCGGGAAGCGGCCTCGTGTGGCAAGCGTCTCGGGAGTCAACGCAAAATTGAATGATTGGTCGTTAAAGAAAGGATCGTTCTTTTCGCGCGCGCTGCTTTGGACAACCTCATAATTCTTTGTATAGTTGCCGATAGGGCCATGGGCCAATACGCCAGAAAGACTAGTTCCTACGGAGGCGGTTGTCATCTTAACATTTTGAATATTGACCGGACGCTTCGTTCCAACATTTCGTAAACGATGTGCGGTGGGGATATCTTTGTTAAAGCCCTCGCTACCCGCCGCATCATCATAATTCGGTGGAACGATACCCAACATAGGCGTAATAAAGTTGCCACCATCCTGAGAGGCTACGTGAGTGAATTTTAACTTCCAGCCTTCTGCTCGATAAAGAGAATTATCAGAACCCTCGTTCAATTCGGTATGACGATACTGGCGGCCTCCTACAAATTTCTCAGGGAAGGGGCCCTGTAGTGGTGTATCGCTATTGTGCACGATGTCGTGATGAAGATTAGTAATCTCAATTTCGGGTGCATAATTCTCGATTACCTGCAAATTCTGCCCGGTTGTAACCGAAGAAGAGTAAATGCTGAAGGGCGCCAACATGTTGCCGTCGCCTTTATGGAGGTCGCGCTCGGAGCGATTGATGTCGGGGTTCATCTGGAACCCAAGACGTTGTTTGTAGGATGGCCAATATACATCTTTTGTATTTATTAGCTCTTCAACTTCGTTGCGGAAGCCTACCATCACATTTTTAGCGGCGCCTCCTC
>Ga0209128_1000916_pt1 | contig 20764 bp, 15 predicted proteins | sample ETNvirnome_6_100_FD_184072 | JGI IMG/M metagenome (GOLD analysis project Ga0209128, IMG submission 184072) | Marine viral communities from the Pacific Ocean - ETNP_6_100 (SPAdes) (version 2) | ecosystem: Environmental > Aquatic > Marine > Oceanic | place: Pacific Ocean | collected 2013-06-19 | reverse complement strand
CAATTCGGAAGTTTTTGCAGCATCAGAGCCACTAACTGCTTGGCCATAAATTGAAAATACTTCCAAGCTATCAGAGGCGCCCATATTTGAACCAGTGCCGCGCGTTGTAAGATTGGCCTCGAAAGCATTAGTTATTGTTGTATCTGCATTCGCAACATATCTTTTAATTGCCATTATTTAACTATTCCTTTAATGTCTGTGTTTGGAAATTTAATTTCAAAAATTCCATTTTCTGGCATTGCAACATATCTACCGTCCGATGATGTAAAATAATCTATGTCATAATAAACTTGAGAATATTCTGGGCCGGTCCGTTTCACGATTTTAACATTTATTGTATCTGCCACTCCGCGGATTTTATTCAATATCTTATAAACATCAGTTATATAAAAATTTTCCCCTATGCTAAATATTTTATCGGCATAGAACTCTCTCAGCTTGCTGGTGGCCAAACTTAAAATTTCAAATTTATTGCTCTCCACGACGCTTACGATCTCAAATTCAATTCCAATATTAGCAACATTACCATCTAAAATATCAATTGTGTCGTTGATCATCTTATATTGATTTAGCCAAGTTTTAATATTTGATTTCAATGTAGCATTCGGCAGTGTTAAGTGGCCGCTAGCATTTTCGGCCAAGACATACACATTTAAATTACGCTTGAACGAATCAACATCCGGTATAATATGACACTTTGCCACTGCGCCAAAGCCAGGAGGCATTCTGTAAATTACATTCTGATAATCTCCTAATGTTACCGCTCTATTTTGTGTCGGGAACGTGGATCGGATCCTATGTTTAATTTCTTCTAGTGTTGGGAAAGAGACGTCACCCGTTATTGGAGATTCATTATTTACCTCCAGTGAGCCAACAACTTTGCCAATTGTATTGGCATTTAAAACAACACCACCTAAAACCGAGGGGAATTCAAATACAGGCTCGCCCACATTAGTTACTGTGTTTGTGGTTGCATTTGAATCCTCTGTTGAAGCAATCCTATATGTAATTTGCAATGTTGTGTTTGATGGGCTTACGCCAAACTTGTCTGATGACAGCAAATTTGTTGGATCAAAAGATTCATCTTTAATATGATGTCTTCCGTGAATTTTTAACGCCAACTGACTCGGATCTTTGAGGCTTGGGTTCTCAGAAGAAATTTCGTTTTCGGATCCATAGCCAAATTGTAAAAATGTTTTTCCAGCTTCTTTTTCCACAACAAAGCGGCGAGGGACAGAAAGAAGTTTTAATATTGCAGGTGTTGTCAATTTATCTGCATTTTTATTCACGATTGGGACCATTACCATATCTTGAGATAAATAATCAACTTCAAACCATTCGTGACCATCACTATCTGTTGCAGATAAGATTTCCAAGACCCTATCGGCGCCTGCCAATTCTGTTCTATAAAATGAAGAATATTCCCCAACATCAACAAAATCTAATACAATTTCGCCGGCTATGACCTGGCCTTGTGCTTTTATGGCATATTGTGTCACGGCGGAGGTAGAATCATCAAATTTTGCTGCAATTACTTCGTTTGCTTCTCCGGAAAAATCAACATTTTCATTTAAAATATATGTATTGCCATTTGTGCCGGTAAAAGTGCTGCCTTTTTTTAACAATGGAACGTAATCCAAATCGGCTCCAATGCCATTAGAATTTGCAGGCACGAGAATGTAAAATGAAACAGTGCCGGTAGCAGTAGAAAACCGTTCATGTTTATAGCCTAATTCTCTACCATGCCTTAGTACATTATCAATCTCTATAGAAGTGTCTAAAAAAGACTCGTTCGCCTGATAGTCTAAATAGAAAGAAAGAATGTCTCCAACATAAGCAACCGTGTCCAACATTAAAGAGCCGAAAGATGCTTCATTGAAATCTTTAAATGTGTTTGGATAGTATTTTTTTGTATACTCAACTAGGTCGCTTTTAATGCTAGCAAAATCTCTACTAGTATAATTAATTGGTACATTCTCTTTTATGGCCATGTAATCAGTTCCCTTTTTCTAATTCTAATTAGTTTGATTAACTGTTATATTCAAAATATCAGTTACATTTAATGGTTTAATAAAATACTTTATTCTTACTTCTATAGAGTTAAGGTCGCTATCAACAACATCTTCCTTTGGAGACAATACGACTGCACTAACTGCTAAAAAGGGCATATATTTAGAAACCTGTTTTGTAATATTTGCTGTAATTTTTTGATGGACCTCTGAAGTATTATGTTCAAATAAATAATTTCTAATACCAACTCCAAAAGTTGGATCCATCATTCGCTCTCCCGGGGCGGTAAGAATTAAATTTTTTAAATTTTGCGTCACAAGCTCATTATAAGACTTTATTAACGCATGGCCATCAATATTATCAATTGATAATGGTAGTTTGGGTGCTAATCCTGGCATATTTTATCTCCTCATTTTTTTAGTCCATTTCTTCTTTGTATACAGCATCGCTTACGCTTGACTCGTTTACGCCATATTCTCCTACTAGCGGATCATATTTGCCAAGGTAAAACGCGTCTTGTTCCATCCATATTCTTTCGTCGAAATACTTTCCGATGTAAGGTAACAGTGCATCAGCTAGCTCTGAGTCCTTGGCATCCCAAAAAAGCTTTGGCTTTTCTTCAAAAAAGTCAAAATCTTCGGCAGAGAGGCCAAAACCCTCTTCAGGATCTGTCAAAATTTCATTAAGTTTATTGGCAATTACATCGAAAAAATCTATTGCTGTTTCCAATTTAAATTTAGCGGTGCAAAGTGCATAATTGTCAATAATTTTATCGGGGTGCTCACAGGGCGGAAGGGCTTTAATTTGTTCTTTAAAATTATTCCATACAGTCATCGCCTGGAGTATGAGTCCGGGATATGTGGTATCGCCATCCCAATATAGATAGTTATAATAAGGCACTCGGGCTGCTATAACTTCATATATCGAAGCCGGTGAGCCGAAGCCGCCGAGCCATGCTTTTTTAACATTTTCGCCAGAAATTGTATCAAAGCAATATGCTTTGTAGTCTTTTGCACAAGGATTCATACCGGATTTGGGGCGCCAATTGCGCCCGTCGCTGGACCCGCCGGCGGCGACGTGTCCGCTATACTCCGACGTGCTCCAGCCGTGCGGGGTCCCAAGTCTAACTTTTTCAGGCAAATCATCCAAAGCATAATCAGAAAGCTTTTTCCCTGTTAATTCGCTTTCCTCGGTTCCCCAATGATCAATTACTAATGTCGCAGTACTCCAGTCCCCTTTAATAACGTCATCGGCAGCCAGTTTTTCATTTATATCATCTCTTAGCGTGGCAAACGGAAGCGGGAAAGCTGTGTCGTCCGCGGAGGGAAAATGCTCTTCTGGAGTTGTTCCGGGGCCGCACTTCGTTACTTTTTCATACCACGTGATAGGATCTTTCTCCTCACGAAAATAATGTGCTTTTTTATATTCATAAGCCTCAATCACCTCTTTGAGAACTATTTTTTGCACCCTGTATGGCACGGTTATATTTCTATGGGTATCTGGACCTATCGATGCTAGAGATCCATAAACCATATTTTTTACTTCACCTTTATTGTGCGCATTCCACAAAACTGGTACCATTGGCCAATCGCTCCTGTCCGTGTACAAGGGGCCGTATGCAAGATTTTCTAAAGTATCAGCGAACAAGATGTTTACGTTCTCTCTCACAAGGTCATCGGCAACCTGCATGCGCTCATATGCCATTATATATTCATCTAAAAGGGCAAATATACCTGACATTTTATTTTTTAATTCAACTGTGTCGCCAAAGCGTTCTATTTGGCTATAAAAGGCGGACGTAATAGAATGCTTTGTGTCATCCGCAAAATATTTAAAAAATAAATCTTGAGTAGATTGCATTACGCCGCCCTCTGTCATTATTTTTCTTAACATTTTAACATTTTCATCTGGCTCGGGTGGCTTTTCGGGGCAAGCTAATCTTTTGTCTTCGAGATCTCCAAACCAAGGATTCTTATCTGTTTTTTGCAAAAAATACGCGACCCAGCCGGCTGGTGTCCATGGATACTTTTTCCAACCAGGATCTATCAAAGTAACAAGCCCTTTAAGAATTGACATTGGAGTAGCAGCAAGAAACATTGCGGCCGTGGACATTACTGGTCCAAAGATATTTGGGAAACCCAGTGCTGCGGACTCCGATGAAGAAAGTTTTGGATCCTCATCATATCTTTGGGCGTTCAAAATTGTATAAAAATTTTCTCGTAATAATTTTTTTGTGTTTAAAAACGCTTTTTTAAATTGTGGCATTGCATCTGTAGCTACAAGCCCATAAAATGTCATCATTGTTGCTATATTTTTTAAACTAATCAGACCTGGCGTGTCTGCGTCGATTTTATCGAAAAGATCATTAAAGCTAGGGTTCTGAATCATTTTATTAAATAGCTCTTCGTATGGAAACTGTTCCCAAGCATTAACCGTTATAAAATAATCTAATTCCACCGCTTGACCGCCCGCGACTGGCGTTTCGACCTCTACAAAGGGTATCTCATAATATGTATGCGACATCGCGATGGTCAGGGCCTCCTCCTGCTTTGCGGTATATGTTGTAGTAGATACCTCGGGTGTGTCGTCGGTTGCGCCAGTTGTCACGGAGCCGGGTTTATTGAATACTTGCTGTTCTATTGTCTCTTCCGAATCAAAATCCACGCTATAGTACTCTTGGGTCGCGGTCGATCCAATTTGGGTGGGTGGATAAACATATTCTATGCCTTGATAAGCCTTCCTGCTTTTTTTGGCCTGTTGCCAATCGCCCCATGTTTCCTGCGACGGGGACGGCCCGGGCTGCAGCCCGGGCGACGCGGTGAAGATCCCCGCGAGAATATGGCTCCCCTCAATGTCTTCGGAGAATTCTTCGCCAGGAGCATCTGGTAAAACATAAGCCAATCGAAGCCCATACGACCATTCGCTAAAGTATTTAGTGTACGGCTCTTTTGACTGTGTCTTGGTGGCTAGCCATATGGCAAAAGCATCGGTACCAAACAAATCATGCCATTCTTGCAAGTTGAAATAGATGCCATCGCCCTCATTTATGTCGCCATGCGCTTTTTTGTCAACTTCGAAAGTAAAATTTTCAAGTGCGTTTAATGATCTTTCCACATCGGCTTCAACAACATTTTGAAGATCCTTTGCGACGGCCATCATACTCTTGCGATAGCCAATATTCATGAGCAAAAATTCACATCTATGCTTTTTGGCTTGCCAAAATGTCCAATTCCAGCGAATCTTTGCCTTAGGTATACACCAGCCGGCGGTTCCAACGTTTGGAACATGGCTATGCGCTTGAATATGCACACCTTCTACTCGGCCGCCATTTGGGCTCCACATTTTTTGCACCCATGGATCATTATATAAAAATCCAATCATAATTCTTTCTGCACGATTGCCGTAATAATCCGTCCACTTATTTGTATTTAAGCCCATGTTACTGATTGGCTTGTTCTCCCCGCAGGGTGATGGGGTGTTCCCTGTTACTCCCGGGCAATATCGGTGGCGCGAGCTGTCGGCCTTCTTGGTAAAGCGATACGCGTCGTCTTGGGTAGTTCTTCCAAACCAATTTTTCCAGGCGGCGCCGCCTGGATATAGATAGGCGTTTCTATTTAAGCCGGAGGATGTGTACTGAGGAAAGTCTTTCCCAACATAGTCTAACGGCCCGAACTGTCTAGAGACATCGAAATTTTCCGGCAATTTATAGTTTGGATCGAACAACTTTGGATTATTAAGATAATGCTCCGCTCTTCTTTCCATTAGCATCTTCTTAATTTTTTCTCTCTGCTCGGGATCTAAGTTGACAAAATCCTTGCCATCGGCCTTGCCGCCGTTTATTTTAGCTCGTATATATGGCTGTAATACAAATCCGCCGCCTTTTACCTGATCGTAAAAGTCAGTGGGGACGAAGGCATTAAATTGTGTGGGCTCGCCCTCCGGACGGTCTCCTGGCCAGTCGAATGTCTTAAATTCAAAAAATCTTCCTGCCCCTACGTAATTTGAAGGGGCGCCAGAGCCGCCGGCGCCTGATCCGCGTGGAAAGGAATCGACCAATAAATTACTAGTTGCAACTCTTTTCCAATCAATTGGCACCGATATACCATCATATTCAAGCATCTTTAGCCACATTTTTCGAAGTTCTTCAATGTTTGCATTCGGGAGATGTCGATTCATTTTGTCGCTAAAAAACTGTACCACATCCATTATTTGTTCACGGACTAAAAATCTAATTCCATTTAAACCAAAAAGATCGTCAAAATGGCTTGATGGATAAGACTTTCCTTCACTAAACAATAAGCCGCCTTCGCGTTCCAACTTTTCTGTTCTATTTTTCATTATCTGGTTTGCAAAGCGGATTACATGTTTTGGAAATTTTGGGACAAAAGGCTCTACTTTATACTCTATTTCTGGTGGCTGCCAAACTTCCAATTTTGTCACACATGGACCTTTGCCAAGGACGCCAGAGAAATCGGGACATTTGAATGTCCCGTCGTCTTGTTCTACTAGTTCATCTCCACTTTTATGTGTGTGCTTTACAATCGCCTGGACAGATATTTTAGGAAACCCGCCATCGCCTGGCGCTCTCGCGAACTTGCCGGGTTGTGTATAAGATGTTCTGTTCCAGTAAACCCAAGTCTTATCCCACTCTCTCGCAATTGGCACTACAAAACGGCGCGGAGACAGTGCCGGAGACGGAGGTTCTTCAATAAAAGTATTTCCCCAGTTAGCACTAGCATAAGGCTCAGTTTCTACTATAACTGGGTTTTTATCATGAACCTGAGAATTTACTGTGGGCGTTGCTCCCCTGTCTACTCTTTCCAAATCTTTTAATATCAATTCTGTTATAAATTCAGTTGTTTCACCTCCAACAATCCCATCATAGCCAACTGCGAATATCACTGGAAGAAGTCGCATTACCGCTTCAACGCTATATAATCTTAGCATGGTTAAAATTATTCCTTCTGCGCCGGCAACCGCCAGAGGGGGTGCGTCATAACCCATTTTATTATATTGTTTTATTGCGCTTGGCCAGCGCTTTTGCGTCTCACATTCAATGTCTTTATTTCGTGATTTTGCATATTGCTTCCAAGCTTTGACACGAATTAAACTTGCATCATTTTCGGGATGGCAAGTTTCTCCTACTGGAAAAACTTGTTGAGGAACCATGCTTGCAAAAATCTTTTCGAAAGATGTCTTATTAACATCAAAAAACTTTGATTGAGATATTGCAAAAGCAAATCTTTCTATGACTGAGATTGTCATGGAATTGAAAAGTTCTCTGAGTTGCTCGTCCAGCGTTCTTTCGACCTTCAGTTCATAATCCCATATGGGTGTAAGCGAAGGGAATGGATATGGGCTAACTTTACTTTTAAAGAAGTCCACAAACCAATCGGCCAAATATGAGTGTACACCATCAGTGTCGCCCGAATCGGTTGGTGTAGTTTCGGTGGGGAGAAATTCCGTGCCCGGAGGACTAGTCATGCCCGTTGGCGTTTCTGCTAGGTTTTTTACAAGGTCAGCTTTTGTGGGATCCTCAGTGCCTAAAAGTTTAGAATGGGACCACTGAACGGTGCCATCGCCTTTCATAAGATAAGAATAAAAGAATTCCTCGCCACTTTTATCTTTCCATGTTATAGTGATTGTATACTCACTTACATTGATAGGTGACAATTTATATATAATGCGACCTTCTGCGCCTAAAGGATTATCTATACTTATTTCATATGTGTTTTCTTCAAACACTTCATTATTAAAGCCATATCCTGGATTCCACTTTACTCTATCTGGCACATCAAACAAAGCCGAATCTTCGTCCGTGTTATGTGATAGGGCATGCCGGCGTCTTTCAATGTCGTAGGTATCTGGTATAAAACTCTTGAAATCGTCGCTTAAGTTTTTCAATATTATATTAGACATGCCGCCTTGTAGGTTCTCAAGAATATTTTCTTTGTCGTCGGCGTCGGTAGGCATAACGCTAGTCGAAAACATGCTCGCAGCGTCGCTTCCGGCTAGTTTCAAATATTTATCAGTAAAAAGATGAAAATCCGATCTAAACGTTGCCTCGATTGGGGAAAAAACCATATCCAACAAGCTATCATTAATAAAACCTAATGGTTCTACATCGTGGGGCAATATACCATCTTTTTCTCCATCACACCATATAGGGGGTGTATCTACTGGGTTTTTTCCTGCTGCTAGATCTAGCGCGAAAGCTAAATTATTATATTCTTCTTCTTTTGCTTCTTCTATGCAACTATTTAAGCCTTCTTCAGTTAGCCAATCTTCTAATAAATAACAACGTGCATCATGTTGCGCCGGCATTGGCATACAGCAAGCAAAATTTTCATCTATTTCTGCTAGTGAAACAGTTAAATCTTCACAATAGCCCTCTTCTAGTAGATTTTCAAATTGATTGAAAAATTTTGCAATTGCAGCATCGATTGCATGTTTTTCTCCTCTGGATATTTTTTCAAATATGCCTGGGTATCTTACTTCTAATAAATTCCTTACATATTGCGCAACATTTGGATCTGGCTTGCCTCTGAAAAGGTCACAAATTTCTAATTCAGATAAAAGCAACTCTATATCAGATAAAAGTTGTAAAAAATCTTCGACATCGCATGCCTCGGGAGAAAAACCGTATTGATCCAACATTTGACACATAGCCTGTGCAGCTTCATCCGGATTATCATCTAACAAATCCTCAAATTTAGCTTGGCCAGGTCTTCTGGGTCTGTCGTCTTCTTGATTTCGCTGCAATTCCATGCACCATTCATAAATTATTTTTAGAAGTATTTTGAGCGTCTCTGTTATAATTCCTGAGATTGTCCAAACGATAAATTTCTCCAGTAGTATTCTTACATACTGACTAATAGGATCTGATGGTAATTCTGGCCATTTTGGCTGTTGCATCCTAAAAGGCTCTTCTTTTTTGCCCTTTTCACCTTTTCCTCCTTTTTGCATTTTTTCTATGGCTTTTTCTGTGCCTTTTTGTGATTGAGTCGAATTATATATCATCTCAGCAAATTCGATTGCATATTTAAGAATGTTTTTACAAATCTTATCTTTAAGATTTGGATCTTTCAAGTTGCTAATAGCTCTAGCGGTCTCTCGACTGGCTCTTTTCATGTCTTCCGCTTGTTCGTGGCTTATCGGCAAATAAGAACCCGCAGAAGCATTATATTTTGTGGAATATTCATCCAGCTCAACTAATTGTCTTCTGCCTTCATAATCATTTATTTCATTATTAATATTCTCCAATTTTTTTTGTTGCTGCTTCGTCGGCTCCACGTCGGGCGGGATTTCGTCTATTAATTTTTCCTTTAAGTCAACCAGGCGTAGAATCTCTTGATTATATTGCTCTTTTTCATGTTCCAGTTTTACATATTCAGTTTGTTGAACGGCGCGCGATTGTTGTACTTGATTTACTATTTTTCCAAAATCTTTATTTGCCTCCAATAGCGCATCTAGCGTGCCACTTTTTCTTAGACCGTCTAAGAGGGTGTCTATTCCCCCATTTTCAAAAATATAGCGGCACAACATCTCTAACCATCGGTCTGGCGCCATGCATCTTAGCATTTTTATAGCTAAAGTTTTTACATCAGCATTATTTAAGACTTGTTTGTAGATGCCGCTCATAGGATGTGGCATGCCGCCCAAACGAACTCGCGGTGGAGTAGGGCCTCCTACAATATCCAGCATTATAGAATCAGCAGAATTTGTAAAAGCCTCTGCAGAATAATATTTTTCATATTTATTTGCCCAAGATGGATCGGCAATTGTGGAATAATCTTCATCGTCATCGTCCTGATTAGATGAAGGATTTTTAGTGAGTCTGGCTTTTTCGGCTTTTCTCCATTTTTCAAGAAGTGCTGCGGGCGGTGTATCATTAAGATATTTAATTTCGTAATCATAGATATATCTTTCTACGAACTTATCAAAAGACATCTGATCCAATAACTTCTCTGAATCGCCTGTTTTAAGAAAACTTGCAAATACTTCTGGTGTGCCGGCGGTGGTGCCAGTGCCGGTCTTCAAGCCTGTTGGGCCTTTGCATACATTAGAATAATGATGTATTTTATATAAAAAGTTAACAACCATTTCTGATTGCACAGCTTTGTCATTTTTAAAGTCATCTAAGTGTGTTAACAATATTCTTTTGTCACGAATGTCACCTAAGCGGCCAACGCCCGTGGAGCCTGGTTGGTCAAAATCCCAACCAATATCTTTACTAGTAAATGTGCTTTCGGGAACGTATTCAGTTACCATAAGTACGCGAGTGCCAGTTGGGGGCACGTATTTTACGATATGGCCATCGGGAAGTGTTTTTGTAACTGTTTTTTTGCCGGCTGTAAAGTATATTTCTAAAATATTTTCATCTTTACCAAATCTATTATCGGCTGTTCTGGCAATTTGATCTGGCTCTAAACTTGCAAAATCTGTATCTGATGGCTTTTTAACTATATCTTCATCATCATAATATGTTGGATCTTCTTTCCACTTATCACTTTTCATCACGTTGGCTATGTCTATATCTTCATCTTTAGCATCTTGAGAGCGCTTTGGCATAAAATATGTAATAGGTGTATTTGCCGATTTGTCAGCTAATTCTTTCAGAGCCTTACCAAATGCTTCGACTTCATCTGCCAATACGCCCAAATCAACATTTACAGACTTTTTCCTCATTTTTTCTCTAGAAGATTTATCGACGTCTGTAATTTTGACTTCGGCAAAGCCTTGTTTGGTGAGTTTAGTTTTTGGAATATAAAAGCCGCCGCCAATATGTGGGGCGATCATCGTGCTCCACCCTCTTTGATAAAACTTTAAGAGTTTCGCCATTTGTTCAAAATGATCTTTAATGTCTCCAATTTTAATTTTCATAGAGCGGCTTGGATCAATATCAAAATATCTAGCATATCCTGGAGATCCACCAAAAACATGCGTATCGTCTGGCAATTGTTTTAAAGCTATCGTATTGATTCCTACAAGAAATCGTAGGCCGGGACTAACTGCGTTGGATACTTCACTATTTCCGCGGGCCTCAACAGTATAATCACCGAATTGTATAACATGATCTTCGTGACTTCCAATCAAGCCTGGAGATTCGTTGAAATATTTTGTCATAAAAGCTTGTATTGTCTGCCCGTCTGATTTTTTGCCTGATAATGTAAAAATATATTTTAAAGATTCTCGAACAAATGTATCAAAATGTTCCCCTATTGGCTTGTCTTTTAATGTATTATCTGGCTCGTTCCATGACTCTGGTTTTTTATTAGTTGAATTTGCATAATTAAACCAATCAATAACAAAATATGACCATTCAGTATTTTCTATTTTTTTAATTTGTCCGGCCGGCCTATCGTTATTTGCTTCGACCTCAGACCACAATGGCATAGAAATAGACTGTTCATATTTGCGCCATGTAATATTGCGCTTTAATACTATTTTTGCAAAATCATTAATGAAATCAGGATATAAAGCTTCATTGTTGCTCCATTTTGTTTCCCATTTTTCAGCCATAATACCTTTTTACCTCTCTTTATCTTTAAGTTGTATGCACGTGTAAACTATTAATATAGCGGCCGCCCATCGGGCTTGTATAATACATTGTTTTGCCCTTTATGCTAGCCGTTTGACTTATAGCGGATTTTGCCGATACAGTGCCTAATCGAAAATTCGTAGTTAATCCCAAATTGGCTACTTCCAAAGATGGCGCAGAGTTTATGCCAAAAAAAGGAGATGCATGTGTATGCATTGCTATAGCCGCATTCATCTTTAGCTGCGCAACTATCACGCCCAAAAGATCGCCTTCTAATATTTCAAGATGTTTAAAAATTTCCTGTATACATTCTACTAATCTATCGCCCTTTACCAAAGGTTCCAAGCTTTCTGTGCCTAATTTTCCGCCGCCTGCAATAAAATCAATCCCAGGAACTGTATCTATTGGACTTCCCATAGAATTATGCGTGTCCGGCCTGGTAACTAGTCTTATTCCCTCTTGCCCCATAATCGCAACATGATCTGCTTTTATCCCAATGCCAGAACGAGGCTGGGCGCCATGTGGTTTAGTTGGCGTATGCCACCTTTTTGTTCCTTCGGATGGGTGAGAGCTTAAGCCAAAATTTTCATACAGTTTTGTCTTTTCAGATATATAAATTCTTGCCGAATCAGATGCAAATGGAACTTCTTCGCCCTCCGCGTTGATGACTGGCCTAAAGGTTGGATGAACCTTTGTCGGTTGATTGTTTTTTTTCATGATTACTGGTCTTCCAACAACAATGTCAATCGAAGCGCAATCAGTATCTCCTAGACCGCCGTAGCCAGATTTTTTGCCGCCGGGACGATCTCTTCCTAAAACAATCCAAGCATTATATTGATTTTGTATTACCTTTTCACATGGTGCTTTGTGAAAAGTCGGCTTAGGATATGCTGGTATATGTCGGCAGCCGGCGCCAGATTTTTGGGTTTTTGAAGTTTTAGCAATCCTATCAGAAATTCCTCTTTTTCTTGGATTGGTTTTTGTTGTATCAAGCGCAGGCTTCTTATCGTCAGCCATATATTTCTCTCCGTTTTTTAATTAATTTATTTTCGTACATGTCTCGTTGCTTTGGCCCACATTTGTTGCCCTTTTGTTAGTAATCTATTTCTTTCCGCATTCATTGGCAAAGGAGACGGACCCAATCCAACTCCTCCAAATTTTTTAGGGAACGTTTCTGAAGCTGCTCCTAGAGCAATGTACCAGGCTTCTTTGTGGCCAGAGTTTAAAGAGCGCGCTAATAGATAATATTCTAAAAATGTACCCCCTGTGAAATTTTCCCACCTAGAGCTAGAAACTATACCAGAAATATTTTTTCTAGGTAATAATTGATTTTCCCACCACCGGCGATATTCAGAACGCTTTCTGTAGCCATGTTCTCCAACTTTGCCCCATGGAAATCCAGAATCAACTTTTATTTGCCCCTGTGGTGTCTTGGACATAAAATTGCTATATTGATATGTTGGAGAGCCTCCACCGGCAGCAGGAAACGACCAAGATATTTGATGATTATTTTTTCGAGGCTTTGTAAATCCCCACGAATAATACGATTCTGGTGGATTGTTAATCAGACTATTAACTAGTTCATATAAAGTAAAAGCTTGTATCATAGTCGGCAATATATAATGGCCAGTTTTTGTCCAAGTTAAAAATCCCCTAGAGAAGGCGCCTGAATCTAAATCTTGAGTTTCAAAATTTTGGTTTGCTGATGGGCCAGTTCTTAATCCGGGTGTTCCGTACGGCCCCAAAATGAACGCCTCGTAGCCTCCTGGAATCTTTTTTTCGGAGATCCAGTCGTTTGCCCTATCTTTAATCACAGAGGGTTGCAGTGAGTTAAAAAAATTAAGACCGCTTCCATCGAAGGGGGATGAAATCATACACCCCACACAGCTATTCGATATTGTCCCTTTTCTATTTCCAATTGTCAGGCCATATGGTATATTTACGCGGATTGTGCAGACATTTGCTGGCGAATCAGTTCCGCCAGGATGAACAACGGTGAGATTTGAATTCATTGCTATTCCAAAGTGCATCAGAGGGGATTTTTTAATTCCATTATAGGGTGCAGAATGAAAGTCTCCCGTCTCGCTTAAGATAATCATTTTTGTATTTGTGCGCTGAAATGCAAATTCTTCTTCGGGAAGAAGATAGGCTTTACCATTTTTTCTATATATTTCTGTTTTATCTGTTGTGTTTTCAACAATTTTAATCCTAGGATTATTCTTTGAGGGGCCGGCATGTGGTATTATGATTGTTTTTTTGAGGCCCGGGCTTGGGTAGTCTACTTTTTTTTCAACATATATTTCTTTCTTATTGTAAACGGCGGCCGGCGAAGGGCCAATCTTTTTTTTATTTTTTGAATATGTTTTCAATCCTTCCCAACTTGGTGTTTTATTACCAATTGTTGGTTCTGGTTCTCCATTGAAAATTTTTTGTGTCTCGCCCGGGCCGGGAGAATCGCCTGAGTATCCCGCGGACGGGGACACCGAAGCCATTCCAGCATCCTCTGGGACTTTATTATGGGCGTCTTGTGCTGCAGTTTTTGATGTCGGCAATGCTTCTAATTCAGATCTTGAATCATCTATTGGTCGCAAGAACACAGGAGCATCCCAATCAAACAATGGCATGCCAGTTTTTTTACCCCAATCTACCTCAATTCTCTCTCCAATTTTCGGTCGATCAGGAGCGGGGTTCCTAGTTGGTATAAATTGCATATTTGCACTACTTTTCATGTTAACAAGATCATTGTCATACGAATTGCCGTCGCCATATTCCGCAATTTGGGGCAAAAAATCAAATAACTTCACACGTGCAAGTATAGTATATGGAATGTCAACACCAGAGAAATTTGGATCTCTGGCTTCATAAGCTGACCAAGAAGTTGCGTCGGGTGGGCCATCTCTTATGTCTTCAACAACGGCAAGAAACGGGGCTTGGGATGCAAAATTAGTCTCTGTTACATACAACTCTCTAAATGAAGTCTCAATAGCATCAGTTAAAGGATCGTTAGTTCCCGGATCGAATATTCGAATTCCTTCCGGATATCGCTGGCCGTGCCATTGACCCATTTATTTACTCTCCTGAATTAGATCAAAAAGCTCACTCTTATCTTCGCCGGAAAGCTCTGCAACGCTAACTCTAGATTCTTTCTTTTGCAAAAGAGTTGCAATTTTAACTAATTGCTCATTAGATCTTTGAAGGGTTTCAACATATTTGGCCGCAATTTGTCCTAATTCTTTATGAGAATCATAAGAGGAGGCCCGGGCCTTTTTTATTTCTGTAATTACATCTGTTAATAAATTACTGGTGATTGCTCTATCATCTTGGATATTTTGAATCGCGTTTTCGATGTACTCGTTAATATCCTTTAATTTTTGTTCCATTCTTTCTTGAACTCCCGATATCGGATTCTTATTTTATTTAAATTGTTTACAACTTGTTTTGTGTTTAAGCCTGTTATTTCCCTAAGATATAAGTAAATAGCTTTTTTATTGAAAATTTCAATGTCTTCGGAGTTTTCAAAAAGTATTTTAACTGCTTCTAGAACTTTTCTTTCGTTTGCTTTAAGGTTCTCGCCTTCCCAATCTTTTATTTCAGAATGAAGCAATTGCCAAAATTCTTGTTCATTCCTTTTTTGATAGTAATCATTATATGAAACTAATTTTGAATTACTAAAATCATTAATATGGGTGTCTTCTAGTTGAACTTCTCGTTTGATTTTATTTGTATTTTTTTTAATTTTATGAATAAACCAATTTTTTGTGATCACGCTAAAATAAGAAAAAGCTTTTGATCCTTTGCTCGAATCATATTTATCCAAAATTGTAGTTAACCAAATTTTACACTCATCTCTTAAATCATCTATATTTGGAAGATTTGTAAATTTATAAGTATAAACTATCTTATCTACCATCTCATCAAAAGCTGGTCCAATAAAATTAGCATATAATTTTGTGCGAATTTTATTATCTTCTGTTAATGCGTATTGTATTATGGCATTTTCATGGTCTTTTGTAAAATAATGATTACTCTTCCGTCGTCGTCTCGCCATAATATTCTTCTACCTCATTTAATTCTTCGTCTTCGCCGTGTGTGATATCATAAATATCTCTATAGGCCCGGATCTCTTCAGCAATGCTTTTTGAATGTTCTAGCAAGTTTTCTAATGTCTGATCGCCATAATATGTTTCTCGCTTGTAAACACTTTCTAAATGTTCAGCAAAACTTTCTAGTGTCGTCAATAAGTCTCCAATGTTTTCAGAAACAAAGAGGAGCTTTTTCAGCACTTGATATACATACCAAACAAAAAAAACATTAAATAACAATGATATTATTAAAAAAATAATCATTAGCATTATTCATACTCCTCTTTTGATAATTTATTTTTTTCATGTTTTAATTCTTTTTTGGCGTCTTCAATAAAGTCCTTTACAATTTTTCCAGCATTATTACTTTTTATCGTAGTAATCTCGCCAAAAAGCTTTTTTAATGAAGACTCTGCTTTGCAGTGTGGGCAATCTGTTAGTTTTTCTTTTATTGAATGAAACTCGGTGAATTGCTCTTTGCATTTTTTGCATTCATAAGAATAAAAAGGCATTTTTACTCTGGCTGGTCGTCAACGACGTCGAAGTCGCCAACGTTATTTTTCTCTTCAAAATCATCATCAAACTTAACAACGGGAGGGTTCATTACCACCAAACCATCATCAGATAATCTAAATTTAAATTCTTTCAAAGTTGGAACAATATCACTTTGTTCCATTAAGCTTTTTTGAAGCGCCATCATCACCGCCCCAACTGCTTGATCGTTCATAAACATATCTTTCATTTTAAATTTCCTTTATTCGCTTATTGCTCGGCCCTTGAGTTGTTCCCAATCTCTTTCCGGGCGTACTTCTAAATTTTTATTCCATGTTGCTTTTAGGACCATTGGCTTAACATCTAAATTTTCTGCATATTTTATCATTGCATTTAAGTCCTTCGGGAAGCATGAACCCCCAAAGCCAAACTTCCCATCTGGTCCGGGCGCGGAAAAGTGGGATTTCCCAAAACGCTTATCATATAAACCATATTCTACTACCTTATCATAATCTACATCAATTTTTTCACATATTTGTTTAATTTCATTAGAAAAACTAACTTTTGTCGCTAAAAAGCAGTTAGTAAAGTATTTAACCATTTCAGCCGTGTTAGAACCTGTTTTCACCAATGCTGTTTCTGGAAATATTTTTCTATAAAGATTTTTTACTTTTGTTGAAGCTGGTCGAGGACCGCCAATTATAATCCTTGTTTGATTCTTAAAGTCTTCAATAAAATTAGCTTCGGTTAGAAATTCTGGATTGAAAACAACCTGAAGATTTCTACACTCTTGATTAAACTTCTTTGTAGTTCCTGGTGGGATTGTTGATTTAATTACTGCAACGTTGTTATTATTATATCCCTCTAGATTTGATATCGCCCCTGAAACAATTGATAAATCACAGGAACCGTCAGGTCTCATTGGCGTTGGTAGGCAAATAAAAATTATATTTGCTTTTCTACTTAGCTCTTCTAAAGATTTACATGTTGATAAGTCACTTTTAAATTTGTCGTAAGTTTCAATATTTATGGCATTTTTAAACCCTTCGCGAATTGCAGTACCGACGAAGCCTTGGCCCACTATACCAACAGTTTTAGATTTCATTTTCTAAACCCTTGAAACAATTGTTAATGCCGTGAAATATGTTTGTTTTCGTTGTCCACCCAAGGTCTTTTAATTGTACAACATTCGCTTGTGAGTGCAATACATCTCCCTGTCTTTCTTCCACGTAATCAAATTTCATATTCGGAAAATAATCTAAAACAATGTTTTTAATTTCATTCAAAGATATATTGCTTCCAGTTCCAACATCAAAGCTTCTTCCATTGAAGCTCCCTTCATATTGCATTGCAAAAATATTTGCCCCTACAGCATCTGACACGTGTAACATATCTCTTCGCTGTTCTCCATTTCCGGTAATATAGGGTGTTTTTCCTTCTTTTACACACCTCATCCAACTTGAAACAACTGTTGCATATGGGCCTTCTGCTTTTTGATCTTCGGAATAAACATTAAAATATCTCAAAGAAACAGTGTCTAAATCATATAAATCAGAATATAATTTACATTCCATCTCGGAAATTAACTTTTGCAATCCATATGGGCTAGCCGGGCCGGAACCGTTCCCTACAACTGAAGAAGAGCTAGAATAAATAACCCTTTTTGCGCCAACTTTCCTAGCGAAATTAAGAATATAAGTCGCGGCCAGGACATTATTCTTCATTGTCTCGGCCGGCTTTTCTACACTGTATGCAACACGCGGTATACAAGCTAAGTGAAAAATATATTCTGGCTTGAAATCATAATAGTGGGGATGAAATCTTTGGCTTCCATCCGAATATTCTTTTAGATCTTTAACGATGTCATTGCCTTCAAAAAGGTCGATTCCTTGAACTTCGTGACCCAACTCCTTTAACTTTGCATATACCTTTGAGCCAATATATCCTTTGTGACCCGTAACTAAACATTTAGCCATTATTTTCTCCTAATTCTTCATCAATCTTGCGCGCACCGTCGCTCCGCCGTCCGGTGATTCATATATTTTAGGCGTATTTTCAACTTGTTCATTAATCCAAGCATAAGTTTTTTCCATTCCAATTCTTAAGGCTTGAGAGTAGTCCCAGCCTAATTTTTCACGAATAAGGGCATTGTCTGAATTTCGACCCCTAACCCCAACCGGGCATTTAAATCCATATTTGCGCTTAAACTCTTTGCCTTGTATATTGTGGATTTTCAAATCCTTTCCGGAGACATCTATGGCCATTTGAGCAAAATCATTGATGGCTATCATCTCTTCTGAACCTATATTGACTGGGCCCGTGAAATCTGAATCCATCAGCCTTCTTGTCGCTTCTATGCACTCATCGATGTACAAAAATGATCTTGTTTGTTTGCCATCGCCCCACACTTCGACGCTTTCTCCGTCTTTAGTGAGTGATGCCTTCCTACAAAAAGCTGCAGGAGCTTTTTCCCTACCTCCATTCCATGTGCCTTCTGGTCCAAAAATATTGTGATACCTTGCAATGCTCACATCTAGGTCGTAATTCCTAGCGAAGGATAGCCAAAGCCTTTCACTAAATAATTTTTCCCAGCCATACTCAGAATCTGGGGAGGCAGGGTAAGCAGAATCCTCTGTGCAATTTGGATTATCCGGATCTGATTGATTGTGTTCTGGATATATGCACGCAGAAGAAGAATAAAGTACTTTCTTAATTTTCTTTTTAACGCATTGTTCTGCGATATTAAGATTAATCATTGCAGAATTATGCATAATATCAGCGTCGTTTTCGCCAGTAAATATAAATCCGGCGCCGCCCATGTCCGCTGCGAATTGATAAATTTCATCTATATTCTCATCGATAACTAAATCACACACCTTGGGATCTCTAAGATCTCCAATTAAAAACTCATCAGCAACTTTCGTTACATCAAAAAACTCATGAAATTTTAAATCCACGCCGCGGACCCAATGGCCTTCTTCTTTTAGTTGTTTTGTCATTGCGCCACCAATAAATCCGCCGGCGCCGCAAACTAATATTCGTTTCATGTATTTACCTCTTCTTTTTTAAAAAATTCTTCTGAGTTTATTGCTTTATCATCTATAAACAAATCATAAAATGGCTTGTTTAGTTTTAAATCGTGATACTTAACATTCCATTCTTTTAATTGCTTTTCTGTGGTGTTAAACCAATCTATGCCAGTTGTGCACCCTCTGGCAGTCCAGTAAACAATTGTATTGCCATCTTCATATAGTTTATTACATTTTTCAATGTTTTTTAATAGAGGTTTTGCATTTGCATAATTTCTCGCTGTGTGTGCATCCCCGGGTGTTATACAAATTGTTTCATCAATATCTATATAAATTACCATTTTTTATCCTTTCGTTATTTCAACTAGTAATGTATCGCACGCTCCAATGTCAGACAAAATCTTCTCATATTCTTTATTAATTTTTTCCGCATTAAAAAAAGGCCACTTTTCATGACCGCCTGGTTTACCTTTGGCTAGCCAATAGAGGTGATTTGATAGGGGATATCTTTGAATTTGCTTTACATTCTCACACTTAAGATCTGCCTTGTTTATCACTTTTTCTATATTATTTTCATTAAAAAGCATTAAATGGCAGCTCCAATATGTAAATCTTGAAAATTCTTTGGACTTATATAGCGACAACAAACAATCTTCTGAATTGGGGAATTCTAAGAATATCCTCCCATCGTTTTTTAAATGCTTTGCTATCTCTCTTAAATAACCTATCGGATCTTTCAAATGTTCAATCACATGAAAAGCAGTAATTATATCAAACTTTTTACCATGTGGAATTTCGACGAGATTTGAATAAAAATCAATTCCTTCTTTTCGATATGTTTTATAAGCCTCTCTATCTAGCTCTACAGCAGTCACACTATTAGCGCGAGTTTTAGCTAAATTTAAAAATCCGCCGTTTCCGGCGCCAAAATCCATAACATCCTTATTAAACAATTGCTCTTTAAGTGTCGTAAATCTTCTTTTATCATCTACAGCGGTGCTTTTTCTCCAGTCCTCAAATGTCCCTTCGCCTTCTCTCATTTTTGACTCTTCATAAAAACTTTCTTCAATGTGGTTAAAGTTTTCTAAAAAAACAAGATCGCATTCCAAGCATTTTAAAATAGAAACTTCAGGCTTATCTCTAACGATTCCATCTACTTTTTCCATCGAAGAGCAATTGCAAAGATAGCAATTCATTTTTAATTTCCTCTTAATTTGTTTCTAATCTCTAATTCGCTTCTTGTGATTGTTTTTTCGGCGCGACCAAGCATCAACTTAACATCTTTTATTCTTTTGCGCAACATATCCATTGCATGGACTTCGAGGCTAGCCTTATGGTCTGTTCCCCACATATCATGCGATAAAGTTATGTGCCTTTCAACAATTTGGGCGCCCAATGCAACAGCCACAACAGTCGGCTCTAAGTCCTCTTCGTGCCCTGAGTATCCAACCACGCAGCCATATCTCTCTTTCAAAAATGGTATTAGTCGTAAATTTATTTCGTCTACAGGTGTTGGATAACTAGAGTTTGTATGCATCAATACTAGTCTATCATTATATTTAAGAACCAACTCCACAGCTTTATCAACTTCACTGACTTCAGACATGCCG
>Ga0209128_1000912_pt1 | contig 20891 bp, 20 predicted proteins | sample ETNvirnome_6_100_FD_184072 | JGI IMG/M metagenome (GOLD analysis project Ga0209128, IMG submission 184072) | Marine viral communities from the Pacific Ocean - ETNP_6_100 (SPAdes) (version 2) | ecosystem: Environmental > Aquatic > Marine > Oceanic | place: Pacific Ocean | collected 2013-06-19 | reverse complement strand
CAGCAGATAGGCCGGTTCCCAGGATCATTGAGCCGAACAGATAGTCATCTGTCTGGTTCAGGTTGTCGTTGTTGAGGGCGTTGTCGTTGACCCCGGTGAGGATGCCATCGAATTCGGCATTGAGGTCGGCCGCCGTCAGTGTCTCGTTGGCGTTCCAGGTTTTCGTTCTTGCAATGTTGGGCATGGCTTACCTCGCCGGGGGGTTCAGGTCGATACCACCCAAGGTTGATAGGGTAGTACTTGCTTTTGGCGACTGGGCCAGGTCGCCCTCTTCAAATTCCACTCCAGTGCTGATCTGCAGGCGCTCAAGCAACTGCCCTAATGTAAGTCCTTGCCTCGCCAGCCCCCGGAGTGCCCCACCAGAAGACTCGTCAGCCTTGTGGATGGCCTCTACGATCTCCCGTGCCTTCTGGGTTACTTTCTGCGTTTTCTCTTTGGCTGACTTCACCCGCCCAGCTGTCCTCTGTGCCCTCTCCATGACCTTGGACTCGGGGCTGAGAAGGCGTAGCACCAGTTCATTGACTGCCCGAGGAGAGAATACGAGTGCAGCCGGTGCAATCAGCAACTTGCCGAATGCCGCTCCACTGAGAGTCGCAGCACCCAGTACGGCACGACCAATCTGGGAAGCCTCTGACTTAACTACCAGCCCACCACCGACCAGCGGCCGAGACTCTATGCCAACAATCGCAGGAGTAAGTGAAGGGTCTTTGCCAACCGCTTCCAGTTCACGCAATGTTGCAGAGGATGTCTCGTCTGCATTCTCAGCGAGAGTGCGGAACAGCCGCTTGACTACGGTGGACTTGTTGATCCCCCGGATCTTCCCGTCCTCGGTGATCTTCCCTGGCTCCAGCCCAAGTTCCTGGTGGAAGTTCTCCAAGGCGATCTGCCCGTCCTCGTAGTCCTTCATGGTTGTTCTGTAGCCATCCACCTCGTCATTCAAGCGCTGGCGTATGAGATCCTGCAGGCGAGTCAACTCCACCCTGGCGGGGCCTGAGATGTCTGCACCAAGGGTCGAGATCGCCGCGCCAATGCTCCTGCGGAAGTTGATCATGTCCGACACTGCCACCTGTTCCGGCGCATTGATGATGCGGAGGAAGGAGTCCTCTATTGCAGCCCTTCCTCCACCAATGTCAGGAATCGGCGTTGTGCCTCCGTATCGGTCGCCAAAGTCAGAGAACTCAACCTCGCCCTCACCTGTGGCCACCCTGCGGCGGGTCTGTTTCTGGCCACCTTCAAAGACGCCGGAAGGAATCTGTCCTCGCTGGGCATCGATAGCAGAGAGAGGCGTGTCTGTCACCTCCAAAGCCTCGGCCCCCAACACGCGAACATTCATCTCATTCAAGATCGAACTGGCCGCACGGCGAGTATCCAGCCCAACGTCTATCGGCTCTTTCAGCGGCAGTGACGCCAAGCCTTCCTCATAGGCCTTATTGACGCCGTCGTTGAATCGGTCCACTGCCTCCAGAGCGCGGGTCAGAATGATGGTTTCTGCTTCTTCTTCCGGTATCCGGCGAAACTCCCGCTGGACATCTGCGCCGCTCTCTGTAACAGTTTCAATACCAGGATCAGCACGGCCCGTGGCATCTCTCACAGTCACGTCGCGCTGGAAGGACTCGTCGGGGCGACCTCGGGCAATCATATTGCGGACAAACCGAGGGCCTTTACTTGTCGTGAACCCCAGAGCGCCGGCGAACACATCCATCCGCAGAGGCACGTCCAACGTCCGCAAGGCCTCGGCAAATTCTACAGCACCTTGCAGGCCTTTTTTCAGCGTGGCAGCTACCTTTGGCTTGGACAGCAGGTTGGCCCCCTTGCTCAGGGCTGTCATCGGCAACTCTGCAGGGTCTGCAAACTGGCGCACCTTCTTGAAGGTGTTCAGTGCCTTGCCAAACCTACCCGCAGTGGATGCTCCCTTGGCAATTCCTCCACCGGGAACCGCCATTAGCGCATTCGACATAGCCAGCATAGGGCGGTTCTGGACGCCCTCGGGGCTGACTGACCTCTTCACCTCCCGGCCAAACTCTCGGGCACCTTCGCGGGTGTCCTCTCCAAGAGGAATCTTGCTTAACAGGCCCAGCAATTGACCGCCTGGTCCCATGTTGGTAATGCCAGGAGCCGCCTCGACGCCTTCCTGAATACCGGCAAGGCCCAACTTCCCCATGGCGATCCCAGTGCCAATGGGATCACCAGCCAACTCGCCCAGCCCTTCAAGAGACTCCTTTGCCGTTTCGCCAAAGTCCCCACCGCCACCAAGAAACTCAGGCATCCCCTTACGCACGGCTGTGGACACATCAATCTCAGAATAATCCTGCGGTGAATGGGTGAAGATCCTCGCGTACTTCGGATTGCGAAGAGCCTTCTCGCCAATCTCTTCAGGGTCACGCCCTTCAAGGCCAGGAATCTGGTCGATAAGGGCCTGACCTATGGCCTCCACAGTCCTGAACGTGCCGCCTTGAATGCTTGCCATTACTCAAAATCCTCCGCTGACCCTTCTACATCGTCAATTCCACTGAAGTTGCCGCCGAGGATGCCTTCTGCAATCGTCTCGCTGGCCTTCGGCGAGATGAGATCCAGTGTGTGGATTGTATTCCACACTGTGATAGCTCCGGCCACCTCCTCCTGCACAAAGCCTCTCTGGGCATCGCTCAGACGAGCCGCCACCTGGTGCATCTGGTCAAGCAGGTCGTCACTGACAAACCCGCCCTCTGCAGCCCTCTTGATGGCCGTAGTGAATCGCTGATACATGGACTGCGAGTCCACGATCAACTGGATGTCACCCAAGCGTACCGTGGCTGGGTCAATCATGCGCTGGAAGTTCTGCACGATGGCGTTCTGGAACGCTCCTCTGGCTCCTGGGGCGTCCCTGTCAGAGGCGTACGTCTGGTAGAGATCGTCCATCCGAGCGAAGGCCCCGCCAATGCCCTGAGTGCCGCTGAAGGCCTTGACTCCCGGCAGGTTCTGCAAGGACTTCCGCAGCGCCTCTTCCTTCTCGAAATTGCCCTTCTCGGCGCGGATAGCGTCCTGTGTCTTCTGTCGAGCAGCAACCCTCGCCTTCTCCATCTGCTCGGTGCGGTTCTCCCAGTAGGTAGCAGCGGCTATTTCATACGAACCCAGCGCTCGTTCCATGGCGTTGGAATCGAGGTTGGCCAACTTGTCGCCCCAAGCCCTTTGGAAAGACCGAGCATCCTCAAAGATCGGTGCGCCACCAGTAACTGCCGCTCGACGAGCCTGCCCCTGGAGTTGGTCGCTAAATCCCGTAAGGAGATCGCTCGTTTGCCTGTCTGTCAGGGTGGTTTCAGCGCGAATGTCCCTTGCCGCGGCCAAAGCCTCAGCTGTCTTGCCGGTACGGGCGGCTTCATGGCCTCTGAGCATCCTGCCCAGCAAATCTGGGTTCTCAGCCAGCATCGCCGCCAGGTCGGGGTCTTGCCACAACTTCTCCGTAGCCTGTTCCCTGCTCAGGCCCTCGTTAAAGTAGTCAATCCCCTGCTGTGTAAATAGTTCGTTCGGGGCCTTGGTCTTGGTCCGCTGCGCTCGGAGTAGCGAGGCTTCTGCCCTGACCCTCTCCGACTCGGCGCCCAACTCCTCGAACTCCAGCCCCCGCACTTTCCTTTGATTCTCAAAGGTCTGCTGGTCCGCTGCCTGCTGATCAGCCTGTATCTGAAGGCCTGCACCCGCCGCCTGACCAGGAACAGCCGCCAAACGAGACAACAGCCCCGGACGAGCCTCTTCCTGAGTCGCACGGGCACCCGCCCTGCCCTTTGACAAGGCATTAACCACATTGGCGGTCGCCTGAGCGGCTCTGTTACGCTTCTCAGCCCCGGCTTGGTCCCTCAACCCCAGTAAACCACTACCGGCGCTGGAGAGGGCCTGTATGATCCTCAGACGGGGGTCTGGAGCCTCTGTGGTGGGGGCTTCTACAGGAGGTCGCTGGGCGGCAGCGGCGAGAGCCTGCAAAATGCCTCCTCTACCACCTTCGCCTTGTGGCACAGGGGCGGGTGGGAATTCTACATCTCCTCTTCCAAGATTCGGATCATCGCCCTGAATGCCTACGCCTGGCTCTATGGGAGTGCCTTGTCGAGCAGGACTCATATTGCCGAACTCTGTCAGGTTCAGCGAGATGCCCAGTTCTTCAGCGGCACGACGGATAGCAGCCTGGGGGTCCATCCCCTGGTTGATATACACATCGGCCTTGTCAGCGGCCTGACGGCCCAGTTCGCGCAATCTTCCTTGTTCGACTGGCATGTTACCCTCGGATCTTCCTCAAGAGCGGGTCAAGTAAGCCGGGATGTTGGAAGGACTGTGTACCCCCGCCGGGACCAGATGGCAAGGGAGTCTTTCTCTGCCATGTCTGTCGAACTAACCTGGGAATCGCATCGCCAGAGTTGGCCTCTGCCAATGTCACCGGCCTGCCATCGGGCCAAACCCAAGCCGTTTCCCCTGCTGAAGGAGCGGCTGCCGGAGCAGTGGAGCCTGCTACTGCCTGTAGCGCTTGGCTGGCGTCAGGAAGGCCCTTCCGGGCCGTAGACTCGCCGCTCTTCATGATCTTGCCAATCAGATCCCCCAAGACCTTCTGCACCAGAGGATCGGCTGTAGCGCCCTGTAACTGCCCTGCAATGCCTTGTCCCTGACGTACCGGCTGTTGACCCTGCGTCTGCGGCGAGAGGCTCTGGAGGACGTCCTGGAGGGCATCCTGCTTGGAGTCCATCTTCTCCCGACGACGACTCTCCAAAGCCCCGAGTCCTGCCTGTGTGCCCTGCTGAATGAGAGCGGTGAGCGCTGCTGCTGCAAGTGGTCCGGGCATGATTATGCTCCTCCGAGGATCTCTTGGAATGCGGCGCGGATATGCGGCGGCAGCAGCGGCAGTAGCGACCTGGCCAATGCCTGCTGTTGTTTATCTTTCGTTGAGTTCGGGTTGAACTCGCTTTGTAGCAGGCTGATGATGGTACCCATGAGAGCCTGGTCCTGGTCCTGGCCGGAGAGGGTGCGCTGGCCATCCAACGTGCCCAGTTCCCCGGCCCGTGCCAGTTCCCGGCGCTCCAGCAGGCCGGCGATGTCGGTGCCGGCACCAATAGCTCCCTGGAACCTCTTGTCGGCTCTCTCTGCACCCTGGCCCAATGCTGCCAAGCGGGAGCGGCTTTGATCTTCGGCCCGAAGGTTGGCCAGATCGATGGTGCCCCCGCCTCGGAGGACGCCAAAGCGACTGAGTAGCTCCCGATCTTCCTTCTCGCGCAGTTCGTTCTGGCGCTCTTGGTCCGCGAGGATCGAAGCGGTGACAGGATCGCTGCTGAGAATCTCGCTGGCACGCCTCTGGGCGTCCTCTGGAGATGCACCCTGTGCAATGAGGTCTGCTGTGGTCTTCTGGATCTGAGAGCGAATGTCGGTGAATCCCGGCCGAATTGACTGAAGCAATTCCTCAAACACTCCACCCGCGCCAGAAGGCTGGATACCGTCCGAAGCTCCCAACTGCGCCAGGATGGCCTTCAACTGGTCGTTGACGCCAGTGAGGTCTGTGGTTCCACCACCACCACCGCGCCGGAAACCGCCTTCTCCCTCGATGACCTTGCGTAGTTCTTCTGGGAGATTCTGGCCCAATTTTTCAATGGAGGCAGGCAATCCAGTCAAGTTGCCAAATTGCTGCTCAATTCGATTGAGGCCGCTAATATCGGGGAAGTTGATGCCTTCAAAACCGGCACTCATGTCTGTCCCCAATCCTGCGAGGCGAGTGTCAAAGACTCCACTCAAGTCAGACAAGCCGCTGGTGATGCCTTCGCCAAAGAGGCCCAGTTCCCGGCTGAGATCCTCGCCGCTCAAGCCTGAGACATTGACGCCGGCTTCCTGAAGGATGCGAGGGATGTCACCAAAGGCACCGCTCTGCGCTGACGCAGCCAGTTGGTTGAGAGGATCAGCAAAGCCAGCCCCTCTCTCTATGTCGTCGGCAATACCACCAAAGGTTCCCGACTGCTGCAGCAATTGCTGTAAGGGGCCGACCCTGTCAGCGGCGGTACCTATGTCATCAGCGATACCACCAAAGGTTCCCGACTGCTGCAGCAATTGCTGTAAGGGGCCGACCCTGTCAGCGGCAGCGCCGATGTTGGTCTGCAGGTCGCCACCCAGGCTGAACAGGTCGTTGATCTCGCCGGCCTGTCGCAGTGGCGAGGTGAAGTCTGGTGCGGAGATGCCTTCCAGCAGCGACTTGAGATCGCCGCCCTGACCGAGAGCCTTTGCCAGACCGGTCTGCTGTAAGGGAAAGCCGAACCCCTGTCCTCCGAACGACCCGCCAAGGATATCGTCCAATACGCCCTGAGAAGCCAGCAGAGAGGTGTTCAGTTGGCCGGGAATCTCTGAGCGGCCCAGTTCGTCTAAGTCACGCGTCAGGCCACCCAGTGTGTCTTCCGTAGTGCCCAGCGTTTTGAGGAATCCTTGGTTGAAGCCGAGGTTGCCTAATTGCTGCGACAGGCCCCCGGCCCCGCTGATGCGACTACCTTGCAGGCCGATGGCTGAAGCGAGGTCATCAAGGTTCAAGTCACCAATGAGAGACTCCAACCCATCTTCGCCAAAGAGGCTTTCCCGGATGGCGGGGATGCCAAAGTCTTCACCGGTGAGAGGCGTGATGCCGCCCTGAATGCCGGCGTTGATGCCCGAGGTCAGGCCGGGAATGTCGAGTCCTTTCAAGATGTCCTCATCCAAACCTCCCAACCCGCCGAGGATACCGGAACTGATGTCGGAGGAAAGACCAGGAATGTTCAAGGCGCTAAGAATATCAGGCAAGGAGATCTGCCCTGCTCCTTCGCCTACTGTCAGGCCGATGTTGCCCAAGGCTCCGAGGATGTCAGGCAGAGAGATCTGCCCTGCTCCCGGACCTATGGTCAGACCGGTGTTGCCGAGTTCAGCGAAGAGGTTGTCGAGGGTCTGTTCCGGGGAGAACCTCGGAGTGGAGCCTCTGTTGCCAAAGAAGTCCAACACGCCTGCTCCACCACCACCAGTCAGCACGTTGACGATGCCAGTGGCGGTTTCTCCCAAGCGCTCCATCTCGGAAACGAACTTGGTGCGGAACTCAGCCATCTGCTCTGGAGAAGGCGTCCCACCATTGATCAGTATCCGGGCTACAGGATCACCCGCCAGATTGCGGAAAGCGACACCGGCGTTCTGGCCAAACTCAGCTGGAAAGTTCCTGTTGATAAACGTGTCAACTGCCGGATTGGCGACATTGCCCAACAGATTAGTGGTGACGTGTCCCGTTGCTACGTCGGTAGACTGGCCTGGCTGGAAGGTTGTCAGAGTGGTGTTGTCAGTAGACAACGCATCGTCACCGCCAGGCAATGCTGTTACGGTCGTGCTGCTCGACGATATAGGCCGGCCTGTGCGGGGGTCGATGGTCAAGGCGGGGCTATCCGGACCTCCCACCCCTGCCATGCCGGTGTCGTTTGACACTTCATTTCGGCTGATCGGTTGATATTGGCTGTTGGCTCCCGTGGAACCAGAGTAAAGACTGAACCCCTGATCGCTGGGAGCCTCAAACACATTCCTGTCGCTGGTCGAGCCAACACGCGTGCCGTCAAAGAACACGTCCCGTAACGCTGTACCCGCCGGGGTATACTGCCCAGTTCCTGCCGTATGGCTGCCGCCAATAGAGATGCGAGGATCAAAGCCACCAAAGCCTCGCAGTTGGTTGCCCGTCAGGGAGGTGCTACCAGAAAACTGAACCTTTGAAGGGTCTTTGAAAAGGAAGAAAGGACTTTGGGCCATTAGGAGACTCCTGCAGTAACCCTGCGCTTACGACCAAGCACCTTGAATACGGGATGGCACCGGCGAATGCGGAATAGTTGATCGATGCTGTTGTTCGTGTACTTCAGTGACGAGTGAGGGTCATACTCACTCAGGTCTGTATCCTGGGCCAGCATCCGCACCGTCCCAAGTTCACCTTCATCAGTCTTGTCAGTGTCCAGCAAAAACCCACCACCAGCCATGTTGACTGTCTCGGTGGTACCGGATACGCCAGAAGACTCCTGCGTCACTGTCACATCGTAGTTGCCGGTTGAATCGTAGTAGGTGCGGGTGTGCAACCAACGGATTCTCTGGGCTGACCCGGAAGGAGCAGGAGCGCCGGTGCGGAAGTAGGATCGGATCGCTGTGCCGCCGGCGGTGTCATCGTCGTCGTTGTAGACGTCAACCGGCGCATGATCCTCTATCTTGCCGCCAATATCACCCGAGGTAGACAGCGTCCCGGCATGAGGCTTCTGGTCTACCAAGGCAGCGCAGTTACGGAAGAAGTGGCTGGTGGAGCCTGTGTAGGGGCCGAACCAGCAGTCGTGTCGCTGTGAGTAGACCATGATGTGGTTCATCTCTGTCTGGGACGTACCGTAAGGCAACCAGAACCACGCCTCTGCTTCCAGTGGGTAATACACAGCAAAGGCCTGCGACAATCGATCAGTGACCAGTTCCGGCCAGTACCCCAGATCGAGAGCAAAAGACTTCTTCTCCAGATCGTCCCCACCATCCCACTGGTAGATACCGTCCTTGCGGAGGATCAACTGGATGTCTCCAGGCAGCACGACGTTGGCGCGACCATTGATCGCCGCCCGTGAGGTTCTCTGCTGCTGCTGGTAGGGGATCTGTGAGTTCCCTGTGGGGATCATGGTGAAGATGCCACCCGTAGTATGCACGGTCAGTGCATTCCGCGTCGTCACCAGAGCCGTGATGGGATGACCGAACTGGTAGAAGGATGTGGCACCTACCGTATCGATGTCACCGATGTCCGTATACCACAGCCGGTCATAGTTCGTATCAGCGTTGCCCCACCAAGCTCTGTTGTCCCAGTGGGCTACATGCTCTGCAGTGGTGAACCGGGAATCCACATCCACTACCGCCGGGATGCCTGCGCCGCCGCCAAAGTCCTTGTTGGGGCCTCCGTATTTGATGGGCACATCGACATTGTTTGTCATCATCAAAACGCCGGTACCTTCATCTACAGCCCACTCAAAGGTATTGTCGTCCCCTGCGGTGATCGTAAGCCCGTTGGTGATGTCAGACCAGCCGCCTGAGTAGAGGTAGAATGCCGTGTCACAGACCATCACCACATAGGTGTCGTTGGGCGGGACAACGAACTCGGCCAGCATCGTCACTGTCGGGTCGGTGGCGATATTGGGAGCAGACTTATAGGACGCGGTGCCGGGACGCTTCTCACAGGCCCCTGCAGGCTGGATGCGGACGTTCTCCATCGAGGACAACTCCTCCTCGCGCACGTCCTCTTCAGGCTTGCTGTACCAGACACCCCCTGTCCAGGGGCCGTACTGTATATCTTGGCCGTTGATTGCCATTAACTTGCCGCCGTCAGGCTACCATCTGCGAGAACGAACTGGTTGTTGTCATCACCCCGATTCCTGCGCCAGGTGCGGTTACCCCAGATCGTGCGGTTCGTTTCCTTGCCTCTGTCGATGACGCCGTTGTATTCAAACCGGTTCTCCCCGGCCGCTTCAGAGTCACCCTTCTCCTGCAGATACATCTCAGCCGCACCGAAAGGTAACGCCGGCTGGAATATCTCGGGCAGATATCTGTCCAACTCCGTTGAGTCATCACCGGAAGTCCAGTCAACAATGAAGCCTCGGTAGCGGTAACGGATGGTGTCTCCCGGCGTATCGTGGTAGGGAAAGAGCCTGACGCGAATCTTCCCTGATAGCGCGTCAACCCCTTCCGGCGACCAAACCCGAGCGTCTGTCTCATAGTCCCTGTCCGGGTCATCCTGGTCGATGTTGTCCCAGCCCGAGGCGACGATGGTTCGGTCGTTGGTCACATCCACAAAAGAGTGCGGCACCAATACATCTGCAGCAAGAGCGTAGGTCTGAGTCACAGCGAGAGAGACATAGGCCGCAGAGACACCAGTGCCGTTGCTCAGGGCATTGTCAGCGGTGACAAACGTGCCGGAGAACGTGTGCAGCGTCAGTGCCGTCGGGTAGTTGGTCGAATCGTAGTTGGCATCAACCACTGCCGTTGCCCCGGAACTGTTGCCGGTGACCGTTTCTCCCGCGACAAATGACCCTCCGGCTATACCTGAGACAGTCATCGTCTTGGTCGTCAGGAAGGTGGTAGACTTGTGCAGCCACCACCACTTGCCACCAACCTCCCCACAGATCCGCTTGGCGACGATGTTCAGATACAGCCGAGCCTGGTCTTTGTAGGCCGTGGTAGTGGGATTCAGCCCCACTCGGTTCAGGGTCATGGTGATGGCTTGCGTTAGCGTCATCTCTGCCTCAGATCAAGTTCGTCCAACTGCCGTTCTCGTAACCCTGAAACTTGTTCGTCGTGCTGTTGTAGACCACCATGCCATTGACCGCCGTCAGCGCATCCCGCTGTGTTGTCGTCAGTGCCGGCAACTGCACAAAGCCGCCGGTCACGTTGATCGAATTGACCTCTATATGGCCAAACAGGCCCAGTGGTCCAAACGACACCGCCTGGTCCTGCTGGCCCCGAACCGTAGGGTTGGAAACCTCCTGGCGTTTACGTTCGGGCCGGCGGTCGGCCATTTACTCAACTGCCATGTCGGCAATGGCTTCTGGGTCCAACTGCATGTTGCTGGCCTGTGGCGTCGGGACGTTGTCGCTCTGTACCATCTGGTCGGCGTCCCTGGCAGTGAAGGTCGTCACCGCACCCGTAGTGACCTTGTTGGCCAGATATCTCTCGGCTACCAGTTCCTGGGCGGCCTCCTTGCCCATGGACTGCTCCAGGGCTTCTGAGGGCTTCGGCACAAAGCCGTCAGGCTGCAGCGACTCCCCGACCTGGAAAGCGATGCGCTTGGCATCCTGGTTGTTCTGGGGTGTTCCCTTGCGCGTGATGGTGCCCGAGGCTCCGAGAGCCTGTCGCAGTTGCGACTTCACATGATCCGGGGCGTCCTTCAGAACAGCAACCAACGCGTCAAGATCCAGCTTCTGCTCTGCTGCCATTTCAGTTCTCCTTGTATCGTTCTAATTAAATTGGCACAAGGAAGGGGGCCGAAGCCCCCTTCCTATGGTTTATTCAAGCGACAAATGCGCGACGACGTACTCATTATCATCGCCAGTTGAACCCACATAATGTCCAACTACTTGATACCCATCATGTGCATCCAGCTTGGCTTCAACAAGACCATCGTGCTCATCGCTCATCACCAACTCCATTCCGTAATGCGGAGTTGCGGTAGTGCCAGCGTCAAATTGAAGCGCACCAATACCTCGCGTTTGCATCCAGAAATAATATCCACTGGTGATCGCTATTGGATTAGAACCAACAACCCAGGAATCCGTCGTTGCGCCTGAACCGGTGCCATCTGCCGTAAGAACGGCACCATAAGGATTCCCAACGATCATAACACCTGTCGCCGTCACGGGGGCCGTGACAAGCGCATCATACAAATGAAAGGTAATCTTGTCAGAACTTGCCGTGGAATGGCTTTTGATGCGAAAACATTGACCCGCACCTGCACCATCAGTAAAAACGATGTAACCCCCGGCATAAAAACTTGCAGTAGTGGAAAACTGCGATCCGCTTCCTGTCAAAGAGAAGTAATCGTTTCCCGCAGTAGCGCTCACAGTGGTGGTCGAATCAAGTTCGGCCAGCAAGCCATCACTATAATCGCTGGAACAGGCATTCCCAATCGTAATCGCTCCTGCGCTCTTTGTATATCGGAATTTGCGTCCATCATCAAATTCCAAAGAAGCACCTAATGGTGCATTCTGTGTGGAGGACTCTGCATAAATGCCCTGCGAAAAACTGCCTCCAACGCTACCGCCAAAACTCGCCGCACCATTATTGGTGTGGCCTGCTCCAAAATTCCAACTCATTGCTCTTGCGCCTTTCCCCTATGGGCAGGGTGTGAACCCCCATTGGCTTGGGGGCAAGGGTTTATGCCAGATCGTAAAGAACGCCCTGACGACGACGATTATTGGTGACCAACTGGCCACCAAATACCACGAACGCAGCACGAGCGAGTTGGTTGCTCGGGCGCTGGAACGGGGTCTTGGAGAAGTTGCGGCCGGCCTGCACCTTCAACTTCAGGTACTTGGTGTTGAGGAAATACATATTGTCGGTGACGCAGTCGCGGTCAGGAACGACCGGAGCGCCCCGGTAGGTCACATCACCGGTGACACCGAGGTTACCCGGACCAGCGCCAGTGAAGCGCGTGTGGCCTGTGCCCTCAAAGATCAACTCGTAGTTCCCGTAATGGGTGTGGGAGCAGATAATGAGGTTGGGCTTGTCGTTGCCTTCAGCGCAGTTGTTCCACACCGTGTTCATGGCGATGACGCCTTCGTACTGATCTGCGACCTTCGTCAGGAACGAGGTGTAGCCTGAGCCGTTGAAGTCGGTGCGCTTGTTGTCCCACCAGGTGTTGGTGGTCTGCGAGATGCCGCCGAGCGTGGTGCCCGTGGACTCAGCGCAGATGTCCTGGAAGCCCAGCATGGACTTGCCAGACTGTGAAGTGTGGAGCGAAGCGTTGATGGTGTCGAACGACTTGGTCATCGACTGCTTGGCTTTCGCCGTGATCAGTTTGACCGAACCGCTCTTGCGGGACTCGTCGTCCTCAGTGTCGGAGATGACTACCGGAACCGCGTTGTAGCGGAACTGGAAGAAAGCCGCCGTGATGCCATCCGTGGCCTGTGTGCTGAGAACGTCGAAGCCGTCGAACCACTCCGAACTGCCCAGGCCGTACATGAGATCTTCCTGGATCTCCTTACCGCCTGTCTCCACCTCCATGACGCCAGACTTCTTCAGCCTGTCGGTCGTGGGGTACGAGTCTGAGATGTTGTCGGTGAGGCGCTTGCGATGCGAACGCATCGTAAGAGTCCACGCCGCATCCCAGGTTTCACTACTGGTTGCAGCAGGCATATAATACCTCTGTCTGTTGGGGCATTAGCCCCCTTGTTGGCTGTTGGGCGCTACGCCTTCAGGCCAAGTGCCTCTAACTTTTGGACGAGCGCGGCTTCTGATAGAGCGCCCGAGTCAGATTCGGCAGCAACAGACGGAGAGGATGAGGCATTGCTTGCAGCGTTTCTACGGACCTGTTTCTGGCCATTCTGCAACTGTGCAGACTTCTGGCCAGCAATTCCGGTCACCAGTTCATAGGCCTCGGCGGGAGTGTAGTTCTTGCTCGTGGCCGGATTCGGCACCGCCGTCAGGGCGTTGATCTGCGCCTGATAGGTATCGATGTCCGGGTACTGCTCACGAGCGGCCACGGCCGTCGCATTCTGTGCCTGGGTCGCCTGTTGAACAACGTGGACGGCGAGTTGCCGCACAGCGTTGGTCAACTGCTCTACCTGCTGACCTTGAGTCGTCAGCGTCTGACCCACATCAGCCTTGATGACCTCGCGCATGGTATCGAGGGCACCCTGCTCTTCAGGGGCCAACCTGGCACGTACAGCGGCGAACGGATCAGCCTCCGGTGAGGCTGCATCTACACGCGCACTCAGACCTTGCTGCTGCTGCTCTACAGCGGCGATACGCTGCTGCTGTTGGAGCGCCTCTACTTCCCGTTGCTGTTGAGCAATGGCCTGCGACTTCTGGGTGTAATCACCCTTCAGTTGCCTGGCCAGTGGTCGAAGCTGTTCGGGGATAGACTCCAGGTCGGCATCGATGTTGATGCTTGCTGGTCGGTCTGGTGCGTCCGCTGTGGTCGCTCTGTCTGCAGGAGCGGAGTCTGTTGAAGCAGGTTCCTCGATGGGCGGTGCTTCGCTCGGGGCCTCAAGATCAGCACCCAGATCGATCACTCCATCGTTCTCTACTTCGTCAGTCGTTCCACTCTCTTCAGAAGAGTCCAATTGGACGGCTTCGGTCATCTTATTTCCTCAGTGACTCCCTGGATCATCGATCCAGTTGGAGTCGGTTTGGGGACGAGGTCCGGGTTCTGGCTGCCAGTATGACTTCGATCCACCGGTGGCATCGGAAGCCTCCTCGACGTTCAGTTCCTTCATCAGCCGCTGTTTGTGGCCATAGTCTTCGACCACACAGCCCAGCGCCGGCTCATACTTTCCATACAGCCCCGAGTGACTGGGGTGGATGAAATTGGTCCGGCGATGAGCGATCAGTTTGTCGGCTGTGCCGTCGCACTCCGTGCAGGGGCGCGTCGGCGTGACCTTATCCCTCGATGAAAAGTAAACATCTTCCTGCAAAAAACCGCAAGTAGAACATTCGTAGTCCTCCAGGCGGGGATGGGAACCACCTCTGATATTGACCTTGTAGGCCACCTCAAACTCCTTTGGCGATTCGCCCGACGAGGGCGAGGCTGACGTTCTTCTGGTGGTCGCAGATGATGAAGATCAATTCTGGTTCCGATCAATGACCGCTCCCGGCTGCGAGATCTCCTGGGCGTTGCCTCTGACTGCGCTGGTAACTTGACCGACCTGCTGCTGGACTTTCTCCATGGGACCACCCGCACCATTGCGACTGGCTCCCAGTCCTTCGATGTTGCCGCCACCACCACCGGCTTGCTGCTCATGCAACTGCTGATGTTCCTGCAAGTGCTGCTGGAGGAACTGCGTGACCTGCTGGGCCAGCATGGGATTCTGCTGGGCCAACTGCTGGAATTTCGGATCTTCCGGCAGCATCTTGTGGACTTCGGCGTGGGTGATGTGCTGTTCTGCGGGATGGGTCTTTACCTGCTGACCACCCATGATGAGCATGTTCTCGTACTGGGCGGCGCGTTGGGCGTCGATCTTGGCGGCATTGCCAATAAACTTTTCCTGATTCGGTACGCGGAAGGTATTCAGCACATGGCGTAGCACTTCGTTCTTCGGCACTTGCGGGAACTGCATGAGCCATGAGGCCAGACCGAGGGCATCTTCCTTCTCCAGTTCCTCAAACATGGGCTTCATGGAAGCCGCTTCGACCTCGACAGTGAAGCGAGCCGCCATCATATCGCCCCGGACTGCTTCAAAGACAGGATCGTTCTCATTCTCAGCGACGTTGACCAGAAACTCTTTTGGCGTATATCGTACGTCGCTCATAATCCGAGCGTAGTTGTAGGCCAGTTCCTTAAAGATGTCAGCGACCTTGCCTTGCATCCAGTCACGGTTCAACTGGCCGAACGATGCTTCCAGTGCAGCTTGGGTAGCGGTTCGACGCGGACCTCCTCCAGAAGTGAGGGAGGAGACATTGAGGATCTGCTCCTGGTAGTTCCGCATGTCTGACTCCAGGCCCAACTGATCTGCAGGGGGAGTAGACTGCGGCATTTCCTGGAAGGAGTTGTTGACATCATCAACCCAGATGATGGTGCCGTCACGGGCTTTGTCGATGTCTTCGCCAACGTCAGGGTTGTTGGCCTGCTCCCCTTTGCGGCCGAGGATCGTGCGGGAGTTGCGCTTGACCCCATCGTTCCTGCGGGTGACAGACTCGACGATGCCGATCTGCGTGTCTTCGGCATAGGCCATCATGGGCAGACCGTAGAACTCTTCCGGCGTAGCATCGAAGGCGAGAGTGGTGTACGGCGTACCGTTCATCACCAAGAAGCCGCCCTTGGGCTGAAAGTCCTCAGTGGCAACCATCTCACCGGTGAGGGGGTCAGGCTCCATGCGGGTTTCGCCGGCGAGGAACGGGTGATCGATCTCCAGCACCGGCTCTCTGACACCGGCAGCGAAGATGTATTGCTTCTTGTGGACACGGTCGTGGACTTCCCGTAGCAGCACGTATTTGCCAATGACCTTCAGATCTTCCTTTGCCTGACGTTTCGAGTCCTCCCCTGCCTCATTCTCCTCCCAGTCATCGAGCATGAGACTCTCACGCTCTTCTTCAGTGATGGGCTTGATCTTGGCCTTGTTCTTGAGGCGGTTGTCGGCCTGAACGAAATCTTCCGGTACCAGCATCTTCTCATAGGCATAGCGCATATACCCAGGAACATGGTTGGGAGTGCAGAGATCAGGGAAGAAGTTGAACGGTGAGATCCGCATGGAGGTGACCATGCCGTTCTGCATCGTGTCGTTGGCGATATAGGGTGGCACGAGGTCGTCGTCGCCTTGCGGGTTCACCAGGGTCTTGATGATACCGCGATATGCGAATAGCGCATCAAAGACCATCTGCTGGATGTGGGACTTGGCATCCGACATCTCCAACGCGCCGTTGATGGTGCGCTGCATGATCTCAGCCTGGAAGGCTTTGTCCGGGTTATCGACCTTGAAGAAGATGCGCGGGTTCTGGAAGACGATGGAGGCGATGATCTGTCTGGTCAGGGGATAGAACTGCGAGATCTTCTTGACCTTCTCTGAGTCGAGGTCGAGGAGATCAGAAAAGTCCAGGCGAAACTGCCGGTGCAGCCGCCGCCAGAGTTTATGCTCTGACTCCATAGCCTTCTCGGTATGGATGAAGGTCTTTTGCCAGAACTCTATCTTATCTGCTTTCATGCTCGGCGCTTCCTCTTCACAGGCACTTTATCCAGCACGTTATTGCCAAAAAACGGGTTCTGATTCCGACTCGGACGTTGACGTGAAGGTTGATACAGGTGCATCACGGCGTAGCGTAGCTCATCGGCGCAATGGTCGTGTTCGTTCTTGGTATCAAGATCCTCGGGGTTGGTCTTCGATCTCGGCAGGGACGGCATGAACTTCATCATGTTGTCGTTCCACTCAGTAAAACAGTGGAATTTCTCCTGCGCCAGCAAGTCATTTATTACCCGCCAACCGGTGATGCGGTCGTTGTTGGCTTTGGTCAAAGGTAAGCCTTGAGCCGAGAACACGTCAGCCGGCGACTGATTGACCACTTCAGTCAGGCGTCTTTTGACCCACATAGAAGGGTCAGCGAAGATCTGGGACGGACTTCTGCCTCCAGTATAGGGGTTTGAGGCGATCATGCGAGCAATCTCATAGGCATGGGTGGAGGCTGTAGCTCCAGCGACGTAGTACTCGCAGAGGCGGTAGATATGGCCATCGTAATCGACAGTATAGAGGCCGAAGCTCGTGGGGGAGGACTCGCCGTAGTCCAGGCCCCCGAAAAGCGGCCAATGGTCGGGAATCTCAAAAGAGGGGATGGCAATTTTTGGGGTCCAGTTGGTAAAGTAGGCACCGAGGGAGACAGACCAGTCGCCTTCCAGCCAGGCCCGCACCAACTCGGGGTCACCGACGGATTTGAGCCGGTCGATGTATCCGGGGTCGTTTTCCAGCAGGATTTTGTTGTCGGTAACGAGGCTTCTGATCCACATCCGAGGGATCTTGGACTGCTCGTCCTCGATGATGGTTTCCGGGGGTCCAGCATCGATGAAATATTGCTTGACGGGCTGGTGGCCGACACCGCCGGGGTTGCCGGTAGCTCGTACTCTGAGATTCTCGATACCAGCGGCAGAGCGCAGACAGGCCTTGAGTTTGTTGTAGCCGCCGAGAGAGGGCCAGTTGGGCAATTCATCAAAAGCTATCCAGCTGTACGAATGGCCTTGGTAGTTGTCAGCATCGGCCTCGCTCTCCAGATGCCGTAAGCGGAGGACGACGGTGCCGGTGGCATGAGGGATGCGGAATTCATGGACGCCTACCTTGTACTCGGTACCGGGAAAGGCGGGGAAGAGGACTCTCTTGCCCTCTTCGATGACTTCATCCAGTTCAGGGAAGGATCTTCGCAGAATGATCCCTCTCCAGTTGCTACCGTACTTTTGCACATCCGAGGCAAAGTCTCCCATGAGGAAAGAGGTCTTGCCTCCTCCTCGGGCACCCCCAAAGAACAACTCGGGCACAAAAGAGGCCCGAATCGCCTTTTCCTGGGGGCCTGGCTGCGGTTGCCAGACTTTTGGCTCATCCACGCCGTTTCCAAGTGCGGCGTTGTTCCATGGTGATAGAGGGATCAGAGGCTTCTTGGGCTGTGACGGGTCTGCCGTCCGGCCAGACGAAGGCGGTGCCTCCAGCCACGGCGGTGGGTTGCTGTGTCGTCGTCGGTGGTCCCAAGGGTTGTACTGCTGGTCCTCTCCCGGCCGTCACGTCCAGCCCTGCCAGCAGGCTTTGGGTATTCTGCACCGGCGGTTGGACACCAGGCAGTGGCCGGCGGGGCGGCGGTCCCAGCGGTTGTACTACAGGGCCTCGTCCGGTGGTGGTATCCAACTGCTCCAGCAGTTTGCGAACATCCTGCAGACTGGTGATACCCAAATTCTGGTTGGCGTAGATGCTGCCACCGGGGGTATTGAGCGCTGTCAGCAACTCTTCCTTCGACGGTATTCTCCGCAGAGATTTGCCGGCGGGCTGGACTTGTCGGGAAAAAGTCCCCTGCGCCATCTCAGGATCTTGACCAACACGGGTCAGAGCATCGAGGAGTGCCATCAGTCTTCAATAATGGACACCAGGCAGGCCTCTACGGCCTTGTAGGCATCTTCCCTGACCCAATACACCAACTCACCGCCTCGGGCTACAGAGGGCGTGGCGGTGCCGAGTTTGTCGAGGGCTTCTTGGGCGAGATCTTTCTTCTTGGGGACGGCGAAGGGTTCAGTTGCCTTCAGAACGGCTTTGGCGGCGACTTTCCTCACGGCCTTCTTTGCTGTAGTTGTCTTTTTAGCCAATTGGTACCTCTTGTCGGGTGATGTCCATGGCTTCGTCCTCTTGGACAGAGCGCATGGCGTCTTGGAGTCGGGTCAAATCTTCCGCTACCTTCTCAGCGTCTTTGTCTTCCCAGGTCTTGGCCCGTTCGACCCGCTCTTGATAAGCGTTGGGCAGAACGGCCCTGCCTTTGTTGTCGGTGTACCACAGCGGAATGTCTTCGTCGGTGGTTTGTTCCCAGGGGCCTTCGGACTCCCGCCCCTTCTCGGCCGGTACAGCCTCTATAGAAGGTACAGGCACTTCGCCTACGGCCTTATACATGGAAGAATTCTGTTCCAGCCATTCGGAGTAGGACTCGGCTCTGGGGGGTAGGTTTACTCCGACGGCACCTGAGACATGATGCTCGACGACCTGCTTATCGTCCCCGACTTCTTGTCGGATCGCCATAAGCACCTTTAGTTTCATGGCCTTATCGCGTTCCTGCAGGTCTTCGTAGATGCTTTGAAGGGCTTTTACCCGCTCTTTTCTATCCGCGAGGGGCACATCGTCAAAGTTGGCTCGGTAGAGTTTGACCTGGCGGTCAAATTCTTCCCGGAAGTAGTCGAGTTTCCTCCACCTGGCAACGGTCACAGGTTGGCACTTGACCAATGCAGCTACCTTCTTGGTGACATCCGTCTTGGCATGACGATCCAATACCAGGTAGTGGATGGCTTCCAGTTGCTGCGGTGTACAGGAGGTTCTGGCTGGAGTTCTCGGCATAGTCTAACCCAAAAAGAGGGGAGTCACCGCTCCCCAATAAATCGGCAACCCCCCAAAGGCCTCTCCCAGTACGAGTCTCCCCAGTCCCGCACAAGGCCTTACCGGCAATTTACTCAGTCTCTTCAGAGGAAGCAAGATCTTTCAGGTGGTGGGTTTCCTTCGCGGGGTCAAGCCAGTAGATCTTGCCCTCAAGACCTGCCGGCCGCTTGTCCTCCGACAATAGCCAGCGCCACTTGGGCGGCCGTAAAAGGCTCGCCAGGATAGCAAACGTCTTGTTTGCCGCCTGAATCAAAGACCAACTCAACCCCCGACCCATAACCTGGCTCAGACTCGTTTTCGATCTTCCAGTGGTATATCTGCGTCACCGCAGACGCCTTGACCAGAAGCGTTCTCTCTCGGCCCTCGTAGTAGGGGTCTTTGCCAGCCTCAAGTTCTATCCATGTCTCAGCCATCTTTGCTCTCCTTTTCCAGCGCCTCCTCCATCAGTCTACATATCCAAGCCGAAAGTGAAATACCATCATCCTTAGCCGCTTCGGTAACAGCTTGTTTCAACTCCAGGTCGCAGAGGATATGGATCTGTTCAGCCACGGAGTTTGTCGATCTCGTCTGCCAGGATGAGAAGAGCCTCTCCAACGCACGGCGCAGCGTGGATCAGGATTTTGTCTTTCGCCTGAGTGGCCTCCACCTTATCCCTCACGGTCTGCTTACAGGTCTGAATCGGCATAGAGAATACTGGATGCTTGTCACAGTATCCCATCATGGCCTGCTTCTCAGCAGGGGTGAGATCCTCTACAGCCTTCCCGCGCCACTGAATTCCAGACTTCTTGTCCTCAACCCTGTGCGCTTGGTCTGGGTATATGGCATCCACCTCCTTCAGCAGGGCGTCACAGTCTCTGGTGAAACCTGTTGTCCTCAACACTGGGAAAGTCCGCATCTCCTCCAGCAGCCTCAACGCTCTCTCAGCGATATCGAGAACATCTTTAGCAATGTACCAGGAAGACACCAGCGACCCCGCATGAGTCTTCGTTGCGCCATGTCTCCATACCCCGCCCCTATCCCTACTACAGCCAGCAATCTTCATTGGTTTCCCCCATCCAATTCTACATGAACACTATCCCGAAATGGTACATCCTTGGGCTGTTTACGAGATCGTCTGATCGACTCCATCTCAGCTATCCACACCCGCTGGCCAGCAACCTCATCCTCCAAAGCATCTATCCGACCAATCGCCCTATCCAACTTGTCATTGGTTGGCTTCCCCTCACCTACCTCCCGCTCCAAGACCTCACGCACAAATCCAGCCAGATTGCCCCCACAAGCCCTTTTCAAAGACTCCTGCAACTCAGCACTCAATCTTACCGTGATCTGTCCCATATCCCCTCCAATCATACCATGAACACCATTGATAGTCAAGTTGAATGTCAGAGGACCACTTCCTCCATCACAATCGTTCTACAGGAGGCATACATAGTGGTGGTATTTGGCTGAGTATATTTAACCCCTGGTCAAAACAATTGGGATCGGTTTCACCTTCAAATGGCCAATTCCTCTCTTCAAATGGCCATTTCCATTGGTTTACATAATGTCTATTATTGGCCAGATTGGCCTATGGCCAGGGGTATACCTATAGCCAATGACCATGGGCCATGGGCCACCTATAGGGCCATC
>Ga0209128_1000910_pt1 | contig 20916 bp, 28 predicted proteins | sample ETNvirnome_6_100_FD_184072 | JGI IMG/M metagenome (GOLD analysis project Ga0209128, IMG submission 184072) | Marine viral communities from the Pacific Ocean - ETNP_6_100 (SPAdes) (version 2) | ecosystem: Environmental > Aquatic > Marine > Oceanic | place: Pacific Ocean | collected 2013-06-19 | reverse complement strand
AGAATAAAAAAGGAATGGTTGTTGATGATAAAACATACCCAACTGTTTCTGTATTTAGTAGGAGCATTGATCGGAATGAGTCTGATTACTTTATTGGTGCTATTAATTTAAACTAAAGGAATGTGTGTGATGAAACAATTAAAAATAATTGATAAATATTTATCATTAGAAAAAATTTATGATATCAAATTATCATTAAGTCATATTTATATTTTAGAAACATTATTAAATAAACCAAATGAATGGTTAGGTCTGCATGATTTTCCAAACATTACTGACTATACTTTTAGCAGATCAAGTCAAGCATTGTCTTTACCCATTGATACAAACCCCAATCGTTTAAGACAATGGGGAAAAAGTTTATATTGGGTAGACTTTAAGATAAAAGGTAGAAGTAAAAAACTTAAATTGTCTAAGAAAGGAGTGAAGATTTTAAATGGAACAACCAGCTAAATTAAAAAAATATGTTTATGATGAAGATAATCCCCGTCAAATAATTTGGGATTCTTCAAGTCTATCTACATTTTTAGCGTGCCCTAGACTCTATAATTTATCTAACTTATTAGGATATAAGTTAAAGATGTATGCTCCCGTTACAGGATTTGGATCAGCTGTTCACGATGGGTATGAAGTATTAGACAGATGTAAATTTGAAAAGAAAAATAAAGAAGAAGCTGTGCTTGAAGCAGTAACTCACATCATAAAAGAATGTGGGGAAGATTTAAATAAGTCACAAGATAAGGCGCGTGGACTTGAGGCGGCAATGAGAGCTGTAGTATGGCGAGCAGAAGAATATTGGGAAGATACTTTAAAGATTGCAACTATGCCTAATGGTGCCCCCTGTTTAGAGCAGAGGTTTGAAGTTCCATTTGGTACACAAGGTCATAGGTTGTCGGGTCGGATTGATAAGATCGTGGAGTTGGATAATCGTTTATACTTATGTGACACCAAGACCACCAAGACTTCTTTAACGGATTTATATTTTAGAAATTTTCAACCTAATAATCAGATCTATGCTTACATATGGGCGGCGAGAAATATATTGGGATTGGATATCGCAGGTTTTATTGTTGATGCTATACAAACAGGAGTTAATTTCTGTAGATTTAATAGAAGTATATTTAATGTATCACAAAAATCCATTGATGAATGGTATATAGATGTACAATACGCCATTGGTTTAGCTGATGCATATAGTGTTAACGAATATTATCCCGCGAACTTTACATCGTGCGGAAATTATGGTGGATGTAAATTTAGAGAAGTGTGTGCGGAATCTCCCGATCACAGAAAAATTATATTAAATGAGGATTTCATAAAGGAACTTCACGCTGATTTAGTGGTGGATAATGTTATTCACGTTGATAAAAATATTTTTAAACAAAAGAAAAATAAATGAAGTTAATAATTTTATTGCTATTTTTATTCAGTTTAAATGGGTGTGCCTTTATGGTTGCAAAAGAAACGGCTAAAGTTATTGATACTGTTTTGGAAGATGATCCTAATTCAACAAAGAAGGAAAAGATATTAAAGAAACAACAAAGCAAAATGAAGTCAAACAAAAATAAAGCGCGGGAATTTTATTGCAATAAAGTAAAAGACCCGATAAAATGTAAGGATTTAGAATGAAAAAAGAACAGAACCAGGCAGAAAAAAATTGGGATAGTTTCCTTCCATTTTATTCACAATGGTATTGGCAAGAGGCGTTGATGTATCCATATGAAAAAACGAAAGTATATTATCACGGACCGCGTGAAGAATGGATGAATCTTATGGAGGATGAAGATGAGTAAGGCAGACTTAAAAAGAAAAGGACATAAGGGCAGGCGTAAGGTCGGCTCACAAAAGAGACGCAATCGTAGGCGTATCCGTTTAGGATTAAAGGTACGAAGAAAATAGTTGTTGACAATTATTTTATTTATGATAGACTATGAAAATTATAGGAGACAAAAACATGGCAAGTATTAAAGATCATATATCAACTGATGTAACTAAACTGTTACTCGTAGGAGATAGTGGTTCTGGAAAGACGGCTTCATTAGCGGCATTAGCCAATGCAGGATATAATTTACGTATCTTGGATTATGATGACGGCTTGGCTATTCTTCCAGAATTTCTAAAACCTGATGCAGTAGACAAGGTTAGTTATGTTACGTTGAAAGACCCGATAGGAAAAGCGGACGCTTTTCGTAAAGGGGTTAACCTTATTTCCAATTGGAAAGATAAGGAAGAAGAGTTTGGACCTGTTGGTAAATGGACATCTAAAGATGTGTTGGTTATCGATAGTTTAACCTTGATGGGTGAAGCGGCTTTGAGGGGGGCACTTGTATTTAATAACAAGAAGCCGACCGATCAAGCTAGTCAACCCGAATGGGGAACAGCCGCGCGTGATGTCCAGCACATCATTCAATACCTAACGGGTTCAGAAGTTCCGTGTAATGTGGTAGTGACAACACATATGCAATACATGGAAGGTGACATGGGTGTGTCGAAAGCATATCCAACTAGTGTCGGTTCAAAATTATCTACTAAAATTGGTAGATATTTTAACTGTGTATGCAGAATAGATACTAGAAGTTCTAGTAAAGGTGTCGAGAGAACTTTACGTACAGTGTCGGATCACCGCATGGATCTAAAGGTAACGGCTCCAAAATTAATTGAGCCCAATACTGTGTTGGATCTTGCGAAATTGTTTGATTCGATTCAAAAAAATGCTCGACAAAGATTATCCAATAAGGATAATGTAATCAACATCAAGACAGGAGGCAAATAATGGCTGATGTTACTGACTTTTTAGCAATGAATCCAGAAGATATTGCTGATACAATCACTCTGCCTGAGGGTAGTTATGATTTTGTTATCACAAGCTATCGCACGGACAGAGTTGGTGAAAATCAAAACCAAATTGTGCGTCTCAACTGTAAAGCACAAGCAGTTCTGGAATCTGATATCACTGATGCAGATCTAGAGAACTGTGACGGCACTCGGTTGGAATTTTGGGCAACCAAGAAAGCACTTAGACAGGGCAATCCTGTCATTTCGCTTAAAGCTTTTCTGACAAAGACACTCGGTATGAGTGGTAATTCTTTTGGGGAAATGCTTGAGCAGACTATCGGTCAATCGTTTAGTGGTATCGTTAAGCACGAAATGGTTGGGCGCAATAAAGATATATTGCAAGCTTCAGTATCTAGGATATTGGCTAAGAATTAATATATCATGGGTGAGTATGCTGTAAGAAGACGTGTTTCATCTCAGTTAAAAGAAGGGGCGAAGATCGCTATCGTGATGGACTTCCCTTCTTCCAATGAGGTACGTTTAAATAAAATACTTGCAGGAGATTTTATTATTAATAAAATTTGTAGAATGGCAGGGATACAAATAGAAGATTGCATGCTCACCCACACCTTTCAATTAAAACCTGCGCAAGATAATTTACAAAATTTTTTTCACAAGAGATCTGAATATAAGGCTTTGTGCAAAGAGAGTGAGTGGCGCTCCTCCTATCCAAATACCACCTCTGGTTACCTCAAGCAGGAGATGGAGCAAGACTTACAACGTTTGTACGATGAACTCAATGAAACAAATCCCAATGTCATTATAGCAATGGGAGGCGTTTCATTGTGGGCGTTGACAGGATTTGACAAAGTTAAAACATATCGTGGCGCTATCATACCTTCCAACTCCCCTCATTTAAATAGAGAATTTAAAATAATAACTACTTATCCTTCGCATACAGTGGCAAAGAATTATGATTTTAGAGCACATCTTTTTTCAGATTTTAAAAAAGCTAAAAGAGAATCAGAAATTAAAAGTATTAATTACATAGATAGAAAGTTATGGATTGAACCAACCATAGATGATTTGTATACGTTCAAAGATAAGTATATAGATTCATGCGGTGAACTTAATCCTTTATCTTTCGATATAGAAACAGCGGAAGGGCAGACTAGGTGTATTGGATTTGCCCCCTCTTTAAGACACGCTATTGTTGTACCGTTTTGGATGCCCAACCCACATTTTAAAAATTATTGGTCACCCAAGGATGAGGTTAAAGCATGGGCATGGGTTAAAGATTTATTAGAAAACGAAAACATAATTAAGGTCGCACAGAATCAAACTTATGATGTGTCGTGGTTATCATTTAAAAATAATATAAAAGTCAAAGGACTTATACATGATACCATGCATGCCCATCATGCTTTGCAACCTGAAATGGAAAAAGGTTTGGCATTTCTAGGCTCCATATACACCAATGAAGGTGCATGGAAAACATTAGCCAAGTTCTCAAAGAGCACAAAAGCTGATGAATAGTGAAGCGACCAAATTTTTTTACGGCAAAACCTTTTGACGATAAATGGCAAGAGGCGAAAACCCATGTCCGTCTTTGGCGGGCGACCTTGGATCAATTGTTGCAAGACTTGATATATATGGGCGGCGGAAAGGAGGACAGAAAAGCTCACTTAAGTGCGTGGGAATGGTTTGAAAATGAGCAGGATGCATTTGATCTAGTGTGTGACTTGGCGGATTTAGATCCTGTAAGAACAAAAAAAGAATTAAATAATTTAGTGGAGAGAATACATGGCAGTAAAGATAGAAGAAAACTTAAAGACCGCTTTAAAATTATTGAGCGGAAAAAGACAACACGAGTACGGAAATAAAAAAGAGAATCATGAAAATATTGCTCGTCTTTGGTCTGCTTATTTAGACCATCCTTTATCTGCACATGATGTTGCTATCCTCATGTTATTATTAAAGGTAGCGAGAGCAAAATTTGGAAATCCGAGTTCCGATACATACATTGATATGGTGGGATACTCAGCAATTGCAGGAGAATTAGCTGATGAAGATAATAAAAAACACAGAGATAAGTAAGATAGATTTAGATTCTGAACAGACAGAGTGGGTTTATTGTGCTCTTGATTGCGCCTTGACATATGAAATATGGGATAAGGTACATAAGGAGTTTGATGGACTTACTAAAAAAACATACCTGTTTGAATTAGATAGTTTACGACCAGCGATGGACATGATGTTGCGTGGTCTGCGTGTGGATGAAGAGGAAGTAAAGACAAGAAAGAAAATTTTAAGGGAGAGAAGATTAAAGTTGGAACGCATGCTCAATTTATTTTCTCAATCTGTTTGGGAAAAAGATTTAAATCATAATAGTTCCGTTCAACTTAAGAAAATTTTATATGAATATCTGGGACTGCCACCCGTCATATCATATAAGGGGGGCGAGCATAAGGTAACCGCGGACAGGGCGGCGCTTGAACAACTTGGGGAATTTTATCCAAGAGCCAAGCCTTTCTGTCATACCATACTTGCGTTGCGTGACATAACTAAACAGCTTTCTGTCTTGGATTCCAAGCGGGATGAAGATGGAAGGATACGTTGTTCTTACAATGTGGCAGGCACGGAGACGGGCAGATGGTCATCATCTGGAAGTCCATGGCGAACAGGAACTAATCTGCAAAATGTTACAAAAGAATTGCGTTCCATATTTATTCCTGATGAAGGAAAGATAATGTTCTATGCAGATCTGGAACAAGCGGAATCAAGAGTTACAGCTTATATTGCAGGTGATGAAAATTATATAAATGCATGTGAGAGTACGGACTTGCATACTGAGGTTGTGAAGATGGTATGGCCCAACTTGGGTTGGTCTGATGATCTTGCACAAAATAAAGAGCTTGCTAATAAACCTTATTATTTACATTTCACTTATCGTGACATGTGTAAACGAGCGGGACATGCTACAAATTATGGTGTATCTCCTAATGCATTGGCGAAACATTTAAAAATAAAAGTGTCACATGCTACAAGATTTCAGTTGCTTTATTTTGGTGGTGTGGTACCATTAGCTTCTTTGGAACGATGGCATAAACAGGATAGAGAAGGAGGTTTTCAAGAATTGATAGACACGGGAGAAATTGTAGGTAAACTTGTAAAAATTAAAGGGGCGTTTCCTGGGATACGCACTTGGCATACGGGAGTTTCTAATGAATTAAAACAAACAGGTTGTTTGATCACACCTATGGGAAGACGCAGACAATTTTGGAGTAGGTTAAATGATAACTCTACACTGAGACAGGCGATTGCTTATGTTCCTCAATCAACGATAGGAGACCTACTTAATTTAGGATTGTTAAAAGTGTGGCAGAATTTAAGACATGCGGGTTTAGACATACTGGCGCAAGTGCATGATGCCATTCTTGGTCAATGTTATATTAACAAAGTAGATACATTAATGCCTCAAGTCTTGGAGCAAATGAATAACTCTTTGGAAATTAAGGGAAGAAAAATGATTATACCTTCTTTAATTGAAGTGGGTTACACATGGAAGGATATGAAACCATGGATGAAATAAAAAAAATATACGTGGAAGATGGAAAGATACTAGTAAAAGAAGGGGAATTTTCTACCATATGCAATGAGGCAGAGATAGAAGGACCTTCATTAATAAGAAACAAAGATGGAAATGTATGGATTGAAACTAAAGCTAAAGTAATTAAAGTAGTCCATATACCTTCAGAAAACATTAAGTTTCTAGATGAAAAATAATGGCGCGAAATTATACAGACTATGTAAAGGCATGTGTTGATGCTATTAAGGAAAGTCCCATCCCTAAAACTTTTGCAAGATGGACGGCGCTTTCTGCGGTGGCAGGCGCAGTGGGGAGACGAGTGTGGTTTCCTATGCCTAACTATGATATAGGTTCTAATTTATTTATAATTCTTATTGCATCTCCAGGACGTAATAAATCTGTAAGTTTAATACTTCCTTTTACAAAAATATTTAACAGGCTTACTACGCCTGTGGGTACACAAGAAGAAGATCATAATTTTAATTCTGGTCTTGATGAATATGGGTTAAGAAAATTTCCTCTCTATCTTATTCAAGATAGAATTACTCCAGAAAAATTAGCGGTTGACATGGCAAAGGTAACACGTATGGATTTACGTTTAAGTAATCCGCGTCAAGAACAATTCTTTGATTCATCTTTGACTTTAGTTACATCTGAATTTGGTACGTTCATGACAAGAAGTGAAAGAAGTCTTCAATTTTTTTTAACGGATATGTGGGATAGCAGAGAAACTTACAGCTATAAAACAAAAACAGCGGGTGAATACATCATAGAAGGTCCTTGTTTGAATTGGATTGCATGCGCAACACCAGAACAGTTCGTGGATAATTTACCAGAGGATGCAAGATCACAAGGGTTGTTATCAAGAATGCTTCCCATATTTTATGAAGGGGAAAGAATACCACAAGACTTAACACAAAAAGTTATAAGTGATAACACGATTGATAATTTAAGAAATGATTTAGGTTCCATTGCAAAAATGTATGGACCCATGACATTTGATAAGGATGCTTTTGATGAAGCTAATGAAGATATTTATAACAACATACAACCAGAACCAATTGATCCTCACCTATCAGAATATTGTCAACGAAGGGTGTCACATTTTTTAAAGGTCGCTGTATCCGTGTCCGCTTCACGCAGATCAACAAGAAAGATAATGAAAGAGGATTGGGAAACAACAAAAGAGATCATGTTTGAAATGGAAAAGAGCATGCCCAAAGCCTTGGAAGGTTTCGGCATGGCGAGAACAGGTAGGATAGCACATGACATGAAGGTGTGGCTGGAGGCCACAATGGCTTTGAAAAAGAGAGGACATGTCAATCTTAGGGCGTTCAAGAGGGAAGTCCTTAGAAAAATTGCCAATCCAGGTGAGCTGGACCAGACCATCCGAGCGATGGTTGACTCTGGTTACATAAAAGTTGAAGGAAATATTGTGTTTCCATCAAAAAGTAATTGACCCCGATGGGTAAAGATGATATACTGCTTATCGGTGTGCGTGTAAGGAACTTATGAAAATTGATATTGATATAACAAAAGATAATCTACTGCCACGAAACGCTGTGAATATCTTAAAGGATAGGTATCTGTTACCTACAGAGGAGACTCCACAAGAAGCTTTTGCCCGAGCATGTGTAGCATTTGCTGATAATAAAGCACATGCAGAAAGATTATATAAATATGTTTCAAATCTTTGGTTTATGTTTGCTTCTCCACTTCTGTCAAATGGAGGAACAGATAGGGGTTTGCCTATCAGTTGCTTTTTAAATTATATACCCGACAGCAGAGAAGGACTAGCGGCGCACTATACTGAGAACATCTGGTTATCTAGTATGGGGGGCGGAATAGGGGGTTATTGGGGCCATATTCGCTCACAGGGACAGTCAACCAGTAAAGGTAATAAAACTACAGGGGTGATTCCATTTATGCACGTAGTGGACTCTCAAATGGTGGCATTTAATCAAGGCGCTACCAGACGCGGCTCCTATGCTAGCTATATGGACATATCCCATCCAGAAATTATAGAGTTTATAGAGATGAGAAAGCCTGCAGGTGGTGACATCAATAGAAAGAATCTTAATCTTCATCATGCTGTCATAGTGCCTGATAAATTCATGTGGGCGGTGGAGAAAGACGAGGATTGGACTTTAGTAGATCCCAATAGCAAGGATAAAGTTAAGACAATTAAAGCTAGAAGCATTTGGATAAAGATATTGGAGGCTAGAATATCCACGGGTGAGCCTTACATCATGTTCATTGATACAGTTAACAGGGCATTGCCTAAAGAATTAAAGGACAAAGGATTAAAGGTACATCATTCTAATTTATGCAGTGAAATAACATTGCCAACTAATGAGGAAAGAACAGCCGTCTGTTGTTTATCAAGTGTTAACCTAGAATACTTTGACGAGTGGTCTAAGGAGGAATTATTCATAGAGGACTTAATGAGAATGTTGGACAACACTCTCACTAAATTCATAAAGGGTGCCCCCTTGACCATGAAGAAAGCCATTACAAGTGCGGAGTCTGAACGTTCAGTGGGATTGGGAGCCATGGGTTTCCATTCTTATTTGCAACGCAACGGTATTGCATTGAATAGTCCACTGGCTATGGGTCCTAATATAAAAATATTCAAGTACATCAAAAAGAAATGTGATGCGGCGAATTTAAAATTAGGAAAAGAAAGAGGGGAAGCGCCTGACCTTAAGGGAACAGGTAAAAGATTTGCACATATGACAGCCATAGCTCCTAATGCCAGCAGTTCTATCATATGTGGCAACACATCTCCCAGTATAGAACCCTTACGTGCTAATGCGTTTACGCAAAAGACACTGAGCGGTTCTTTTTTAATTAAGAATAAATATTTGAAAAAATTATTAGAGGAAAAAGGAAAGGATATAAAAGATGTTTGGAAGATTATTATATCTAATACAGGAAGTGTCGAATCACTTGATTTCCTCAATGCGCAAGAAAAAAATGTATTCAAGACAGCGATTGAAGTTGACCAGGCGTGGCTTGTGGACTTGGCTTCGGAGCGTCAAAAATATATTTGTCAAGCGCAAAGCTTGAATTTATTTTTCCCACCAGATGTGAACGTGAGAAAATTAAACAACGTGCATAAGCGTGCATGGCATAAGAAGTTGAAAACTCTTTATTATTGCAGAAGCGAGGCGATCAAGAGAGCGGAAAACATATCAATAAAAATAGAAAGAAAGGTAAGGGAAGACCATGATGATTGTGTCATGTGTCAAGCATAGGTGAAATTATGAGCATATTTAAAAAAAGAAATTACTACAAACCGTTTGCGTATCCATGGGCGTTCGAGGCTTATGACATGCAGCAAAAAATGCACTGGCTTCCATCGGAAGTTTCATTGCATGAAGACATCAACGATTGGAATAACAGAATGAGTGAGTCGGAAAAGAATCTGGTGAAGCAGATACTGACCTTCTTCACTCAAGGAGACGTGGATGTTGCTCAAGCCTACATGGATGTTTACATCCCCTTATTCAAACCATTGGAGATACGCATGATGCTGTCCGCCATAGCCACCAATGAGGCCGTGCATGCACACGCCTATTCATTATTGAATGACACGGTGGGAATGGATGACAGTGATTATCAAGCTTTCCAAGAGATAAAAGCAATGAATGACAAGCATGAATACTTGTGGAAAAACAAAGGGGGCACCGCGGACGAGCAAATGGTGCGCGACATAGCGGTGTTCTCGGCGTTCGGCGAGGGGCTTCAACTGTTTGCAAGCTTCGTCATGCTGTTGAATTTCCAGCGCTTCGGCAAGATGAAAGGCATGGGGCAAATTGTCGCATGGTCCATTCGTGATGAATCACATCACGTGGAGAGCATGATCAAGCTGTTGCATTGCCTGTTGGACGAAAAACCTGAGGTATGGAACGATAATTTCAAGAAAAGTTTATATGATATATGTCGTGACATGGTGTCACTTGAGGATAAGTTTATTGATTTGGCGTTTGACATGGGTCCTGTTGAGGGACTTACGCCAGATGAAGTTAAACAATATATACGGCATATAGCAGATAGAAGACTACTACAGCTAGGGTTAAAGCCTAACTATGGAGTCAAAGACAACCCACTCGAATGGGTCGATTGGGTGGTAAGTGGCTTAGAACATACTAATTTCTTTGAGAACAGAGCTACGGAATATGCGAAGGGTGCCATGACGGGCACTTGGGCGGATGCATTTTAAGCTTGACACGAATTGCAAAGTATGATAGTATTAAAGTTCAAGGGGGGCACAAAAGGCAACTTGATTCTACAGATGGGGATACCCTACAAGGAGTTAAGTTGCCTTTAGCTTTTTAAGGAGTGTGTGATGAAAGAACTCAGCAAAAAAGATTATAAGATATACTTGAAAGAGTATAGGGAACGTGGTGCGTCTAATCTTAGACGATCACGCAGTAGGTTTTTGAGTAAACAGGAAACAGAACAAGCTTATCGTGATTACTTGAATTGTCAAGCCATGATAAGAAACATGAATTGGAAAATGAAGAATGGTTATTGGTTGTATGATGATTTGCCTAACGGTCATTTTGTAAATCACTTTAGAGTTGTAGCGTCAGGTGATCCTGATAGAGTGGGCAAATTGGTGGATAGTTTCGGAAGGGAGTATGATGTACCAAGAAAAGGAAACTAAGTACGATGGCTTTGCCAAAAAACTTTTCTATGATTTTAGAAAGATTAAAAAGAAATTGCCCTATTGGGAGCGACTTAATTTTAGAGACAGAGATGAGTGGCGTGGTATCGCTCAGCTTATAAAGAGGGAAAGAAAGTATCACAAAAAACTACGCAAGAAAATGAAACTAAAAATAGGAGACACAAATGAAAAACAAATTACAAGAAACAGTTAACGCTTTAGTATTAGCCAAAGGAAGCAAATCTGATGCAGCTAGAAGTTTAAATATTCCTCGTACTACTTTTATAAGTAGATTAGAATCAGCAGAACGCGCAGGAATAAAACCCACTGTTAAATCCCCTAACTTGGAAGTAGCTTTAGCTGAACAAAAAATGGTCTCTGATTTACAGATACGTGACCTTAAGAAACAGTTAGAAGAATCCATACAGCAAAATGTAACCTCAGATTATGTGCGCAAGCATATATTTAAATTAGGCAAGCATCAAGCTACCCCTCCTAAATGGATAACTAAATCTTCTCCAGCTACGGGAAACCCTGGAGTTCCTACTTTGTTCTTATCTGATTTTCATTACGGGGAGGTAGTAAGACCTGAAGCTGTAGGCAATTTAAACAATTTTAATAAAAAGATTTCGCAATCGCGATTGAAGTCAACTGTGGAAACAGCAATAGACTTATGCCATAATCATATGGTCAACCCTAAATACCCAGGAATTGTTCTGGCTTTGGGGGGAGACATGCTGGCAGGTTCCATTCATGATGAGTTGATAGAATCAAATGACGGCACGAACATAGATCATGTGCTGGATTTATTTGATCAATTGGTCTGGACAATTTCTACTTTAGCTGATAAGTTTGAAAAGGTTTTTATACCAACAGCTTATGGAAATCATTCCCGCATGTATCAACAGTACAGGAATAAAGAAGCGGCTCATCTTAGCTTTGATTGGATGCTGTATAACATGTTGGAAAGACATTTTAAAAGTAATAAAGATACTCGTATAAGATTTCAAATAGCAGATGGGTTTGATACGTACTATAAGATATATGATACAAGTTACTTGCTGACGCATGGTGATAGGTTAGGAGTCCGTGGAGGAACGGGCATAGTGGGAATGCTTGGGCCTATAGCACGTGGTGTTCAGAAGGTAAGATCGGAGTATGCTAATTTTGGTAAGTCCATTAACTATGTTATCATGGGGCACTATCATCAATACATCTCCATTAAAGGGGCCATAGTTAACGGCTCGCTTAAAGGCTATGACGAATACGCTATGAGTAATCGCTTTGCTTTTGAGATACCTAAACAAGCTTTGTGGTTTACACACCCACAATATGGTGTAACTTTCCAGGTTCCTGTGGTCGCCGAGCAAGGCGTTCCTAAGAAACCTAAGAAAGAATGGCTTCAATGGGCGGCATAAAGTTATTCAGAGTGGGCAGTAAGGTATTGCAAGTGCCCCCTTTGTCTGATATAATAATCAAAAAATTACGGAGGTAACAATGAGTACAGAAAATACTTGGACACCTGCCCAATCTTTCGCCATTGGCACGGTGAAAATTGGTGGTGATGCCATTAAGGTAGAGGAACCCAAGAAAGAAGAAGAGGATAAAAAGGATGGCGATAAGCAGAAGTCAAACGGGGAAGACAGTGAGTCTAAAGCCTCCTAAACATTTACAGCATAGGGTGATAAAAGCTTCTTCTCCCTTAGAGAAGAAAAAGAAAAAGACACCTTTTCTTCCTGCGACTAAGAAGAATTTTAAAAAGTATAAGCCTAAGAAAATTAAAGCGACAAAATCTTTGACGGCTTCTCAACTTTGGAAATTTGCACCTGATGTTAAAAGTTAATTATGATAAAAATATTTTTTTTATTAATGATATTTTCAACGCCTAATCAACATACTGTCAAGTATAATGCCGCCATATACCCAACAGAAGATATGTGCATGGAGGCGAAGGTAGATTACTTGGAAGCATATAATGCAAAGTCTGCGGAGTACAAAGCGGGAACGAAGACAGAAGCTTTCTGTATAGAGATTAAATCTTTTCCTATTATAGGAATGCCTATGCCACTAGGAGCATAACATGAGAAAGAAAAAGAAATGACCTGTAAAAATTGTGATCATAACTGCCATTGCAGTAACGGAGGCTCATGTTGCGGCGGACAATGCGAGTGCAAGGATTGTAATTGCAGTAATGGTAATTTAAAAAAAGGTATTAAAATTTTGTCGGATCTTGATAAAAAAGAATATGAGAAGACTGTGGATTTTGATCCTGACTTTAGTCTTACTGAGCATTAGTATGGCTGGATTAGATACATTAAAAAAACAAATTAATGATGTTATAGCTTTAATATTAATGTCAGGAGGAGACCCTAATAAAGCAACTCCTAATAAAGAAGGTTATTACGATAACCCAGGTAATATAGAAGCTAATACAACTTCTTTTGCTACTACAGGCAAAACTTATGGGTCTGATGGAAGATTTGCACAGTTTGAAAATAAAGTTTTTGGTTTGAATGCCATACCTTATACTTTTATGACAGGTGCATATGATGACACTCGTGATGGTGATATATTGGATGTAGAAGAAGCTATTAAAATATACAAACCCATAGGAGAAAATACTAAAAAGGAAGTTAAAAATCAAATAACTGCTATTCAAAAGAAAATAGGTGGCAATGAATTAAATTTATCCAATAAGGATCATGTTATGATTTTAATGGAAGAGATTACTAGATATGAAAATAAAAATCCTAAAAAAGCTTTAGAATATTATGATGAAGATTCTAGAAGTAAAGCGGCGGATTTATTTTTATCACCGCTAAAACCAAAACCTAAGAAATAAAGGAGTTAAATTAAATGGGCGGATTACCAGTAGAAATGATTACAATGCTTGGCTCATCCTTGTTGGGTGGGTTCATGTCCCTATGGGGGCAAAGCATCAAGGCTAAACAGGCCGAACAAAAGATGTTGCTTGCACGCGGCAAGTTTCAAATGGCGGAGATTGACAAGGCAAGACGTTATGAGAATAAAGGTTTTCAATGGACTAGAAGAATCATTGCATTAACAGCCGTGTTCTTTATTATTGCATGGCCTAAGTTGGTTCCTGTATTTTTTGACACTAGTGTATGGCTGACATGGACAGAATTTACAAGAGGCTTTTTCTTTCTTATAGAGAAGAAAGAAATTGTTATGGATAAAGAGTTCTTTGGTGTAGTAATAACACCACTTGATACTCATTTAATGTCCGCTATAATCGGACTTTACTTTGGAGGTAGTCTTGTTAAAAAATAAAATTCTTAAATGGATACAGGCGAAGGACTCAATGCAAATACTGGTTAAAGAATATTTACCGATAACAATGAGCATAGTGATGCTTGGAGTTGTCATATGGCTGTTAAATTAATAGGGAAATGATTAAGATATGGTTCTTGCTGGTGTTGCTAAGCGTACAGGACGGCGACCCCCTCATTTACAAGGGGATAATGGGATACGACAGCGAGGAAGTGTGCTTGGAGAACGGAGCAATGGCTGAGAAGTTTATGATGGAAGTTGAAATGCGCAAAGGAATAGGTGACGAAAGAACTATTTGGACAAAAAGTTTCTGCATCCCCTTTGACATTTTCGACCAGAAGAAAAAAACTAAGGAGTTTGAGAGTTGAAATGCCTGATGAAGCAATTTGTTTGGGGAAGGAATAAATGAGAAACTTTATTTTAAATTTTCTTGAAGTTTATGGAAGTAAAATAAGCCAATGGGCGTGGCACAAGCGTTGGAATAAAAGGAATAGAAAATGAACGAACTTAAGATATCCTTCGCTGTCGTAGCGTTCGTATTAATTCAAGGCATTGGTCTTATTTGGTACGTAAGTAAGCTCGATTCGCGTGTTGATCAAATGTACAAAAGCTTCGAGGAAGAAAATAAAAAAGAAGTAATTGAGAATCAAGTCAAAATGAAAATTGATTTGGAAAATCTTATTGCTGATGTTAAACAATTAAACAAGGACATGAAGCGTATAAATCAAAAAGATAAAGAGATCGTGAAGCAAAACCGTTCGATTGAGAAGCAGCATAAAGATCTGTTTAAATTTTTAGAAGATCAACAAAATAATATGATGCAACAGAATGAAACTAAGGGCGGATCATATAGTTACGGAGATTAAACATGACTAACAACAGGATGGATGTAAGTGATAAGACTGCTATTTCTATGCCTATGCGTAATCTTATATCCATACTCGCCGCAGTTGGAATCGGAGTCTACGCCTTTTTTGGGATACAGGAGAGACTCAATAATGTTGAGACCCGAAGCACGCTTATGGAAGCCGATCTCACCGCAAATACAGAGTTTAGAATTAAATGGCCACGCGGAGAATTAGGTGCATTGCCCGCAGATGCTCAGCAGGACCTCCTTATAGAATTTCTTAGTTCTCAATTAGAGTCCATGATGGAAGATATGGAGTCAATGATGAGCAATTCCGTAAATATAAAGAGGGCACAGCATGACATAGAACGTTTGCTTGATGACGTTGAAAAATTAAAGGATAAGTTGAGGGACTCGAATGGAAGTAATTAGCATAATCGTCATGTTCATATTCGGAAACATGAACGATCAGGAGCACAGGCTGACGCAGTATGTTCCAATGGAATCACTGTCCTCATGCATGAAGGAAGCGAGACTGCTTAAGAAAAAGGAAACGGACTATACAAAGAACGCATTTTGTGGCCCTGCGTTGGTGGAATTAAGTAATGACGGGGAAATACTGACATTGCATAATGAACTCCCAGAAGGAGCAAAGATGGTAAAGAAAGAAATAAGCAAAGAAGCATTCAAGAGATGGACGCTAAGCAAGAAGGAAAAATGGAATAACAAATGAAACTAACCCAGAAAAAAATAACTTACCGCAAAAATAAAAATAATCCTGTAGCTAAAATGCTAAAGGACCCAGAGTTCAGACAAAAGAAAGTTGCCAATAAAAGAATCTACAATAGAAAGGTGGATGATGCGGGGCTTCTTAAGATGTTGGGTGCAATTTAATCTTTCTTAGTATACTTTTCCATTATTTCTGGGTAATTTTCAGCGTCAAATTTTGTTCTTATTATGCTATCTTCTAGATTATTACCATAGTTTATAATACTTTCTACGCCTTCATCTAAGTCTTCTTTTTTAACTCCATATTTATTTTTCAAAAGATCTTTTATAAATCTTTTAGCATTTTTTTCAGTTTGTTCATCGCCATATTTTACATCTAGAACGCGAGTAAATATTTCTTCACTTATTTGACTTTGTTTTATTAAGGTATCTGCAATAGGATCATGTTCAAAAGCTTTGTGACGCATCTCATGGAGTAAAGTCCCCAAACCTTGCTCGGTATTCCATTGGTCGTATTGAGCTATGACATCTTTCTTGCCTCTATTTCCTTTTAACATGTCGGGTCTATATTTTATTATATCCAACAACAATCTAGATTGTCCTTGGTCAGTTTCATATTCTTTAAACGGGCGATTAACATTTCCTCTTTCATCTCTTAAAAGTCTTTCCATATCTGAGGCGTATTGACCGTATCCTGTCCACTTGCTTTTATCTTCTTTAAAAGGGCTAGTTATATCTCTTGATAAATCTTTATCCATTAATTGATATACATTATCTACACTGTAACCTTCTTTAGCAAAAGGATCTAGCTCTTTCATTCCAAATAATTTATTAAGAAACTCATAATTTCTTTCATCCGATAATTCATGAATACCACTTGCATCCTTTAACTGAATGGGCTTCGGTGGTTTAGTCTTATCTACTTTATATTTATCTTCCGCCATCTTAATCCAACCCCAAGGCTAGCCGTACTTTTCTTTTCTCGCCAACTAATTTTTTATTTTCCGTTGCTATTCTATAGCCAGGATATACAGCTTTCATGGCTTCATTGCGCAGTGATCTTATGTCAGGTATGAATAATAAATGCGGCAGCTGATTGGCATTATGTTCCATTACATCCGCAAAAATATCAGCTAATTTTTGTTGACCTTCATTAATTAAATCCGCGTCATATTTCATTCCGCCTATTATTATATCACGATAGGCGTTAGATATTTGAGCATTCTTTCTTTGTCTAAATAGATTCATTCCCTTGTCCAATTTTCTTTCCTGAAACAAAGCTTCTCTTTCTTTGGCGATTGCTGTTGGTGTAAATCCAACTGCCTGCCAAAATATATCCCAATTATCTATATCATGTATCAATACTTGGCCATAGCCTGTAGTTGCAAATCCATTTCCGTATGGGGAATATTCTTTGGCTTTTAATATGTTACGTATGAATGTAGGAGACATCTGTTGCAATGCTTTTCCCCACTCATTTTCACGTATGCCTTGTTCCGTTAAACCTCTAATGGCATCTGTGAAGATAGAACCAGGTGCTCCTAAGAACTCTTCAGCCCGTGCCCCTGTTGGTATGCCTGCCATGTTAATTAAAGCGCGTACTTGTTGAGACCAAGGCATGACACCAAATCCCACCCTACGTTGTACATCTATGTTAAACATAGAACTAATTAATCCTTTTTCCATAGATTCAATCATAGTTGGACCCCAACCTGCTTCATACAGCATATTTCTAAATTCACTTCTTATATCTGATTCAAGACCTGTAATCATTTTCTTAGTTAAATCATATAAATCTTCAGCATCTTCTCCGCCAGGTAATCCAAATACTCCGCCCGTCATAAGCATTAATAACATTATTCTAGCGAATGCCCTTCGACCCACCTTGTTTTGTAATCTTGTTTTAGCTGGATTTGCCACACCAATTGTAAATCCACCTCCTGCTTTTCGTTTTAATACTGGAGGATTCAGCATGCGATACATTAATCCCATCATTTGTGTCATGTAGGTCATGAACAATGCGGCAAGTGATCCTATGTTTCTTCCAAGCCATTGCCTGTTTTCTTTTCCGTATACTCCAAAAGTTTCCTCTGTCATGAAACGGGCAAGAGCTTCAGGAGTTCTGCCATGTGCATCCATTTGATTTTGATAATCTAAATCATCCCCATATAAAAGATCAGCTTGATCTAACACTTTAGGATCATTCGCCGCCAAATTGTAGGTTGCAATGAAAGCCGTGATACGGGATGCCGCTTCAAAAGTATTGAAGGTGCCCCCTATGACTATGTTCTCAAACGTTCTAAAAGCTTTATTTCTTGCTCGTTGACTGCCAATCATCGTACCACCCATGCTTGGAACAATACCTGCTTCAAGCAAAGCTTGTCCTTGCTTAATGGTTCCGTCTGCAATAGCCCGCATCAAAGCTTCTTTGATTGGACCTTCAGGTAATTTATTAAAATCTAGAAAAGCATCTTGATACTGACGGTTATTTATTGAATGAACCACCATACCAGAAGCGTGCGCAAAAGCTTTTCCTAACTCTGTAATGGTAGCTTTGGTTCCTGCCATCTGTGACAATAACGGCCCTGTGAATTGAACCAAACTCATGGTTTGCAGAATGGCTGATGATACATTTCCTCCAAGATACCACCAGAATCCTGCACGTCTAAGATTTGAAAACTCTTGAACAGGATCTTCTACATATGTATAATATTTTTCAGTGAACTTTTGTAAATTAACATCCTTATGCTTTAAAGCATGCTCTATTGTTTCTGTATAGGCAGCATTTTTATCATTAGCGTATCTGTTTCTGGCAAGAGAAGTGCTTGCCACCATCAGGAATTGCATGATGGAACGAGGGAAATCTGCACTGTATCCTGGAACACCTTCCGCTCCCACGGATTTATCTCTTGCTGTGTAAAATTGTTTTACACCCAATACATCTTTATTTAAACCTCTAGCTGTAAGTGTTTGTCTTAATTGTTGTAAAATTTCTTGAAAATTTTGTGCGTTTGTATCGGACATGAACTGTGATAAAAATTCTAATGAAAGTGGTTTTTCACCTTTTCTTTCACCTTTTTTAATAAGTGATTTCAACTCTTCTATAGTTTGAACAGCAGGCTTACTAATGGTTGCATCAGGAAATTTAAGTCTAAGTCCGTCACGCGCCGCATTAGCTTCAGCCATTGTTTCAAATTGCTGATACCAAACTAATTTTTCCACTTCTTTTTCTTTTCCCTTTTTATCCTTTACTGTAACTGTCTGATGAACGGCAATGAATATGTCACCGAAACGGGATAATGGTACATACATTTTTCTATTCAAGGTGGCAATATTACCTGCTGTATTCAACAGCTTGTTAAGTCCTGCATCCTTAGTACCCAATAATTTATTAATAGTTTGTGCAACATTACCATCCATTTGAGTTTGCATGATCATGATGTTTTCTATGCTAGTGGTGATGAATTTAATTTGCGTGTAATTTAAATTTTCCAATCGAGCGGATATTTCTTCCTCAGTCAATCCTTCAAAATTAAATACAGTTCTAAGTTCAGGAAGCATTGGGAAATACCGTCTCATTAAATCAAGTGCATCAAGTAAATCAGGCACATGTTCTCTTGCAATTTCCGCTTTTAAATATTCATTGTTAACTTCTTGAAAAACTTTATGAACATCCAAGAAAGCTCTAGCCACATCACCTTCAAGAACAATGATCTCGCCTTGCTTAACAGGAAGATCCGCCGCTCCCCCGTCTTCTTTCGCTATGAAAGTCAGCCGTCCTTGTGAGTCCACTTTCATATCCATTAAATCATTCATCTGTGCAATGATCATGGCCTTTGCCAGCATGTCCTTCATGGCAGGATCTTGTATGACCTGCATGTATCTTCTGGCTAGAATCTCTGTAAACTGTTGTTGAAGTGAACGACCCTTACGAGTCATGTTCATGAATGTATTATAAAGAAAAGTGAACGGGGTATTTAATTTAGCGATTGAACGCGCGTGCCCCAGTATTTTATCGAATGCAGATATTTTAGGGATGGTTGCCGTGCCCCCTGGTTTAGCAAGAAACTCAGTGGAATCATCAATTGCTTTTACTGTTTTATTTAAAGTACTTCTTTTTTCCTGACGGTTCATGTTGATCTCAGGCTCGGTATAATTCCCGACTGAATACCTGACTGTTGGATTGTTGTAGTCCATGTATGGATCACTGAAGTTAAATTCATTATCTTCCGTTACTTCAAATGATTGATATACCTTGTCTATGACTTGGGAAGCGGTTTGGGTGGTGTTGAAATCTTGATTGCTTAATGTGCCTTGCGTCAGCCATTTGTTTAATGTAGCTCTGTGGGTGGGATCTTGTCTTCCTAATTTATTATTTTTATAGGCATCAACATTTCCTTTTAAAACAAATTTAATTACAACAGGCATTGTTGATTGAACACCATTGATGTATTTAGCAACTGTGGCACGATGTCTTCCTTCATGTGATACAACTCTTGCTGTTGTTCCATCTGCTGATATTTCTATTGTCAAAAAAGGAGGTGCTACTTTCTTTCCTTTTTTAATTCCTTTAGTGATAGCTCTTATTGACTCTTGTCTTGTCATATCACTTATAGCTGTTGTAAGTGAAGGAGCCAAACTTAAAAATTGATCAGGTGTCATATGAACATACATGCTATTATAGGCATTATATAGTCCAGTTAATCCCATTGGAGAAATTTTTGCAAGTTCTTCAATCCGATCTCTTTCTTCAAAAAATTCTGATCTAGGAATATCCTTCATTTCTTTTTCACCTAAAAATAATTGTTGTGTTGTTACTTCGGTAACTTTTTGTGTTTCTGGAAATTTAATAGCCCATCTTATCTCATCCGCCTTGGTTGAGAATTTTACATTGGTCATGCCATCAACTCCAACTGCAGGCACGCCTTCGGATGCTTTCTTTTCTTCTATCATTCCTGCTAGCTTGACTTCCATTGCTTCAAGATCTTTAAGAGATGCTTTCCAATATTCAAT
>Ga0209128_1000906_pt1 | contig 20933 bp, 23 predicted proteins | sample ETNvirnome_6_100_FD_184072 | JGI IMG/M metagenome (GOLD analysis project Ga0209128, IMG submission 184072) | Marine viral communities from the Pacific Ocean - ETNP_6_100 (SPAdes) (version 2) | ecosystem: Environmental > Aquatic > Marine > Oceanic | place: Pacific Ocean | collected 2013-06-19 | reverse complement strand
TTTCTTCCTAGCTTCTCTTTCAAGGTCTAATTCTTTAGCTTTTGCTAAATGTAGTTGCTCCTTAAGATCTTGTTTAAAGTGCTCATTTTGATCTTGATAAGCTTTTAAGTCTTTTATAAGCTGTTTAATCCTGGTAGACATCCTATCTTTTTCAGAGTTTAAATCTATTATCCCCTGCTCGTTTGTAGCAGTAATTTTGCCTGCTGCTACTAATTCATCATGATATTTTTTGTAAGCGGGGCCCAGTTGTTCTACTACACCCTTTAAAATATTAGCCTCAGCTATAGTGGCCTTACTATAAGGTGCCTTAGAGAATTCTTCTGCGGTTGCTGCATATTCTGCCAATTTCTTTATAGCCTCATCAGTAGTTTTACCCCCTTTATCAAAGGCATCATAAATATCTTTTAAACCTCTATAAGCCGCTTCTAAATCTGGCGCCATCTCGCCAGATTGAACTTGCATAGCTTTTGCCCTTGCATCTCCGGGGCCCCCTGAAGCTTGTGAAAAAGCACCCGCTAATCCAGCTTTAGCAGAGGAAGCAGCAGTTTTTCCTAATGATCCTAAATCCTCATAATGCTTCATCAATTTATCTACGGTAGCATCTAAGTCCCCCAACATCTTTTTCTGAAGAGCGGAAGTAGATGCTTCTATTTCCGCAAAAGCATCATGAGTTATTGTAGCCCTGATCTTAGCAACTTGTTCGGTTAACTTTAACATATTATTTGCGTGAGCTTTTTCTTGCTTCTCAATACGCTCATTAAATCCAGCTTCGGTCTGCAATTCTACTAACTTCCTTTGCTGTATCATAATCTTGGCTCTACCCTGATCAGTCTTAGCTAAAATTTCCATATCTTTATTAAATTTGTCTTGAGAGCTTATAATAGCTTGATGTCTTTGTGCCCACTCTAGAATTTCATCTACACCTGTCTCCTTATACCTATCTTCCATAGCCTCTTGATACTCGGTGCTATAACCCTTAAGCCTAGTATAATAATCTTGAACCAATGCTTGAATTTTTATTTGAGCCCGTTTAGTAACCTCAAACTGATCATCATAGGCATCTGTTAAATCTTGAATTTCTTCTTCTAATTCCGCCTGTCTTTCTAAATCTCTACTTGCAACATGTTCTGCTCTAGCAGCTTGCAATTTATCGTGATGATTTTTTAATGCTTGCAGTTGAGCTTGATATTGTGCTACATCTAAACCAGCCGCCCCTCCCGCAGTAGCTGTTGCTCCCATAGCTTGTGAGAGTTTCTTAAAAGATGCAGCTGCTCTTTCATTTTCCTTCGCCATCCTTTTAGCCGCTCTTTCGGCTTCTTTAAAAGACGTTTTGAATAATTTATCCCAAAGCCACATGAATGATCTAATTAATATTTCTAACCCAATAAATAATAAAGCAAACCAACCCAAGGTTGCTATAAGAGACCGAGTAGCTACCTTGGCTGCAATTGCTGCCCCTTTATATCCTCTTAAAGCCATTGTCATAGCTCTAATATTTAAAGTAAATTTGTTACCTGCTACTCCAGCTGCTATTAATTCTCTATTATAATGTCGTTGGAGAGGGAGTAAAATTTTGAGCCCTTTCATATATTGACCCTGCTTCATGTTATAAACTCCTACTGCCTTGGAATTCATACCAACCGATATCATTGTTTCTTTTAATAAAATCTTGCCTTTAGCCATCATTACATGCCCAACTTTCCAGGCTGCAACCGCTCTTAAAATTGCACCCCCACTAGATCCAAGAGCGTCTAAACCTTTAGTCAAAGCATATAAAGCTTTTAAAGTTAGACCCATAGCAGCGCCAATCTTTTCAATCCAAAATGACAAAGTTTTACCCGCAGCAGCCGCACCTTCCATCAACTCTGGTTTATGGGCTACAAACCAAGCTTCAACTGCTTCAATACCTCTAGTATAGGCTTGTACAGCCCCAACCATTGCGGGTCTTAAAACATCCCCGATTGATGCTGCTGCTGTAAAAGTTTTAGCGGCCAATTGAGCCATAGTACCAGAAAGAGTAGTTAATACTTTTTCTGAATCTCCAGCAAACAAAGCCCCTTCTTTCATAATCCCATTAATAATAGCCTGTTTCTTTTGAGCTTCGGTTAATTTTCCAATAGTTGTACCTATTGAAGCAGCATATTCCTTCTGCATAATTGAAAGGTTTTTAGTAATACCAGCATTATCAACCATTATTGAATTTTGGTTCTTAATACCTTGGGTAGCTCCAACAATAGCTTCACCTAATCCTAAAGTACCTTGTCTATTAAATGCAGCTGAATCTGTAAATACCTCCATCATCTTGATGGCCTCTGGCATTCCCATTCCTGTTGCTAATAAATTCTTTAAACCAGCTGCAGCTTCCTGTACTGTCAGTAATCCATCTTTTGCTAAACCCATAGCCGCAACTCTGGCATCATCAGAAGCAATCCCCATATTTACAGCTACACTAGATAAACCCCTCATAGCAGATTCTAATTTTAATGTAGCTTCAAATGCAGCATTAAATGCTTCCCTTAAACCTCTAGTGGCAAAAGCTACAACTAATAAAATATTTCTAATAGATCCTAACCTTCTCCTCATTCTATTAAATATATCTCTACCGGAAGTATCAACCCTCTGATTTAACAATCCCCACTCTTTACTACCTCGTCTTACTGCAGCATTTTGATCTTTTATAGATTTGTTAGCTTTTTTTCTAGTAGACGTGGCTTTTCTTTGGGCTTTTGATTCTGCCCTCTGCATTTTAGTAAGACCCGATATTTCATTCTTATATTCCTGGATAGCATCTTTTAATTCTTCAACGGTATAATTTGCTCTTTTAGCTTTGGTATTATAAACACCTGTTATTCCCGTAAGACTTCTAAGAGTTTTAGCAGCTGCTCTAGCTTTCAAATCCCAATCTTCCTGCGCCTGGCGCGCTCTCCTAACATCAGTTTCAAAACCTTTTATCACTTTCCCATTCCCATAAGTACTTTTGGCCAGGACTCTTTGAGCCTTTTCAAGTTTATCTTCTGCATTTTTTAAATCAGTTACAGCCGTTTTTATTCTAGCAAATTTCCCTTTTAATTCATCAAAGGTAGAACCCACATGTTCTAAGCCTTTACCTAAACTATTAGTTTCTACTGCTAATTTCTTTGCTGCAGTAGCTAAATTCTTCATTTTCTTGTCACCAGTTACGGCAACATCAATTAGCATCTGCAATCTTTCAGCTTGTTTTCCAGTTGCTGGCATTATCTGCCCCCGCCTTTTCCTTGAGTTTCTACCACTTTTTTAAACCATTTATTAATAACTCTAGTAACAAATGCTTTATCAGTAGATGACATTAAAAAGAAATTTCTTGTGGGTATTTCCACTATCCTAGTATCGTCCCTATAAGTAGCAATATGCTTCCAATTAGAATATATACTGGTGGGATTAGAAGTAAATTGAGCTGCATCTAAATATGCACGTCTAGTTTTAGGATGAACTTTTACTGGTACCTCCCATTGGGTATCTCCCCACCCCAAATGGGCAGCACCTTTTCTTCTTGCACCACCTTTTAGACCAATTCTAAGGCTGGCAACCTCTCTACTTCCTTCCCCTTCTATACTTGTTGGACCTCTTCTTCTTTTAATACCTTTTTGTAATTCACCAGAAGCCTTCAGGGCGGGCCCATCGGGGTCTTGCCCTCTAGCCTTTCTAACCAATCGGGTATATTTAGATCTGTTTTTATTAGGACTAAAAGGCCCTACAGTTAATCTTGCGGGGTCTTGATAAGGAGGCTTTCCATATGCCCCTGAATCAAATCTTTTTTGAATCCTACTAATCAAACCAGGCGCAATTTCATCAAATGGTCTAGTTAATTCCCCAAGAGCCTTTCCTAAAGCTTTTGTTTTTGACATCATAAGGTCCATAGCTTCAACCGGTTCAAGGTTAACTCCACCTAATACAAATTGAACTCTTCCAGGTCTAAGGGCCATTATTTTATATTCCTCCCTAATGGTGGTAAATCAGAAGCTTTGAAAGCCCCCGCATTGGGTGTCTGTTGACCACTAGACATCTTAGAGGATTTCTTCTTCATTTTCTCAAACCTAATTCTTTCATATTGATTTCTTTCAGATCTAATAACAGTAAAAATTCTTAACAATTGTAATGGCTGATCCCACAATCCGCCATCATAAGGTAAAGTATTATATTCACGAACCGCTTGCTCAGCCTCCATTAGATGGAGGTAATAAGCATCCATCATAGCTGAAGGACAAGCCTCAAGAGGCTGTGAAAAATATAATCTCAATGCCTCAAAAGGAGGTATATGAGGTAAGCTATTTTCAATATTATCCAATTCTTCGTAAAGTTCTTCCAATTCTAAAACCTTTGTTTCTTCTCCTACCGGAGTCTGAGAAGGATTTTCCTCATCGAAGATTGGTACCTGAAAAGAATATTCTTGCTTCCCAGGCCATTCTGTAAGATAACAAGCTCTACCTGAATAGAGCTTATTAGCTATACAATAATCACAGTCGTAATAATTTAGTCGCTCTCTTTTTTCGCTTTTCCAGAGTTGGAAGTATGCGAGGAGTTGTAACTTTTTTTTTCCCCAGTCTTAAGAACGCTCAAATTATTAGCGGCTTCCATAATCTCAATTAAAAGGTCAGCTGAAACATCTTGAGCTACCCTTTTAAGAGTTTCTGGATCTTCGATATTCTTGAAAAGCCCTTGCTTCTCTAAATCCGGAAATTGGTCAGAGAAATAATAATTCTCTACCTTAACACAAATATCCAAAAATTCTTGAATATCTGCATTATCCAGTTTAGTTACATTTAATTCTCTGTAACCCTTCCGACCATCACGGCCGGCTGCAGCATATCTGGACATAGAAACATTGGCTTGATGCCCTGTCTTAGGTCTAATCCAAATTACTGTCTGATCTTCTTTAACTGTTCTTTCCTCTTCTGGGACGAAAGGAACAGCAGTTCTTGAAACACCTCTAATTGCCATGTTTCATCTCCTTTTTATTTTTGGCTTGCTCCTTATTGGGAGACTGCCTTTTTAAGTAAAGAGCATGCTCCGGTACCTCAAAACGAGGGACCGGAGTCATACTCACATTGTCTTTCTTAATTAAGAAAGCTAACTTCATTATGCCCTGGTTAACAACGTAGTGTCATACATTGCATAAATTGCTACGGCATCATTTGCTTTGCTACCAGCTCCAGAGAATGTAACATCTACCATAAGTTCATTATCGCCAGATATTTCATAATCCGTTACCCGAATGTTAGCCACAATACTAAGATAATTCTTAATATCATTGGTTGAATCATTCTTATGACCAGTAATTGCAGCACCGTTGAATTTGTAGTCATCCTTCGGATCTGCTGATCCACCAGATTGACCCCAATACCAAGCTACCGTCATTTGTTCACCAGCTAAAAAGCGGTCAACCATGTAGTTGTTACCTACGCCGGCAGTTCCATAAGGCATTGAAAATGTTCCTTCAACACCTAATCTGCCAACAATAGCATTGGAAGCAGTATCATCATTATAATAATTGAACATACAATTATTAGTAATAGTGAATGATACTGAGGGTACATTAACTGTTCGCCATTTAGCGGGTTGGACTTTAATTGAGCGAGCATTGTCTTCAGCTGTAAAGTCATATAATGTACCTGCTGAATCAACGAGCTCACCAAGACCATCACTAGTTCTAGAGAGAGGATAAATCCCATCATTAGAAGCTGATCCTTCAATTACTACTACATCTGCTATATCGTGATCAGTAGAATTCCAACCATTAGCCACTGCATAGGGTGTCCCCGCTGCACTTGCTAGTGTTCCACCAGTACCGTTTGTTGCAGCTACAAATGCCCAATCAGTTAGTGTTGATGAAATGTAACCTCTACTACCATCGGATGAATCAACTCCAACAGTATCCAAGATAACAAAAGATGAATCTTGGAACTTTAATGGAACTGTATCAGGGAAAGAAGTACTAAGAGCAGCAGAGTTGCCACTCAAATTAACTTGTTCCCATTTAGCACCGTAGATAGTGGGTTCAATATTCAAAACTCCGCCGGATTCACCTGAAATTGTCAAAGTGTGACAAAGAGCACCACTAACTTTAAGGTCTCTGGGATCAGCAGCTGCGCCACCCATTATCCTCACAAAGTAAGCAAACTCTGTAGTATCAGCCGAAGAATAGGGAACATTGGTTTGTTTATAAATACCCGATCCATTAACTGGGCTGCCTTGTGATGAACCTGATTGAAACAAAAGTTTCGCAAAGGCTGACACATTATAGGCATCTCCCAGCATTGGAAGGGCAAACTGAACCGCTTCCCCAGTCTGGACTACATTATACTCAGAACTTTGCCTAGTTGATTTTCCTGTAGCTTGTTCTGTATCAAGTGATCCACTTGGAGCTTTGAAGTTAGGATGGTCCGTTAAAGCAAGACTAAAACGCTCATTTGCTGTCCCATTACCTTGAACACCCACTTTAGTGGCTGCAAAGTCAGGATTAGCTGCAGATGAAGCAGCTACAGTTGTAGCTCCATCCATTTGCATAGAGTATATGTCTTGCCATATAGTACGAGTTGCCATATTAACTCCTATTATTTAAGTCTAAGTCTTTGGCCATCGGTGGGTACCTTGCTTTGACATGTTATTGATTATTATTCCTCGGCTTTTTCTTCTTCTTCGACTATTTCACCTACGACATCGGCAACACCGTCGCCATCTATGTCTACAGCTACTTTCTTTGAAGCTTTAGCCTTCTTTTTTGGTTCTTCTTCCTTAACGATTTCATAATCGTCAGGGTGAATAAAATTCTGCCAAGACTGCTCTATTGTAACAACCGAACCGGTGTTGCTCAAAGCTGTTCTAACATCTAAAGGGATTGCGCCATATAAACCTTGATAACGAGTCCCCGAATGATTAGTAGGCCGAATTTTTATCGGTACTTCATATTTAGCCATGATGTACTCCTCATATTATGCTGCCGCCAGAACTTCCCAAGAATCTGCTTCAAATTGAACTGAGGATCCAAACAGAAGTTCTCCATTGGCAACTAGTTGTCCGTAAACAATTCCCCTATAATCAACATTCCATACAGAACCGTCTAAATCTGCATTAGCAAATAAAGTTTGTCGTGCCTTGTCTGCAACATTAACATTTCTCTTTAGAGCAACTTGTTTATTTTTCATTTTAGTTATTACATTTACTGCAATATCTCTTTTCACTGAATCTACTCCAGTAAATCTATGGCTTCTAACCTCTTGCAATATATCTACAAATATAATAGGGTAGATAGGATTAGGAGGTAAAGCAAAACTTTTTAAGCTTTTAATATTTGATAAAATAGCACCAGGTCCAATTCTTTGTTCTTTTAATATATTAACTATTTTATCCATCAAGGTTTTAGTATCAACTGCTGAAGCTCTACCCGTTCTTTTACCTTCAATATCTGGAGTAGGATTATCATATGAATGACAATCAAATTCAAGAGCTGCGGTATGTAAAAATCCATTTCTATAAGGAACGGGTTTATCACTTGAATCAAATAAAACCATCTCAAGATCAACCACAGTTTTAATTACTCTATGTACCCTCTCTGGAATTTGATAATCATCAGCCCCTACTTTAAAAATATCTTTTACTTTTTCTTGAATACCAATAGCCTGTCTCATCGAGGCTTTAGAAGTAGCTTTCTTACAAATAACCTCAATTCTAACCTGTCTAATATTATGAACATAACCTGAGGTAAAGCCTGCTACTCGTTCCTCAACAGGGATAACTGCTATACATGGAAATACCGCTGGATTAATTATAGGTCCAAAGTATATCTTCCTTAGACTCGGTAATAATCCATTCGGATTTATTTCATCCTGAATGTGGGCCTTAATATCTTCAATTAGGTCCAACATATTCGTGCTATTAGCTTTAGCCATGTCTTCCTGTCCGGCGTTTTCACTAACGCCAGGTTAATACAATTATCTAACTACTAAATTCCGGTACGAGGATTCCAATCGGTATCCTTGTACTTAGTAGCGTCATTGCCGTATTCATCGATTTCATAATCGACCTGTATGGGAGTAATATCCCTACTGATTAGACTTTTTTCAAGAAAAGTCGTACCTTGTTGTAAACCTCTAACCATAAACCTATACTTATCCCCATATTTTTCAGCAGTTGCTGAAGCATCGGGTACCTCCTCAGTATAAATTGTATCCAATATATATTGAGCGGTAAGTAAAGAGCTTAGGTGAGATAACAAACTTTCATGGTTATAAATTTTTAAATAATGTACATCCCCTGTAAAAAATACCCCGTTCCACAAACTACTATTAATAGTAACAAAAGAATCGCTTGTAGTAAAATTCCCTGATGTAGCCCCAGTTCCCTGAGACCCAGTTAAATCACTCTCACAACTGAAAGCAGTAGCTGAAGTGAACTTGAACTTATATACTTGTGTATAAACGGACGCCCCAGTAGAAACCGAGATAGAATTGGTGCCATCTGTTAACAGCAATTTACCATTGGCTGAGTTACCAAAGCGCGCAATTGGGGTAACTGCATATGGAACTGAAGTAGAGAGGTCACTTCCATAGGAGGGGCGTAATTCTCCTCTTAATTGAGCATCACTCCTAATAATCAACTCTCGCATTTGTTCAGGCGCTAAAACGGGGAAACTCTGATCCTCATCATCGTATAATTGTGGAACTAAATCCACAATATCTAGGTAGGTGCTAATTGCGTCTTGTTTTATTGCCATTTAGGATGCCCTATTTTAAATATTTTTTCGCAATAAGCAGGGGTCTTTTAACCCTCTAGTTATATGAAAATTATTTTTTCTTTTTGCCAGCCGGCTTAGCAGCTTTTTTAGCAGCTTTTTCAACCTTTTTAGCATATTTGCCAAAACGGTCCGACTTGACTTCTGTAATTCTTTTGTTCATCATCTTTTCCTATTTAAGAAATAGGGGGCCCAAATGGGACCCCCTTTAACTTTTTTTATACAATTATAAAGTATACTACTTATGCAGTAGACTTAACAATGTATCTCCAATCAGTATGACCTACGCCACCGTGATAAGAGAACCGGAATCGTGCTACGATCTGGTTAGTGAAAGCAAGTTCACTGTTTGCTCCTTGAGAAGCTGTAGCTGGTGAATAAACATTCAACCATAGCAACTGTTTAGCAAAATCACCCATATACCAGTCAGTAGCTGAACTCAAGAAGACGGATGAAACAATGTTCAATCCACCTTGGGCCAGGTCTTTCACTGGGTTATATGTTGGTGATACAGTATCGCTTGCGCCACCGCCAAGCATTTGGCTATTCATGATTTGGAAAGCTTTCGCTTTCAAAGCGTTAGGTATAAGAACAGTATTAGGAACAATACTTACTTTATTACCTGCTTCATCAACCATAGCATTATATGCTTGATAGACCGCATCAAGATCTGTGTAATCTGCAAGTGCGTTACTTGCAACCAGGTTATCATTTGTCTGACCATCTAAAGCAGAGTGATCATTTGAATACATCGCTGCTGCATTCTGAGCGGACCCTTTGTAGACAGCCCCACCAAATGAGGTTTCTTCAAAGGCCGACCGTGCGGCACATTCGATTGTTTCAATAATCATCTTCTGTTTGTGATGCCCAGCTGCCCTACCAATATCACGAGCCCTGCTCATGACTTCGCCGGTACGATCTTCGTAGATAACTTCTCTAGTGAGGGAAATCAAACGACCAAAATCAGCCATTACAACTTTCCAGTTTTTCTCACCAAAGGAGGTTTCTTCGTACGCCATACCTTGACGTCTCATAAGAGGGTTAGTGTCACCGGCTGTAAAGCCAACTACTAATTCATCATCAGTACGAGTGGCTTGAGCAGATCTGACAAGATCGCCTACACTTCCTAGCGCAAGATCATACTCATCGATAATATCTTTGTGTATAATCTTTTTCGCAACCGTGGGGAATGCAGAACTATCCATTGCTTCTGCAACTCTTGCAGCAGGTTCACTAATGGGGACATCAACTAGTTCTTCATACAATTGCTTGAATGAAATTTGACTAGTATTGATTTGTCCGGCATCAATAGCCTCAACAAGAGAATCAGCAGCCATTTCATATCCCTTACGTTTGGATCCGGCCTCTTGGACCTTCGCCTCAACAAGAGATCTAATATTTCCATTATTCATGTTATTCTATCTCCTTAATTAAGCGGATACGCTAAATAGTTTCTGCAAACCTACCACATCGACCAAAACCTTCAAAGAGGTTGCGGAGGCTTTATATTCAAGAGAATTGACAATAGTATTTGCACCACCGTCAGCTTCTAATGTTCCATCAGATTTGTATTTCAGTCCAGCACCCGGAGTAAAACTCGCGGATGTGGTAGGACATTCAACAATAGCCTGAGTGTATACCATGATCTGTTGAGGACCATTAGCATCTTCAGACAATGTTCCACAAATACCGAGGAAAGTTGCATCTTCTGTAGCAGCTGAAACTTTTTCAACGCCGGTTGCGTCCCAATGGACGAAATCTCCGACCTGTAAATCATCTGCTGCAGTCAATTTAGGAAGCGTAAGACGTCCATAAATAGGATCGCCATATTGTAGTATGGCACTAGCTTTTAAATCAGCCATGTCTTACTCCTTTTTGCGATTGATAAACAATTCATTAAATGAATTGTTTATATTGTTTCATTGACTTAACAAGGGCATCCATATCAAAAATAGGTTGCTCTCCTTGTTCTTCTTCATCGGCCGAATCCTCAGTGGCACGGGCCCCGTTTCCGGATACCTCCCCAGTTGCTGATTCTACCAATTCAAGACGGTCTTTAATCCTATCTTGAATCTGTTCTTCGTCGTCAAGCTTCATCAAATCTTCGATGAAGACCTCGGATACGAAATCCGGATCCAATTTGCTATCTGTAATAGCCTGATTAACCGCCGCCCTTTTAGCTTCTGCCTTTTCCTTAACTTCATAGTCATCGACTTTTGAAGTAAGTTCAGCATTAGCTGCAGTCGCTTCTTCTAGCTTCTTTTCCAGATCGTCCACTTTATCTTCTAGATCTTTAACAGAAGAATCAGTTTCAGCTTTGGCCTCAGAATCAGCAGTAAAATCCTGCCGGAGTTCTTCAGCAATCCCTGGATAGTCTTCTAGAAAAGCTTCCTTAGTCATTTCAGTGACTTTGGATTTTTCTTCCATATGAGTATCCTCCGTTGGAATGTTTAGGTTTGCGACTTCAGTTCGAAACTCCTCAATTACATGAGAGAGCTTCCTTGTGGCTTCATCGGCTATCTGTGAAGCCATGACTTCTACAACACCTCCCCCTGCTGAGGGATATGTAACAAAGTCAACGCTGTTAAGAAATACAATTTCTTCAACCACGTATTTCTGGTGTTCGTTGGAAGAATCACCTTCTTGTGATTCTTCAGCTTCTTTGACCTTTGCTCTGGCGTCAATAGAAGCTCCTACCTGACCAGGAAATTTTTGTGCTAGATCGTATAACCATGCAGTAGAAGGGTTATCAACCATTTCAACTACTGCGTAAGCAGATCCATCTTTTTTATAACTTTCTGTAGCAATAGCTACTAAATCTTTAAATGACCTTCCCATCATGAGCCCCATAGAATGATCCATATACATTTGAGGTCTACCCTTTATATGGTCTGCTATAGATTCTGCAACCTCCTTAGAATAATAGTAACCATTTTTAGACCAACCCTCTTCAATCAACTTAACGGCCATTTTCTTCTTTCCGTCCTTAGAATCTTCTATCGCACGAACAGAAAGAGTTTCTTTAATTTCTTTATAATCTTGAGTTATAGAGCCTAACTGGGGTGGTATACCCGTAGTACTGACTGATAAATTTTGTGTTTCCATTCTTTTTACTCGCTTATGCTGCTAAACCGGGGACTATGTTGTCCCCGATAATATATCAAGGTAATAAATTCCTATGCAAGGATAATTATGGCTCTTTAATTACTTCCTGTAATTTATGAGTCCGCTCCTTCTCTTTGACATCATTACAAGAAGTCCCTAATACCTTTAATTCTAAAGTTCCGTAATAGTTTCCTCTATTAAATCGCTCTAAAACAAAAAGTAAATTCATCCAAAAAGGAGTACCTTTTCCATATTTATTAACTTCAAATGATTTCTCTAAAGCTTTGAGAAGCTTATCTTTTATTTCTTCCCTCTGCTCCTGATTATAATCTTGTACGTTCATTTACGTCTCTCTGATTACCTCAATTTAAATGAGAAAGGCTATTTTACCAGAGGTTTTTTCTACCGTCCCAATGAATCATTCTGGGACCTATATGCAATACCGAAAAATTCTTTAAAAAGACCCTCTTATCTTGTAGCCAACAACTAGAGAAATAAGAGTCACATCCTGCAGCAGTGTCAAAATCTTCAGGATACCAATTATCATTAACCTGACAATTATATAATTGACCATATCCTAAAGGTAAGGGATTTTCTTTGGTAGACTCTACATCAGAATTCCAACCCATAGCGGTAAAAGTCTCAGGTTCTTCGATTTTTAAAAATAAAGAATTAACTCTAAGAGAATTTAGAGCATCATGAGGTAATCTCATCTTTAAATCATCCATAGTAGCCATATCCTCATAATTACCCCCTAAAAATAATTCATCAATATCTTCTACCACCACATGCATCTGATTTTTAAGATACATCCCTAAATCTTCCCTCATAATAATTCTACGACAAAACCCGTACAAATGATCAGGAAATAAGGGGGGTAAAAATTTTCTAAGTTCTACCGGCCAAAATATATCAGCATCGGTAATCATAATCCATTGATTACCCTCAGACTTTAATAATCTCAACCCCTCATTAATAGCAGCCCCCTTATTAAATCTATCCCCAAACGCATCTGTAATTAAATATCTAACATCTAGGGATTCACAAGTATTTATAGTATTACCGTCTGAGGGTTTGGTAACTACTAATATTTCATCAAAACAATTTTTATTATGAGGTATAGTTAATTCTAGGAAGTCGTAAAAATCGACTGAAGTAAGAATAGCAGTGAGTTTATTTGCGTTTCCGTCTCCGCTTACCAGATCCTTTTGGATGGTGCCCTCCTTTTTCGGGGTGCTCCTTATTATGCTGGGGTTTACTTACCAGCTTAAGGTTGGATTTCTTTGTATTCTTTTTATTGTGGTCTTTGTGATGAACTACTTGTCCCTTTTTAGCTCCGGCTTTTTTTCTATAATAGGATTTACTAGTCCCACCTTTCCATCTCCCATTCTTCTTTCCCATCCGAGCGAACGGTGATGTCTTTTTTTTAGCAGAAGCCATAATTTATTTCTTCCTTTTCCTCTTTTTGGGACCATTAGGGCCACTCTTAATTTTCATTTTGTTATTTTTGCGAACGCCACCTTTAAACCTATTATCTAATTTTTTATGGTCTTTTTTAGCTTTTGCTGCACTACCTTTTTTAACTTTCTTTTTATAGTGTTTTGGCATTATTTCTTTCTCCGTTTATTTTTTTTGTATCCACTAGCATAAGCGGCCTTTTCTACCTGCCTAGCTTTAGTTTTTGTTTTAAATGGTCCTTTAGAACCCCAGTACCAGCCCTTTGAAGTTTTTCTTACAGGCATTAGTTTCCTAGATCCGGATCATTATCCTCACTCATTTTAGCAAGAATTAAATTACGTAAATATGGATCATTATTCAAATCAAAACAATAAGGATTATCTTGACCTTTTAACTTTAATATCAATAAACATTCTTTAACTAATTTATCTAATTCTTCAATAGCCTCAGTTTGAGTTATATCTTCAGGGTCACTCTCAAAAATAACCCCTTTCATTTTATCCATGCTTATACTCCCATAAAACGGTCGCCCGCTTGAGCCATACCCCCCTTGGGAGGTTTCTCATTAGTTGGTTTAGGTTTAGTATCTTTGTCTTCTTTTGAAGGGGGTTTTTTAGCCCCAGGTTCTGGTTCGGGAAACATCTGTCTTTCATTCAACATATTAGCTAATTCCTGTCGCCAATTATAACCTGCCTTAGCTGCAAGAGTTGCAGCCGAAGCAATTCCAATTTCTTTATGTATCTTAAATACTTGAGCTTGTGCTTCAAGGTCTTCTCTTATAATTTCAGGGAATTCCATACCTAAAGGGATATCTATAGTACTTACAGGTTTGTAAGAAAGATTAGGTTGAAGCATCTTCTCTGCTTGCTCTTTTATATAACTTATAGGTTTTTTATCTACAATCATTTCATTGATTTTGGTCATAGTTTCTAATAGAGATTCTTGACTATATTCCGGAATTCTAACTCTCTTAGGTAGGTTTCCAGCTTCAACTGCAGCTTGAATAACCTTTCGATACATAGTTTCAAAGCCTGATTCAAAGAACTCCTGTTGCCCTCTAATATATTGACTAAAAGGAGTATCAGCTTTTCTTATTGAAGCATAAACCTGTTGGTCAGACCTCTGATTTAATATATGAATCGGGAGTGAGGTTCCAGCCCCAATAGTATACAATATCTGTAAACCATCTTCTTTTGCATCATCAGCATTAATAGAAGGCTTTTCAATTCTGTATTTAACATTCTCTGTTTCAATAAGCATGACCCCGCCCCGAGGTGCTCGCCGCTTCCGGTCAGTAGTCTCTGGCATCCTACCTCTTATTTCCTTAATCCATACTACTTTAGCTCTTTCATGATTTAATCTGATTCTATCCATCAACCAATCTTCATAATATTTTAAATGTCTTAAAACGGGTGAAAGAGGAACTCTCCCTCTTATTTCAGTATCAACCCCCATTTTCATCATTTGAATAGCGGGCATTCTAATTACCCTCTTTTTAGATTTTTTAGAACTCCTCTTCCCAAAAGGAGAAGCTAGATAGTCGCCATAACCAATATCGGGTACCCATACATCTTTTTTATAAGTCTGCTGAGTCCCCATAGGAGAATGATCATATTCCCAATGATAAGAAAATTTAGTTTCAATATCTTCAGGGTGAGTTTCAATATCAGCAATTTCTGAAGGTCTTATCCTTCTAATTTTTATTTGACCATTTACTGGATTAATATAATAAGCAACAAACAACTCTCCTTCGATGTAACACATCTTGATAAACTGTTTCTCCCTCTTAACCATATCATTGGCTGATCTAAAATCTCTTATTACTTTTTCTACCTTCGGATTATCAATATTCAATTTCAATCCACCGCCTATTGTATACATTGTCCAATTATCAATAATAGAACGACAATGGGGGTCATTAAAATATTTTACATATACAGCCTCTTGCATAGTAAATAACTGGTCAACAGCCTGGTCTGAATAAAAAGCAGGATAGGTAGAGCCATAATAATCATATCCGCCAACAAAATGTTCCATAGCCCTCTTATCTTTATTCTGTCCTATATTGGGTTCATTTTGCTCATATAAGTAAAAATAATCTGGGGGTTCATTTCCCATAGTAATATCAGGATTGTTCCCATTAGTGTGCCACCTCTTTTCTTCCTGAGTAGCTTCTTCTCTTTCCCTTGCTAGAAGATCATCAACTTGACCTTTAGTATAAGGTTTAATTTTTTTAATAAAGTCTTTTATTTTTCCCATTAATTTACCTTTTAATTATAATATTGAGCATCATCAAATTCATAGCTATCAAAAAAACTATCCCCAGTTAAATCATCTTGTTTCTCATCAGCTCTAAAATCATATTCTACTTCATTATTTACTAAATTATAAATGCCCCCTGCCATACTCTGGAGTAAATCTATAGTTCCTCTAGGTTTATGGTCTACCTTATTTTTTCTATAATCAACCTCAGCCCCATCGGCTTCCTTTTTCCAATATTCGTGGTAAGGGATTGATAAGCGAGAATCATATAAAGCATCTTTCAATGATTGCATAGCCCCCATTATCTGACCCTCCGTAGAAACCCTTCTAATACCATCATCACTTTTAGCATGTTTATCTAAGACTAATTTAGTAGCAGTTCTATCAATAGATAGTCGCCCCACTTTATAACCTTGATTTCTCAAAATTTGAATAGAGTCCACTGATTGAAAGCCATCAAAGGTTAATAATGATATATAAAACCCTCTTCTATGAATTTCATATATAATTTCCCTAACCTCACTTAATAAAACTTCTTCCCCTCTATGGGCTTTAATTCTCCCTAAAAAATCAAATTTTATAAAAGGTAGTCTAACATTTCTAGTTTTTATCCCTTGAAATTCAATATCTTGAACTACTCTATCTACAAAATGCGGAGCATGACACATAGAAATACCTACGGCATCCTTCTTTAAACCCAAGTCAATATGCATATAACGATTATAATGTACAGTATCGGGAGTTGCTTGAAAACTGGGGTGAAATACCCTCTTGTCCTCATCAAAGGGGTTTTGAAAACCATCTTTCTCTAATTTATTTATCTTTTCTTTACTCCTAATAAATGGTCTTGTAGAATCAGTAGGAATACAAGCAATATCTCTTAAAAAATTCTCGGGATCTCTAAGATAGTTGGGTTTTAATTCTAAAGGTATTTTTAATAACATTATGCTTCTGCCCCTTCGTCTAATATTTTCTCCGGGATAGAAATATAATCAACTACATTCAACATAGCCTGTATATAGCCTAGTTCTGTAGAAGATAAATTATCACCTTCAATACGAGAGGGGATTCTCTCTCTAAATTCCTTTAACACTTGTAAACAATCATCCAATTCTAAACCTTCGGGATCATAAGCATAAATAGTTAGCTTTCTCGGGGGCAAGTCGGGCATTATACCTCTAGGCTTCTTTTAAACCAGCCATACCAATATTTATATTGAACGGGTTTTTTAATAACAATTCTTGCATAATACAAAACTCGTTCAGACCTTAGTCTGCCTTGCTCAACTTTCTTGACAGCTTTAATAGTATTCGGACCGATCATACCATCAATCTTAATCTTAGCTGAGGCAGGATTTTTAGCATTAGCAGCCCTCTGTAAAACACGGCCAGCATTTCTGCTACCCATATTAATACACATGTCAAAATAAAGGTAACGAAGGTTCGGAGGTAACTTACCCACCTTATATTTATCCCAATAATCTTTTTTATAAATAGCCTTAGCATCATTCTTTGATAGATTAGCAATATCTAAATTTTTGTATGCTTTTTTGGAGATACCCCAATTAGTTTCCCCGCCAGGATCATCTGGGTCATTTACATACCCTCCTTCATGTCCCAAAACTAATTCAATACAATGGTCAAAAGTAGTAGGTTCAGAGTTTTGGTCTATTACTGAATCTGGTACTTTTGCTTTTTTTAAAAAATCGAATGTTAAGCCCATCCTAATCTCCTCATAATTTCCCATAAAGTATTAACATCGTCAACAGCTCGATGAGAGTGGTTTATTCTAATCCCTAATTTCTTTGCAACTGATTTCATCTTGTAATCGGTGTAATTCGGCCTTCTTTTCTTGATGAATTTTAGATAATCCTTAAATATAAAACAATTGAATCTTTTGCTATTTCTCACCAAAAAACGCTTATCAAACGCCACATTATACCCATAAATACGATGGCCTTTCATAAAGTTAAACAATTCTAACTCTATATCTTTAAAAAGGGGCGCTGAAGTTAAGTCTGCTTGTGATAAGCTAGTTAAACGAGTGATTGAGGTGGGAATGGGTTTAATGGGATTAACTAAAGTAGAAAATTGGTCTACTATTTTTCCTTTCTCCCATTTTAATGCAGCTACTTCTATAATCTTGTCACGCTTAGGATTAAAGCCTGTAGTCTCAATATCTAGAATGATCAAACTGATTCTTTAGTAATTTCAAGAGTATCAGTATCTATTTCAAAGTATTTATCCATATTAAAATACTTAGGCCCCTTTGCCTCCCATAAATTCCTCATCCTCCAAAACATATTTAACTTCTCCCCCCCTATGGCTTTACACTCCTTAATCTTTCTTTCAAGAAATGAGTCAGGATAACGAGGAGAGCTAATTAATACAACAATTCCAGGAATACTACCATGTTTCATAAAACGAGAAGTCATACGGTTTACTACTGCATTATACATTTCCTCACCGGCGTCATACATTTCATCATCGGTCTTCTTAGAATCTTCAGTAACCTCAAGAAAATTAGCTTCATCAATAACAGCTGAATAGACATTATATCCCAAAGCAGAAAGTGCCGAACTAGTACCAGCATAAACACAGGTATTATTTCTATCAATTCTTATTTCTCTACTGTATCTTGGATTAGCGGGGAAATAATCTCTATTAAATCCCGATTGAAATCGTTCCCAACAATAAGTAAATACAACCCTACGAGATTGAACTTCACTTCGGGACAGAAGCATAATAGCAATAACACTATTATCTACCAAACCAAAATGTTTTTGAGGACTCTTATACATACACATTTCATACCATAGTAACCATAAAATAACTGAAGCCTTAAAGCTTTTTCCTGCTCCAATAGCTTCTAAAAATACAGCAAGGTTTACTTCTCTCTTTTTCCGCTCGCCCCATAAATCTACTAAATCATTATAAACTGAATCATATAATTTACCTTCCAATCCTAAAAAATAATCATCATGTAAAAGTGTCTCTAAAGGAACATCCTTAAACTGAGCAATAGCTTTACCATCCCAATCATATAAAGATTTAGACTCTTGATTATCATAATCCTTTATCCAACGTTCAGCTTCGGTTGCTAGAGAATTATCATATTTTTCAGCCATCCTTCACCTCCTCAGCAACCTCTACAGATGTAGGATTATAATCAAATTCTTCTCCAACTATTCTACCCTGAGTTTTAAAGGGTACTATTACTTCCTCTAAGATTTCACTTAATATTCTTTTACCTACATTCTTTGCAGCATTTGCCATAATAATTTTGAAGATCTGGTCTACAAAAGCTTTAACCGTAGTAGTATCAAGACTAACTTCTTTATTGAGTTTTACTCTAATTTCCTTAGCCTTCATAATCTTATCAGTTAATTTCATCACTAAATCAATATCATGGTTAGTAATATAACCCTCATCCTCATTATCAGGGTCTCTACGTCTACTTAACACATAAGTCTGTAAAGCATACAGGGCTCTAATATCATCATCTACACTAGATAAGTGCTGCTCAGTAACTACTTCAGCATTCTGATAATATTCAAATAAGTTAGCGGGAAGACCCGCTCTTTGATTAAGTTCTAACCAAAGGGATGTATTATTGGGATTGGTAATTTGTCTGTCGTGATAATTACACTGACCCCAACCTGGATGGTCGGTCCCATCGCCAGCTTTATTGGTACAGACATAACCGGAGGGCATTTGATTTCTTTGAGTACCACAAATTCTTTTTGTTTGTTTGCCTTTTTCATCTAGAAGATATATTTCGTAATGGCTTATCTTTTTGATTTTGGGTTTTGAAGAACTTACTAACTGCCCCGCTTTTTTAACGGTAGTCTTGAGTTGTTTCTTAGGTTCCAAATTGGCTCCTTCATTTTTTTGATTTCTTCTTCTTGCTTACCTTTTTACGCTTTTTTCTTAAAGTCTTCTTTTTAGTATAAGTAGGAAAGCTGCTAGAATTTAACGCCATAGACTAATTTAATACCGCTTTATTAACCTTTGTTATGATTTAAAACTCCGCCGGCAAAAAAGCAATCCAAGTCTTCTACATCTAATTTTACAATATCAATCCAAGTATCGTTTACCTCAGATATGCTAGTAACCTCTATTTCAGTACTCGAATCGGAGAATAAGAAATCACCTACCTCTATGGAATAAGAGCGCCGCCACTGCCAAGTTGAACCCCTTTTAGTCATTAATGGATGTTCTGCAGTTACTTTTAATGAATCATTAATTAAAAAATAATTCTTTATAGTATCATGTTTTAAAGTTTTAACCGTAGCAGTAGACATAGAGCCCGCAATAGAACTTGAAGTTTGAGCCATAAAAACTGAAGAAACTCCTGAGGAGGGAAAATTTGTAGCATCAAATGATTTTACAGATTCTTCTACTTCAACTAATTCAACGTTTTTAGTAGCCCCATCAGCCATTGTTACTAAAGTTTCATATGCTATACAACCTACTCCAGGTGCTCCTTTCGCTCCTTTCAATCCTTTTTGACCTTTTTGACCTTTATCACCTTGTCCACCTCCACCCGAACCCGACGGTCCTTGAGGTCCTTCTGGTCCTGTCAATCCTTTTTGACCCTTCTGTCCTGCGGGTCCACCTCCCCCTGCGGGTCCTGCGGGTCCTTGAGGTCCTGTAACAGATGCCCCTGTGGCTCCTTTTTGACCCTTCTGTCCTTTAGGTCCTGCAACAGTACTATCTGCTCCTGCGGGTCCTGCTGGTCCTTGAGGTCCTGTAACAGATGCCCCTGTGGCTCCTTTTTGACCCTTCTGTCCTGCGGGTCCTTCAGGTCCTGCGGGTCCTTGAGGTCCTGCAACAGTACTATCTCTTCCTGGTTCTCCTTTAGGTCCTGCTGGTCCTGCTGGTCCTGCGGGTCCTGCTGGTCCTGCGGGTCCTGCTGGTCCTGCTGGTCCTGCTGGTCCTGCAACAGTACTATCTGCTCCTGCGGGTCCTTGAGGTCCTGCTGGTCCTGCTGGTCCTGCTGGTCCTGCGGGTCCTGCTGGTCCTGCGGGTCCTGCTGGTCCTTGAGGTCCTGCAACAGTACTAGGTTCTCCTTTAGGTCCTGCGGGTCCTGCGGGTCCTGCGGGTCCTGCAACAGTACTAGGTTCTCCTTTAGGTCCTGCGGGTCCTGCTGGTCCTGCAACAGTACTATCTGCTCCTGCGGGTCCTTGAGGTCCTGCTGGTCCTGCTGGTCCTGCGGGTCCTGCTGGTCCTGCAACAGTACTATCTGCTCCTGCGGGTCCTTGAGGTCCTGCAACAGTACTATCTGCTCCTGGTTCTCCTTTAGGTCCTGCAACAGTACTATCTGCTCCTGCAGGTCCTTG
>Ga0209128_1000900_pt1 | contig 21013 bp, 28 predicted proteins | sample ETNvirnome_6_100_FD_184072 | JGI IMG/M metagenome (GOLD analysis project Ga0209128, IMG submission 184072) | Marine viral communities from the Pacific Ocean - ETNP_6_100 (SPAdes) (version 2) | ecosystem: Environmental > Aquatic > Marine > Oceanic | place: Pacific Ocean | collected 2013-06-19 | reverse complement strand
GTCTAAGTGGGGTGGCCTGATTCTCAATGACTCAGAATTTAGAGAAAAGATTCTCCAACTGATGGACGAAGAGGTTGTGAGAAAGTTCGATGAAAGACTCGGAAACGCAAAAGATTTTTATGAAGAAGATGAATAAGACTTGTAGCAAATGTGGCGAAGTGAAGCCGATTAGTGAGATGCGTAAAAACAGAAACCAATGTAAGGCGTGTGTGGTTGAATACCACAAGCAATACTATCAAGACAACAAAGAACACAAAAAGCAATACAACAAGCAATACCACAAGCAATACTATCAAGACCCAGACAACAAAGAACGTATAAAGCAATACAACAAGCAATGGCGTCAAGACAACAAAGAATACGACAAGCAATGGCTTCAAAATCTCCCAGCAGCAACGTATTTAATAATGAACACAATAAATGGAAAGGTGTATATCGGGCAATCTACCCGGTATTCACGAAGATGGACAGAACACAAAAAACACTTACGAAAGAACACACATCCAAACAAACATCTCCAGCGAGACTATGACGAGCACGGAAAAGACGCATTTGTGTTTGAAGTGATAGAAGAATTGCCATCAGACACATCTTCTGAACTACTGCTGGAAAAAGAGCGAGAACAAATAATAGAACATCTTAAAAGAGATGTTAGACTTTATAATACATTAAATTGAATAAAACAACAACACAGCCGTCTAATTACTGGGAAACTAATCCCACATAGAAAGGAGAAATAACATGTTAAATATTCTATCTTTGATGGTGCTTTTATCAGCACCAGCAGACGCACACCACAAGGCACATAAGTCGCCACCACCGAAGCATAATCACCATGCGACGGCACACCGGCACACGCCTCCACGACACCGACATCACGCACGCCGTGTTGTAGGGTGGAATTGGACACCAGGGCATTATGATCCTTATGGACATTGGATTCGTGGAAGATGGTCATTCGGTGTTAAAGTAGTTATTTAAAACAAATAAACACTTGACTTCAGCCTCCTAAGCTAGTATACTTGGTATAACGTTTAGGAGGTTTTCTTGTCTGGGCCCAAACAATGTGCAGAATATAATACGCAGTCAGCAGACAGGTACCACAAGTATAAGGGTAAGGTTAATCGATATATGGATTTGGCGAAAAGAGTGGCAAACCAATCAGTTTATCCAGAGTACAAACATGGGGCTGTCCTAGTTAGGGGTGGCTCCATTAGAAACACAGCACATAATAAAAACAATTTTTCTTCTTTCGGGAAGAGGTTCCAAAAAGACCATAATGGAAGGTCCACAGTACATGCTGAATTGGGTGTTATTTTGGGCCTTGATCGCGCTATTACAACCGGCGCAACTGTATATGTTGCAAGGGTGGGCAAGTGTGGAGAATACAGGCTGAGCAAGCCGTGTTCAATGTGCCATGCTGCTATGAAGCACGTAGGCATTAAGAAGGTGGTATATACTATTGATGATAAGATTGTGGGGAGCTATAAACTATGAAATATAAAGTAGGACAATTGGTAAAAATAATAGACGACGTATCTCCTCCCAACAGATACTATGTGGGACTTATTGTAGGTGACTGGAAGGAAGGTACCTATGAGATCCTATGTGTAGGAGACAAGGGTCCAGAGGTGTTTTTTGAAAGTGAGATTGTCGAGGTACTAGAATGAATTTTATTCTGCCGCTGATATTTGCGTGTAGTTACGGACTTTATCCTAACGATAGTAGGTGTCCTGGGGGTCCTGACTGTTGGTGTCCCGGCGACACCGCTCACAAAATCCTCCCTCCCCTTGATGAAAACGGTAATATAATCTGTGATGACACAGGAGAAAGAAATGAAAAGTAAATTTAAGATTGGAGATTTAGTAAAAGTAAGAGACCGCGCCCGCGAATTGGATTGGAATGATAAAAACTTTGGTCTACTCTTAGAGGCATCTTTAGATGATGAAGGCAATGCACTGATACCTCCTGTTTATTATATGAAGAGTGTTGGAGTAGTGTTGTCTGTGGAGCTTTCGGTTCCCATTACGGGGCATGCAGGACTGGACGAAGATGATGGAATACATTATGGTGAGATGTCAGCAGAGACGTATCAAATAGTAGTAGCGGGAGCGAAGCATGAAATAGAGGCATATTTATTGGAGAAAATTGAGATATGAAAAGAGTTTTGATTATTGATGCATTGAATATGTATCTGAGGGCGTATATTGTAGATCCTTCGATCTCTACCAATGGACAACCCATTGGAGGGCTAAAAGGATCGTTGAAGATTTTACAGAAGCTTGTGAGAGATACGAAGCCAGATCATGTAGTGATCGCTTGGGATGGTCCAGATGGCTCACGAAAGCGCAAGACTATGGACAAGAACTATAAAGCGGGCCGCAAGCCTATTCGATTGAATCGTGCTTTTCATAACTTATCAGAGGATGAGGAAATCACAAACAAAGTGTGGCAACAAAGTAGGCTGATTGAGTATCTAAATGAGATGCCGATCATTCAGACAATGCTGCCGCAAATTGAAGCAGATGATGTTATATCTTACATCACTCAGATGCCCTATTACAAGGGATGGCAGAAGGTTGTTGTTTCAAATGATAAAGACTTTTTTCAATTATGTGACGACGAAACAGTGTTAATGCGACCGGTGAAGAAAGAAACGTTAAACAAGAATCGCATCATTGAACAAACAGGCGTCCATCCAACAAATATGGCTCTCGCACGTGCGATTATCGGAGATACTTCAGACAACCTGCCGGGTATTAAAGGCGTTGGATTCGCTACTGTTGCAAAACGGCTTAATTTTTTATCGGAAGAAAAAGCCTATACAATTGAGGAAGTTATAGAACACTGTGAGCACGCTGAGAGCAAACTTAGATTTTTTCCCAATATCGTGGAGGGAAAGGAGTTAATTGAGCATAATTATAAAATGATGCAGTTATACGCTCCCCAGATGTCCTTCCAATCTAAAATGGTGACGAAGGAAGCTGTCGAGAACTTTGACTTCACATTTAATAAAACAGAGATTATTCGCATGATGCGTGATGATGGATTTGGAGAACTAAATTTGGAAGACTTAAAGACGCACATGAATAAGATCGTTAGAGAATGTGGTTGACTTTTACGGTCAGCGTGTTATAATAATCAAGAGGGCATAAATGACAAGAGAGGGCGCAAGCTTTGGAAAGTATGGTAAAGCTTTCCAAGAAGGGCTAGTACAACTGATTTTCGAAGATCGGCCATTTGCCGATCAGATAATGGAAGTGTTCAATACAAACTTCCTAGAGTTAGAATATCTGAGGGTGTTTGTACATAGAATTATTGGATACAGGGAGAAGTATAATAAACATCCCTCTGTGGACGCTATTATAAGCATTTTACGCACTGATCTAGAAAAAGAAGACGAAATAGTCCAGAAGCAAGTGCGTGATTATTTTGCTAAGATTCACACGAGAGAACTCACGGATGTAGAATATATTAAAGAAGCTTCGTTGGATTTCTGTAGAAAACAAAACCTTAAAGAAGCCATGATGAAGTCCGTTGGCTTGTTACAAACGTGTTCTTTTGATGAGATTTCAAAAGTTATTAATGATTCATTAAGATTGGGCTCCGAGACGGATTTTGGACATGATTTCCTTTTGGATTTTGAAGATCGATATAAGCCAAAGCACCGTCGTCCCGTTACAACTGGTTGGAACGACATTGATAATATCAGTGGGGGAGGTCTTGGACAAAAAGAAATGGGAGTTGTTATTGCTCCCACCGGCGCCGGCAAGTCAATGGTACTTGTTCATCTTGGTGTGCAGGCGCTTAAAGAAAAAAAGGTAGTAGTTCATTACACCCTTGAGTTGCCTGACACTGTTATTGGCAATCGCTATGATAGTTGTATTACTGGTTATCCTCTTTCCAATTTACCAAACTTTAAAGAAGATATTTATAAACAAATTAGCCAGATTGATGGTAAACTAATTGTGAAAGAATACCCCACTAAATCGGCGTCAACTAACACAATTCGTGCTCATCTTTCTCGTTTGGCTAAACGAGGAATTAATCCAGGCATGATTATTGTTGATTATGCTGATTTGTTAAGACCGACTGTCATCAGAAAAGAGAAAAGAAATGAACTGGAATCTATTTATGAAGAGCTTAGAGCGATTGCTTCTGAATTTAAGTGTGCGCTATGGACAGCTTCCCAGACGAACCGCTCTGGGCTAAACGCAGAAGTGATTACAATGGAACAAATTTCTGAAGCTTTCAATAAATGTTTTGTAGCCGATTTTATTTTTTCTATCTCTCGTACAATCGAGGATAAACAAAAGAACCAGGGAAAGCTTTTTATCGCCAAAAACAGAAATGGCCCAGATGGTATTGTATACAATATTTTTATGGACACTTCTAACGTGAATATTAAGATCGCCCCAAAGATTGTAGCGCCACAAATTCCATTGAATCCTGTAGCGCTTGATCCTAAGAAACAACAACAAGTACTACAAACAAGATATGAAAAGTTTAGAAAAAGGAGAAAATAGTTTATGAGAACTTCGCAAAATATCCGCAGATTTCGTTTATCAGATGTGTTTATTGACCCATACCGGACACAGGAGGTGCCATGGGGCCCCTTGGGATATGTTACTTTTAAGCGTACTTATGCCAGGCGTTTAAATGAATTTGATTCAGATGCTACGGGCACAGAAGAGTGGTGGCAAACATGCCGACGTGTTGTTGAGGGCATGTTTAATATGCAGAAACAACACGTGGTGGACAGTGGCTTGGAATGGAACGATTCGAAAGCACAAAGAACCGCCAAAGAAGCGTATGATCGTTTATTCAGCCTTAAGTGGACACCTCCAGGTCGGGGCTTGTGGATGATGGGAACTAAGTTTGTGGAGGAAAAGACTGGCGCTGGACTTTTTAATTGTGCTTTTCGTTCCACCAAAGAACTTTCTTCTAAGGGGGGATATTTGTTCTCTTGGATGATGGATGCTTTAATGGTTGGGATTGGCGTAGGTTTTGATACCTCTGGCGCAGGCACTGTAACCATTGAAGAACCCCACTATACAAATGACACGTTAGTGATTGACGATTCTCGCGAGGGCTGGGTTGATTCTGTTCATCTTCTTTTGGATGGATTTTTCTTTGGAGGTAAGGTACCAAAATTTGATTATTCGGCAATCCGACCGGAAGGGGCCCTTATTAAGGGTTTTGGAGGCACATCTAGCGGTGCCGCCCCACTTAAGGAATTACACGAAAATCTTAATGAATTGTTTTCAGATAAAATAGGAGAATCTATTACTTCAGTTGACATCGTTGATGTTGAGAACTTAATTGGTCGTTGCGTTGTAGCTGGAAACGTTCGTCGCTCTGCAGCGTTAGCAATGGGATCCCACGATGATATGCATTACCTTCAAATGAAAAATGATCAGGAAAAGCTTTATCATCATCGATGGGGTTCAAATAATTCTTTTGTTGCTGAAGTAGGAATGGACTACACGTGGCACGCAGAACAGAGCCAGAAGAATGGTGAGCCAGGATATATCTGGCTTAATAATGCTCGTACCCGAGGAAGGTTCAAAGATCCTGAAAGGTACGATGACATTAACGTTGCAGGGTTTAATCCTTGTGTTGAGCAACAGCTTGAAGATGGGGAGTTGTGTTGTTTGGTTGAGACATATCCTGCCAAGCACGATTCTTATGAAGATTATTTAAAGACGCTTAAGATTGCCTATCTTTATGGCAAGACTGTTACGCTTACAAACACTCAATGGCCCGAAACCAACGCAAAGATGTTGAAGAATAGAAGAATCGGACTATCTCAGTCTGGAGTTGTACAAGCATTTAATAAGTTTGGAAGAAGAACAATGTATAAATGGTGCGACAGTGCCTATAAACATGTAGCCGAATTAGATGAGGAATATTCTAATTGGTTGTGCATCCCTAAGTCTGTTAGAACAACCTCTATCAAGCCATCCGGCACTGTTTCGTTGTTGAATGGATCTACCCCAGGAATTCATTTTCCTGAGAGCGAATACTATATTCGTCGCATTCGTTTCTCTAGTCAATCGGGCCTACTGGAGGCATTGGAAAAAGCTGGTTATATTATCGAAGATGATGAATACTCTCCTAAGACTAAAGTGGTGGAATTTCCAATTCACGAGCCGTATTTTTTGAAAGGTAAGAAAGGAGTAAGTATGTGGGAACAGTTAGAAATTGCTGCTCAGTACCAGCATTATTGGGCGGATAATTCTGTTTCTATTACTGTGACTTTCAATGATGACGAGGCTCATCAAATTAAAGATGCTTTAGAAATGTATGAGACGCGCCTTAAAGCTGTGTCATTTTTGAGATATAAAGAAACTGGCTATAAGCAAGCTCCCTATGAAGCAATTGATAAAAAGACTTATAAAAAGATGATAAAAAATATAAAACCGATTCAACGCATCCAAGACGAAGAAGGTGGAAGCGGAACAAAGTTTTGTACAAATGATTCATGTACTATTTAATAGGAGGTATAAATGAATTTCAATCATCTCTTTGATCAAAAGAGAATAAAAACAATAGGCAAATGCCAACAAGAGTGTTATTGGGCGCCCACAGGACAGATTCGCGCTATGGTGGGGGGAAAAGTAAATGTGACCCTTTACTGTAAACATTGCACTTGCCGCGAAGATCTTTTCTTAACAGAAAGCGAGTTCAAGGTGCATAAGAAGCTCTTAGAAGGTGAGGTGGGCATTGTTTAAGCCTGTTAACCGATACGTACTAGTGGAAACACAGCAAAAACAAGCAGAAACTGCTAGCGGCATTGTACTCCCAGAGAGTTTTAAGCCGGCCGAAGAAAGACACGCGATTGTTTCGGTAATTGATTGGGCAGACGATGTTAGATTTAAGAACATTCTATCGGCGCGCTCTAAACTTGGAGAACATTCTATGATAGTTATTGATAAATCTATGATGGAAGAAATAAACGTGGACGGAAGTAAATATAATGTAATCCTAGATAATTACATTATAGGAATATTATAAGGAACACACTAATGGACAAAGATTTTTATAACGAATCGTCGGCCAAGAAACTTGGATGGGATCCAACTTGGTTTGGTGAGAAATATTTTGACGATAAGCTAGTTAGAGCTATCAAAAAATGGCAAAAGGACCGAGAACTCTCGGCTGATGGTTTATGTGGTCCAATGACATTTCGACGCTTGTGGACAGAGAGACAAGCAGAAATTGATGAACACAAACCAGATGATCCAAAATATTCTAACTATATTGTTTACAATGGCAATTGTTTCCCCATTAAATGGGACAAAGTTGTTTTGTGGTCTGAGAGAGGTGGCCACAAGGCAGACAAGGGGCACTATTACGATTACACTGGGCGCCCAAAACGAAACATACGCTATTTTGTAAACCATTGGGATGTTTGTTTATCTGCCACATCTTGCGCTAGGGTACTTGACAAGCGTGGTATTTCAGTTCATTTTTTGATTGACAATGATGGTACTATTTATCAAACTTTAGACATGCAACACGCGGCGTTTCATGCTGGTTCATCGCGAACAAATCGTGCGTCAGTCGGCGTGGAAATATCAAACGCTTACTATCCCAAATATCAGGAAACTTATGTTAAAAGAGGTTTCGGGGAAAGATCCATAGTAGAAGATGCTTGGGTCCATGGAAGCAAGCTTAAACCGTTTTTAGATTTTTACCCGGCTCAGATCGAAGCTCTAAAAGCTCTATGGAAAGCAATCCATGGAGCGACTGGCATCCCTTATGAAACACCATTGGGTCAATTTGGAAAGACATCAACAAAATATGAACAGGATGTTCCATATGGCAAATTTAGTGGTTTTGTTAGTCACTATCACATTAGCAAGAGAAAAATAGATTGTGCCGGCCTAGACATTAAAACACTTTTAGACGAGGTTGAGAACGAAGAAGAATAACTATGTATTAATATGTTATTCCTATTGCTGTTGTTTACATGTGTAAACGTAGGTAGTTATCCTTTACATTTTTATTATACGGCTGAGCCATATGAAATATTTGCACTTGGAAAGCCCAAACAATCAGGCGTCTGGAAAGTACCACCGGTAGTGAAAATTTGTAAAGAGTTAAATATATCCCACACAAGGGTACAAATAGCTATAGCATACTGGCGCAATATCGGATATGAATTCCATGATGTATTATATGATTATGATTCGCTTGAGTGTTTTGGTGTAGATCATGGTAGTGGCATAATAATAACTGGCGCCAACCAAGATTTAGATGATGATTTTTTGGCGCTAACAAGCACATCGATAAACACAACAACAGGCAACATCGTGAGAGCAAAAATAATTATTAGACAGAAAGATGTTAATCGCCCTAGGGTTTTAGAACATGAATTAGGGCATTCGCTAGGATGGAAACATTATCCTCAGTATATGCATATAATGAATCCCGATTGGGAAAACGGTGGCTATGATAATAGACATTTAAGGAAACTCAATTGAGTTTTGTTTTTGAGTATGATGAAATAGTTATTGGAAGCAGCTTGAAGGCTGTGTTGTTTGCTTTTAACAAACGTCTTCCGATAGTGTTCTCGGAGCCAGAGCGCCCGTTTCGGTTCGACTACTTCAGGCCTGATTTAGATTTTTCTTCCCTAAAACTAGAAAACGCTGAAAATTTTTTCCAAGCATTTGGCGAGATTTTGACTTTTGGGATACCCAAGGAAACTCTATGGGAACGTCTTCTTTTCTTCTTATCTCTCGATGGAAAAGTTCTTTTTTCCAACTTATGTAAAAGTATGAGATTACAGGAGAATAAAGTCGTATGTTCGAATGAGTACGCAAAAATCGCCCAAATAAATTTTGAAACTTGCTATTTTTTTGGAGATCAAAATTGTTCGGGAATGAAAGAGAAAACACTTGCGAAATCAGATTATATATGTTATGATTGGATAGCATTCAATCGAGGAGGGAAGCATGATGTTGATTACATCAAACTAGAAGATGACTTCGTTAACGAGGTGTGGTTTTATCCTTCTGATAGGATTGATGGAAACACACCCGTAAAGGATGCATGCGTCGTTTCGAGAATCAAGGAAGAAGATTTACTCGATTTTGATTTTTCCGAAACAATGGCGCGATTTAAACTAATTTCCGAAATGGAAACCCGAGGTATGAAAGGAGTATTTAATGGGTACGGACCAAATGGCAAACCAAAATATTATAAATTTAGAACAACGTCTATCACAAGGACAAAGCGCAAGGAGAAAGATCCGTCGTGGGAAGGGCAGGATTCTATCGAGTTACCAAAACTTAAAGAAGAAGATCTACTCAGAGATCTACATTCGGCTAGTATGGCCTACGATAGATTTTTGAGGTATTTTTGACGACTATTCCCCGCCATTCTCATTTGGCAGGCATCATTCCAGTAGCAAATCTTAAGACAGATTTCGATATGGATATCCCTGCTGTGATGATGCCTGTGGAGGCTGGTTACACAGCTATTCAAAAGGCAGTATTCGAGTGCGCTATCGCTGGCTGTCAAACCATCTGGATTGTTGCCAACGATGATTTAGCTCCGATTGTTAGAAAGAGAGTGGGGGAGTGGGTGTACGATCCTGTATATTATTCTCGAAAATTTACTAAATTTTATCAAGGCGTTCGCAAGGAAATTCCTATTTACTATGTGCCTGTTCATCCGAAGGATCGTGATCGTCGCGACTCGTATGGGTGGGGGGCATTATATGGTATTCTTGCTGCTTGGAAGGTGGCATATAAAATATCTAAGTGGCTGTTGCCCGATAAGTATTATATTACTTTCCCTATGTCCGCGTATGACATTTATAGTTTGAGAGAGCACAGGATCCAAATTTCCAGCATGAAAGAAAACTTTTTCCTAACACACGATGGCAAGACAGTAAAAGACAACGTACCGCTTGCCTTCACTATGTTTGGAAAAGATTTTAAGGCCTGCCGCAACGCAGTAAACAAAAAGACAACTAGGACATTTATTAATCCTCCTCCCGGTGAGATGCCATCAGAGAAGCTGCCGTTGGAAGAGCGATGGTCAGCACGGCATTTTGACTTTGAAGACGTATTTGGGGAGGTCGAGGAAAAGGACGCGTCACACCTTGAACTGGAGTGGTTTTATGATCTCTCTAAGTGGCGAGAATACTGTAACTTTTTAGGTTCAGAAAATATTATAAAAAAGCCAGAAGAAGGCTTGACACAGACACATAAACATAGTAAGATAGCTTATGAGGGTAAGGAATGAAAGATATTAAATTTGTTGGGCTGCATGCCCATAGTGTAGCAGGGTCTATTTTTGATGCCATTGGGTATCCACAAGCGCATATGGACTTCGCGTATGAAAATGGCAGCGATGCCTTGGCGCTAACTGATCATGGGAACATGAACGGACTGGCATATCAGGTGTTACATGCCAAGAAGATGCAAGCAGAAGGTAAAGACTTTAAACCTATCTTCGGTTGCGAGGCGTATTTTATCCCTTCCATCGCAGAGTGGCACGAAGAGTATGCTAAGGCGATGGAAGACAAGAAGAAGGCCCGTGCTATTAAAGCTGACAAGGCGTCAGGGGCCACTGTAGAGGACGAGGGCGCGAGCAAAAAGACACAAGATGTCCTGCGTAGGCGTAGACATTTGGTCCTGTTAGCGATGAACCAGGAGGGCTTAAATAACCTCTTTAAATTGATCTCCGAGAGCTATAAAGCCGAGAATTTTTATCGGTATCCTCGCGTGGATTATGCACTGTTGGAAAAGTATGGAGAAGGCATCATTGCCGCCTCTGCTTGCCTAGGTGGCGTGTATGCGGGTAACTTCTGGGAGAACCGTGAGGAAGGCGATGAAGCTGTGTTAGGCGCAATGCGCGAGACAAGTAGGCGTATGACTGATATCTTTGGAGATCGCTGGTACGCAGAGCTTCAATGGAACAACATTAAAGAACAACACCAACTGAATCAATATATTATTCAGACTGCTAAAGAGTTTGACATTGGACTGATATCAACAGCCGATAGTCATTACCCCAACCAAGACGCTTGGAAGGACAGAGAGCTTTACAAGCGTCTTGGCTGGCTTGGCAAGGGAACGCCAAAGTGGGCAGACAGTACAGATCTGCCGGCGGGCGTAGAAGAGATTGGTTATGAACTATATCCAAAGAACGGGAACCAGATGTGGGATTCGTATAAACAATACTCTGAAGAGTATGACTACGATGACGAGTTGGTTTTAAATTCTATTACAGAAACGCATCGAATCGCCCATGAACGCATTGATACGTTCTTGCCAGATAATACCGTTAGGTTGCCCGACTTTGTGGTGCCAGCGGGAATGACAGCTACCAATGCGTTAGTAAAGCTTTCTATGGATGGCTTGAAGGAGTTGGGTTTTATCTACAATAACGAATATCTTAGTCGATTAAAGCACGAACTGAAGGTTATCGATGATCGCGGGTTCTCCAAGTACTTCCTTACCATGAAGGCAATCTCTGATCGGGCGCTGGGCACAATGCTCACTAGCCCTGGACGTGGCTCTGCAGCTGGTTCGTTGGTCGCATACGCATTGAACATCACACAGATCGATCCAATCAAATATGGACTATTGTTCTCTCGATTCCTTCGGGCAGACGCAACAGACTATCCTGATATCGATTACGATGTGGCAGATCCGATGGCGCTGAAGGAGGCGCTGATTAAGGAGTGGGGAGAAGACACAGTAGCTCCCATTTCTAACTGGAACACGCTGCAGTTGCGTTCGCTTATTAAGGACATCTCTAAGTTGTATGGTATTCCCTTCACTGAAGTTAATAACGTAACGAGCAAGATGATTTACGAGGCCACACCCGAAGCTAAGCGTCGTCACGGGATTAAGTCTGGGGTGTACGCTCCGACATGGCAAGAGGTGATGGAGTTTAGTTCCTCTCTCCAGGAGTTTTTAAGTGCTTACCCGGAAGTTAAGACACACGTTGAAGCGTTGGTTGGACAGGTTCGCTCTTGTTCTCGCCACGCTGGTGGTGTGGTGGTCGCGGAGAATCTAGACCGTTACATGCCGCTGATTAACTCTGGTGGCGTGAGACAGACGCCTTGGAGCGAGGGACAGAACGTTCGGCACTTGGAACCTATGGGGTTCATTAAGTTCGATATCTTGGGACTCTCTACGCTTAAGATGATTGAGGAGTGTATCCGTCACATCTTGAAGCGCCATCACGATATCGCAGAGCCTACGTTCGAAGATGTAAAAGCATATTATAATAATCACCTCCATCCAGATGTTATTGACTTGGATGATCAGAAGGTGTATGAAGACATTTTCCACGCAGGCAAGTGGGCTGGCATCTTTCAGTTCACGGAGTCAGGATCGCAGAAGTTCTGTAAGAGAGTGAAGCCGAGAAACATTATTGATATCTCCGCTGTTACATCTATCTTCCGTCCTGGGCCGCTAGCGGCTAATGTGCATGATGACTTTATGGAGGCGCGAGAGCACCCACATCGCATCTCGTATCTTACGGATGAGGTGCGGGAGGTTACGGAGGAAACATATGGTTTCCTGATTTTCCAAGAACAGATCGCTAAGATCGCTCACACGCTGGGCAAGGATCTGTCTTTGGACGAGGGAAATAAACTACGCAAGCTTTTAACTAAGAAAGGAACAGGAAAGGGAAATGATGCAAAAAGAAAGATCTACAACAAGTTCATCGCAGGATGCGAAGAAAAAGGAATTGGCAAGGATAGCGCGCAAACTTTATGGAATAACTTTGAATACTTTTCAGGCTACGGTTTTAATAAGTCTCATGCTGTTTCCTATAGTATGTTGTCTTATCAGTGCGCTTTCTTATTTGCATATTATCCCGTAGAGTGGTTAGCAGCGTTCTTGGACAAAGAACCAGAGAGCAGAAAAGAAAAAGCAATCAACATTGCTAAGAAGTACGGATATAGTATCGAGCCGCTTGACATTAATAAGTCGGGTGTCATCTGGGAAATTAGTGAAGATGGCAAGACGCTAATCCAACCACTCACTTCGATCAAGGGACTGGGCATGGCAGCGATTGAACAGATACTCAATAACCGTCCTTTTACAAATGCGGAAGATCTTCTCTTCAAAGAAGGGGTGGCATATGGCAAGTTAAACAAGAAGTCCTTGGATGCTTTGTGTCGAGGTGGAGCGCTAGATAACCTGATTGATGATAGGTTCACTGGCATGAAACACTTCTGGTCAGCTTGTATCGTAGAGCGCCCAAAGAACACAAAAAAGCTAGCCGAGAATATGGAACTGTATCGCCCCGAGGGACATTTTAGCGAAGAAGAAATTATTCAATTTAGAACAGAGCTTACAGGCGTCTTCCCGTTGAACCTTGTGGTAGACGACGCCATGCTTAAGCGCCTAGGCGATAAGTATATTCCACCGATTTCAGAATTCGATAGCTTGTTGAATGTGTGCTGGTTCATTCCGCGCAAGATTACGCCGAAGAAGACCAAGAACGGTAAAGACTACTGGATCGTAGAAGTGATCGATAGCAATAACGAACAGACAAGGATTCGTTGTTGGGGCGTTAAACCAGAGAAGGACAAGATCTCACTTAATAAACCGTATATGGCGAAGCTTAAGTATGACGAACAATGGGGATTTTCTACTTATGCGATTGGGAGAACATTTAAATTACTAGGATAAAACAAAATGAATATTATTAAATACTTTAGTCCACTTTTGAAAGATCAGGAATTAGTGGAGGATTTGCCGATTGTTGTTCGTGTGAGAAAGTTTGACGAGGATTCTGCTAATGCGTTCTCAACTCAGATGAGCAAGGCGCAAAATACAGGACAGCCAATAGTTCCAATTATAATTGATAGTTATGGTGGTCAAGTATATTCATTAATGTCGATGATATCAGACATCAGACACTCTAAAATTCCGGTTGCTACTATTATACAAGGCAAGGCGATGTCTTGTGGTGTTGTGCTAGCAAGCTTTGGAGCCGAAGGAAAAAGATATATGGATCCCGATGCCACTGTAATGATTCACGATGTGAGTTCGATGATGGAAGGAAAAGTTGAAGAGCTTAAAGCAGATGCTAAAGAAGCTGACAGATTAAACAAAAAGATTTTTCATATGATGGCTGAAAATTGTGGACAAAGCAAAGACCATTTTTTGGATATTATTCACCAGAGAGGTCACGCTGATTGGTACCTGGCACCACATGAATGTAGGCGCCATAACCTAGTTAATTACTTGCATGTTCCAACTTTAAATATTAATGTTAAAGTTGATTTTAAGTTCGAATAATGCTTGACATAGGCCTCTCAGTCTGATATATTATTAATACAAAAGGAGGCTACATGGCCACAAACAACACAGACAAGGATCGTTATATCTTAGAATATGTTCGATCATTAAACGCCATCGAAGAAGCGATGGAACCATACAAGGAGCAGAAGAGGGAACTTCGCAAGGAGTTCCGTGACAACGGGTGGTTGTCCACCGACGAGATTCGCACTGCCGTTAAGGCATATCGTTTTATGAAGAGCGAATTGAACGTCGATGAATTCTATGATGCTTACAACCTCATTCTGAATAAGAAGAGGAACACCAATGCTGCTTGAATACGCATTAGTCCACCCAACCGCTAACGAACCAGCCCGTGCCAATCCATCGGATGCCGGGTTGGACGTGCGGTACTCGCCTCCATCCAGCGAGTTGCACAGGGCAGTCTCTATCGCACCGGGGGAAAGTAAGATTCTCTCTACTGGTTTACGATTTGGAGTCCCGCATGGTTATATGCTGGAAGTAAAGAATCGTTCTAGCGTAGCAGCTAAGCGTAGCTTGCTGGTGGGGGCGTGTGTTGTTGATTCAGGTTATGATGGAGAGGTGTTTATCAATCTTCATAATGTAGGAAACACGACACAAACTATCGAAGCAGGCACAAAGATCGCACAAGTTGTGATGGTGCCTGTGGTCCACTTTAGAGCCATCAGACGAAGAGATGGCGAACTATATGAATATCCAATTACAATGAGCGCCAGAGGCGCAGGAGCACTAGGGAGCACAGACCAATGAAACCAACCATGAAACAAATTTTGGAAGCTGTTTTGAAGATGCCTTATTACAAAAATTATGCCGCTGCCAGCGGGATGGTTCATAATATTTCGAAACATGAAGATGCGGTCGAGGATATATTAATTAATCGTGGACTAGTCGAGGTAATAAATCATAAGAGTAAGGGGTTCTTGAAAGTAAGGGATTTATGGCTTAAAGATCCATCAAAGTGTTATATGGAGAATAATACCTTCATTTCGCAACCATGTGGGACGCACAACAGCCCGGACTTTATTGTCAAAGTTAATGATCGCGTCTATTTTTTAGAATGTAAAAGTTCCAAGCAATTGTATCCAACTTTCAACAGCGGCATGCCAAAGAAGGAGTATGTCTATATTTTCAGCAGCGCCAAGCCAAATAGCACAACTCTTTTCAGAGGTGAAGATATTGTTAGTGACGAACAGAGAAAGGTGATTGAAGCTTACGAACCTAAGATCAAGAAAGTGTTTAGTGAATTGAATTCAGAATTGAAAAGTCATGACACTAATCAGCGTGGACTCGATCTATATTTCAGGGCGATGTGGTGTCAAAAAGGAGGCGCCGAGAAAACAGACTATTTTACACACTCTGAGCGTGAGCGTTGCGAACAGGGAGTTCTTGATTATGTCTCATAAGCTTTTCCATGGAGACTGTCGAGAAATCCTAAAGACCTTTTCAGATAATTCAATTGATAGTTGTATTACCGATCCGCCATATGGCATGGGAATGGAGGAGTGGGATCATTCGGTTCCAACAGTTGAGGTTTGGAAAGAGGTGCTGAGAGTTCTTAAGCCTGGGAGCTTCTGTCTCAGCTTTTGTAGTCCCCAGCTTTATCATCGAATGGCATGCGCGGTAGAGGATGCCGGGTTTGATATTAAAGACCAGATTATGTGGATGGTGACTACGAAGATGCCAAAGAAGAATAGATTGAAGCCGGCCCATGAACCAATTGTAGTTGCGCAGAAACCATTCAAGGGCAGCATTAAAAAGAACTTTGAGGAATGGAAGGTTGGGGTCATTGACGTGGAAAACACGCGTGTTCCGTGGGACGGCAAGCCTCCTACTGGATGGGTCGGTCAAGGCGTCAAGCGTAGATCTTTCGGAAAGGATGGAAAGCACGCGAGAGCATCTTCAATTAAAACTAAGAAAGAGGGCTGGACACTTATTGCTACAGGGGAGATGGTTGACTTTGGCAAGGTTGATGCCAACCCCGCCGGGCGATATCCTTCCAACATCATAGGAGAGGTTCAGACAGAACATCAGAAATATTTTTATGCTCCGCGTGTGACGCGCAAAGAGCGTGGAGAATACAATGATCATCCGACGCCTAAGCCTATTTCTTTAATGTCTTATTTATGTAAGATCTATTGTCCACCTGATAAGATCGTTTTGGATCCTTTTTGCGGTAGTGGCTCAACTGGGATCGGCGCAATGAAGGAAGGCCGAACATTTTTTGGTATTGACATGGAAGAGAAATATATTGAGATTTCTAAAAAAAGAATTAATGAGCATATCTTCGAAGGAGAAGAGAAATGAACAAAACAACACAAAAAACGCTGTTTAGCTCTAAGACGGGCGAATGGGCAACACCACAAGAATTTTTTAATAAGCTAGACTGGAGATTTGGAAAGTTTACTTTGGATCCTTGTGCTACAAATGATAATCATAAGGCTAAGAAGTATTATACTCTTGAAGATAATGGACTGGCCCAAGACTGGGAAGGGGAAACTGTCTTTGTTAACCCTCCCTACGGCAACCTCTCAGAGTGGGTAGAGAAGGGATATAGAGAAAGCCAGAAGGATGATACCAAAGTGGTGATGCTCATCCCTGCCCGAACTGATACAAAGTACTGGCACAAATATGTAATGAGAGCATCAGAGATTCATTTTATTAAAGGACGCCTTAAATTTGGAGACTCTAAGAACTCTGCTCCGTTTCCCTCTGCAGTAGTGGTATTTAATTCGGGGTCTTCTTATATTCGAAACCTATATCCATCTGTGTATACGATGGAGCGAGGATGAATAGAAAGCAAAGACGAGCTTTGGAGAAGACATCAAAAGCCGAAAAGGCATTGGCCTCTGAGGTTGCGTTATTTGGGCTTTTGCCTGATAAATGTGATACATGTCACGAATCATTTGACAAGAAAAACAAAGAAATGGTGATGTCTTGGTCGGTGGTTGTTCACCAGGAGGCGGAAAAGGTTCGCTTATTTTGCCCTCCCTGTATTGAAAAGGCAAAAAAAGTAGTTAAGGAGAGAGAAAATGTCGATTGATAGATTGTCAAAACCAGCACTTCAAAAATTATTATCTGGTAAAGTAAATGAAGCAGCAATTTGTGTTATTAAATTTTATTCGAATAAGTGCCCGTTCTGTCATAAATTAAGCAGCCCTTATAAAGACATAGCAGAAAACAAAGAATACTCAGACTTACACTTTTTTGCTTTTAATATCGCTGATTATCCACAAGCAGAAAAGATTATAGGGTTTAATGGAGTGCCCACAATTACCTTGGTTAAAACAGGATTTAATACGCCCAAGATTAGAGTGTTAAAGGATCCAGAGGAACCAAACAAAGAGACATGGTACCATTTGAACGATATTAAAGAATTTATTGAGAAGGAGAAATAATGTCTACGGAAATAGATTATGGAAACTTAACAAAACGAATAATCTTCACAGACAATGATCACCGCCAAGCTCAACTTTTAATCAGATTAAAACAGGATGGACTTACGCAGTCTGCCTTTTTTCGTCATATGATAACAGCATACATCACAGGTGATCACAGAATTCAAGGATATGTTGATGAAGTAAAAGATCAGTCTAAAATTAAAAAGGCAAAATCTGCGCAACTACGCAACAAAGGAAAGACGACCCTTAAGGACTTTGCACTTAGCGAAGGCGAAATAGAAAACATTTTTGATTTATTAGAAGAGGAGCACCCAGAGTTATGAAACAAAATGGATTATTAAAATGCTCTAAGTATTGTTTGAAAGAAGGAGTGTCGTGCCCGGTGACGGAGTGTCGTCTTTGGATAGATTATGAAAAAGAACATAATTGTTGTTTAATATCTGTTTACGAGAACGGGAATATGACCCTCAGAGAAGCAGCAGATCGCTTAGGCATTTCATTTGCGAGAGTGAAACAAATAGAAGTAAAGGCTCTAGAAAAGTTAAAAAAACGTATATCTTCGGCAAGATTGCTTTTTTAGGGAGTTTATTAAACCACAACACTATTTATATTTGAGTTTGTACATTTTAAGGAGATTTATAATGGCTCGTAAGACTTTGTTAACTGAATCAGAAATCCGTCGATTCATGAAATTGGCCAGCATGCCGGCGGTTGGCAGTCCTAGATTGCGTGAGTGGAATGGCGTTACTGAGGTAGAAGAAGAGCCTATGGACGATATGGGAGCAGGCGAAGAAATGGGCCTGGAAGATGAGGAAGTAGGCCTAGAAGATGAAGAAATGGGTATGGAAGATGATGAAATGGGCCTGGAAGATGATGAAATGGGCCTGGAAGATGAAGGAGCAGAAGAGCTTGCTCCTGACGCTGTAGAAGCTGTGGAAACCGCTCTAGAAACAATGCTCGATGCTATGGGCAGTGCCCTTGAACCATATGGTATTGTAATGGACGCCGAACGCAGCGAAGGCGGCGAAGAAGAAGAGCTAGGTCTCGAAGACGAGGAAGGCCTAGAAGGTCTCGAAGACGAGGAAATGGCCCCCGAAGAAGAAATGCCCCCGGAAGGAGGTGAGGAAATGGAAGTAGGCGGCGAAGAAGAAATGATGATGCAAGAAGTTGCCCGTCGCGTAGCCGCTCGTTTAATGAAGGAATCTCGAAAAGAAAAGATGGCTGATCAACTAGCTGAAAAGATTATGAAGAGGCTCTTGAAAAAGTAGTTGACAAAGAATTTACAAGCTGTTATAATAAACCACCGATAGAGATATTGGTGGTTATTTTTTGAAAAGGATATTATATGGAATGGCTTCAATATTTTCTTGTATTTGTGTTTGGTTACCTAACTTGTAAGACATTTTATTTTTTTCGCGCCACTAGAACTGGAATATTAATAGTGAAAAGCGCCCAAGTTATTAGTCTGGCCATCCTCGCAAAGTCAATGGAAAATTTTGCTTTCTCAAGAACTTATAAGATTCTTACTTTGCAAGAAAGTGGAGCCAGCGAACAAAACATTGGCGCTTATACCATTAACATTGATCTAGCAATTAACTCCTACAAAGAAAAAGCAATTAAACATATAGTCGAACAGCATTCTAAATTTTACAAAGAGATATTAGATTTTGATGATTGGAGATCGGGAATGGACTATCTTGAGCAGAATAGAGAGGTGGCGCATGCGTTCCTTCTTGAAGAGTGATGTATTAGACAAATTAAAAGAAAAGTTACGTAGCTTTCTTGATGGTGTTGAAGAAACTATAGAAGAAAAGAAAGTTATTTTGGTTGATCCTTCTAAACTACAAGGAGGAGAGCCAGAGATTAGCTTGAGGACAATCGGCTTGTTTTCTGACATACTAGAAGAGCCTATAGCGGAATTAGTTCACGCGCTTATGTACATGAACGAAACGAATAAGGACAAAAAGGAAGAAGATAGAGAACCTATTGAGTTTTATCTTTCAACTTACGGCGGCTCTGCTGATGACATGTTCGCTTTGTATGATATAATGAAAGATATCCAGAAGAGAACAGAAATCCATACAGTTGGCGTAGGAAAAGTAATGTCGGCTGGTGTGCCACTGCTTGCTTGCGGAACAAAGGGCAAGCGCAAGATTGCAAAGAACTGCCGTATTATGATTCATTCAGTAAGTGCCGGCAACCAGGGAAATATTCATGATCTCGTTAACGAATTAGAAGCAGTTGAAGAGCTACAAAAAATGTATATAAATTGTTTAGTAGCAGAAACAAAAATGACCAAATCTCAACTTAAAAAAATGTTAAAACGTAAAGTGAATGTCTATTTATCTGCAGAGCAAGCAATTAAGTTAGGGATCGCTGACGAAATATTATGAGGTATATAAATGTCTGAACTGTCTGAGATATTGAGAAAAGAATATAAAAAGAAGGAAAAGAAGAAGCCTATCGACTTTTCCATGTTAATGGAAATGGTTGAGCACTTGTATGATGCTATTGAGCCAGAGGTGATAGAAGAGGAAGAAGCTCGTCGTTTTAGTGTTGATATTGATCTTCCAAAGCTGATCCCAACTGAGTCTTGGGGCGATCCTAAAAGTCAATCCCGTCAAGAAGTCGATAGAATTTTTGCTTCTGTTACGGGCGGTGGTAATATGAGAGCGCGAATCGCACACGTTAATTCCTTTTTGGATCCCGAAGCTGCTAAACGGAAGGCTCCAGGTGGTAAGTCGAACACGCTCTTGAACATGATGATGATTATCGAAGCACTACAAGCAACGCTTAACGATTATAACGAGGCATCTTCCGGATTTGTATTTGAAGCATTTATGGCGGCGCTTACAGGGGGCAGACAGGAATCGGGCCGCGTTGGTGGCACTCTGCCAATTGAAGATTTTATTACTGGTGCGGGTGAAAATGTTAGTTTAAAACTTTTGAGCCCCGATACGGTTATTCACGGTAGCTTTACTAATCTCATTGATTATCTTTTCCTCCGAGGAGGAGGAGGTGTTCCTTCGATTAAATACTTGATTGCCCTTAAAGACACAGAAGGTGATAGTGTTTCTAAGTTGGCTCTCTTTGCTTTTGAAATTAATCGCGAGAATTTCGTTGATGTGATGTTGGGTGCGAAGAATGACCATCTTCTAGGTGACGCGTCGGAGGATCTTAGGGTACAAATAAAAGCATACCCACAGGATCCCAAGTTAGCTGGCAAGTGGAGAAAAGATATGTTCGCGGTATTACAGCGAGTTCCAGGCTATACTGAAAACAAAGGCATGTTTTATAAGAATGTTGATGAGA
>Ga0209128_1000896_pt1 | contig 21063 bp, 19 predicted proteins | sample ETNvirnome_6_100_FD_184072 | JGI IMG/M metagenome (GOLD analysis project Ga0209128, IMG submission 184072) | Marine viral communities from the Pacific Ocean - ETNP_6_100 (SPAdes) (version 2) | ecosystem: Environmental > Aquatic > Marine > Oceanic | place: Pacific Ocean | collected 2013-06-19 | reverse complement strand
TCGCCGGTGGGAACGGTGCCCGAAAAGCGAAAAAGGGCTACTAGATTTCCAGCGCTCTCGCCATCAGCGGTGTCTTTAGTGTGATAATACCACAGAATTATGCGACTACGTGGTCCAGGACAACGGTCGCCAATCCTTTTGCGGGTAAAAAAGACTTGGTATGTTCGCGGCGCTGATCCAAAAACTAAAGGCACAATACCGCGGCGGAGCTCGGTGTCTGTGGCAGTGGGATCTCCCCCCAAAACCTCCAGGCTGTCATCGTCCACATTATAGGTGGGAATACTTTTGAGGAAAGCTTTTTTCATTTGCACAGGGTTTCCATCAGGGAGGGCGGTTTTAATAGCATTATTAAGTTGGTCTCCGCCCAAAATTAATCGGTCAGATATTAAATAATCTAAAATTTCATCAAAACCAATGCCCTTATCAGTCATCGAGAACGTGGTACCAACTGGAAACACTATCTCACCTTTAGCGTTCTTGATACCACCGGCCTCGATGACGCAGTCTCGCAGCATTTTTTTATTAAAATATCCCGTTAAATCACGCCTTATCATGCTTTCGCTAGCGTTTGTTGTCCCTGCGAAAAAATTAAGAAGTGCGTTAGTTATCTGACTTCTTAAAAATTTAAAGATAAAGTTGTTGGGATCCGCGATCAAACTGTCCAACTCAAAAGCCGCAAATACAAATATATTTTTCAGAACAATCTCGGCCACATGAATTTGGATCACCAATAAATACATCCCTAGCTTAATCATATTTCGGATTCGGATTCTTTGAGGTGTCGGGGGCGTATCTGGGCAACATGACGCTTCTAAATATTCAGCCAACATTTGTTCCAATATAGTGTCCACCCCCAATAAATCGGCGGCTTCTTCAGGAGGACAGTTTTGATTAAGATGAAAGAGAGTGAGGGATTGAAGGGTGGCTGCATCGAACACTCCATTTCTTACAAGATAGTTAATCATATTGTCAACCAAAATGCCGTAAACAATGGGAAAATGTTTGGCTTCTATTTCGGCAGCTTCGGTGCGCCCGGGCGAATGAGGCGCAGCGCCCTTGGCTGTGCCAACTGGGACCCCGCTACCACCGCCCGGCACAATGCCTCCAAAGGCATCCACAAATTGTTTTATATAAACGTTTTGAGCATGGTTGACCGGAGTTTCAAAGGCGGCGGCGCCGGCGGCGGCGGCGATATCCACTATAAAGCGATCTTTGGGTATAAAATCTCCAGCTGATTCAAATTTCATATACACATTTGGATTGGGTCCGTATTGTGTAGACGTTGCTTCACGTGGATATACAATTTTAAGATAATTTCTTACTACGAGGAGATCGGTGACTTCTACGTCCATCACCTGATCGTAAATATATTGAGCAGCATTGTCGGGAATTGCATCGTCACCGGCGCCTCCTAGGAGCGGCCCAAGAATGCGCTCCGCTTTAGTAACCTCGTCTGGTACGGCAATCCGTATAGCGCAATCTCCTCGTTCGAGGTGCTCTCGCTTAAGTATGAGATCATTGATTATGCCCCCATACGTGGCGCTCGGCAAGAGGCGCCCTTTAATACGGGGATCGGTGAGCCACTGTTTAACCGCGCCCAACATTATCGGATTCATCTCAGTAGGGGGTATTTTCTTAATTCTACTTGATGAATATCTAAGTTGGGCATAAACCATGGGAGAATAAGTCGAAAAAGGCTGCCACCCCTCAGCACCACCGTAAACAGGACTTAACGCAGCTTGCCCAGCAGGAGTGTTGACATAGTAAGGTTCACCATCGCTTTTATTTATTAATAGTCTATAAAGTATTTTACCCACTAACTTGGGGACACTGTCGGGGCACGTGGGCAGAGGCGCGCCGGGGTCGAGCGGCGGAGGAGGATCTGGCGGATCCTCCGGCTTCTCCCAAGAAATCCCATCGGCGCCCACGCCGTGCGTTCCGGCGCAGCCTTCATCTCTTTCAGTCGTCAGGCCCAGGAAGTTCAACTGCTGGATTCTGGCCTGGTCTCTGCACTCTCCAGGAGCGCCCCCCATGTTGTACGCATGCGACTGTAAATCATAAGCCGGGAAGGAGGCATCTGTGCTGCCAGCACTGTGTCCTTCAAATAAAAAGGGAGTAGATGAGGGAAAGTTGAAGTTAATTTCAATTGGCTTATAGCTACCATCTATAATAGGCAGCGGCTGGTCCATGGACCCGGTGAACTCAGCGGGCGAAAGGGAGCCAGAATAAGGGCGCGAGTCGTCTATAAGGGTAGAATTATAATGGGTAGGAATAGATACAGTAGGATAACTATAGTTAATCTCTCTTATATCAATATAATCTACAAAATCCCAAAAAAATCGGTCATTGAATTTGTAAGTAGTAAAAACGGGAGGGCCGGGGCCGGGATCGTAATCCCCCGACGCAATACCTAGCAACGAGTTTCTAACTTCCTCGATCGACTCCGTAAATGCCGGGGAGCTCATTGTATCCGACACCATATTCGTCACATCAGCCCCCATCTCCATCGCCATCGCCGCGTCCAGGCCGAGAAGACTCGGTAGATCAACCGGACACTCGGATAAATCATAGTCGGCAATTTTATCCAATGCTTTGATAATCTTACTCAAAATAGCTTTATCTATCTTGGGCGGCCAGCCATTGTCGGAATAATCAACATTGGCCGCTTTAAGATTATCTAGAAGATAGCCGCCGTCGGGTGCGGTCATCGCCGGCGATAATAAAATAGTTTTAAGGGATTCGGCAGATTCAATAAACTGCAATTCAACCAATTCTGCCAGCATATTAAAAGTTTCTGGGACTGTCACGGTAATCGTCGGATCATTAATAAAATTTTCCCGATCGGGACAGTCTAAGTTAATCTCGGGGAAATTAAGCTGTATTCCATTTTCCGCAAGATCCATAAGTTCTTCTAGTTCCTCGGTTGGCATATTAGCGGGGGTTAAACACAAAGAAATATTTTCTTGATTAGCGACATAAACCTCATTGGCTATCTCATTGCATAATGGAGCCACATCCACAAATTGAGATGTTTCATAGAAAAAGGACATCACCTGTGACGGGGTGATAACCTTCGTTTGAAAATAAGGTACTATATCATAATCTTCATTAAAATCAATAACCGTTTCTAATAGATCGGGACTGACCGCCGAGCGACGCGTAAAGAGAATACAAATATCCATTGAAGTGAGAACACTCGATAGTGAAAATAAATAATCTGTTATTTCTTGAGGAGTCAGACCACGTTGACTTGCTATATAGTCGAGACTACTGGGGCCCCCAATATTAATATCTTGAGGTGGTATTAAATCATTAATATCAGTGTCCCCCACATCTTCGGCGCGAGGGTTGTTGAGGGGACAATTGTACTTTAATAAATCAGAGAGCTTTTTGATAATTTGTAACACAGCTTGTTGCAGAGAATCAACAATAATTTTCAGCATAGCTTTCTTAAATTCGCCCTTAATTGCAAATATAGGGAAGTCCTCTTTACTTATAAAAGGTTTTGATATATCTGCAACAGCTGGAAGATCGGGTGGGTAATACATGGACGCCCGCGAATTAGTGAGAGTCTTCGAAATGGCATTCGCAATGCGACCAACTGGTATAGCGGCACCAAACAATAAACAAATCATGGCTTCTTTCGCTATTTCTTTAATGCCTAGTTGTTTAAATATAAGATTAAGAACGGGATTTTTTTCCATCAAACCCATCGGTCCAGTTTCGGCAAGATTAGCGACTACATCAGCAACTTTCTTAACATTATCCATCGCTTTATCTTTTTGTTCCGCCATAACAGCTTTAAAAATTGCCGGGTTGTCGGCGATTCGTAATTTTAGCGCTTTTAATTCGGCGGAGCTAAAAGCCGTTTTAAAACCCTTCTCTAATTCTTCTGTATCTCCAATATCAATGAAGTCAGAGGAGCCCATAGCCTTGGCCGCATTAATAAAGGTATTACCGAACTCCCTTGGACCGTGAAGAGGATTTTGAGGATTAAAGATAGAAGTGATACCACCCGCGCCCGTGTCCGTCGCCATCGTAGCCCACTCAGAGCCCGCTTCTCCGCCGGCGACCGAAGACATAAAGTCGAAGAACGAACCGGCCGGATTTCCAGGAGTTCCTTGCATCCCTTGGCCAAAAGCATTGGGGCCTCCTGCTGCCATGATCATTTCATGATTTTTAAGTATTAGCAAAGTGAGGGGATCAGTCAACGTTTTATTATATTTAATATTAGAAAAATATCCTATAGACAGGGTACGTTTTACTCTAGATTCTTCAATAAGTGTATATTCTATTCTAGTAATTGCTAGTTTCGAGTCCTCATCAGGTTTTTGCCTTTTTCCAAAATATATCGTCATGCTATCTGATGCATTAAATTCCGGAGTAGCGCCCCCGGCGCCAGGCGAAATTTCGAGAGCTTTAGTTAATAAATCAACGGCAAAATGAATAGCCCTTTGTGTGCTACTCTGGGCAAAACCAAAATCTACGTTTAAGCCAGACAGGCCTCCGAGACCGTCTGCCTGTTGATTAAAGGCCTGGAGACCATCATTCAAACTATTATTTGTGGACAAAATACTCCCGATAACAAAAGTAGATTGAGCATTGGTGCCAGAAATATGGTGCTTCTCATTAAAAAAGGCCAAGTTCTCTTCGTATGAGGGCACTTCGCCCCGTACCTTCATCCCCGAGCGTCTGGTATAGGGGTTGTATCGCAGCGACACGATAATAAGGAATTTATCACCCGACGTGGTATCTAGACGATCAATTTGTACTCTAGATTTGATCTCGTCGAACAATTCTTCGGCTATACTCAGATTGGCATTGGGGATAGTTTCAAACTTGTCTCTGTCATATAAAAAAGTATAAAACTCAGGGAAATAATAGGTAATAAATCTTATGGTCGCGCGATTTTTTAAAAAAGATCGATTGGCGGCAGTAAGGCTGCCAGGTGACCATTGAAGCCCCAGGCCGTCGCCTGCGATGTCTATTTTCTCTGCGCCGGGGCACTGGTCTTGCCTTACCTTGAGTCGGATAATGTAATAACCCTTATCTTGGACAAAAAAGGGTATATTCATCGGCTCGCCGCGATATCTACTTCCTCTGTCTTCGTCTGTTGTTGCCATAATTTCCTAGTTGGTGTGATTATACTTACTTAATATGTGGAGAGATTTTTCTGTACCGGTTGTCTCGTTAGTTTCGGTTGTTTCGGCTCCCCCTGGGGCGTCTATATAATTCTGCTGCACCATAACCATTTGTTGAACGAGAAGCTGCGACTGTGCTGCAACATTTGTTACCTTGTCAATGACTGACTTGGCTCCCATTGGCACAAGCTCATCAAGAGAAGGCGATGTAGGAATTCCAAAAAACGGTGAATAATGTTTATGACCTAACAATACTTTAGCTAAGTCTAAGTCATACTGAACGAAATTATCGAACAGCTTCGCTAGCGTTTCGACAACATCTATAATTTCTGTTAGGCACTGCCTTAAGTTTTCTCCCTTGACTAATGGCTGCATATCTCTATCATCATTCATAGCTATTAGGTCAATCCCATATATCGACTTTACGCCATCCTTCATTTCTCCTCCTTGAGAATTTTTCCAATCCGTTTTAGTGACTAATTTGATATTTTCTCGCGCTATAAGGCGCACAGTATCAGCTTTGATAGCGACCGTGCTACGGGGATCATACATAGAAGTATTTCCCACTGTTCCTGGATTAAGTTGAAACTCGCCATCCACATTTGATCTTTGAGACAGATAAATACGTGCAGCGTCCAATTGGAAATTGGGATCCACATAATTTAACTCTCCTTCGCCATCTCTTTTAGCGCCGAGAGAACCCAAACGGCCCGCAACAATATCAATTGCAGCACTATGCGACGCCATCCTGCCCCCCCATCCAGAAAGAATATTATGAGGACGATCTAAGCCTAAAACGATAAAGGCGTTACCTTTACTCATAACCTGTTCTACAGCTGTAGCAATAAATTGGGGCACATCCCACTCGTCCCGGGCGCCTCCACCAAACCCCAAAAAATGCGCTTTTTCTGTGTCATCGAGTCCATCGAAAAAAGCCCTAACCTGTGCGGGCATTTTGTCTAAATTAATTACTGTTGATGTTTTAGCCATTACGACTTGTCCTTCTTTTTCTTTTTTTCCTTCTTGTCCTTTTCTTCCTTGGGCGGAGGATCAACATAGAAGCCTCCCCACCCCGGGACTTCAACGCCATCGATCACGGGGAATTCGCCGAGCGTGCCGGCTGTTGCTCGCAGCATGGTCTTCCAATCGTTCTTGTGACCTGTGCTCAGTTTGGATGCTTGCTCCATAACATATTTCCATGGAAAATGCACACCGGGGTCGCTCCTGCGCCCGAGAGACGCTCTTCCATGAGCATATACGCCTTTCTGCGGGGGCGGCTTGCTGAGCGAATATTGCCTCCCAGTGCCCTTGGGTATCTCAACCCGTTGTGTTTTAATGCCGTACTTTTCCTCGGACTTGGGGCCACGAGAAAATCCCCGGGTCTTCATTTTCGGCAGCCCATAATATACCAGCGGAATGTCAAACTTGTCAGCCAGATAGGCTATCAATTTAGCGAGATTGCGCAATTTAGGCTTGTTCAAGCGCCAGCCCTGATCTGTCTTCGTATACCAAGTACTGGGATCCTCCGCGCGGCCAACCACTTCGATACCTATAGAATTCGTTGAACTAAATTGCTGCGGACCGGAACCGCCTGCGCCGAGCCCGGTGCCTTTGCCAATATGAAACGCATTATCGAGATCGCTAGTTAATGCCCAGGTCTGCCCTTGAATTCCAAAAATATAATTCACTCCCTGCTTGCCGGTACGCATTTTGTCCTTATGTCTGGGTGGGCTACTCTCAACAAATCCTCTTAAGGTATTCTTAGAGCCGTTGTTCCCCCAAATCTCGGTCGTATGCATAATAATATATTTTACATCTGCCTTCGTTTTCCTGGGGGGGCCGACATCGTTTTTCTTTCCCTTGTTGCTCCAGTTATAGGTAGGCGCCCAGACAGCCCCGGGGTAATAACTCCCGGCGCCGCGGTCAGGAGCTATCTTGCGGGTGGCCGACGGGTGCTTTTCCCCCGAATACCTCTCGGTTTTTGCTTTAGGGTTATGACTCGCTGCGCCGGGGCCACCGGTGCCGGCAGCGACGGAGACTGGGATCCCATCAAGGAAGGCGGTCTTCAGGTAATTGCCGTTAGCATCCGTTGACAGCCCTACAACTCCCACTGATCTTTCTAGTATCTTCACGATTCGAGGATTCACCAAGTTTGTGGGATCATCAAAACGAACAGTTACAAAAGATCCTTTGGGAATAGCTTCTTGGTTATCCAGCGCTGAATAAACGTTAGGATAGGTGACGAGGAGCCTTGCGGTCTGCTCGGCCTTCCAGTCCGAATGCGGTGCAGGCTGTGGCATCAGCTCAGGCAGATATACTTTGTAGGCTACATTTTCATATTGCTTTGGTTGTCCGGAGGTACCCGGCACGAAGTACACCCAGGCCTGGAACATCTGGGCTTTATTTTGGAAAGTGGCAAAATCCTGTTGTTGAAAGTCCACCACAAATCCGTTATACTCTCCTCGCGCGCCGATGGCATCTTTAAGGAAAGCCAATTCCGTGGCCTGTTGTACTGACTGTAGCGGAGACGTCCGACGGGGATCGCCGGTTAGCTGTGATTGATTGGTGTCTGATAAGTCATTACACGTACCCCAATTTAAGTCTTCTAATTTTAATCCACCAGCCATTATTTATCCACCTTTCCTTTGAGTTTTCATCCTACACCGGTGCATCCTTGTTCTGTACAATGAGACTGGCCTGGCCATCGGCGCGGCCGTTCTTCGACCATGGTGCCCTGGCGGGTTCCAGGCCGCTGATAAATTCATCGACTTTTAGCCACGCCATATGCCACGCTTCTCCGCTGACATTAAATTGAAAATTATAATCTTCTCCGTATCTATTGAGCCATCTATATTTTAATGTTATTATCTTCGCGTCGTTGGCGCTGGAGCCGAACATACGAGTTGACTGTATATCGACAGCGGCCGCCCATCCGTGGCGAGACTTGCCGGGATACGCAGTAAGTGGCCTGCACCCGCTCCTCGACCTCTCCTTCCCCGACTTCGAGGTGTATTTTATACGGGGCCGTTTAGTGCCAACGTTACCCTTATTCGTGGCCGCGCGGTAGTTCCCATCATAGCAATTCTGTTTATACAGACGATTCTGTTCCTCATATGTTCTATACGAATTATTAACCTCAAATTTCGTTTGAAATACCGACTCGTACTTTGCTATCATGTTCATAAGATCGGTTTCCATATCTTTCAATATGTATATTAGAGTACCGTTGATAGTTACTCCTTTCAGAATATGAGGTGGAAGTTTTGCATTGTCTATCAGCTCGCCCGTAGGAATATAAGTATACGGGCCTTTCGCAGGCCCCGTCGGCCCTGCCGGCGGCGTGGTGGTGGTGGTCTGCTTGGCTGTCTCGCCTTCGCCCGGGCCAAAGGGAGGTAGTCGTGTAGGCATACCATCGAGAAATGCACTCTCAAGCGGATTCCCGCTCGCATCCGTTGATAGGCCCACAACTCCTACGGCTCTCTCTATTATCTTAACAATTTTGGGTCCCCTTAAATGTACGGGGTCATCATAGCGAACTGTTACAAAAGATCCTTTGGGAATAGCTTCCTTGAAGTCCAAAGCTGAATAAACATCTGGGTAGGTGGCTAGAAGCTTCTGGACCGTCGCGGCGTCGTCGGTAGATTTCGGGGGGCCCTGTGGCATCAACTCCGGAATGTATACCTTATAGGCTACGTTTTCATATTCTTTTATGCCCTTCCCAGTACCGGGCACGAAGTACACCCAGGCCTGAAACATCTGTGCTTGATTTTGGAAGGTGGCAAACTCCTGCTGTTGAAAGCCCACCACAAATCCGTCGTAGTCGGTTCGATTCCCGATGCAATCCTTGGAGTAAGCTACTTGGGTCAGGCGCTTCCACGACATTAAAGGGTCAGTGCGGCGAGGGTCTCCAGTTATCTGTGCTTGATTGCTGTCATATAAATCCGTGCACATCCCCCAATTTAAATCTTGTAATTTTAACCCACCAGCCATTATTTATTTACCTCTGCATTTTCGTTTAAGAGATCAAATAACTGTTCTTTATCATCTGCGGTAAGACCCGAATATTGAGATGTTTGCCTCTGCAGTAAAGAAGCCAATTTAACCATTTGTTCATTGGAACGTTGCAAGTTTTCTACATATTTAGCAGCAATAGGACCGAGCTCTTTTCGGGCGCCATCTGATAACTTCATATCCTTAATAGCATCCATCAAAAGGGATTTAGCCACTGCACGATCTTCCCGAATGTTGGTAGTACTCTCTTCTATATAATCATCTAAATTTAAATTTCGCCGTTTTCCCATTTTTCTTTAAAAGTCCTATATCGTTTTCTCAGCTTATTAAGATTATTAACCACTTGCTTAGTATTCAGCCCCGTTATCTCTCTCAAGTATAAATAAATAGCTTTTTTATTAAAAATTTCTATTGTGTCTGCAGAGTCTAGTAAAATACGGACCGCCATGAGAACTTTTTTTTCATTTTCTTTAAGCATAAAAGAATCCCACGTCCCTATTTCATGGTACAAAGATAACCAAAACTCAATATCGCCCCTTTTCCCTTCATAAGTTTCTTCGGTCGAAACAAGATCCTCTTCAAATTGATTGAGTACATCTTCGAGAAATACTTCGGTTTGATTGCGCTTCTGATTACGTTTAACTTTGTGAATAAACCAATTTTTGGTAACAACACTAAAATACGAAAAGGCTTTAGATCCCTTATTGGGATCATATTTATTTAAAATAGTGGTGAGCCATACTTTGCAATCATCTTTCAAATAGTCAATATTTGGTAATGTGGTAAAACGGTAAGTATAAATAATCTTGTCCACCATCTGATCAAATGCAGGTTGGATATACTCTATATATAAATGGGTGCGTAGTTGTAAATCGAGAGTATTTGCATACTTTACGATGGCATCTTCGTGCACTTTAGTAAAATAATAATTTTTAGTGGACTTCTTGCGCTTCTTCTTCAGCGGCATTCAGCTCCTCCTCTAGTTCCTCGTCTAATGAATATTGGAATATCTCTCTGAATATCTCGATTTCTTCACTCACTTCTTGAATTCTCATTATAAGTTCCTGTATCATGGGCTCTCCCCGATAGGCATCCATACTGAATAAAGATTTGATAAAGATTTGAAAGGACTTTGCCGTCAGAAAAAGATCACCTAGACTTTCAGAAATGAAAATAAACTTTCGCAATAGAACCACCACATACCATATTAATAATATATTAGCTATCAATGACGCTGTTAATGTAAGGTATATAATCATTATCTTTTCTTATTTAGTTCTTTCTTCTGTTGGCCCAAATCGTGGGTCGCTTCGCGGATAAACTCCTCCGTAATACTGCCTATTTTAGAAGCAGTCTTCTTTTTAGGAGACGTATTAAAAGTTGTTACCGACTTAACAAGTGTTCCGGTCGACCTACAGTTGGGACACTCGTCTGCTGTTTCATCCGATAAATGAAAAAGGGTCGCAACTTCAGTACAGTGAGTACATCGATATACATATCGAGGCACTTTATTTGCGTTCTAGGCTTGTTAACCGCTCGTCAATGTCCTGGAGATGCTTCTCCAGTTCTCGAGCCTGCACTCGTAGGGCCTCGCGTACGATTTGCTCCACGAGATCTCTGACTGCCCCGGGGCCCATTACTTGGGGTCCCTGTGGACGCTGTCCGGACTTGGTTGTCTTTTTAGCTGGCATCTGTTTTATCCTCCTCTCTGGTTAATTCTTCTAAATGGTCGGCCACCGTAACACCCTCTAACGAGAGTACCGGCGGGTTTGTCACGACCAGATCATTATGCGCTTCGGACTCGACATCAATTTCGAAGTTCATTGCGCTCAATACTGGCACTATATCGCTCTGTTCCATAAGCGACTTTTGGAGGGCCAACATAAGGGCCCCCACTGCTTGATATGATAATTTCATTATCTCTCCTCTTCCTCTATAGAAACTGCTCTTCCTTTGAGCAGTTCCCAGTCCCTTTCGGGCCTAACTTCTAGGTTTTTTTCCCAAACGCCTTCTAAGACGGTGGGAGCTATCCCCATCATTCTAGCAAAATATGCCAACGCATTTAAGTCTTTGGGAAAACAAGACCCCCCGAAGCCATGATGACCATCGGGGCCCGGGGTCGATAGATGCGTATTTCCAATTCTCTTATCATATAGAGCATATTCTACTACCTTGTCATAATCTACTTCAGCGACATCACATATCTGCTTGAACTCATTAGCAAAGCTAACCTTGGTGGCCAGAAAACAATTAATAAAATATTTTACCGATTCTGCGGTTTTAGCTCCGGTTTTAACAATAGGGGTTTTTTGGAATACTTGTCTAAACATATTTTTGATGATAGTGGTGGCGGGGCGTGGGCCACCAATAATAATACGATTTTGGTTTTTAAAATCATCTATATAATTTGCTTCTGTCAAAAATTCAGGATTAAAAACGATGTCAATATTAGGACACTCTAAATTCAAGCGTGTAGTAGTCCCCGGAATAACAGTTGATTTTATCACTACAATATTCCCTAAATTAAATCGGTTAATGCTATATATCGTGTTCTCTAATATACTTAAATCGCATGCACCATTTTTTTTCATCGGCGTGGGCAAACACGTAAAAACGATCTTGGATTTTTGACACAGCTCTTCTAAAGAAGTACAGGTGGAGGCGTCCTCCTTAAACTTATCATATGTCTCGATATGAAAATGATCTTTGAGGCCCTCGCGAATAGCGGTGCCTACAAAACCCTGTCCTACAATGCCAATAAGTTCACTCATCTTCAAGCCTTTCGAAGCACTCTCGAATTCCCGTGTTCAAAGTAATGGAGGGATGCCAGCCACACCGATCGATGGGGCCCAACTGGGCTAACGTTTCTTTTACGTCACCTGGGCGCGGTGGGCGCGAATCAAATTCAATATCCGGAAAATATTCTAACACAATATCTTTTACCTCATTAATAGAGATATTTTGGCCCGTTCCAATCTCAAAGACGGCACCATTAAAATTCTCTTTGAAATTCATACAAAATATATTAGCACTAATCGCATCCTCTACATGAACCATATCGCGGCGCTGGGTCCCATCACCGGTAATAAAGGGATTGACCCCGTCTCGAATAGATTGCATCCAATTAGAAATAGCAGTCGCATAAGGGCCGCTGGCCGGCTGATCAGGCGAATATACATTAAAGTATCTTAAACTCACTGTGTCAAGCCCATAAATGCTGGAATATATTTGGGATTCCAATTCGGTTGTATACTTTTGAAGAGCATACGGGCTGATGGGCCCGGTGCCGTTTCCTTTTACTGATGACGAACTAGAATATATAAACCTCTTAACTGATCCCACCTTCCTGGCAAAGTTCAATGCTATGGTTCCCGCGAGAATATTATTTTCGGCCGTCTCTACAGGATAATCAATGCTGTGACCAACCCTGGGAAAACATGCCAGGTGAAAAATATACTCGGGCTGAAAATTATAGTAGTGGGGATGAAATGCCCCGTCACCATCTTCACGTAAGACCTGGCGGACATCATGAGATACTACATCGTTTAAATCAATTCCCAAAACCTCGTGGCCTTGAGACTGTAATGCGGTATACAGGTGAGAACCAATATATCCTCTGTGTCCTGTTACTAAACATCTAGCCATTTTTTACCTGATTTGCAATCCATGCATATGTTTTTTCCATGCCCACACGAAGAGGCTGTTCATAATCCCACCCCAACTTCTCCCGAATAAGGGCATTATCCGAATTACGGCCGCGCACTCCAATAGGAGTAGGAAAGCCATACTTATCCTTAAAACGATCGCCATCAATATTATCAATTGTTAGAGTCTTACCCGAAATATCAATCGCCATCTCCGCAAATTTGTTGATGGCGATCATCTCCTCAGATCCAATATTAACTGGGCCCTCAAATGTAGGATGGTCCATAAGGCGCCTGGTTGCCTCTATGCACTCGTCAATGTAAAGGAAGGACCTAGTTTGTAGGCCATCGCCCCAAACTTCAACCTCGTCGCCCTCAGAGGCCACAGCGACCTTTCTACAGAACGCCGCAGGGGCCTTTTCTCGACCACCATCCCAGGTGCCCAGCGGACCAAAAATATTGTGATATCGAGCAACTCGCACAGTTAGCCCATAATTGCGCGCGAATGCAAACCAGAGTCGCTCGCTAAAAAGTTTCTCCCAGCCATACTCTGAATCTGGTTGAGCCGGGTAGGCGGAATCTTCAGTACAGTTTGGATTATCGGGATCTGTTTGGTTATGTTCGGGATACATGCAGGCAGAAGAGGAATAGAAGATCCGATTGACGCCTTTCTTAACGCACTGCTCGGCCATATTCAGATTAATCATAGCAGAGTTATGCATGATATCAGCATCATTTTCACCTGTAAAAACGAAACCAGCGCCCCCCATATCTGCGGCAAATTGATAGATTTCATCGAGGTCGATACTAACGACCTGATCACAAATCTCGGGATCGCGGAGATCACCTTGAATAAACTCGTCAACTACCGTTGTAATATCAAAAAATTCATGATACTTTAAATCGACACCACGCACCCAATGACCTTCTTCTTTTAGTCTCTTAACCATGGCTCCGCCGATAAAACCGCCGGCGCCGCATACTAATATTCTTTTCATCTTCCTCTCCTAATCCTTAATAATAAATAAACTTGGTGGTTTGGGGTGGCGGCCGGGGGTAGTCCTGCGCGTTGTCCACTCATATGTAACATCGAGTGTATCTAAAAATCCTTCAATATATTTTTTATGGTACTCTGCATAAATCAAATTATCATGTTTTTTAATAACCCGTACAGGAGCGTCGTCGAAACTTAAATCCCACGATTTATCAGGCACAGGTGGTCGAAATTCACGAAAGAAAGAAACTACAGCAAGCTTCTCTGTTAGTCGGGTTATCTCTTTTAACATAGGAAGGGGGTCTTCGGCCTGATGATTTAAAACGTCTAGACACAATACACACTGAAATTCTTCATCTCTATAAGCCGATAGATCCCTTACATCGCCGCGGCATACCGGAATGTTTTTAGTTTCGCACAGGTTTATAAATTTAGGGGTTATCTCTGTTCCCAAATATCGATATTCACTCGAATAGTTGTAGAAATCTAGAATCTCTTTCATTATGCCAGTCCCACAGCCAATATCCAGAACGGACCTTAAATCCAGTTCCAGAATCATCTTACATAAGTCCTCTTTCCACGGTTCATCGAGGCCGCACCAGCCCGTAAACGTCGCTATATCACAGGAGTCTTCCCAAAATCTTAAATGCTTACTAATTTCATCGGTCATAATTTGCTCCTAATTCACACACCGGAGGGGGTTCAAGCTTGTGCCGGCTCGTCAAATGACGTCCTATATAGATTTCAAGAACCTGAGCTTCTCTGGTTGACAAAGGCTTAAAGTGTGGGCCGTACTTATCATAATAGTCAAGAGCCCATTCTAGTTCTTTATAGGAGGCCCCAATTTGATCCTCGTCCGAGCGATCATCTTCCCACAAACCATCGGTAGGAGTAGCCGTAATAATTTCATTAATAATGCCCATGTTTTGCGCCATAGCTCTTACGTCGCTCTTCAGCAAGTCAGCAATCGGGCTCACATCCACCCCTCCATCCCCATACTTGGTAAAAAAGCCAATTCCATAATCTTCCACCTTGTTGCCAGTACCCGCCACTAAAAGATTGTGGGTATTTGCTAGGGAGTATAACATTACCATTCTAAGTCGTGATCTAGCATTAACAAGGGCTAAATCTGACTTTTCGACCTCCACGGCTCGGAACGCTTCATATACAGGGGTGAGATCGAGCGTCATTTTGGTAACATTGGAAAACTTCTTTTCTAGCCAGTCCATATGCTTCTCCGATCGATCTACGTGAGTAATAGGCTGATGAATTGGGAGACCAACCACCACAACTTTTAAGCTGCTCCGAGCGCATAAAGCGGAAGTAAGGGCCGAATCAATACCGCCCGAGACTCCAATCACAAACCCCGCGGCTCCGGACTCGGCGCACTTAGTTTCTAACCATCGTACAATTCGCTCTTTATTAATTTCTATTTCCATTTCTACTGCCACCTAAACCACCCTTCCAATGGGATTTGACTAAGATTTTTATTCGTCGCTCCCTTCCATGGGCGCCATGGCCCATATACTCCCACTTTTTCTGCATCACTGAGAACTGACGCCCACCAAGAAAGGGTACCATGCTCAAATAAAATATTTTTAAATGTTCTTATAAAATTAAAATCTTCAGCAACGGATCTCTTCTTCATTATTGGCTTAAATTTATCAAACCCCTCCACAAAAGCATTGAAATAATTTACTGACTCTGTAATAGGCACTCGTTTATCGGCCGGTGTTTCTAAATGAAATTTCATATCTTGTAGTTCCTGGGCCGTTACATAGTCCCACTTTGGCATATCTGTGACAATATGAAACTCATCAAAATCAAAATGACTGATAGCTTCTAAATAATTCTCTACCCTTGGTTTTGAGTAAAATTCGTTCTTCATGAAAAGACGATCACCAGTCCGCATGTGCACCACCAAAGCCTTATTGTCCCGATTAGAAACGCTTGGAAACCAGGTCTTAATATGCTCAATCTTGTTGACGTAGAGTTTATAGTCTTCAAAGTATCCATTCAACAGGAACGTAGTATCCGAATAGCGCACATCAAATGATTCAAGATAATTAGATTCATCAACGTTTCTCACATTAGTTGTTGGAATTTGCGATCGGTTTAAAAAATTAACCCCCATCCCTTCTAAATCAGGTACAGCATAGTAATTATCGGCGGCCGGTAATGCATACACCGCTAAATTATGATGTTCAGCCAATAACTTGGCCGCTACATATTGAAAAATATTATTCCCAAAACCATTCGTTAGTTGGGTTATTACCCTATTCGTCACTTGCCACCCATTCAAATGTATAATCAAAAGCTTCGATATCGGCTTTAGAACGTTCTCTCACTATTTCCACTAGCTCCGGAGTGTAATGAGTAGAATAGTGAGGTTCTTTTTTTCTTTCTTTCCCCTCATAAAACCCCACATGATTTGTGTGAGGAAGTTCTAAATCGGGATATCCAATCTCATTGCAAACATGTGCAAAATCTTTCTCGATATTTTCCACACGCCCCACATAATCCACCATTATATTACCTGTTTGATCCGCCATATGTTCAATTTGGTTCCTGACATGCCACTTATCATGTTGATATCCCTGAATTGGCATCTCATAAGCCGCCCCAATTTGGTGTACAAAATCTTCAAAAGTGATTTCGCCGTCATTGCCACGCCATCCTCGATCGGTCCAGCCGGTTCGCTGTCCTGTTCGCGTTAGCCAGTGCCAATTAGAAACATATCGATCCCACGGATTCCGTACAAAACAAAACTTAAAAGTTCTTTTCCAGGCATAAGCGCCCAGAGCACCCCGTATAAGTGCTGCGCTGGATATTTTAAAATCAAACATCGCGTTAATAGGGAGAGGGAGGAGCGGCCTTTTAAGGCAACTCGAGTGATCAGTGATCAGACCGTCTTCCTTATACGGCTCAAATGCCTCTAACATGCTTGTCCCAGCAGCTTTGGGAACATGAATGAAAATTCCTTTATACATTTTTTTTCCTTAAAAACAAAAGATCGCCGGCATTACCCTGACTAGAAAATTGTTCCACCGGCGTGAACCCTTTGTTATGCAAATAATTAATGGTTTCACTACGTCTCAACGCCCCCACATACTGGGTTTCTCCATATTCAATCCAGATCAATTTAATTTTACGAATAGATTCTCCCATGCCATCCAGGACTTCTTTCTCGGCGCCTTGAACATCTATCCATGCAAAATCTACTTCCTGGATTTCGTTTTCTTCGCTCCATTCGTCAAATCGTTGTGTCTTTACAAGTATACTATCATTTAACACAAACTTATATCCCTTTTTTAGAGAAGACGAACCTGAATTATTAAGACTTTCTTTTAAATATACCTCTTGATCAATCCAATCATATTTTGTAGGAAGATCGGTTTCATTATATTCTTGATAACTTTGATAAAATTCAGCAACTCCCGTCGTATCGGATAAGGCTATTTCAAACAGTTGGATACGCGCGTCGTTAATATATTTTTTAAAAGCGACAATATTACGAGGGTCGGGCTCGAAGCAATAAAGCTGTACACCATTAAAAGTTTCCACCAGGCGCAAAGAATCTTCGCCATAGTGTGCGCCAATTTCTACAATGATCGGATCTTCCTTTCCTACAATTTTTTTAATCATGGAAAATTTATCTTTATAGTGTTTCATGATACTATCCATCAACAGGTTTCTCCTTTTCTCTTAGAGAATGGAGGACTTCACAAATTTGTTTATAATTATCATCTACCCATAACATCTTATGTTGTTTGGTGCCCTTCTGCATCACAAAATTAAAAATAGGCGCTGAAACACGTTCAATAATGGCATTTAAAATTTCATTACTTAATCCACTTTCACGTAGTTTACTTTGAATCCAGGGAATTTTGGGGAGAGCCTCAAGGCCGTCCAAATATAGATTCATCAAATTATCGTCGACGTCAAAAAGAGAATAATATTCTTCTTTAATAAAAAAACTATCCTGGTAAGAACAAATAACTTTATATCCTTTTTGAGAAAATATTTTATCCATCGTAGAGAGGCTTTGTTGTATATTATTTGCCGCAATATGAGATGGAACGCGCTCATGATAAGGGTGTAGCATCTGGCCCCCTTCAATGCAGACAACAGTGGGAAGGTTTTTTTCGAAAGTTTCAAAAACTTCTAAATCTAACCCGTCAATATCGATCGAACAAAAATCTATATGTCTGTTAGGAGGGATAGAGGGGGGCGACATCACATCATCAAACAAGTTATTGGTAGTATCAATAAAACGATTGATACATTTTACACGCCCATTGGAACTATACGTTTTTTTCAATTCTTTAAATTTTACCGGGTCGGGTTCAATCTGAATAGAATACCACCCCGCATCTATAAGCTTTTTAGTGTTGGAATTGTAGAGGCCATCCCAAGCGCCAAATTCCACGCAAACACCCTCTTTAATATTCAAACGTCTAAAAATTTCTTTTATCAAATGATCATTTTGATTATAATCATATGGTTTTCTAAAATTTTGAACCGTTCCGTGCCACTTGTCATGATAGCCGATAAAATCTAATAAATTTTCCATCACACCCTTTCTTCATAGATGAACAACTCACCATATTCTCTACGTATACTGTCTAATACCTCAAGTCGGTCCGAGACGATTACTACATACCCGATACGAGCAATCGTTACCGCAAAAGCCAGCTGCTGTGATTCTTCAATTATGGTAGACCCCTCCTTGTAGGTGACCGATTCAAACCAGATATCTGCCTCTAGCTGGGAATGTTCTTTAGCTCCAAAAGCTACGGTTTCTTTCCATGTATGGTTAAGGATGAAGTCTGCCAATTGAAATTTTAAATGATTGGCATTTGTAGTGTCGGTTGCTACACTAATTTCAGCAGGTACGTCAATATCACCAGCATAAATAGCTAAAGCCCGATTATCCCGAGGAAAGCAGGGGCCCCCATATCCAAATCCATAACGCGTGAGTTTCTTTCCTACACGCGAATCAGCGCCGATAGCATTCAGAACTGTTTGTGGATCACCTCCAGATTTCTTGACAATATCGCCGATCATATTAGTGTAAGCTATCTTGGTAGTTAAAAAACAATTCAAAGAAATTTTGGTAATCTCGGCTTCGGTGGGTGTCATCCTACAAATACGCGGACTATTCTCAGTCATCCGGTCATATATTGATTCTATTAGATCCCCTGCTTCCGGGCTGCCCTCCCCAATCAACACCATATCCGGATTTTCTTGGTCCCGGATAATGGACCCTTGGGCGATAAATTCGGGATTATAGGAAACAGTCCAGTTATATTTACCCAATCTCTCGCAAAGCGTCAAGCAGTATTGCGGCATAGTCGTACAATTAATTACTAAATGTTTGGAAGTGTCTTGCCGGCCTCGTTTTATAAGTTCCTCTACTAAGGTATCCACCTGAAAATGATCGTAGCGCCCATCCTCCAATGAGGGAGTAGCAACAACAGCAAATACGACGTCAGAGTGGCGAAGTGCTTCATCCAAATCCTGCGTAGCTACAAAATTTTTACTTTCTCTAAGCCTGTCATTTACGAATGCTTCAGAGCTCTCAAATGTTTTGGCGTTAATACTGTCTACATACTCTTCATAAATATCGACTCCAACTACCCTGTAACCGGCCTTTTCTAAACTTAAAGCAAAACAGAGCCCCAATTTTCCGATTCCTACAACACTTATATTATCCATTTTTATCTACTAATTCTTCCATATATGTAAGCAACAACTGGGCTCTCTTTTCCCACGTATGATGAAGATTAAACTGCTCATAGGCCGTCTGCACTATTCGATCGGTGGCCTCGGGGTGGGTATGATAATAATAAAATTTATCTAGAAAATCACTTAAGTCGTCTTTAAACTCTACACAGTTTACCCCATCTAGTAAATCATTTTTATACTCTTCTTTAATTTCGCTGCATAATAATAAAGTCTTGGACATTCCAATCTCATAGTAACGCCCAGTTACTTCTTCAAATGGAGCGGGCGTAGCTAACCACATTTTACACTGGGCAATTTTGCGGGCGTACTCATCATGACTTGCAATGCGCGGCTCGATCGAATCAGAACCGTTTAAGAAAGTAGTAATGGCCGCCTCTTGGCGCAACAGTTCTTGTAATCGAGAACGAATATTAAATGTTTTAAAGGCGCCTTCGACATAAATCTTATTATTATGGAGTGCGCCGCTGAAGCCAATATCATATATCTTTTCCTCTTTTCTATCATAAAAGAGACTGGGATCCGAGGCTTGTGGCAGTAGCTTGCAAGGGATTCCAGTGGCACTTTCATATTCTTTAGTTAAAGGGACTGATGTTATAATAGTGCTAAACTTATTCCTTTTAAGGAAGTCGAGTTTTTCTTGCAAATGGTTTTGAGGCTTAAACAAGTATCCCATGGATGGAATCCCTGTTTTATCAAGATTAAAGTTTTTGGCAAACGCAGGTTCTTTTAGCGCGAACCATCCCATTCCAAAATAAATAACATCGGGTTTTTGAGGACATTTCCTCAAAGCTTCAAGCACCGACGTCATGTTTTCATCTTTATATAAATAACAGTCGGCTAATTTAGCAAATTGGTCATAAAGATAGTTGTAATGCAAATAGGTAGAGCTCTTTGGAGAGTGCACGGCAGGGTCGATATACAACACTTTCATTTAATGCTCGCCTCTTTTACCCAGAAGGGGGGTAGTGACTGTTGTACCTCCAGTAAACTGGTGAACATGGTACTTAAAACTTGTTGATTTGCTTCATCGAGTTGTGTCCAATCAGAAGACCTTAAAGCAAAAGTTGCCTTAATATGTTCGCACCATGGTTTTCTATACTCCAGAGGCAAATTTATGAATTCTGCAAGATCCTCGGCAACCCGGGGAAGCCACTCATATTTAACAAAAGCTATATCAAAAGAAGTATCTGCAGCCAGCCATGAGTTAAAAAAAATATCAAATCCTTTAAACTCTTTATATTGTAGAAAGTTAGTGGAGTCTTCGATCTCCACGCACGCAGGCACGTGCTCAGGTGTACACCTGCAGCGCAACGTATTCCATGTGGTAGGGGGCCCTTTATAATGCATGTGCTCCAGATGTATCCTCGCGCGGCTGGTTGGTTTGCTAAACAAAGAGAGGAGCGCGTTGCGCGGGTCGGAATATAATACAATCGCTTTATCCGGGGATTTCTCCCGCGGCTGTTCAAAATAGGGAGCGTGTGGAGTGTGGGGATCGAGAACCCTTTTTTTGCAGTTATGGTCGATG
>Ga0209128_1000891_pt1 | contig 21117 bp, 16 predicted proteins | sample ETNvirnome_6_100_FD_184072 | JGI IMG/M metagenome (GOLD analysis project Ga0209128, IMG submission 184072) | Marine viral communities from the Pacific Ocean - ETNP_6_100 (SPAdes) (version 2) | ecosystem: Environmental > Aquatic > Marine > Oceanic | place: Pacific Ocean | collected 2013-06-19 | reverse complement strand
CCCAGGATGAGATTGCCACTCAGCTTGGCGTCTCACGCCCTGGCGTCCAACGCTTACTAGCCCTGGCGCGCCAAGAGGGGTTGGTGAAAGTGCATATCGATCACCCCATTTCCACCTGTATGGCGCTGGGCAGCGCGCTGCGGGAGCGCTTCCAGCTGGCCTACTGCGACGTGGTGCCTGTGGACACCCAGGCCCCCGAAAGCGGCGCGTACTATCTGGCCGTGGCGGGGGCCGAGCGCATTGCGCGGCTGGTGGAGCGCAGCGAGCCGCTGACGCTCTCGCTGGGGACCGGGCGCTCGGTGCGTGCGGCAGTGGAAGCGCTTAGCCGTGTGGAGCGGCCGCAGCATCGCTTTGTCTCGCTGGTGGGCAACGTGGCACGGGATGGCTCCGCCAACCGCTACGACGCCGTGATGGTGCTGGCGGATAAAACCGGCGGCGAGCGCTTTTTATTGCCTGCCCCCGTAGTGGCGGAGTCGCTGGCGGAAAAAGAGGCCATGCTGTCCCAGCGCTTGTTCAAAGCGATAGCCGATGTAGCGCGAGAGTCAGAGGCGGCGTTTATCGGCATTGGCCGTATTGACCGCCAGGCCACGCTTTTTCAAGACCACTTCATTAGCGAAAGCGAGCTAGATGAGCTGCTGGGCCGCGAAGCGGTAGGGGAGCTACTAGGTTGGCCGCTGAACCGGCGTGGAGAGGTGATCGATTGCTCGATTACCCGACGGGTCACCAGCTTGCCGCTGGAGCGTTTTGGGAAGCACCTCATGGTGGGGATTGCCGGTGGCCGTGATAAAGCGCCTGCCATTTTAGCCGCACTGCGCGGTGGCTGGCTGAAGGGCTTGATCACCGACGAGATCGCTGCGCGGCATATCCTCGAGGCGATGGAGTGAGCGCTATCTTCGCGGTTGCAACATGCAAGCAATTGAATAAATTAGCGTAAAGTCTAACGCTCCAGGCTTTGCTTTTTTTTGGCTTGCGTGCGATCTTTTGTTCGGTTGGTGATCAATAAGATCAAGGCAACAACAATGCCAATATTTGCCAAGAGGAGTGCTGTATGCGTCTCGTGCGTCATTTGCCCGTCACGACCCTAGCAGCTGCTATTGCGGTAGCTGGCCAAGCCCAGGCTCAAACTGAGATCACCGTCGCCACGGTGAACAATAATGACATGGTCATTATGCAGAGCCTGACCGATGCCTTTGAGCAAGCGCACCCGGATATCACGCTGGACTGGGTGGTACTTGAGGAGAACGTGCTGCGTCAGCGCATGACCACGGATATTGCCACCGGCGGTGGGCAGTTCGACGTGATGACCATCGGTACTTATGAAGTGCCCATTTGGGCGGAACGCGGCTGGCTTGAGCCGCTGGACAGCCTGCCCGATGACTACAACGAAGACGATCTGCTGGCATCGGTACGCGACGGCTTAAGCCTGGACGGCACGCTGCACGCCCTGCCGTTCTATGCGGAAAGCTCGATGATGTATTACCGCACCGATCTGTTTGAGCAGGCAGGCATTGAGATGCCCGAGCAGCCCACCTGGGCGCAGGTGCGCGACTGGGCCGAACAGCTCCACGGTAGCGAAGAGGGCCTGGCGGGTATCTGTTTGCGCGGCAAGCCGGGCTGGGGCGAGAACATGGCCTTTGTCTCGACGCTGGTGAATACCTTCGGCGGCCGCTGGTTCGATGAGCAGTGGAATCCGGAGCTGAACTCCGAGGCGTGGAATAACGCGATTTCGTTCTACGTAGACCTGCTCAGCAACTACGGCCCGCCTGGCGCCAGCTCCAACGGCTTTAACGAGAACTTAGCGCTCTTCTCACGCGGTAACTGCGCCATGTGGGTCGATGCTACCTCGGCGGCAGGCAAGCTCTACGATGAGAGCGAATCCGACGTAGTCGGTACGCTTGGCTTTGCACCTGCGCCCATCGCCGAAACTCCCAAAGGTTCCCACTGGCTGTGGTCTTGGGCACTGGCTATCCCAGCCTCCTCTGAGCATAAAGAGGCAGCTCAAGAGTTTATTACCTGGGCCACTTCTGAAGAGTATATCGAGCTTGTCGGTGAGACTAACGGCTGGACCAGCGTACCGCCGGGCACTCGTGAATCCACCTACGCTAATGAGCAGTACACCTCAGCCGCGCCGTTTGCTGGCTTCGTACTTAACGCCATTAAAGAGGCCGACCCCACCGACTCTAGCTTAGAGCCGAACCCCTATGTGGGCGTGCAGTTTGTGGGTATTCCTGAGTTCCAATCGATTGGCACTCAGGTAGGCCAAACCATTGCGGCGGCGCTGACCGGTGATACGTCGGTTGAGCAGGCGCTAGATAGCGCCCAGCGTGCTACTGAGCGCACGATGCAGCGGGCGGGCTACATCGAACGTTAATGTACTCCTGCGCCTGCCCGGCCACGGGCAGGCGTTTTCGGTGGTTCTCGCAGGTCTGTTTTCTTGCAGGTATTTCCATGAATAGAACACGTGCTTCTGGCCGTACGGTCGGCGGGCTGAGAACGCTTTCGCTTCAAGCGCCCGCCGTCACGCTACTGCTGCTATGGATGATTGTGCCGTTAGGCATGACGATATGGTTCTCCTTCCAGTACTACAACCTGCTAATGCCCGACATGGCCGGGTTTGCCGGGGTGGAAAACTACGAATATCTGCTAACTGACCCCGCACTGTGGCGGGCTATGGGCAACACGCTGCTGCTGGTCGGGTCAGTACTGGCGATTACGGTCATTGGCGGCACGTTACTGGCGGTACTGTTTCAGCAGGATTTCGCAGGGCGGGGGATTGCCCGTGTGTTGGCGATCTCTCCCTTCTTTGTCATGCCAACGGTGAGCGCGCTGGTATGGAAAAACATGATGATGCACCCCTCTAACGGGGTGTTGGCGTGGTTAGCACAGTCGCTGGGGCTTCCTGCGCTGGACTGGTTCTCATCGCTACCGCTGACCTCCATCATCATCATCGTCTCGTGGCAGTGGCTGCCGTTTGCGCTACTGATCCTGCTGACGGCGATGCAATCGCTGGATGAAGACCAAGTGGAAGCCGCACGGATGGATGGCGCGGGGCCGCTGGCGATTTTCTTCTTTATCACGCTACCGCACCTAAAGCGGGCGATTAGCGTGGTGATCATGATTGAAATGATCTTCCTGCTGACGATTTTTGCCGAGATCTTTGTCACTACCTCCGGTGGGCCTGGGCTCGCCACCACCAACTTGGCTTATTTGATCTACATCCAAGCGCTGCTGGATTTCGATGTGGGCATGGCCTCGGCGGGTGGGGTGATCGCCATCATTCTGGCCAATATCGTCGCGATTTTCCTTGTCCGTATGGTCGCTAAGAACTTAGAAGACTGACCCCAGCACCAGGGCGTCTTGGGAGTATTTCAATGACAACGCATCATAATAGCGCGCCAGCACACACTCGCTCGTTGCCCATCCGGCAACTGGTGTTAACTCTGTTGGGCTGGTCCATCGCGCTGATTATCTTCTTTCCCATCCTGTGGATGGTGCTGACGGGATTTAAAACCGAAACGGCAGCCATTGCCGATCCCAGCTTTATTTTTTCACCCACGCTGGAAAGTTATCAAGCTGTTCAGGCCCGCTCGGGCTACGCCCGCTTTGCGTTAAACAGCGTTGCCGTTGCATTTGGCTCCACGTTGTTAGCGCTGCTCATCGCCATTCCCTCGGCTTACGCCATGGCCTTTTTGCCCACTAAACGCACCAAGGGCACGCTGCTGTGGATGCTCTCCACCAAAATGCTGCCACCGGTGGGTGTTCTGGTGCCTATCTATCTGATTTTCCGAGATGTCGGGCTGCTGGATACCCGTACCGGGCTGATCATTATTTATACCTTGATGAATCTGCCCATTGTGGTGTGGATGCTCTACACCTTCTTTAAAGATATGCCCAAAGACATTCTCGAAGCGGGCCGGATGGACGGTGCCTCCACTCTGCAGGAAGTGTTCTTCCTGCTACTGCCGCTGACCCTGCCAGGGATTGCGTCGACCGGGCTGCTCTCGGTGATTTTGAGCTGGAACGAAGCGTTCTGGAGTCTCAACCTCACCTCGTCGAAAGCCGCGCCGTTGACCGCCTACATTGCCTCGTTCTCAAGCCCCGAAGGGCTGTTCTGGGCCAAGCTGTCGGCGGCTTCTACCATGGCCATCGCCCCCATCCTAATTCTCGGCTGGATGACCCAAAAACAAATGGTGCGCGGCCTGACCTTTGGCGCCGTCAAGTAAAGGAGTTCCCCATGGCAACCTTACAACTCAAGAACATTACCAAGCAGTTTGGCGACACCAAGGTCATCAAGGGCATTGATCTCGACGTTAATGATCGTGAGTTCGTGGTGTTCGTTGGCCCCTCGGGCTGCGGTAAATCCACGCTGATGCGCATGATCGCGGGCCTGGAGAGCGCCAGCGACGGCGATATTCTCATCGATGGCAAGCGCATGAACGAGGTGGGCCCCGCCGACCGCGGTTTGGCGATGGTGTTTCAAAGCTACGCGCTTTACCCGCACATGACCGTTGAGGGCAACATGGGCTTCAGCATGCGCTTGGCTGGGGTGCCCAAAGAGGAGCGCCGCGCCAAGGTGCTGGAAGCTGCCAAGATCCTTCAGCTTGAGCCGCTGCTGGATCGCAAGCCCAAAGCGCTGTCCGGCGGGCAGCGCCAGCGGGTGGCGATTGGCCGAGCGATTGTGCGCAACCCCAGCATCTTCCTGTTTGATGAGCCGCTCTCCAACCTAGACGCGGCGTTGCGGGTGCAGATGCGTATCGAGCTGGCGCGGCTGCATGAAGAGCTGGATGCCACGATGATTTACGTGACCCACGACCAGATAGAAGCCATGACCATGGCCGATAAAATCGTCGTGCTACACGATGGCGTGGTGGAGCAGGTGGGCTCGCCCATGGCGCTCTATCACCACCCGCGTAACCGCTTTGTGGCAGGCTTTATCGGCTCGCCGAAGATGAATTTCTTCACCGTCGAGCAGCAGTCCATTGGCGATGATGGCGTCACCGTGCGCCTGCCCGGCGGGCGGCCCTGCACTATCCCTGTGGCGGGCGAACAGCTCGCCAGCGATGAAGCGCTGGAGCTGGGTATTCGTCCTGAGCATCTACAGCTGGATGAAAACGGCCCGCTGAGTGGGCAGATTAAAGTGTTGGAGCGCTTAGGCGGGCAGACCTCGCTGTACGTGCAGATGGGCGAGCTACTGATCACCATTATGGCCGATGGCGATGTAGCCTATCGGGTGAACGATACCGTGCAGTTTAGCTTTGCCGCCGAGCGTGCTCACCTGTTCGATGCCCAAGGCTTGGCGCTAGAGAGCCTGTCACAGCACCCGCTGGCCAGCCTGACCCGCCAGGATAACCGTGCGGCTACCGAGCCTGCTGCGCCAGGGGCGCAGGTATGAAAGCGCTAATTTTTGATTGTGACGGCGTCCTGGTGGATAGCGAAGCCCTGGCTGAAGAGACCCTGGAAACTCACCTTGGGCAGTGGCTGCCGGATCTGGATATTCCCACGCTGCTCAGCCAAGCCCTGGGCATGACGACCGCCGACATCCTTAAGCACTTGGCGCAGTTAAGCCGCCATCAGTTGCCGCCTGATGCCTCCGAGCGGGTCGATAGCGCCATAGAAGCGCGTCTGGCACGAGAGCTCACCGCGATTGCAGGGGTCCACGACGCCGTTAGTAGTCTCGATTTACCTAAGGCCGTGGTCTCCAACAGCCGCCGCTGCCGCGTATTGGCATCGCTTGCAACAACGCAGTTGGAAGAGGCGTTGGGCGATGTGCCGATTTTCACGGCCGAGCAGGTCGATAACCCTAAACCGGACCCGGCGATTTACCGCTTGGCGGCGCATGAGCTTGGCTGCCCGCCCAGCCGCTGCCTAGTGGTTGAGGATAGCGTGGCAGGCGTTACCGCTGCCCATGCCGCCGGCATGCGGGTGATTGGTTTTGTGGGCGCCAGCCATATCGACGACGAGCAGCCTAACCGCCTGCTCGCGGCGGGTGCTTGGCGAATTTTGCCTCATATGCGCGGGCTCCGCGCCTTAGTGGACGAGTGGCAACTACATCTGCAAGGACAAGATAACAATGAAACTGCTCAATAAACGTGCCGTGATTACCGGTGGTGCCCGTGGCATCGGACTCGCCATTGCCCAGCGCTATTTGGCCGAAGGGGCCAGTGTCGTGGTGGCCGATATCGATGCCAAGGCCATCGAAGACGCGCTCACCACGCTGCAGCAGGATGCCAGCGCCGAGCGGGTTATGGGCGTAGTGCTGAACGTGTGCGACCAAGGCTCTATCGATGCCATGGTGGAGAGCGTCACCGAGCGCTTTGGTGGCATTGATATTTTGGTCAATAACGCGGCGGTGTTCGATATGGCGCCGGTGCTGGAAGTGACCCAGGCCAGCTTTGACAAACAGTTTGCGGTGAACACCAAAGGCATGTTTTTCACCCTGCAGGCCGTGGCCCGCGCCATGGTGGCCCAAGGTCAGGGAGGCAAAATTATCAATATGGCCTCCCAGGCGGGCCGACGTGGCGAACCGCTAGTGAGTGTTTACTGCGCCAGCAAAGCCGCCGTGATTAGCCTGACCCAGTCCTGCGGGCTCGATTTGATCAAACACCGCATTAACGTCAACGGCATTGCCCCCGGTGTGGTGGATACCCCGATGTGGGAAGAGGTCGATGCGCTGTTTGCTCGCTACGAGAACCGCCCATTAGGCGAGAAAAAGCGCCTAGTGGGCGAGGCGGTGCCCTATGGCCGTATGGGGCTGCCGGAAGATCACACCGGCGCCGCCGTGTTTCTTGCCAGCCAGGATGGCGATTACGTCGTCGCCCAGACGCTCAACGTCGATGGCGGCAACTGGATGAGCTAAGACGCCTATGAGCCCTGATCTTGTTTCGTTAAGCCACCAACTGCTGGATGCCGCCGAAGGCAAGCCGCGCTTTATGGTTGCCCTGGCGGGGCCGCCGGGGGCCGGAAAATCCTACCGCAGCGCGCTGCTCTGTGAAGCGATTAATCAACTGCGCCCAGGGCACGCGGCGGTGGTGCCGATGGATGGCTACCACTTCGATAACGCCGTACTGGGCGATGAGCAGCTGCCTGTGAAAGGTGCGCCCCACACCTTCGATGTGGAGGGCTTGCATCACGATTTAATGCGCATCCGTCGGGCGGATAAGCCGGTGGCCGTGCCGGTCTTTGATCGGCCGCTGGACCTTGCCCGTGCCGGTGGGCGGTTAATCACCCCCGCGCATCGCATTGTGATTGTGGAAGGCAATTATCTGCTATTGAACCAAGATCCGTGGCGTTCACTGCACGCGCTGTTCGACTGGACGCTAATGATCGACGTCGACGACGCAGTGCTCGTAGAGCGGTTGGTGAACCGCTGGCTCTGTATGGGCCAAGACCACAGCGGCGCGCTTGAGCGCACCCACCAAAAAGACATGCTGAACGCCGCGCTGGTAAAAACCAGCAGCGTGCCACCTGACCAGCGCTGGCGCTAGGACGCGCTTGCCCAGCCAATAACCCGGAGAGTGACGATGACCCAGCTTAATAACCACAATGTGGGTTCCCTCAGCGCGGCGGTTGAGACGCCGACCTATGATCGTCAGGCCGTGACGCCTGGCATCGTCCATATTGGCGTCGGTGGTTTTCATCGTGCCCATCAGGCGATGTACGTAGATGCGCTGATGAACCAAGGCGAAGCGCTGGATTGGGGCATTGTGGGCGTGGGGGTCATGCCCGGCGACAAACGCATGCAGCAGGCCCTCGCCGCACAAGACTACCTTTACACCCTCGTGGTCAAGCACCCTAACGGTGAATATCAGCCTCGGGTGATTGGCAGCATGGTGAACTACCTGTTTGCCCCGGAAGACCCCGAGGCGGTGATCGAAACCATGGCCGACCCCGCCATCAAAATTGTCTCGCTCACCGTTACGGAGGGCGGCTACAACTTTCATCCGGTGTCCGGAGAATTCAACCTGGACGCCCCCCAGGTGCGCGACGATCTCGCCCATCCTGAGCGCCCCTCCACCAGCTTTGGCTTGGTGGTGGAAGCCCTGGTACGCCGCCGGGCACGGGGTATTGCGCCGTTTACGGTGATGTCCTGCGATAACATTCAAGGCAACGGCGATGTCGCCAAGCGTATGTTCAGCGCCTACGCCCGCGCCCGCAGTGCGGAGCTGGGCGACTGGCTGGCCGCCGAGGTGGCGTTCCCCAACGCCATGGTAGACCGCATCACGCCAGTGACCGCGCCCACGGATATCGAAGAGCTCTCCCAGCGCTTTGGCGTTGAAGATGCCTGGCCCGTGGTGTGCGAGCCTTTTACCCAGTGGGTGTTGGAAGATCACTTCCCCTTGGGCCGCCCGGCCTTCGAGAAGGTCGGCGTGCAGGTTGTCGAGGATGTCGAACCGTACGAACTCATGAAGCTGCGCCTGCTCAATGCCAGCCACCAAGCGCTGACCTACTTTGGCTATCTGGCGGGCTACCGCTACGCCCATGAGGTGTGCCAAGACCCGCTGTTTGTCGAGTTCTTGCTCGGCTACATGCGCGAAGAGGGCACGCCGACGCTGGCCCCCGTGCCGGGGGTGGATCTAGAAGCCTACCGGCTGACGCTGATCGAGCGCTTTGCGAACCCACAAATCAGAGATACCTTGGCGCGGCTGTGCGCCGAAAGCTCGGATCGCATTCCTAAATGGTTAGTGCCGGTGATTCGCCAGCAGCTTGCCCAGGGCGGTGAGATTGAGCGCAGCGCCGCCGTGGTGGCCAGCTGGGCACGCTACGCCGAAGGCGTCGATGAGCAGGGGCAGACCATTGAGATCGTGGACCGCTTGCGCGAGCCGTTAATGGCCATTGCCACCAATAACCGCACCCATCCAGCGGCCTTCGTGGAAAACCGGGAGCTGTTTGGCGACTTGGCGGACCAGCCTCGCTTCCTTAACGCCTACCTGGAGGCGCTGAAGTCGCTGCATGAACGGGGCGCACGGGCTACTCTTGAGGCTCTGGTCGCGTCCAAAGGAACGTTGTGATGTATATCGGGGTGGATTGCGGTACGCAAAGTACCAAAGTCGTGGTGGTGGATGTAGAGCGGGGCGTCATTCTGGGCGAGGGCAGCCGCCCGCATCGCCTGGATGAAGGGGAGCATGGCCGCCGGGAGCAGGCACCGGCAGAGTGGCTGGCGGCGCTCAAGGGCGCGTTCTTTCAAGCGATTGAGCGCGCCGGGATCGATGCCAAGCAGGTGCGCGGTATTGGTGTGTCTGGCCAGCAGCACGGCATGGTGGCACTCGATGCCGATGGCGTGCCGGTGTATCCCGCCAAGCTGTGGTGCGATACCGAAACCAGCGCTCAAAATAGCGCGTTGGTAGAAACGCTGGGGGGCGAGGCGGGCTGCCTGGAGAAGCTGGGCCTGGTGCTGCAAACGGGCTATACCGCTTCCAAAGTGGCTTGGTTACGCGAGCATCAGCCGGATGCCTACCAGCGTATTGCTACGCTCTTGCTGCCCCATGACTACCTGAATTTCTGGCTGACCGGCGAACGGGTTACCGAGGCAGGCGACGCCTCGGGCACCGGTTACTTTGATACCCGCGCCCAGTGCTGGCAAAAAGAGGTGTTTGCCGCCATTGCGCCGGAGCTCGACCCTGACCGTGTACTGCCTCGGATCATTGACGCCCATGAACCCGCTGGCCGCGTTCGCCCGTTAGTGGCTCAGGAGCTGGGGCTAGGCGATAACGTGGTGGTCTCCTCCGGCGGTGGCGACAACATGATGGGGGCGATTGGCACCGGAAATATTACCCAGGGACTGGTCACGCTCAGTTTGGGCACTTCCGGCACGGTGTGTGCTTACTCACCTAATTCCGTGGTGTGTGACAGCGCCATGGTGGCGAATTTTTGCGCCAGCCACGGGGGGTGGCTGCCGCTGATCTGCACCATGAACGTGACCTCGGCAACGACTCGCGTGCGTGAGCTGTTTGGGTTGGACTTGGCTACCTTTGGCGAACAGGTCGCCAGCGCCCCGATTGGTGCCGATGGCGTCACCGTGCTGCCGTTCTTTAACGGCGAACGGGTGCCCATGCTGCCCGATGCCACCGGCGATTTTCTCGGGTTGACCAGCCTGAATATGACCCAGGCCAACCTCTGCCGAGGCGTGATGGAGGGTGCGACCTTTGGCCTACGCTATGGGCTGGAGCTGCTAGGCGAGCTGGCGGCGGGCACCAGCCAGATTCGATTGATTGGCGGCGGGGCGAAAAGCCCGGTGTGGCGGCAAATGGTCGCTGATATTACCAACACCCAGGTGATTTGCCCCGAGATTACCGATGCCGCCGCGCTAGGAGCAGCCATTCAAGCGGCCTGGTGCGATCTACAGCCCGAGGGCGTTAGCCTGGCATCACTCTGCGAGCGTTTAGTGCATCTGGATGCGGCATCGCTAGCGGAGCCTGATGCCGAGCGTGTGGCCGCCTATGAAGGAGCCTATCAGCGCTATTTGGCCGCGCTAGGGCAGCGCCACTCGCTTTAGAAATAACTCTATAAATAACAACGCCAGCACCTTGATCATCGAAGGGTGCTGGCGTTCGTGTATTAGCGTGTTTTATGCAGGCTGCTTACCAGGATTTATAAGGCAGGAACTTGCCGTTCAAGGTGAGCAGCACGCGGTCGCCCTTGGGGTCTTCGATTTTGTCCACTTCCATGGTGAAGTCGATGGTGATCTGCTTGACATCAGTGTTGTACACACAAATCAGGCAACTTCAAGTCTAGCATACATACATGAATGTAACTATAATGCCACTCTTTCATAATGGTGCCGTGCTGCGCCGTCTTACGTTGACACCTAGAGGCAATCCCATGCGACTAGCACACTGGGCAGTCAATGCCCCCTTTCGCCCCCTGTTGTTAGCAGTGCTCACGTCTTCTTTTATCCTGCCAGCTCAAGCGGCGGATCTTGTGACCATCGCCCGCGATGCGCTGCAAAACGATGCCACTCTGGCCGCGGCGCGTGCCCAGCTGCTGGCCGCCGAGGCCGGCACTGACGTCGAGCGTGGCGCCCTGCTGCCCCAGGTCAACACCGACGCCAGCGTCAGCAATACTCGCATCTATTCCCGTCAGCTTTTCAACTTTGGTGGTAATAGCATCGGTGCTAGCAGCTTCGGCACCGACAATAATTACAGTAGCACCAGGCTGAATCTCGATGCCTCGCAGGCGTTGTTCGATGCCACCAGCAGCGCGCGGCTCAACCGCGCCCGGCGTCAGCTCGATCAGCAGACACTGTCGCTGGAGGTGACCCGCCAGCAACTGCTGTTCGACGTGTCCGAGGCCTACTTCGAGATTCTGCGGGCCTACGATATCCTGGAGGCACGGCGTGCCCAGGAGGCTGCCATCGGTCGCCAGTTCGAGCAGGCGCGCGAGCGCTTCAATGTAGGCCTGATCGCCATCACCGAGGTTCACGAGGCGGAGGCCTCGTTTGATCTGGCCCGCGCCCAGCGTATCGCCGCCGAGAGTGCCATGCAGGTCAACTTCGAGGCCCTGGAGCAGCTCACCGGGCGCCGCTACGCAAGCATCGAGGGCCTGGCCGGGGAGTTGCTCATCGATGTGCCCAAGGCCAGGGAGCGCGGCGCCTGGGTCGCGCTGGCCATGGACAATAGCCCTCAGGTATTGTTGGCCGACGCCGGGGTCGAGGTGGCGCATAGCGAGGTTGAGCTGTCGCGTGCCGAGCGTCTGCCGCTGCTGGAAGCCTTCGCTAACTACCAGTATTTCGAAAGTGATCAGGACCAACTGATCGGCAATGACTCCAATAGCCAATTGGGGCTGCGTGCTTCCATGCCGCTCTACACCGGGGGTACCACCTCCGCGCAGATCCGCCAAAGCACCTATAGCCTGGAGGCCAGTCAGTACGACTTCGAGGCTCAGCGCCGCGATACCACCCAGCAGGTGCGTTCGCTCTATACCCAGGTCGTCAACGACGTCACCACCGTGGCGGCGCGGCGCCAAGCGATCGTGTCCAACCGCAGCGCCTTGGAAGCGACTCGCTCCGGCTACGAGGTGGGTACCCGCAATATCGTCGATGTGCTCAATGCCGAGCAAAGCCTCTATAACGCCATCGCCAATTATGCCGAGGCGCGTTACGACTATGTCGTGAATCTGCTGTCGCTGCGTCAGCAGGCAGGGCTGCTCGATGTCGAGGCCATCGAAGAAGTGAACGCGTGGCTCACGGGCGAGGACATCCACTTTATCCTACCGGAAAGCAATGAGCCCGACGCGTATCAGCGTGCAATGGATATTGGTGCACCGCCCACTCCAGGTGCTTGACGTACGCTGTGCATGCCTTCTTGGCGATCAGTCAATGTTTAGAAAAATGAATGGGAATTCGACGCATGAAAAGAGTGATTCACTTAGGTAGAGCGAGTCTAGTGACGCTGATCGCCGCATTAGCGCTCACGGCATGTGGACAGGAGCAGCCACAGGAGCAGCAAAGCCAGCAGCAGGAAGCGCCGCCCCACCCGGTGGAGGTCACTGAGATAGCGCGTCGGGACATACCGCTGGATAAATCCTACCCCTCGCTGTTGCGCAGCGATATTGAAGTGACGCTCGTGGCACGCGTCAGCGGCTTTTTGGAAGAGCGCCACTTCGAACCTGGTCAAATGGTCGAGCAGGGCGACCGTCTGTATACCATCGAGCCGGACTTGTACCAGGCCACGGTGAACCAGCGTGAAGCAGACCTGCAGAGCGCCCGGGCAGAGCTGGCACGCGCCCAGCGGGATGCGCAGCGTTTCGAGCAGCTGCTGAGCCAGAACTCGGTCAGCCGCCAGCAGTACGACCAGGCGCTGGCAGAGCAGCGGGTTGCGCAGGCCAGCGTGGCACAGGCGGAAGCCGCACTCACCAGTGCCAATCTGGACCTGGGATACTCCAACGTCACCGCGCCCGTGTCGGGCATGATCAGCTTGAGCCAGATCAACGTGGGCAACTTGGTGACGTCGGGCACCGAGCTTGCCACGATCACGCCTCTGGATCCGCTGGAAGTGCGCTTTCAGCTACCCCAGCGTGATGCCTTCGAGCTGCGTCGTCAGCTGGCCGACAGCGCCGGTGACATGTCCTCCATTACCGCCCATCTCAGCGTGCCCGGGTTAGCGGGTAGCGCCGGTGGTGAGCTGGCGGGCCGCCTGAATTTCCTCGGTTCCCGCGTGGATACCGGCACCAGTACGGTGCAAGCATCGGCCACGTTCGACAACCCTGACGGGGAAGTACTGCCGGGCCAGTTCGTGCGCGTACGCCTTGAAGGCCTGAAGCGCTTCGACGTCATGGCGGTGCCTGAAATTGCCGTTACCCAAGGGTTGATGGGCCCTCGTGTCTTCGTGCTGGACGACGAAAGCAAGGCGCGTGAGCGGACGGTTCAACTGGGCGATGTGGCTGGTCCCTGGCAGATCATCCTGGATGGCCTGGAGCCTGGCGAGCGCGTTGTGGTAGGTGACCCGGCGGGTATCGAGCCGGGCATGGAGATCGACCCGGTGCGTTTCGATGGCGATGCAGAACAGCTGGTCGATGACGTGGAAGAAGCCGAAGCGCAGGAGCAGCAGGAGCAGGCCGAAGCGGCTGCCGAGATGTCCGAAGGCGCCGGTGATGCGCCCGCGGAAGGGGAAGAGGGTGCCCAATAATGAATTTCTCTAACTTCTTTATCAGTCGTCCGATATTCGCCACGGTGCTGGCGATTATCCTGACGCTGGTAGGCGCGATGGCGATGCGGATATTGCCCATCGAGCAGTATCCCAGCGTGGTGCCGCCTACGGTCTCGGTACAGGCGCAGTTCCCCGGTGCCGATGCGGAGACCGTGGCACAAACCGTGGCCGCGCCCCTGGCGGAAGCCATCAACGGCGTGGAGGACATGCTCTACATGACCTCCAACAGCGCCGATAATGGCACCATGAGCCTGAGCGTGGCGTTCAACATCGGCACGGATGGCGACATCAATACGATCAACGTCAATAACCGTGTTCAGGGGGCGCTATCGCAGCTGCCCGAGGCCGTCCAGTCTCAGGGGGTGACCGTCGAGCTGCGGTCAGACTCGATCCTGATGCTGGTGGCCTTGACCTCCCAGAGCGGTGATTATGACAAGATCTATATGCAGAACTACGCTACGCTCAATATTCTCGATGAGCTGCGCCAAGTGCCTGGGGTGGGTAATGCCGAGGTACTTGGCGGTGGCGAGTTTGCCATGCGTATCTGGATGGACCCTGACAAGCTAGCGCAGTACGACCTTACGCCTAGCGAAGTGGCCAGTGCCATTCGTGCTCAGAACACCGAAATCCCCGCCGGTAACTTGGCCGCTACGCCACAAAGCGAGCCGCGCGCCTATACCTATACGATTACCGCCGGTGGACGTCTCACGAGCACTGACGACTTCCGCGAAATCTTCCTGCGTACCAACCCCGATGGCTCATCGCTGCGTCTGGAAGACGTCGCACGGATCGAGCTGGGTGCCTCCTTTTATGGTGTCGATGCGCGTTTGAACGGCGATGCCATGACGCCGATCATCATCAACCAGCAGCCGGGGGCCAACGCGCTGGAAACCGCGGATGCGGTGCGCGCTACTATGGAGGAGTTGTCCGGGCGTTTCCCGCCGGGCCTGGAGTACGTAACTCCGTATGATACGACGCTGTTCATCGATGCCTCGGTCGAAACGGTCATCAAGACGTTCATCGAAGCGTTCCTGATCGTTATCGTGATTCTGTTTATCTTCCTGCAGAACTGGCGCTTTACCGTCATCGCCATGTCGGTGGTGCCGGTATCGGTGATCGGTACCTTCGCAGGTTTCTATCTATTCGATTTCTCGATCAACCTGCTGACGCTATTTGCCCTGGTGCTGTCGATAGGGATCGTGGTGGATGACGCGATACTGGTGGTCGAGAACGTCGAACGGGTCATTAGCGAAGAGGACGATATCAGCGTTCGCGACGCGACGATCCGCGCTATGAAGGAAGTGGGCGGGCCGGTTATCGCCACGTCACTGATCATGGCGGCGGTCTTCGTGCCGGTGGCTTTCCTGGGCGGGTTTACCGGGCAGATCTATCAGCAGTTTGCGATCACCGTGGCCATTTCGGTAGCGCTGTCGGCGTTGATGGCGTTGACCTTTACCCCAGCCCTGTCGGCGATCTTCATCAAGCACAACTTGCACCATTCCAAGCAGTCGGCCTTTAGGCGTGCCATCAGTACGCCACTGCGTCTGTTCGACCGCTTCTTTGCCGGCTTTACCGCCGTGTACATGTGGTTCGTCAAGAAGCTGGTGCGCTTCTGGGTGCTGGCGTTGGCGCTCACCGTGGCAGTGGGCGCGGGCTCCTATTGGCTCTACGTTAACACGCCCTCGACACTGGTGCCCGAGACCGACCAGGGGATCGTGCTGGCGAGTATCTCCTTGCCGGATGCTGCCTCGCTGAGCCGTACCCAGGCATACATGGCGGAGCTGAGCGAGCAGATCGAAGCGATTCCAGGGGTCGAGTACTCTTCTGCGGTGGCGGGCTATGACATTCTGTCCAGCGCGGTGAATACCGCACGCGGCATCATGTTCATCAACATGAAGCCATGGGCGGAGCGTGAGCTCACTGCCAATGAGCTGGTTGGCCGCATCATGCAGCTGGGTGCCAGTATCGATGGCGGTTCGGCGATGGCCTTCAACGTGCCGCCGATCATGGGACTGTCTACCACCGGTGGTTTCACCGGTTACCTGCAGTCGTTCGACGGGGCGTCTACTCGGGAACTGTATGAAGCCTCGCTGCAAATCATGCAGACCGCGAACCAGCACCCTGTATTGAACCGAGTGTTCACGACGTTCAACGTAAACGTGCCCTCGTACCGGGCGGAGATCGACCAGCAAAAAGCGCTCAGCTACGGCGTCGCGCTTGAGAATATCAATTCGGCGCTGGCGAACACCTTTGGTAACGGGTTCGTGAACTACTTCAGCTACCAAAACCGTAACTTCCAGGTGTACTTGCAGAACGAAGACGAGTTCCGTAAAACGCCGGAAGATGTCAACAACGTCTACGTGCGCGGCGGTAATGGCGAGCGTATCCCGCTCTCTGAGTTCGTCACCCTCGAACGCCAGACGGGGCCTGCGGTGGTGTCGCGTTTTGGGGTCTACGCAGGGGCGCAGTTCCAGGGTAACCCGGCACCGGGCTACAGCTCGGCTCAGGCCATCGAAGCCATGGAAGAAGTGGTGCAGGAGACGCTGGGCGATAACTGGGGCATGGGCTGGACCGGTACGGCGTATCAGGAATCCAACCTGGGGAATACGGCAACGCTTGCGATCGTGTTCGGTATCCTGATGGTGTTCCTGATCCTAGCGGCGCAGTACGAAAGCTGGTCGTTGCCGCTGGCGGTACTGACCGCCACGCCTTTCGCATTCCTTGGCGGTATTGGGGGGATCGTGCTGCGTGGTTTGGATACCAGTGTCTATGTGCAGATCGGCATGCTAGTGGTGGTCGGTCTGGCGGCGAAGAACGCCATCCTGATCGTCGAGTTTGCCGAGCTGCAGCGTAAAGAGCTGGGTAAATCGATTCGCGAAGCGGCGATTACCGCAGCAGAACTGCGCTTCCGTCCGATCGTCATGACGTCGCTGGCGTTTGTCTTCGGTACTTTGCCCTTGGCCTTGGCGACCGGTGCCAGTGACGTAAGTAGTCACCATATCGGTACCACGGTCGCCGTGGGGATGGCATCCGTAGCGATTCTGGGGAGTCTGTTCATTCCCAGTTTCTACGCCATGATTGCCGCAGTATCGGATTGGCTCTACCGCAAGCGCCATCCGAACCAGGAGCGTCAAGAGCAAGCGGAGCTCGGCCACGATAAGGCGTAACCTATCTGGCCAGGCCTACCACGGGCGCCCCTTTACGGGGCGCCCGTTTTTTTTGCCAGCGTTATGATGCGGGTCAAATCTGCCGCTTCATAAGCGATTAAGATGAGCTACGCTAGTAGTGACCACCGTTTTCAGCTTGTACTAATAAACGCCAATAAATAGAGCTTGGGTCAGGCGAAAACAAGACTGGGCAACGCGCTCAGAGGAGAACACGCCATGCAAACGCTTATCTCTGCTGCTCTGCAGTTTCCTACCATCGTTTTTACCTTTTTATTAGCGCTCATTGCGCTCTATTGGCTGCTGGTGCTCATTCGGCTAGCGCCGTTGGAGCTATTCGAACGCGACAGCTTGCGCGATGATCACATGGCCAGCACGCTCGTTTCGCTAGGGTTTGCTGGCGTGCCCGCCACGCTAGCGCTCAGCGTCTTAGTGCTCTTTGCTGGGGCGCTGTCGCTTGCCGTTGAGCTTTTGGCCCTGCGCTGGATGGCGCTGGGCATGCTTAGGGTGCCGGTGGGGGTACTGGTGGTGTGGGCTGCGCTCGCGGTGGCTTCTCCCATGGCCGCCGCTGTATGCCATGTGTTGCAGCGTGGGCTGCACCGTTATCAACCCTTCAAACGTCGCTGCCTGCTGGGCGCTACCGTCGTGGTGGCAGAGCGCCAAAACGATGAATCTGCCAGCGCTACGCTGCTCAATGAGCCCAGCAGTACGGTCAAATTGCACTGCAAAGCCGGGGACTGCCCGCAGCCAGGGGAGCGCCGTGTGCTGGTGAAATATCTTGCTGAGGAGGGTGCGTACCGAAGCGTTTTAGAGCAGCACTACTTGGACACGCGCGTGCGTATCAATAAGCTTCGTTTGCAGCACAAGCATCACCCTAACGGCTACTCTACCTGACTTCTGTTTGGGTTAATGAAACCAGCGCCGCCACTGCTTCGTCAGCCAACTCAGTAATGAGGACGAAACGGCGGTGCTGGGGGCCGCTGCGCGATGTGCACGTGCCGGTTCGTTGAGGAAGTGGCGAATGGGCGTAACCTGCTCAGGCGTATTGAGCATCGGCGCGTGACCACAGCCCGCTGCGGTCAACGTCGTCAACGTAGGCTGTGCCTCCGCCATCTTGGGAAGCGTCTCGGCGTCGAGCAGGGTCGATGTCTCCCCTCGAATCACCATGATCGGGCAGCGTATATTGGCCCAGTCCGCCCAGGTGTCCCTGGGCGTGTCGTGGATAAACTGCTCGCCGATGCGTGGGTCGAAGTGGTAGGTCCAACTGCCATCGGGCAGGCGGCGGGCACTATGAAGGGCAAGCTCTCGCCACTCCTCGGCGCGAGTAATGCCGAAGCTAGCGTAATGCTTGGTGAGTTCCGCTTTTAAGTCGGCAAAGTTGTTGAACCGATGCGTCACGCCAAAGTAGCTCGACAGAGCGATCAATCCCTCTATGTTCAATTCTGGCCCTACGTCGTTGAGGATCAACCGTGAAATACGCGCGCGATGCTGCTCGTTAGCCGCGATGAGTATCCCTAACAGGCCGCCCATCGACGTGCCGAGCCAGTCCACCTGTTCGAGCTGATAGTGATCCAGTAGTGCGATCGCGATGGTGAGGTAGTGACTGTAGAGATAGTCGTGAGCGGGAAACAGCGACCAGCTCGATAACCCTCGTCCGGGGGTATCGGGCGCGAGGATTCGCCATTCACTGCCCAGCTCTCTTGCCAGCGCAGCAAAGTCGCCGCCGTGACGGGCAAGCCCGTGCCAGGCGATCAACGTGCGTGGTGCATCTGGGTTCCAGATACGAACGGCAATGTCCAGTTCGCGCACGCGAACAAACTCTAACGCATCCATACGGGGTACCTGTCAAAACGGATACGCTCAGTATAGTCCGCTATGCTGCAGCGCAATAGGAAGAGTCAGCTCAGCGGTGTAGCATGGCCATCAGGGCATCGATCAATTCGCCGCCTCGTTCGCGAAGCGAAAAGGCATCCGGGTTGCGCAGCCAGTCGTGGAACAGGCCGCCCAGCGTGGACTGCATGAGCCGCGTGGCCACCTCCGGCGTGACATCGTCGCGTAAAAGCTGTTGCTGTTGAGCGAGCTGAAACACCACGAGCATCTCGTCGAAGCACTCTTCCGCAATTTCGTCCTGCATTTCGATGGGATTGATATCACTAAAGAATTCACAGCGATGCAGCAAAATGGAAAGAATGCGCTGGTGGGAGGGCTGCTCCAAACGGTTCAGGCCCGCATGGCAGGCAAGACGGATGGCATCGAGTGGTGACACCGTGGGGTCGGCGTTACTGACCTCTTCCATCAACGACTGAAATGGCATGCGCACCCGCTGTACCAGCGCCATGAAAAGGTCACCCTTATTTTTAAAGTGCCAATAAACGGCACCCCGGGTTAGGCCGGCATGGCGGGCGATTTGCTCAAGCGACGTGCGCGCAACGCCTTTTGCGAAAAACACCTCTTCAGCAGCATCCAACAGCGCTTCGCGAGTTGCCGCAGCCTCCGCTTTGGTTTTTCTTGCCATGAAACCATTACCTCACTCTCGATACACAATGGCGTTATTTTATCTGATGTGGTGCCTTTTTACATTCAAAACTGTATGGATAATGGGTCTAAGTTGATAATCTAGGTTATCAAGCACGTTACTTAATGGTTGGAAACGGATATGATTTCATTTTGAAACGCTGTTTTAAAACCTTTCAAAGCCCTGGCGCCACTTAGAAATGGCGTATCAGGCTATGTCTCCCTGCATGTATAAGGAATGGCCATGGCGCGAGCTCCTTTCTCCCTCGCTGGGCATACCGTGATGCCTGGGCAACGTTTACAGATCGACGTGCCGGTGGCGCGCTTGTATACCCATACGCCGCTACATATTCCGGTAGAAGTGGTGCATGGGCGTAAAGACGGCCCGGTGATGTTGGTATGCGGGGGTATTCACGGTGACGAGATTAACGGGGTCGAAATTGTCCGCCGTTTGCTGCGCTCTAAAGCGATTAACAGCCTGCGCGGTACGCTGATAGCGGTGCCCGTGGTGAACGTATTCGGCTTTCTGCAGCAAACACGCTACCTGCCTGATCGGCGAGATCTAAACCGTTGTTTTCCCGGCAGTGAAAAAGGTTCGCTGGGCGGCCGAATCGCGGCGCTGTTTCGCGATGAGATCGTTGATCACGCCACCCATATCATTGACCTGCATACCGGCGCCCTTCACCGCACGAACTTGCCGCAAATCCGTGCACAGCTAAGTACGGGCAGCGAAACCGAGCGTATGGCTGACGCCTTTGGTGCGCCGGTCATTCTGAATGCCGAACTGCGGGAAGGCAGCCTGCGCCACTATGCCCAGAACCTGGGCATTCCCGTGCTGACCTATGAAGCCGGTGAGGCATTACGTTTCGACGAGTGGGCGATTGCGCCTGGCGTCAAGGGCATCCTCAGGGTCATGCGCCGACTGGGCATGCTGAGTGGCGAGCAGCGCCGCCGTACCCCTGCCCCCGCCGAGCTGGCCAATGGCTCAAGCTGGGCGCGCGCACCCATCGACGGTATCTTGCGCCCCAAGGTGCGCTTGGGGGCGCGAGTGGCCAAAGGCGAGGTGCTTGGCAAAGTGGCTGACCCATTTGGTAATGACGAAGGCGAAGTGCTCGCCATGGCGGACGGTATTGTGATTGGCATGAGCCGTTTACCGCTGGCTAATGAAGGTGAAGCGCTTTATCACATTGCCCGTTTTGACGAAATTGAAGAAGCTGAAACGGCCATTGAGAGCTTCCAATCTAGCCTGACCCCGCCACCGGATGCGATGTACTAACATCCAGCGCAGCTAATAAACAAAAGCTATTGCTCTAATAGCCAAGTATCTGGTGCCATGGATGGCGCAATACCTCCTTGTTGACTATACCTGTGTGGGGGCCGCTTTAGCTTACATTAAATAGTGTTGCAAAAGCGGTCATTTCCAGTGGTGCAGACCGTGCCATGTCGAGTGTGACAAGGAGGAAGAGCAATGAGCAGTGGTAGCCAGCATCCCACCACTAATGAGTCAGGTATTCCGGTAGCGAGCGATGAGCATTCGCTGTCGGTAGGCGCGGATGGTCCGATCGTGATGCACGATCACTACCTGATGGAGCAAATGGCAGCGTTTAACCGGGAAATGATTCCCGACCGGCAGCCCCATGCGAAAGGCAGTGGCGCTTTTGGTCACTTTGAAATCACTCAAGACGTTAGCCAATACACCAAAGCAAAATTTCTGCAGCCAGGCGCGAAGACCGATGTCCTCATTCGCTTTTCCACTGTAGCAGGGGAGAGCGGTAGCCCGGATACATGGCGCGATC
>Ga0209128_1000888_pt1 | contig 21135 bp, 6 predicted proteins | sample ETNvirnome_6_100_FD_184072 | JGI IMG/M metagenome (GOLD analysis project Ga0209128, IMG submission 184072) | Marine viral communities from the Pacific Ocean - ETNP_6_100 (SPAdes) (version 2) | ecosystem: Environmental > Aquatic > Marine > Oceanic | place: Pacific Ocean | collected 2013-06-19 | reverse complement strand
AAGGACAGAAACAACTCAAATATTTGACACAAATTATGTCAAGCTATTTTGATACGCTTCAATTACAGATTGAATCGTTGGCAAACCTTAAAGATATAACTTACAACACGGGAAGCAACAAGCCGTTGCCGTTTGCTGAAAAACTTCTTTCCTCCGCTGGACTCTTTGCACCAGAAATTTTTATAGACGCAGATGTGTTGGAAAAATTGGCCGATAGAAGCGAAAATAGAGTATTTGAGAAATCTCTGCATGATGTAAAAAATACGATATATCAAAACATTTATAATAATTTAGTTTATATCTATAAAACGAAAGGAACCGAAAAAGCTTTTCGAAATATGATTAGATGTTTCGGTATCGATGATGAATTAGTAAAACTGAATATGTATGCCGGCGGTATTGAGTATGAGGCGAGAGATAATCGTCGCAACACAGTATCGGTGGTGGACAGATTTGTTAATTTTAATACAGCAGATAATAGTAACGCGGTGGTGTATCAACAGCAGGACGCTTCAGATACAACAGATACTACAGGATATTTTCCTGCTAATTCTAAATTGGCCGATGGTTATGCCCAAACATTTGAGGCGGACATAAGCTTCCCCAAGAAGCCAGATGCGAATGCTTCCTTTTATTTTGACACAAATACAATAAGTTCTTCGTTATTTGGTGTTCATGGGGTTGTTTCTGAAGAATCTGTTCCACAATGGGATGATACTGCCGATGCTGCCAATTATCAAGTATTTGCTGTAAGAGATGAGATAGATTCCACCAATGTGCGCTTTGTGTTGACTGGTACTCAGGGAGGCTATGTACCATATTTGGTATCTGATTTATACCAAGATACTTATGAAGATAGCCACTGGAATTTAGCTGTTCGAATTAAGCCAGAAAACTATCCGTATGCCGGTACTAAGCCGGGTGGCGAGTTCGGCGTCCTGGGCGGCGCTTGTTGTGGAAATTATACCGTAGAACTCCACGGAATACAAATAGACGCTGGCATCGTACGTAATGAGTTTAATTTGAGCGGCTTAGCAGCAACCGAATCAGATAGTTTAAAAAAGACACCAGCTGGATTTATAACGGGCAGCAAGAGAGTATACATTGGAACACACAGGACAAACTTTACGGGCACGATTCTTAACTCTACAGATGTTAAAGTTAACGCATGTAGGTATTGGTTTGATTATGTAGAGGACGAGACACTCTTGGGTCATGCATATGACACAGAAAATTACGGCTCTTTAAAGCCGCGTGCTTATGCTTACCCATTCGATTTCTCTGGGTCATATGGCGATATATTAAAACTTGATACTCTAGCACTAAACTGGGAATTCTCACAGAATACTGGTTCCGATACATCTGGACAGTTTACTGTCAAAGATCGGTCTTCTGGATCGGCCACCACCGCGGCAGCACGCTTTGGTTGGCTTGGGAATTACTTAAACAGACAATATAGCGGAAAAGGCTATGATTTTTTGACTTCTTCAAGTACGGTAGTTGATAAAGACTTTGTTATATCTTCAAAACTTCAGTTGCCGGAAAATGTTCAATCTAGTGAAATGGTTACAGTTCTTAATGCGCAGGAACAAAACGTCTTTACAAGAGATTCTCGCCCAATAAACTATTTCTTTGCTTTTGAAAAGAGCATGGCGCAAGCAGTTTCAACTGAGATGATCAACTATTTCGCCACCTTAAAAGATATTAATACTTTAATCGGCGCGCCAGTAAATCGATATCGACCCGAATATAAGGGACTTAAGATATTAAGACAAAGATTTTTTGAAAGAGTGGGTAATAGTGAGATTGATTTTGAAAAATTTTATGAATTTTATAAATGGTTCGACTCCACCTTAACAATAATGCTGCAACAACTTGTTCCTGCCTCTGCTGATTTTGCCGAGAATGTGAGAACAGTTGTAGAAAGCCACGTTCTCGAAAGAAGCAAATACCAAAGCAAATTCCAGAATGTTAAAAAACAACTTAATGATATCGAGGCAGTCGCTGTCGGCTCTGAAACCGATACAGAATCGACTCTGGCGGCGGCCACCAACACACCCGGAAGCGGATTTGAAACACCCAATAAAAATACAAATCGACAAACAGGTGATTCTGATCTTGCCGGCTCAGGGCAAGCGGGCTGGAAATGGAGCACGCCAGGCCTTGATGAGAACGAGGAATTAGATGAAACAGTAAATAAAGAATATTGGAAATATGAAGCCGAAACCGACAGCCCGGTACTTTCTCAAAGCGCTGCAGCAGTTAATGAAGATAAGCAGATCATTCGTGCAAATATTCGGGTTACAAAGCATCGTGCCAAGGGGTCTGTTTACAGATTTTCTGCTGGCGGTAATTCAACTCTCGGCGGCGTCGGGTTCAATCAAAACAAGAAGGTTGATTTTATATATAACGCCACAACTCCTTATGGCGAGACGTCGCAAGGTGAAAAATCCCCAGAAAATATGATCCTTGCTTCCGGCTCCGGTGCTGAAAAGTTGCAGGGCACATCTGATGATATGTTCCCAGCAGTCTCACAAAGGCTTGGATTTGATGTAGATCCAGATATTAATAAAAATAATGATAGTGAAAATAAAAATGATGGTAATTTATTAGTTCCATTTAGTTTATATTCTTCTTCTGTCGAGAGCGGCTTCAATCAGGAGGTGATTAAAAATTATGCTTCCGGAGTGATGATTACAAATTTACATCACGATCTTGTTTACGATAATGGTATACCGATGCAGGGCCCATTTGCCGAAAAGTTTGTTGGTGGGCGCTCTCATCGGCATATTGAGTTTAATCAACCTTGGATCCGCCGCGCAGACGCAGTTAGAGACTATAGCCAAACAAAGTATGTTAGTTTTTCAGGTTCATTCGATGCAAGCAAGGCGCCTAGGTTCGTAATTGACAATAGTTCAGCGTGGACTGCAATTACTGGTGCGACATACGCCGGCTGGGTTAGGTTTAACGATCTTTCTCAGGATAGAACGTGGTTTAGATTTGGAGATAGCGGCTATCAAATAGCTGTATTTTTATCAAATGGAAATGTTGCTTTAAGTCGTTCTTGGAGCGGCCGCGCAATTCATGCTGAAGCCGCCACGCCCTTTGCCGGCGGCGCACCCGCAACAGATACTTGGTATCATGTTGCCATAGCATATAGCTGCTCGGCATTGGGAGATGTCCCAGTAGTCTATGTTAATGCCACAGGTACTGTTGCGACCGCAGCGCAAACCCCGATCGGAACCCCAGCAGCTGCAGATCAGAAAGCTGCCATTGGTGGTGACCAACATGCCAGCAGCACAAACAGCGGCCCTTCAAGTATTAATCAAACGTTTGGTACTGCCAGTATGGCAGAGTTTACATTGTGGAAAACTTGCTTGACCGAAGATGAAATTAAAGAACTGTATCATCGCAGCGCAGGAGTGGTCGATGAAATACCCACCTATAATGTGGGCCCATATGATTTATATTCCCATTCCAGAGTTTCTGAATTAGCTGGTTGGTGGCGTATGGGTATGGGCACAGGTTCTGCCGCCCACGGTGGTTGCCATGATTCTGAAGACAACTATGTTGATGAAGTTAGCGGCTCAACCTGTGTCATATACGATATGTCCCCCGTCGGTAATTTCCTACACGGCTCAGGAAGTGATGAATTCTTTTCCGGCGATGGGGCCAGGGGCGGTATCGCCACTCTGACATCGGCCGACAAACTTGTTATGGGAGGTGGAGATTTCACCGCATCGATACCTGGACATGCTTGGCAGCCGGCCAGCAAGGGAGGCCTTTCGTGGGATACATCAAAGCGGCGCCCAGAAGCGTGGCAGCTAAAGTTTAAAGATGTAACGTCATCGGGGGGAGGCACTTTTAAGTCTTCTTTTGCCATCACCCCGGCAAACTATGATGCCACCCTCGCTCGTGGCCACGATAGTAATATTCCAACTGCTCATCGTCTTCGCAATGTTGGCACAAAGCGGCCGGTTAATATTCAGAACATTTTAATGACAACAGCTTCTACGGAAACCAGACTTGATGGCGTATTGGCTCACGGCTCTATCGGTAACTATCAAAAGAATTATCAAATTGTTCAATCTGCGGCCCGAAGCAAGAATGATCCATTCTTTAGGGATGAGTCATTTAAATTTGCTATTCACCCGGAAACCCTCAGTATTAGGGGGCGGCTACCCTTGGACCCGCCACGTGGTCGCTCGTTGCAATGGGATGGTGATCCTAGTGTTAACGGCAATACTTTTATCCGCACCTTTACAAGCGTTACTGGCAGCACCAACGGTTGGAATTATGTAGCCGGCGGAGCTGGAAGTGATGCTAAAGCATTTAGTGTTTCGGCCTGGGCATATTTGACAAGTTATGGTGATGGTTCCACTGGGATGCTTTTTAATATTGGCGTCATCGATCGTTACGCACAGATGCAGAGCAATAAGCTTCGATTTGTTATAGACGGCAGCACGGATGGCTTTGTTGAAAGTAGCACTTTAAGTTTAAATCAATGGTATCATATTACTTTGACTTTTGCCGGCGGCGATCCCGGTGGTTCAAATACGGCAAACTATATGAAAGTGTATATTGATGGCGCGCTGGATTCTACAGTCACTCAAGAGTTAAATAATCCGGATGACATTCGGGAGGCCGCGCAAACAGATCAGCTTACGATCGGAGCCGCAGCTGGTTCTGACCCGTGGTATGTTTGGGGTGGCAGTATAGTCGACTTTGCTTTTTGGACAAAAGAATTGTCTGCTGCAGAGGCCGCCGAAGTTTATAATAACGGCACAAGGTTTAATTTAAGGATTGCATCACCAGCCACAGGGTCTCTTTTCTCGTGGTTTAAACTTGGTGACGGTCATTCCACGGGCGACTCCGGGCAGCACTATGGTTGGGTATTTGACGAAGCTGGTGGAACTTATGGATTTACGTATTACTTCGATGCCACTGCATCGATCTTACGTTCCCCTCCATATGGTGCAGTTGGTCCATCCTGGCAAGCCGACGCCGACCAGTACGGATCCTACTACGGTCTACATTATTCTTACCCAGGTGCTCAGTTCCCCGGCGGCACCTTAGATTACGCGTTGCCGGACAGAACAGGCGCCAACTCAAATAAGAGCATTATTGTTACCCGCTTCGGTGCACCCGGCGGCCCGGAAGTACAAAGCAGGGGTTATATGGACCCGGCCCACGAAGAGATGTCGGTCTACAATGCTTTGCCATATAGAAATCGGTCAGTAATTGATTATGGCAGATCAGGAGATTCTTTAATTGATGGAACAATTACTGCTTCAATTAACATAAAGGATCATCTTGGTAAACAGCGTGGTCTTCAGCAGTTATCTGCACTTCATTGTGGACAGTTCGGCTCTGATGCCACACATGGCTCAATAGTACCAACAAGTACGAGAGTCGATGGCGATTTGGGCTATTGTGAAACACCATCTTGGCACAAGGTAAATAGAAACCCTGAGAAGCGTATGATTACTGGTTCGTTGGGAGTGTATACAACGGGAACAGTATATGATAATTCGTTTGTTCAACATCAAATACCAAGATCGATGGCACAATATACATGGGTTACGGCCTCTATGTGGCAGGGTCCCTACCATGAGAGTTCCTTAGCTCCGCTTCAGGCTCCAAGTTGTTATAGCGCCTCAGTTTTGAATATGTTGGTTACATCAAGTGATTTCGGTGCTGCAGTCGACACCATCGCGCCCCTCGCCTGGAACTTCGGGGCGAGGGGCACCGACAATGGAGGCCAAGGCGCCGCCGGCGCGCAGCCTTCGACCCGAATGATGGGAAATTTTGGAGCATTGCAGTTCCTTCTTAAAGATCCGGTTTGCAGCGGCTCTGGAATGGAAAATACTTTGGGATTTGAGATATCTCGCAGCCACATGGGCAACCACAACCGAGAAAGCGAGCGCGGCCCGACGCCGTGGACGCCACTTTGGTGGGAAAACTCCACCTGGTACCCGGACAATAGATTCCAATATGCCAACAGAGCGCGGAGTTCTGGCAGGTCCGCGCAGCCGGGAACAAACACTGAGGGATTTCTCAACGCGATCAGAACCCAGACCCTCGTCGGGCAAACGCCAGCTTGCCCTCAGGGCGCCCTCGGCGCGCCGAATGCTTATTTGTTTAATATCTTGATGCTCCATCGCAATGGTCCATATGGATATCCTACCTGGAAACAGGTTCGAACAGGACAACATCCTGTCTCTCGATGGTTAAGAAAAAATAATCTGATTGGTGCTTTGGTGCCACCTCCTGTTATCAGAGGAGGCAACGGCACAATTCAAGGATTGAAGTCAAACAAGTTCGTGAATTATAAAGAAATGCCAATTGCATCGAATGCACTGCCCATTACCTTTGCATTTGAGGATAATGATGAAGATCCAAACGTTGCGAACAATATCATATTAAACGTATCTTATCAGAATAACTTGGATTACTTTACCAATCAAGGTCTTAATAATCGTTTGAATCTCAGAGAAAGAAAATCTGCAGATGATGGGAATGCATACAACACACTTGCTGATTTTACGCTCGAATCTAATTTGAGTACAGTCATCCGATTTGGTCAAAAGATATATCCAGCAGCCGAGAATGCTTATCAATCTAAGGTTCGAACGAGAGAAAATTACGATATTCGAACCATATGGAATGATGTTCGCAAATATCGTTCGTCACAACTTAATGTAACTGGTGCAGTCCTTAGCGGCTATGATGGCACAACTTCTTCGATGGGTCGTTTCGATCCAAGCGCAAGTATGTGGCCACTTGATGGCAAATATGGTACTCGATCGGTGCCTCCAAATGCACTTGGTGAGTCATATGCAAATACTGGATCCACCATGGGCGAGCTTTTAAATACCTATTCAAGATATGGAAATGCTGCAGCCGGCACCCTCCGCCCGGGCCCAAGCTATGTAATGCCGTTACGTATGGGATCAGGATCCCACCCAGACGATTCCACGGATACTGAATCGTATGTGATTATTACCGGCCCAGAGTGGGAAGCACCAGGTCAGGCGGGAGTTAACCCATATCAGCCATATGAAGATTATGCAAAAACTATTCGTTTAATTGGTAAAGATATGTCCATCATTCCTGAGTTTAGGATTAGTGAACATATAGAAACATATTTTGATATATATGGCGGCAATTTCTTGGCTAAATTTGATAATATACTTAGCTTAACCGGCGCCACACTCAGCGGAACTGCGCCCACAGCCTCCACTGATAGAGGCGCGATATCACCAGATTTCTATAAAGTCTATTCAACAACAGATTTTATGAAATATTTTAAGATTGTCGACGATGATTTGGCAGATCAAGCAAATGCAGCAGATAATAAAATACGAAGACACTCCATCGAACTTACCTGTGATGCTGTATTACAATTTTTGCCTTATAAGGGATTTTATCCAGCTGAACGAACGTTGGAACTAGCCTCGTTGCTTTCTAAATCGATGGGTAAAAAGACTTACCCCGGCGGCGCGACCGACGCAACCGGGCCGATGCAGATACTTGATAGGGTTCTATATGAACCATTGATCGCTCCGGGAATTCTATATAATACAATAAAATCAGGAATTGCTGTTAGTAATTTTGTGATGCTTAATACATCTTCGTATGAAACCCTATATTCACCAGACGATCTTTATGAGTTAAGCAAAAGCGTGGCAATATATCCTGAAAATAGCGGATCCGCTCTAGGTTCCGGCGGCAATATAGCATTCTACGAGTCAACTCTAGGTAGTTATGGCCAAGGCTATCTGAACTATGTGGGTGCTAGCGGGGATTCTCCTCCTTCCAATACGTTTGCAAACAAGAAATTTATGCCTATGTTAGATTTGGCCGGCTCTGCTTCCGCTGGATCCGGTGACTGGGGTCATCGCCACGGTTATTATATGCATAGAATTCCCTTCGAAGCTATCAGAGATCCTGAAAAATATCTTGGAGAAAGATCAATACCAGGTAGGTGGATTTTTGATACAGGTATGTATAGTTCTAGCGTACACTATGTAAACAAATACGACGGCGGGCCCGCACCATTTCTGGTGTATAATGGACTAGCCAACAAACCCTTTTATAAATTGGCCATAGATAACTTTTTGTGTGAAACTTATAACTTCTTCCAGCCAGGCCCCCAGGCGACAACTTTCTTGTCAAAGGAAGATGATTCATTTGGTAGAGTAGAAAAAAATAAATATTATGGGTTAAAAGTTAGTCTTGCGTACCCCCACAGAGCCACCGCTTCTCCGGCTATTTTGAAAGATTTTGGGATGTATAGCCGCGCCAGTGCCTTTGGCGTGCCCTTGGTGTTATCAGGCACAAATCGCCAGGGAGAGGGTTATGGAACTTCTTCACTATCGAATCGTTGGCCAACGTTTGAACATGTGTTGCCTCCTTATTACTATGGATACTGCTCGGCTGATATCATTTTTAAAGCACCATATTCAGGTAAAGTCACTGTAGATGAAATTTTAGCTAATTCAGTTGTTGAATATAATAAAAACTCTCTTTACAATAAAGATGGCACCTCGAACACCGGCGGCCGAGAAATTATTGCATTTGATGTTGCCGACCGTTCCGTTGTTCAATCACAAATAAATACTAGTGTTGATTTATTTGAAAAATATATGGTTGTTCCGGAGGGAACGACCGCGCAGAAAGCTCGATGGATGATTCGACCAAAATTTGAAACTCCTATAATGAATTTTTATGAAGCGACCACCACCCCAGTTAATACAGGCTCTATGTATACTCGCTCCGGATTGTTCTCTGGGCTACCTATCCGCGGCATGTGGCACCAATATGGAAAACCGCCTACGGGTTCTGTTGGGCTTCAGCTAGCTATTGTCGAAATGCCCAGCAAACTAAGTTCTTCAAATTATGGTAAAATTGATGTTAACTCCTTATCAGATCTTGTGGGATTTGGTGCAACCTCGAAACAAATTGGCCAAGTTGCTTCTTCTAAGAGACTTGAGGAAGCAATTGTTTGCATTCCGTTTAGAACTTCTAAGGGTGAAAGAAAATTCTTTGATGTTGATAAAGATTCGCAAGAATATGTCACGCAATTAGCCCTTTTGAATAAGTATATTTTCCCGCCGACATTTGATTTCTTGATAAATAAGGACGTAAACCCCGTTGCTTTCTATGCATTTGAGTTTAATATGAATTTGACTCAAGATGATTTGATCAATATCTGGCAAAACTTACCACCAGATTCACAGTCGAAGTTCCAAAAGACTACAACTACAATCAAGATTCGAAGTCTCGTTGATAGATTGCTTGATAATGATGAGCATTTACAGTGGATGGTGTTTAAAGTTAAGAGAAAAGCAGAAAAGGATTATAATGTTCTTGTGAAGAAAAAACTTGGGAAAGGTCTCCCGATTGTTCAGCCAGCAATTGACTCGCCATATTCGTATAACTGGCCCTATGATTATTTCTCATTTGTTGAGCTAATTAAGATAAAAGAACAGGTAGTATATGCAACGGAGGATATTATAACTGAAGAAGATCGCGAACCGCCAGTCATTCCGGACTTAAGAGAATTTATTCCTGCCCCGGCAGATATACCGGCCCGATCGGCTCCCCGACAAGATGTTCTTGATATTCCTTATCAAGGCAGAAAACCTGGAGAATTGATTAGCGAAAAGGAGATCTTGGATGCTGCAAGGCGTAAGAGGGCGGAAGATGAACGATTAGCGAGAGCCGCAAAACAGCCCACTAATTCCGAGAAGTTGGCCGATCAGCTCGACGACGAACGCGCCAGCGACCGCCGTGCACAACGTGAAGCTAAGCGAACTCAAAAGCGTTCTGGAAAGAAAGCCAGCACCTTGAAACGTACGCCACCGCCGCGACTTACTGAAGACCAGCGAAAAGAGGCAATAAAACGCAAAAGACGTGCCGATAAACGCACCAAGAAGAAGAAATAAAAATGGCAGAGTTTTTTAATAAAAAAGAAGAGATGTTAGAAGTCCAACTCACTGAGTATGGAAAATATTTATTGTCTATGGGTAAGTTGGATCCCGCTTATTACGCTTTTTTTGATGATGAAATCTTGTATAATTCGGAATATGCCGGTATAAAAGGCACCCCCGCGGAGGCCCAGAACAATATCGATCGTAGAATTAGGCATGAAACACCGAATTTAAAGATTGTTCCAACTAGAACGGGCGCAGAAACTCGCGTAGAGCGATTTATAAATAGCGTTAGCGGTGCCTTAGCCAGTTCTAATTCAGAGCCGTCTGAAAATGCAGAAGCATTTCAACAGCAATATTTTATCGAAAAAGTTAATTTCTCATCTTTTCCAATTGGTACTGGCGAATTGACGAGCGACAAGAATGCATCCTGGTCGGTCACCGCATTAAAGAATACTATTTCTAGCTCTAAAGAATATATCGTAACAAATCCTAGCAGCAGCTTTGCTGATATAAATAATGGTGTTATAAAAAGAATCCCTCAGCTTGATATTGACATAAATTATCAAACTTTCTTTCAAGAAGGAGATTTTTCTGAATTTGCAATAAGTGATTATTTAGGTGCAGCTGGAGAAAATATATATCTTTCTTTATATGAAGATTATTTAGTGTTAGAGATAGTGGAAGAAAATACTGTTTTTCAAAAGGAAAATTTTGATGTAGAGGTTTATTATGTTGGTGTTACTGCTTCTCTTAATCCTGCGTTTCCCGACGATGACCCCGCACAACCAACACAAAGGAGTGTTTTAAAACAAATGTCTTTTGTTAAAGAAACTCCTGGTTCGTTCCCGGTGCCCAAGAAAATCGGGAATATGGAAACAAACATTGGAGACGTTGAATACTATTTTGATTTATATTTAGATGACGATATACCTTTTGATATAGCCGAAGCAGCTAAAATTTCCGATATGGGCTTGAGTAGGTTTAAGTTGAATAGAGATTTGTATGTGAGCGAACCAGATGTGGAGCCGTGTTAATGAAACTAACAAAAGATTTATTTAATGGCTGTTTGCCACTTCTTCTTATAGAAAAAGTACAGATTCTTCCAACCGATGACGCCGCTGCTAAACAAAGAGTAGACATCACCTTATCAATACAAAAGCGAGTAGGCGCCGAAACTATTCCTTACAGAATCTTTACGGCATGTTCTTACACTTTGGAGCCAATTCAGAAAATGCTTGATGATTCAGCGATCGCAAAAGATTTTATTCGGAAACCAACTCGTGGCCAGAATGTTATTCAAAAAGAATATTTAAAATTACAGCCTAAAGAAGATGATTTTGATGAGCCAGGCAGAGTCGCGGATAACTTTTCTATTGTAAAAAAATCTCTGACATTTACAAAAAACTTTGACTTTGACAAAGTTGACAATCTTTATTTATATGCTGTGGCCTATGCTATTGATACTAAATCAGATAGTAAGTCCGGTGTCGATGGCACAATTGCAAGTATGATCATTGGTAAACCAGCTGTTGAGACAATTATATCAAAGGGGCGCGCCCCAAATGAGAGTGTTGTTTACAAGCTTGATGCGGACGTCGCGGGCTCAGGCAAAAAGGGGGATATTTGGGTGGGCCCCGTCGATGTAACAAATGGTCGTATTGTAACCGCCGCAGACTCGGCGCCTGCGCCTTTGGTTCCAATTCGTGTTTCCAATCAGAAAATGCAAGACCTGAGATTTCTTAATGCTGCTGAAAATTTACTATTTAATAATATTGCTGATGCGTCTTGGAAACAACGAAAAGATGCTGAAGTAGTTAAAAACATAGTTAAGGCCGCCGGCGCAATATCTGATGCGCATTATTCAAGAACTATAAAAAGTTTAAATATTTTATTTACCATAGATCATATCATGCTAGCCAGGCAAAACACAAAGTTGGGACATTTGATGGTTAATGATGCCTCACTACGTAGTTGTCTGAAAATAGAAAACATACAAGTTTATAGGACCAGGATTGAACCAAATGTAAAAGCAAACGAACTAACTCCGGGAAAAATAAGCGTATGTGGTTCAAATGCCAGCATTTCAACAGATAAGCTTGTAGCAACGTTACGAGATGGCGGCGTTAAAGCATCAGATATCGGCGCCGAAACAGACGATGTGATGAGTTTGATAATTACAGATGGCAGCATTTCAAGTGACAATATGGGGACACACGAATATACAATATTTTTAGAGATGATTGATTATTCAACTAATGCTATAGCGGACATCTCTAGTACATTAACAATTTTGTTATCGCGATACGGTAAATTTGTAGACAATATTGAAATTGGAGGACGGTCAGCGAAAGGTGCCAATTTTAAAACTTATTTGAAGGCCAAGAAAACTTCAATTAAAGAAGAAAGTAAAGATTGGCAACGACTTATAGATTATTATTTAACAGCCGTCCGGTTTGTTTTTGGATCACAGCCTTTTGAAATATATTCTCAGGTAACGTGGAGAAAAAATTTATTAGCTATGGTAAATCCTGATAATGGAGATATGGGTTCTATTCTAAAGGTTAGAGAAATAATAACCAATTTTAATACAAATCTTATAGGGATGTATAAGGGTGCCGCCATAGGCGGTGCTGAGGATAATTTTAAAGTTACTTCTAAGGGCGGCAGCGGCGCAGGCGGTAAAAGAAAAATTACATTAGAACACACATTTTCTTCTAAATATGTTAAAAATAGTTCTGATGACGAAGGAATGGATTATCTGGACATGTCGTTATCCAAGCCAAATCCTGGTAATTTTACAAACATACCGCTTTCGGGCTTTGACAGAAGAATTGCTGCCGAGGTGGAAAAATATGATGTGGGAGATCCAGATAGCGTCGGGATCAATAAGTATGGATATCTTAGTCCAAAAAGAGTACATGTAAAAGGTAACGTAGTTGAAACAGATACAAAATACTTTCCCCAAGAATCCGGAAATGGCATATTAAAATCCAATATAGGTCCTGGCAAAATAGGTTTGCATTCTCCCTCTAGCATATCAGATAAAGTCTACACGTCAGAAATGGATTCTTTGTTGAATTATTCCGATGTTTCTATTATGCCTCTTAAAAGGTCAATTGGTAAATTACTTGAAATTCCTAGAGTTAAGATTGTAAAAGCCGATTTGGACTCTACTTCCTATTTCTCAAATAATTCACCATTTAATAAAGATATAGAGGATAAAAAAACTGCCATTAGTGGTTCTTCTGAATTAAATATAAAAACGGATAGATCGCGTGAAGCGGAAATACTCAAATCAGATGTGGCTAAAACTATGACAGATTCTTTATCTATTGGTTTTAAAAGATCAAAAGTCGTGATAGGTGATGACGATACAGCACCATCGCTTGCTGCACAAGCCCTAAAGGCTGATTCTACACTAGTGATTGAAAATAACAATTTTGAAAATGCAATGAATTATAATTCAATAGCAAAAATTCAATATTTTGATGGATTTAAGTCTAAGAACGGAAAAATAAACATTAATGAGCCACGCTGGAAGATTCTAAATAAGGGGAAGATTGATAAACTTAAATCTAATGGTGATCGTGTATTGTGCAGAACTGTTTTGATAAATAATATGGTAGATATTCCGAATAAGTATACATTACCAGAATATGATTGTTTGTTTGTGTTGGGTGATAAGCCACCAGCCGAAAAAAATATTAATCCTCCAACATATAAAAGCTTATTAGAAACTTCATTAAAAAGTGTTAAAAAGCAAGCTAAAGATGTAGCACTAAATATAGAAAGCGGTCCCGCAGCATCGGTCGATGTATCTTATGCAATATCTCCTCTCCCAATCCCTCGCACAGGCGCTGGACAAACACGACGCGTAACCAAGGGCGGTAAAGGCGGCAGCGCCCCCGCTGGTGGTGGTGGTAGTGTGCCTGGAGGCGGCGGTATACCTGGAGGCTCCGGCGCGCCCGGAGGGGGCTCGATGCCTAGCGGCGGCGGAGCAAATTATTAATGGCACAAAATCCAGATTTTAAAGATAAGGTACAGTATGCAAATACCAATTTGGTGGGCCTGAGCCCCAACGACGTCAATTCATCTGAGCCCAGTTCGCCGTCCAACTGGGTAAAAAATTCTTGGGGGACAGCCGATAGATTCCGCGGAGTAATGGGAAGTTACCTGTATCTTGCTGGATCCCTCGCGAATTCGCTCGAGCCATTTAGGGCCGTTGACGTCACCGGCAATCACCCCCTCGAATATAGAGTGGATGGCCCTGCTACGAGCACATCAACGTACAGCATCAGCTATGGCACGTGGTTTAAAGATTCAATCACATATCTGCTTTATCCCAACCATGCGAGTTGGGCGACCGGCGTCCGCGCGCTCAACCTGAATTTAGCGACGGATACCTTTGGCACATTGCTTAAACAGGATGTTCTTATTCCGGGCCTGGCCCAGGGAATTCCCTGGTGGAAAAAATTTATGACAACCGGCTTCTCCTCGGACGAAGTCGGCGGCTCCGCCCCGGACGTCCTGCACAACGTTGGGAAGGACTTAACCGACTGGGCGCCCTTCTCCGACATGGGTGGGGCCCCAGGAATCTTCACCGGCGGCACCGGCGGCCTACTCGGGTTCACCAACTTCTATGATTTTACTTTTAGTTATTTAAAGCCGTCAAATGATGAGAAAATTCGAAAGAAAAGTGGCCTCGACGTCCGTGTTGATTCAATCTATAACTTTTATTTAGATACGACTCCCCCATATGAAGATGCGACTAAAAATGTAGCAGAGTCAATGATTACGAATTTTTATTGTTTAGAATCCGAACTTCGAAACACTGGGTCTTCTGTTAATTCTCAAGACTACTATAATCAAATTACATTAGAAGATAACTTAGGGTGGTTTGTTGTTAAAGATCTTGGAGTTGGAGGCCTCACCGAGGAACAACGAGGCCAGATCGCGCAAGCCCAGGCAACAGCGACCAGCACCGAGGACGACCTAGGCTCGTTGTCCATGGAACAGTTTGTCGTCACAGTCCAGAACGCCGGCGGAGAGCAACCCGAATGGTTTAATAATATTCAAGGAGGAGTTAGTTCCTATAATGAGTCAACTACTGCTGAGTTTTATAGTCTTTATAGTAAGGGTATTGGTGGCGCCGGGAATTCGATGAGTTTGCTGGCCAGCATGACCACAAAATATAAAAATATGGTAATTTTATGCTCTGATCTTGATATATTAAGCGATTTAGCAGTAAGAGACGATGATACCTCTGGGGTGTCAAATCTTCCATTTTATAACAAGATAACAATTGGCGTAGACGACAACGATATTACTGGCGGCGAGCTCACCGTGCTTCGAAACGCCTACCAAAATCTCGAAGGGGGCTCCTTCTTCAAAAATCTCTTGACAGATATGGCTGCTTCTGGCCACTTGCCAGCATCAGTCGCCGGCGGCAATCCAGCTAGCGAAATTGCCAGTTTATTAGATATAATGCAAGTATACATAATTGCACAAATTGAAGGCGATGCGCACCTTGTCAGAAACTTTAAAAAGGCGTCTCGATGGCGGACGACCTCAGCCGGCTGGAGCCGCGAGGTGGTGGATGAAACTTCAAGAAGATATTTTTCGTGGCAACAATTTATGAGAGCTATGTCCGCCTCGCCCGCGAATCCAAACGCCGCGGCGATCCCAGTCGGCGCGTCGCGTCAAGAGATAATTGATAGAATAAATAATAATATAACCACAAATGATAATTTTGTTTTATTGAGAAACTATAATGAAGGTCTGACCCCGGCGCGCCCTAGTTTTCTCGATACTCTTGAAATACTCAACTCGACCAATAATATACGCTTTCCCACAAGAACCTATGAACAAATATTGGCAAATGAGGATTGTTATAGCGAGCCCATATTATATAAAATTGATAAATATCTTGTTGACGGCGCGAACGATACACTATCGCAAACATTTTATATTAGTGCCCGCGGAGCCAATTGGGAACCTAGGGTGATAACCTATATTGATTCGCAGGTTAGATATGGTGTAGAATATAGATATGATATTAAACAAATAAGAATGGTGTTTGGAAGTAAGTATGGTTACGATGATCTCCGGATCGCCGAAACCGCGGCTGCCGGCTACGGCAGGCAACTTGGAAATGCTCTCGGGTTTTATAGACCCACGGATCCCAGCCTACGTTTCGATGATTCTTTGATGACAAAGACACAGATACCCGGGAAATCGTACGTTAATGCTGATGAAGACACTCCTCAGTCGCTTTTAACAGCGAAGCGCGGTGGAGATCCACAGTTCGCCGGCGGTACGCCTGATTACAGCAACATGGGCGCCCCCCTCACCCAGCGCTGGATAGCACCAAAATCTTATTTGCGGGGGAATTTTATATATAAGCAATTCTCGGTGGGCGCGCAGGATTGGCGCGACGCGTTCGTCGCCGGCCGGCCGATGCCGAACCTTGTATACCAGACATTAATGGGCCGCGGCACCCGCGGCAACGTCCAGCCCGGATACGTTGGCCACACCAGAACGGTTTTGGATTTTCTAAAGATCGAGATCCTCGATCCGTCCGTCGACCCGGCCGGCGTGGCATCGATTCCCGACCTACGTTGGAACAGGCTCGGTGTCGGTGACTACCCCCCGAGCAGTCTGCTATGACAACTATGTATTGGTATCTAGATATTCAAGAGGTGGGGTATTATCCTGAAGGCACCGCGGTGGAGTACGTACCATCTGCCGAGGTGCCCGATCCCACGAACGAACTGGAGTTCGAAACAGCCGTGCAACGCACGGGTCATTGGGCCCCAATGACGTCGATGGCCTCGGGCGCACCCGTGGACCCGGGCATTGACCCCCTAGAAACTTTTTCAGTCGGCCCCATCCCATTCACTATCGGCGCCGTAATAAGTATCAGCGACTTTATTGAGACCTTCGATCAAGCACTCCGCGACGCGTGGATCAACGGCACCGCACCGCGCGAGTATAGGCTGACACCGGCTCAACGTGGATCTGCTGCCATCGAAGGAATTGGCCACCAAGGACTCCCTTCCACCGGCAACATCGATAACGATCCTGACGCTCAAGCCGCGGTCACCGCCGGCGAAATTTTAATAAATTATGATCTCTACAACCTCGACCGTGTTGTTTTTAAAGTTTTGTTTCGTTCTGGAGTCCACGGCAGTGGCCAGACCGGCCCAAGCATCCCTCCAGGTCCTGACCGCGAGGCAAATGCCCCACCTTGGGCCTTTGTTACAGTCTCAAATTGGCAACAAGTGGTTGACGCTTATGAAGTTCCGTATTGTTCGATATCCACCACGATTACTGACAAACCCCCTGTCCCTCCTGATATATTATTTGTTCCCTATGTGAGCGTCAATAACAAAGTGTTAATTATGTTAAATTCTACTGCCGGCGAAAGATTAGAGAAGCCAATTATATTGGACGATGATGACATAACGTTTATAAGAGAGGAGTACAACTCTCAGTACGGCATCGACGTCGGTCTGTTTACGGATGCCCAGCTCACCGCTGTAGATTTGAGTCTTGCCGCAGGCAAACTCTTACAATACAGAAGCGACGACCCGGTAAAAAAATATGAAATATTTAGAGTTGATCGTAAACCAACAAATTATCAAAGTTTTAAAGGTTTTCGAATTGCTCGAATTGAAGAAAAGATAGGCCCCGATAAAGATTCTACTGCAGCTTCTTTTATAGACACAATTCAGCCAAATAAAAAGTATTGGTATTGCGCGCGAGCTATTGATGTACACAACAATATCTCTAATCCAACTTATATTTTTGAAGTCGAGATGGTGGACAATAGAGGACAAATGTATTTTATAAGCAAGCCGATTGCTTTTGATGCGCCGATGCTAAATTATAAGAAACAAGGCAGAAGGTACGTTGCTATTCGTCCGCGATCAGCCCAGACAGTGTATGACCCTAGTTCTGATCAGGCAGCCAATTTGGGTTCTGTGGCTATCGACCAGCCCCCAGGCGCAGGTGCTGCAATTTTAGGATTGGCGGATATTGAAGATTCAATTTGGGAGAAAAAGTTCAAAATTAGAGTGACCAGTAAGAAGACTGGAAGGAAAATTGATTTAAACGTGACGTTTAAAAATGATGGAGTTATTATTCCATAGGAAATAACTAATTGTTATTACTATTTATATACAGAAAGAGGTTTAAAAGATGGGTTTCTTAGATAATTCAGGCGACATTCTACTTGATGCGGTCCTCACGGATGCCGGTAGACTTCGCTTAGCCAAGGGTGATGGGAGTTTTAAAGTTGATAAATTTGCACTTGGCGATGATGAGATTGATTATACTTTATATGATAAGAACCATGCCAGTGGTTCTGCTTATTACGATTTGAGTATTTTACAAACACCAGTATTGGAGGCATTTACTAACAATATGTCTAGCATGAAGTCTAGACTTTTGACTGTTAATAATAATGATCTTTTATACCTGCCGGTTATTAAACTATTTACACAATCCGGCTTAGGATCTGAATTAAATGCGAATGGGTCTTTTGTGGTACCGGTTGATAAAAGCACTGTTGAAACTGGCTTCGGCTCCGCTTTGGGTGCTGGATTATTAAACGGGTATATCCCCTCGGATGATCCCGGCAGGATTGAACTCCATCAAGGACTTAATACTAATGAAAAACCCAAAGAGGAACCACTTCAATCCCAATTAGTTGAAAGTCAGTACATTGTTCAAATTGATAATCGATTAGGACAAATTTTCCCGACCGCTGATACTGTCGGCGCAGTCGACATCACCGAAGCGGCCGGTCAGGCTGCTCCCGCAAGTTATGCTTTCTTGGATGATGATAATATTGCTAACTATTATTTTGTAGCATCGAAGGGCCGCGGCTTTGTGGGTAATTTGAGGTCAACTGAAGCCTCAAATATATTGGGCCCCCGAGGAACTAAGATTAGTTTTCGAATCGGTGCTAGCTTGGAATTGAGAAACAGTGAATTCTTATTTGATCAGCTCGGAACAGTCGGCACCGCGACGATTGCAAACTCCGCCAACGAAGACGGCGAGGGCGGCGATCTAAACCCTGCCTCAAACCCCTATAAATTTATTGATTCTACTGTCCGGATTTCTGGTGTTAATACGGGCTTTAGTGTTGATATACCGCTTAGGTTTGTTAAGTTAAGCGCATAAGGATATAAATAATGGCAAATTCATTTAAGACAATTAATCCAAAAGACATAGTTTCAACAAGAAATTTATTGCACGAAGCAATACCGCTAACAGGAGCGATTATATCTGGTACGTATATTGATAATAATATCAAAAACTTTTCTCATGGAATGTTTCAATCAATATACGATTATCCCTATTTAAGTTCTTCTGCAAATCACATAATGGATTTGACTCTCGGGTATGCAAACACTTCTAGTCTTTCGGGCGCTTCCAATACGCAAAATGCTAAGAAAATTAACATTTATAACGAGATGGCCCAGGTACTTGCTGGATTTGATGCATCCAGCAACTTGAGAAGGTTCGATGAGGACGGCGACTTAACTGGCGGCGCCAAGATTCAGCAGGCCATTGTTTTTAATTTTACGAGACTTTTACAGAAGGACGAGATTAAGAAAGGCAGCTTCGCATTGGAGCTGGGTGTAAGTGCTTCGTATCTTGACCCGTTTAGTGGTTATAGAATTAAACTTACCGATTATAGTGGTTCTGATGGATTTAAGGTAAATTCACCAGCCGGCGAGTTTGGCATTCTGTATGCCACGGGTAGTGGTGCAGAAGTCGCCATACAAGAGAGTCTTGTCGACGGCAATGGATATATGAAAGCTGGCTTAATATATTATCAAGCCGGCATTGTTATTGTGACGTCCTCTATTCTTGGAAGTGCTTTATTCCAGGATGGTGTTCAAGGAGGAAATGTTCCTATGAGTAGTTCGGCGACGAACACCTCCGGAGGCGTAAACTCCGCTGGTGATTCAATCGAGGCGATGCTCACAGGATCAGCGATTAGTTCATCTTGTGACGCCATAAGGCATAGAATTTATAATATTCAATTTAACAACACAACGGAATTAAATTCTACGGTTTATTTCTGTAGAGCAAATCATGGCGATTTTAATTATTCTGCAAATCCAACATACTTGAGTGCAAGTAAAATGGTGGTCAAGAACAATTCTACAGATTCGCCAGTAAGTTACGCTACGGCGGTTGGTCTTTATTCTGCTGATAACGAACTTTTGGCAGTTGCTAAGTTGTCCGAGCCACTTAAGAAAGATCCTACGACAGAATTTACGCTTAGAGTTAGACTGGATTATTAACGTTCGTTTCTTAAAAATTGGATCAAACTATTTATAATAGTAGGGATCTAAAATGCCGTTTTATAGATTTAAGAAAAACGATGTATATTTTAACACACTAAAGACTTACCCAGAGGTAAAGTTTTTCATTTATAATCAAGTGTCATATTATAATGATACTCCTCATATCTCTGGATCTTTCACTGGTTCACTTCGGGCAACTTCGCCCGGCCACGTTAGTTTATTCGAGCTTAATATTGATCGCCGCGCCGGCAGTAACGGATATATAAGTGAATTCAAGGGCCCAGATGGCGACTTAGTTCCTATCAAGTCTGTTAAAAATACTGGCCTGATATATCAATTTATGGTGAAGGATGCCACAAGGCTCGCATTTAGTTCAGTTACGTCGACAGCCTTTGGTGGGGCCGAGATCGGCGAGGTATTCACGGGCAGCTATCCTTACACAGCTACAATAACAAAGAAATATTATCCTGCAGCACTCGATCGTTCTGAAGCGCCGTCGATTACGCGCATCGCTGGTGGCATTGGTCGACAAGTATCAGATTCGGGCTCTGTAACACAGTTAAGAGCTCTGAAAAACACGATAAATCACTATAATTATGTTAATCCTCATTTTCTTTATTCGTCTTCATATATTGGGGGCCCGACAGATGCTCCCGGTGTTTTAAATCGAGATTTTGATAATATTGATGTTGGATTGATTGACATACCATCGATTTTTTATGGAAGTAAAATCAAGCCCGGCACCATAAAATTAGATTTTCTTATTTCCGGCAGCCTTCATGGCCGCCTGCGCGATATAAATCAAGACGGCGTTCTTTATCAGACTGCACCGGCTGGGTCACCTGGTTCGGGCACGGTGGCTGGGATTGCTTTAT
>Ga0209128_1000881_pt1 | contig 21280 bp, 28 predicted proteins | sample ETNvirnome_6_100_FD_184072 | JGI IMG/M metagenome (GOLD analysis project Ga0209128, IMG submission 184072) | Marine viral communities from the Pacific Ocean - ETNP_6_100 (SPAdes) (version 2) | ecosystem: Environmental > Aquatic > Marine > Oceanic | place: Pacific Ocean | collected 2013-06-19 | reverse complement strand
TTTCCCAAAGAGCAGGAGGCTTTATTAAAAGTCGCTGATGAACTGCAGTTTAATCCGGCAGACCCCTTTCACGTCATGAAGATGATTATGGCATCTTTTCGCGCCGACAGACCGATTAACGAAGTCGAATCTAAAGCGACAGCCGAAGCCCGGGCGCAGTTGCTTCAACAAGTGCTGCCCCCCGTTGCAGGCCGAGCTTACCAAGAACTAAGCAAAGCAATGCACGAATTTGAGATTGATAAGTTTGAACTGGGCAAAGGCAATATTGGATTTGACAAGGGCGGTAACTTCAAAATTATTGACTCCTCAGTATTTAGTTCTGATCCGGGGGATGGTGGCTGGTGAAACTCCTACTTGAAAACTGGCGAAAGTTCTTAAATGAAGAAGTTAAACTGCAGGGTATTTTAAAACTTACTCCGACACCTGAAGTGGTGGCTCAAGCAAAAGACATTATGCAAACGCTACCACCAGAAGCTGTGCCTCTTCCTGATGAAAGGCTACATGTCACTCTCGCGCATCAAAGTGTTTTAAGACCATTTAGAAAGCAACTTAAAACAATGGACCTTCCCGAACCACCAGAAGCGATACTAGGCACAGAGTGGGAAGAAAAAGTAGATGAAGAGTTGGGACGTAAATCATGGTCCGTCGAACTAGTTAATCAAGACGACATGCGCGCATACATTAACCATATTATGGAACTAGTGGGAGGACCCTTAGATCCTGAGCCCAATCGACGCTTTCACGTTTCTCTTGCCAACCTCACCGGGAACCCTGGAGATTCGGTACGATGAAACTCATACTTGAAAACTGGCGGCAGTTCTTAAATGAAGAGATGCAAGATAAGTATCAAATCTTTCTTGACATGGACGGTGTTCTGGTTGATATGACACAAGGAGTAGTGGATACGATTAATACAAACCTTCACAAAGTACACAATGGCGCCTCCACCGATCACAACGATCCAGGCAGTGTCCACCCGGGCTCTAAATCTAAATCTCAAGCTCTTCGAAGATTAGTAAAAGAAATGGAAGCGGAGGAAAGAACAGAAATAACAGCCAAAGAGTTTGATCACATGACCGATCTTAAGGACAGCGCCGATGAAGGATTCTCTGGAGCCAACAAACAGATCGAAAGATATTTTTTGTCGGCCGCATCTCGCAATCGCGATTGGTGGAAAAACCTTCCCATGCTTCCGCATGCTCAAGCTTTAGTGGATTTGGCCAATGAGGCTTCTCACGACGGAAAGGCTATGATTTTATCAGCGCCGATTGACGATGATTCCGTGAGTGGCAAACAAGCGTGGGTAGAGAATAATCTGAGCGGGGTTGAAATGGGAAATGTGATAGTGGTTCCCGATAAAGGAGGGTACCTTGAAAACTTAAATCTCCCAGATAATATTATTCCCATCCTTATAGACGACAGAAAGAAATACCAGCAACAGTTTGGAGCAGCCGGCGGCCGCGTCATTCGGTGGAATGTTCATAACCCTGCAGGGTCTTTTGACAAGGCAGCCAAAAATCTAAACGATATTATTTCTAAGAAAAATGATTAGTTTCACAAATGCTGCCGAAGAACAGCTGAAAAAAGCAATCGTAGAGGGAGAAACCGTACGAATTGCAGTTCAAGGGGGAGGCTGTTCCGGAATGTCTTATGCGATGAATCTATACAACGTGTGGATGTGGGATGTCTTTTTCCTAGGAGTCTCGCCAAAGATTATTAGAAGCAAACTTAATCACCTCTTCTGCTGAATCTTCGTTATATCCATAATCTTTAATAAGAGTCTTTACCATTTCGTTGTACTTCTTTTGCTGCTTATTATCACGACTCTTTGATTTTGTAACGATACGAGAGATGTCTTTAACACTTCCAACTAGTTTATTCTCGATAGCCTCTTTTAAGGGCCCATATGCACGCCAATCAATTACTTCCCCGCGGCGCAGCTTAGCAAACATGTAAGAAGAGATGTCTGCGCGGAAGTTATCCTTGGCGCTTCCCTTGATGCCTATTTGTTCTTCAATGCTTACCAGGAATTTCTCATCTGGATTCATTTCTTCATTGGTAATATTGTCTTTGACTTTCGTAGCATTAACATATGCTTCAGCATGATCAAGGTAGTTGTTAAAGAGGGACTCGGCTTGCTCTTCATAGGCGGAGACAAAGGCCTTCGTTATTTCTTTTTCTAAAATCTTGAGATATTCTTCATGAAGAGTCTTTTGAAGAAACGCTAGGTATTTTTTACGATCTTCTTCGTTAGTAACTTGCTCTTTTACCTGTTTAATAAGAGAATCCCTAATAGAAATAGGGGTAATGGTATTTTTATCCGATTCTGCTAATGCATTATCAATCGCTTTCATGATAAAGCGCGTAGAGATGCCGGTCATTCCTTCGTCGCGAACTTCTTCGCGCAAATCCTTGATGTCTACCTTTTTTATGAGTCCTTTTTCGATAATCTCTTCGCCATTGTATATTTTCATCTTTGTGAGGGGATCGACTTTGTTAGTGGGCTTAAGACGACTCAGAACGGCGAACATGGAGGCCAATTCGAGAGTATGAGGGGCGATATGATAGTTAAAATCGGACGTTTCCAATAACTTTTTATAAATTTTAATCTCTTGGGAGTGTTCGAGGCAATAAGGTACGTTGACGCGAACAATGCGATCTAAAATGGCTTCATTGGTGTGTTCAGCCTTAAATTTATTCCACTCGGCTTCGTTGCAATGAGAAATAATGACCCCATCGAAGTAAATCATAGCTTGTTTGCCCGGACTAGGGACTGATTTCTCTTGAGTTGCTGTAATCATCGTGTGAAGGAACTCAATTTCATTCTTAAAGACCTCAACAAACTCAACAATGCCTCTATTACCGACATTAAAGGCTCCATTGAGGCTTAAAACGCGTGGATCGTCTTCAGAATAGAGATCCATCTTCGAAATGTCTTCAGAACCAATAAGAATGCTCGTATCTTGTGTATTTGGGTCCATGGGGGGTACAACACCGATTCCTCGGCGACCTCTAATCGAAAAAGACGAAGTAGTGATGGGAACTTGGGTATAATCGCCGTCATATTCTTCTAAAAGGTTGTGACGGCAAACTGGACACAAGTCTCCTTCAATTTTAATGTCATAGACCTCTTCAAACTCTTCTCGGAGGCTCCTAGGAACCAAATGGAGTGGTTCTTCACGAATAGGACAATCTGCAATGTGATAAACCGGATCAGAGGTCTCTAGAGCTCTTTTTATGTGTTCTACAAGGGCAGACTTGCCAGCGCCCACAGGGCCCAGCAGCAGAAGCACCTGGCGGCTCTCTTCGCCCTTCATTGCGGCCGAATGAAGAAAGCGCATCACTTTATTGAGGGCCGGCTCCATCCCAAAGAAGGAAGTTTGAAAATAATCGTACGTTCGGAGCGATTCGGCATTAAAAATTCGCCTGCACCGAGCTTCAGACTGATCCAGTCGTGTAATACCGTGCTGGGTGATCGTTTGATAGAGCCTGCGGTGCGCTAGAGAAGCGGTTGTCTCGTCCGTTTCCAAAATCTCCAAATAGTCCTTCAAAAAGCCATGAAACTTTTCAATGCTCTGTTCTTTCTGGTGTTTGGTTACGGCAGACAAAAATTTAGTTGTTTTTTTCACTTTAAAACTCCCATAAATCGTTTTCGAGGATAGTAAATAGGCTGATTTCATCACCCCACAAATCTCTTATATAATCAAATACTTTACGCGCATACTTCATATCTAAATCTCTTCCATCGTGTTCGTGCCTTAAAACCAGCGTGTGGTCTTTTTGCATCTCTTCAACATATATTACAGGGATTGAATTAAGCCCTATATTCTTAATTAGAGAATCGCGCACCTTTTCCCACCCTACAGTGTCAGAAGTTTCATCTATACTCGAATGATCCTGGCTTTGCTTGTAAGAAAAAGAAAAAAGATTGAGGTCGTGACACATTTCTTCATCAAGATGATTTCGGAGGAAAGTAATGTCATTATGGACCTCTCTGGCCAAAAGACACGCATCAAATCCGCTTCGGGCCTCGAGCCTTTTAAATATGTTATATCCCAAGTGATAGGGGTTTACTCGCCCCAAATGCGGCCGAACCACTTGGTTATGCAGTTTTAAAAAAGGAATATGATATTTATCTGGCAAATTAAGCTCCTGAACTATCTTTTCGTGCATTAAGACGGCCCACCCTTCGTTCATAATCTTTGTAAGGGCCTGTGGAATGAAATAGTGAGAGTTTTCTTCGACAATCGAGATGAGGTTACGTTGCCATTCATTAAGATTGCGACTATGTTCTGTAATAAAGGATAAAATATTATAATCCCTCTCTAAGGGTATTTTATGTATGTCAAAATCATCATATATGCCGTCCTCGTCATCTAGGATTTTTTGAGCATATATTTGTTTCAAAGCAGAGTGAGAATGACGTTTAATTCCTGGAAATCGAGGAACTTGATACTTTATGGCATGCGAAGCATCAAGAATGTCTTCTACCTCTTGGATACCGATAGATGGGTCCTCAATAAGCGCTTTAATGTACTTAGCCGCGGCTTTAAACTTGGGAATGACGAGTTCCGGGGAAGTTTGAGCAAATGTACGGTTATTCTTAAAAAAATCCGAGTGTCCCACACAATGGGCCATAGTAAGAATGTGAATATACATGGGATTTTGGGACATTAAGTAAGATATACTGGGATTTGAGTTAATAATCATCTCGTAAGGAAGTCCGCTCGCCCCCGCATTATATAAAGTATGAGTTCTCTCGTAGGCTTTGCCGAAAGACCAGTGGCGATAATGCGTCGGAAGGCCGGTATATGACATAGCGCTGATCATTTCATGAAAATCAATGATTTCATAGTCAATATCAAACCAATTAAGGCCAAAGGCCTCGCCAACCTCGCAAATTTTCTCATCCCAGCGGCTAAGTTCGTCTAAAGTCCAGTCAGTCATGTCTTAATACCAAAAATGTCTTTAAAAGAGGTCCAAATTTGGTCCGACTTGGTCAGTAAAAGCCTTTTAAATTTGGAATCGATTAAATGAGTACACATCGTCCACATAGAGTCGGGTTGCTCCTCTTTCCAGGCGGCAAAAGTGGGATCAGTCCAGTTGGGGACGTCCTCTTCCTCCTCTGGGTGAGTGCGATTTGGGCTAATTTCAGTATATACTACCATTTGGTTTACTTCTTTTAAAGAAGAAAGAAGATTTATCGCAGGATTGTTATCAGATTGCCAGTTTTCCCCGTCCCCAGCATAAAAAGTATAGATATTCCAGGAATTTGGGTGATATTCTTTGTCTATAATGTCGAGTGTGACCTCTAAAGCACTGCTCATCATGGTACCGCCCGTAGTAATGCGCTGAAAGAACTCATCTTCGCTCACTCGGCTAGCTGTAATGGTGTGAGAGATGAAAACTACCTCTATTTTATCATATTTGTGGCGTAAAAACTGGTAAAGAAGGAAAAAATAGCTTCGCGCAATGTATTTTTTCTCCGTTGTCATAGATCCAGAGACATCCATTAAGAAAAATACCACCGCAGAAGTGTTTTCTTTAGGGTGCGGCTTCATATAATGATACTTTAAGTCGTTTTTGTGGAAAGGAAAACGCTCATCTGTATCCGGATCATAGGCCCCAGCGCCAATTGCGCGCTTTTTACGCTTAATTTTGCGCTTAAGCGTCTCTTTTTTGGACAAACGGGGCCGAATTCCTTCAAAACGGTAGCCTTTTCGGCGCATAACATCTTCGGAAAGGTATCTAAAGCGCTTTTTATCGAGGTCTGGAAGCTCTAAATCGGCAAAAAGGTACTCTGCAAGGTCTTCTAGTGCGATCTCAACCTCGTAGGTTTCCTCTCCCTGCTCGTTTCCGGCGTTGTCAGAGGCCGCTTTGCGGGCCCTTTTTTCACCTATTCGCTGACCTCTCTTGAGATCATGCTTACCTCCGGACCCAACTTGGCCATTTTTTTCGTTATTTCCATAAATAAACCGATATTCTTTAATGCCTTTGACTGGGATACGGATTTTCTTCTTTCCATTTTGGCCAATAATGCTTTCATTGGCAATAACGTCCTTGATGCTCTCTTTAATGGCCTTTTCAATCTTCTTTTTGTGTCGTACGCGGTCCGCGGCCGCTCGATCGACAATAGATTTGTGTTCGCGAAAAGTACTCATAGGGTCTCCTTACTAAGTATCGCCCAAAAGGGGAACTAGTTAATTATAGGGGATTCAATATGATATTAAAAGAGGTACAAGCGATAACTCCGGGAGATCTCATTGAAAGAACGCGCGGGCATCGATCAGGCCAAATAGCCTTGGTGATAGCCGCCGGCGCAGATAAATACCAAGTAATTCTACGAAACTGGTTAAGAATTCAATATTTAAAGCTCGGAGACTATGAGTGGGTGCAGAAAGACGGGGTGGCGCCTGTAAGTCGCGACTGATCGGCTAAGATTAGTGGCCACATACGCCGATTAAAACTATTTATATACGAGGGCTTAATCGTGAGTAAATATATTTGGTTATTAGACCCGGGTCATGGGGGAATAATTAATGGAGCGTATCAAACGCGGGGAAAACGCTCGCCGGCGTTTACCGACGGCTCAATCCTCTACGAAGGAGTGTTTAATCGCGATATAGCAACTCGCATTAAAACTCTGTGCGACGCTGACGGTATCGAATGTGAAGATGTAGTAAATTCGGAGCACGATGTCCCTTTAGCCACGCGAGTTTCCCGGGCAAATGCGCGCCATGCCAGCGACAGGCGATGTATTTATATTTCTATACACGCAAATGGATTTGGAGACGGCATAACCTTCAATTCAGCCCACGGAATATGCGTTTTTTATTATATGACCAGTAAAATGGGCAAAGAAATGGCCCTTAAGCTTCAAAATCATCTTGTCACCAAAACAGGGATGTCTGATCGGGGTATTATTGCCAATATGGAGTGGGCCAACTTTTATGTTCTTAAGAAAACCCAGATGCCGGCGATTTTATCGGAAAACGGATTTATGACCAACTTGGAAGATGCCACAAACCTTATGAAGGACGATTTTAGGCAAAAAGTTGCCGATGCACACTTTGAGTTCATTAAGGAAATGGAATCTTCATGAAGACAATCTTCGAAGGATGGCGGAGATACCTCCGAGAAGCCCAGAGTGTCTTGCTGGAGTCGGATTCTGAGAAAAGGATGATCAGCGGCCGCGAGGCGGCAAACCAACGAATAAATATTGTTGATTTTGACCCGGGCCCGGCACGAGATATCGCCCAAAGACTGGCTGATGAACTTGGTGCGCAACTTGGAAAAGAACTCGGCCGGGGCTCAATGGGAATTGTATACGAAATACGCGGCGATGAGGGCGAAGGCGCCGATATGATATTAAAAATCAGTCAGTTCCCTCACGAAAAGAAGGGATATATGCTAACGCGCTGGAAAAAGCGACAACTTGCGAAAAATCCCGAACTTGCTGCTATTTTACCGGAAGTGGGAGATATAGTGGACACTATATATGATTTTAAAGAAGGATGGCTTAAGGGAAGATCAATCAAGATTTACGGTATCCCCATTGAACGCCTGGCCCCCCTCCCGCCGCGCGTTAAAGAGCAGCTTTTTGGCCACGGGGGTAAGTTTAAAAGCCCAGAAGCAGAAAAAGACTGGCTCCAGGCCATTACCAATCCCGAACTTTTAATCCCGGTACTGCGGCAAGCCTTTAGCGATAAACACACAGTTAATGCGGACGGTGAAATACAAGAACTTTCTCCCGATGAAAGAGAGTACGCTTGGTTCGACGGGGGAAAACAATCCGGAGTGGAATTTGAAAAACAAGTGCTAGAATTAGAGCCCCCCGCAAGCTTTCGAGATTATTTGACACGATGGCTCCCGCAAATCGGCCGTCGAGCTGTACGGCGGGCCCTTCCGGATCGCCGCAAGGACTACGGCACACCACCAAGTAGATTAATCCAGAGACAATCTGTCAATTTGACAAAACGATTGGAAGATCGAATAAAAATTCCCCAATACCCTCCCGAAGCACTTAAATACTTTGGAATAGAAGGGGCATATCCTAAAGAAGGCGCCCCCGGCCCTGTCGCAGACTTCTTCAATAAATTAATGGAGCTCGAAAAATATGGGGTGACGTTCTGGGACACCCACCAAGATAATATAATGATGAGACCCTCTACCAATGAAATTGTTGTGTCAGATGTAGGTCTATTTCGACAGCCAGAAGAAAACTAAGATATTGTTCCAATAACAAATGCCAAAACTATTTATCGTGAGGAGCTGTTTTTAAATGGAAAACGACATTGAAGTTTTAGCAGATCTGCTTGAGCAGATTTCAAACAAACTAGATACTTTAGAACAGATTGATAAAAGTATTGACTTTTTAGCTGCAGCGATGACAGGAATGGATCCTCTAGATATTGAATTTGGACAAAAGGCACTTGGACGATTGGCGCTGCCCCGGGCCGTCCAGGCCGCGCAAGCCGCCAAAGAAGTAGAGGAGAGCGTTCAGATTGATTCTGCTCTTCTGGAAGAGATTATAGAGGACGAGATTAGACAACTTCTGACGCCGTCAGGAAAGGAAAACTAAAATGAGTGATTTTGATTTTGTTGAGCACTATGGAGAAAGCGAAGAGGTTGCCAATGAAGAGCAGCTACCAGAAAATGAGGCCATATCGTCTCTAAACTGCGCTTTCGTAGGTGTCGGAGGCGGCGGTGGCAAGTTAGCTAAGGCGTTTCTGGATCTAGGCTTCAATAAGACGCTATTAATCAACACGACCCCGAAGGACCAGCCCGAAGGAGTCGATGACAAGCACCTGGTGCTCATTCCCGACGCTGATGGTATCGGGAAGGACGTAGACCACGGAAAAGTGATTTTCGACAATGCTAGCGCCGTTGTAGAGGATGCCCTGCGTACGAAGCTGGGCAAAGTCGACTGGCTCTTTGTTCTAGCCGGAGGAGGAGGAGGCACCGGAAGTGCTAGTCCTGCCCTTCATTCGGTTTTTGAACGTTATCTTAAGTCAGTACAAGCAGAAGGGAAGATTGTATATATAGTATCTTGGCCCTCGGCACAAGAACTGCTGAATCCTACCATCGGCCGTAACGCCTTATCGCTATTGAATGATATTTCTGACCATCCTCATATACTTTTGGACAACGAGCGCCAAATTAAGCTTCTACGCGGCCGCGTGGGGATGCTAAATATGTATCCCGTGGCCAACACAGCATTTGCCAAGCTTCTGTCGCAGCTCTTTAAACTATCTTCGGAACAATCACCGATTCAATCATTTGATTCAAAGGACTTAGAAAAATGCTTAGCCACAGACGGACGCATTTTCTTGGGTTCTACACTGGTGAAGGACCCCGCAGCACCAAACCTGGGCGCTACAATCTTTCAGAACTGCTCTACTCGCTCTCCGTGTCCAATACCACAGGGGAGCCCCACCACAGGAGCTATGCTTTTAGTAGTATCTTCTGCCATGGCGAGTGATCCAGAAATCAGCAAGCATATGGACGCAGCGATTTCGTATGTGGGCGGCCGAACCAACACACTATTTTCAGGCGTGTACATAAAAGATGAAGTCCCAGGCCTTGTAGCTATTTTGTGCATGTCGGGACTAAAGGGAAACTAAAATGAAACTAACCAAACAAAGACTAAGAGAGATTATTAAAGAAGAGCTTCAAGTTGTCTTAACTGACGACGAAGCAGCTGAGATGTTCGGAAACCACATGTCCGAGGCCCGATCTGCTGCCGAGAGAGGCGAAGAGTGGACTGGCTCCGACGAAGATCATCCCGGTAGCCGCCGGTCCCGGGCAGTCATGAAACTTGAGGAGATGGGAGAAGCCCGAGACTCAGCATTGGTACAGCTTTTGCGACACGTGCCGTTTTCAGATGAGGACCTCGCTGTTCTAGAAAGGCTAATCGGACTATTGGTCACCGATCGTCGCAACAATTTTAGAGAGCCCCTCGAAGATGAGGGACTAGGAGAACTATAAAGTGTTGAAAGTTACAAAAAAGCATATTACGGCCCTAATCAAAGAAGAACTCAAAGAGATCATGGATCTTCCAAGCGACCTGTCTACTCCTGCCAGCGAAGCAGAGCTAAAAATGGACGCCCTATCTTCAAGTTGGGAGAAGCTAATCGCTGATCGCATATTAGATGGCGAAGCCGGCATCTGGTCAAACACCATCGTGGCCGACCCAATCGACGGAGAAGGAAGGCTATTAGACGAGTTCCTTTCTATTCTTGGAAACTATGTTGTCAGCGATGAGATTGACGAAGGAGATGCGAATGATTTGGTAAGAAGTATCGCAAATGAGATATCGAGGAATCGATTTGAACCAAGTCCTCACGAATGGGGCATAGCGCCCCCTAAGTGGGAAGGAAAGCCCTTTGAACCAGCCGGGCGCCCCCGGAGACCAGAAGGCCTTGAAGAAGGAGGCCGCGCTGGACACTATAATCCCGGGCATCGCGATCGATCGAGGTGGCCCGTCCCTGAAGACATGAGTCTACTTCCAGATGCACACGAGATCCTCGATGAACTTCGTGCTGCGGTAGCGGCATGGAAGCCAGAAACGTCCGAGGGCGAGCAATATGAAGAAGACATCTTGAATCTTCTCCATCGGTTTGAAACACCAGATCCTAAGCGCTGGCCAGAGCTTCAAGAAGTTCGCGCCCCATTTCCAGCCGGCTCTCGTGTTAGGCACGAAGACTATGGAGTAGGAACCGTAACGCATGCGGGGACTAAAAACACCAATGTGGCTGTAAAATTTGATAAAGAGGGGCGAGACGGCAAGAAAAATCGTCAAGTTTCCCGCGGCTCTTTAAAAAGGGAAGAATAATGAAGCTCACCAAACAAAGACTAAAAGAGATCATCAAGGAAGAGCTGTCTCGTATGGAAGAGGGTTGGGGACAAGGCGACCGCGCATACCAACAGGCAACACAGCTTTTGGGTCAATTTGCACAGCTGCACGGACTTCGCAACAATGTTGCAGACGCCCTCCGCGCAGGCAAAGTCACACCACAGCAGGTTCAGCAAGCGGTGCGCCGCGCCGCATCGTCCTATCATGTAGCACAGCTATTAGGCTTAGGAGAATAAAATGAAGCTCACTCCTCAAAGTCTTACCAAACTCATTCGAGAGGAAATGGACCAACTGGAGCTTCCTGGAATGGAAGCCCCTCTCGTGTGCGAGCCGGCTGATGGTGTCGAAGACTTAAGCTCACAATTGGCCCAAATGGTCGTCGATTCCGGAACTCCCGCAGAAGAGCTTAATGATTTGCTAAATCTGCTTTATGATAAAGTAGCGGAAAACCTAGAAGATATTGGAATTGACGATGAAGACGACTATCAACGCACTACCATGGGATTCATGGAAGCTTTGAGGAAAGGTACACTCAATATTCTAGTAGAAGAGATCGATCCTTTAGATATGGGCCCTACTGGCACTCTCTCCATGGACACAGGTGAACCAGAAGCAGATCCAGAGGCTACGATAGAAACAGAGCCCGTCAAAGACGATTATTCCGAAAGTAAAAGACTCTTCGACCTCTTTTTTGGCAAATATGGTAATGATGCTCCCGACGCTGTTGGAAATAAGCTTTTGAGGAATATTGTTCTACAATTGTATGGATGGGGATTGCCGGGTCACAGTCAAGGTCTTGACGCGCCTGGATCTTCCTCTGTTAAAATAGCCCAAGAATTTGAGACCGAGGGGAAAGAAATTGAAGGAAACGAAGTAGAATTCCGCGGAAGAGTAGAAAAGCTTGAGAATGAAGCCGCCATACCTGAATTTCAGAAGAATATTGCCCATCGGGCCAAAAAGGGCGGCGCCAAAAATGTAAGAGCCTCATCAAAGGAAATAGCGCGCCTTCTTGGAAAATGGGCCGAAAGTGGAAGTGACGACATTCACAACTTGCCCACTCTGGAGCTTGAGGAACAACAAGATCCTGTTGTACCCGAAGAAGAAGCCGCAGGAGAAGAAGCATCTGCAGCAGCTGACTCTGCCAATAGTGGAAGCCCCCAGGCCGTTGCGAAACAAGCCGGCGAAAGAGCAGCCGTTCCCGCAATGACTGCGGCTGCCGAAAAACCAGGAAGTGAAGTTTTTACGGGAGCTGAGGAATCTACCATTTCGAAGGTTGGCCGTAAGGAAGACGACGAAGAGGAAGTGAACGAAGTTGTTAAAAAAGTGCCCGGCGGATATAAGGTATACTCTAAAAAGGATGGGCGCCCCCTGTCTAAAAAGCCAAAGTCCAAAGCCGCCGCAGGCAGACAACTGGCCGCCATCGAACTAAGTAAGAAGGAGAGGAAAAAGTAATGAAATCTATCGATCTTATTAAAACTCTTGTAGAAAAAGAGCTGCGGGAATACGAAGGGGATTCAAACATGGTCCCTCTTATCCCGCACAAGACGCCGGCCGCCGATACAGATCCAGAGGAGTATATCCCCACGGAAACAGATCACCTCTACAAACTGGCAGTGAAGGCTCGTATAGCCACAGAGGAGCTCGTGAAGCAACTTGACGAGCCTATCTATGACGGGGCCTATGAGCATGCCTTCAAGGCCACCATGAGCCTTAGACAGGCTCTAAATGAGCTAATTGCAGTAGGAGCAGAGCCCGAAGAGGAAGACCGGATCGTGGCGCCCCCCACGGATGAGCAGCCTGGTCACAGTAGCACTGGCTTCATACCCATGTCATATAGCGGGGGAAGCGCAGTATAGTGGAAGAACTGGTGGCTAGTGGTGGATTACCAACATTATTATTCTTTTTGTTTTTGAACATTGGTCTAATAGGAACAGGAATAATAGTAGCTAAGCGTTTGGATGAAAAAAATGAAAATAGATAGAAAATACTTAAAAGACCTGATACAAGAACAGATTAACGAGCTAGCCGCTCCGCCTGCGCAAGGGGAAGAACCTGAAGCTGCACCTAAAAGATTAGGCGCGCAGTCTATAAGCAAAGCCCAACACGCGAAAGCAGAGCTGGAAAAATCTAAAGGAATCCAAAAAGGTGATGTTGCTGCACAGGTTACCAATAAGGAGCGCGCAATTCTTCAGGACGTAGAAGCACTCTTAACCGCAATTGCCGAAAAGGACGATTTGATTAAATACAAGGGCGCCCTTCAACAAGTTGTGAATATTCTGCGTAAGCGCGCCGGAGTTTAGTTATGTCCGAGATGAAGCTCATAATGGAGAACTGGCGTTGTTTTAAACAAGGCCTCGACGAGATTTATGTTACCGGCGGAGAAGAAGCAATAAGGGGAGATCTCGAAAGCGCGCAGCAACAGGCCGCGGCAGCTACGAGCGATGCGCCGATCGCATTAGAAACACTGGGAGATCTTAAAGCAACTCTTGCCCGGGCCATTAAAGCAAAAAAAATAGGAGATATGAAAGATACGTCGATCAACGCGATAAAGGGAGTTACTATTGGGCCGGCAACGGATTTGTGGAGTCTTATGAAGACAGCATACAAACTTCCCGACGATGCTGACGTTGGCCCGGGCCTGACCTCTTTAAATGTGGATGATGAGGTTTCGGCCATTGTCGATGATAAGCTAGAAAATGCATTTTTAAATACTCTGCAGAAGGAGCTTAGCTCTCAAACCATTGACGATTCAACCCCTTTAGCTCAAGTGAATATGACCAAGATGTTGTCCAACTTCATTGCTTCTCGGCACGATAAACGCACGGTAGTGAAGCCAGACAGCACACCGCAAACTTAAAAATAATAACCACTTGAGTCTCCGTAGCGTTTACGCCCCCTAGTTACTATAGGAGGGCTTTTTATGTTCAAAAAGACATGGGCGCTAAGTTGCGCCTTCTTATTGATGTCTTGTAGTCCCGGTACGATGGACTTAGAAACCGGCGAAGTGTCAGTCGATAGTCCACAGGAAGGAGAGGGCTTTGTCGCCGACAATCTCCCAACTAACGGAAATAGCGAGACAACCGAGAATAGTATAATCGATCCATTTGGGGATATTTTTAAACCCATAGATTGGGTGGGAAACACGCCCGTTCGATGGAGTACCTGTGGTACCAGTGGCGGCGAGCATCCGTGCAACTTTGTTTTGCTGGATCAAAACGGCGAGGAGTTTCAGCTTTACGATCATTACGATAAAGCAATAGTTGTTGATTTTTCTGCCGGTTGGTGCGGACCGTGTAAGCGCGCCGGCGATGTGGTACAGGAACATTCTGATGCTTATGCCGCAGAGGGACTACTATACGTAACAGTTCTAATAGAAACAGCCAACCGTGAGGACCCAACGGTTGCCGACTTGCAAGCTTGGGCGGATGAACATAATATTACATCTGCTCCGGTCCTTGCCGGCAGCCGCGCTTTATTAGAAAGCGGCGGGGGGGATTGGGCCCTTACTGGATGGCCAACGTTTTATTTTATTAAGAGAGATATGACCATGCATCTTACTATGCGTGGATGGAGTGAGGAAATGCTGGTAGGCTTCATAGAAGAGATCTTGGAGTAGCCTGATGCAACCTATCGACCATTTTATTCTTCAAAGAATATTTGAACGAGAGCAGAGAAAAAAAGAACTGAGAGAAGAGCTCAGAATACCGCTCCCGGTGCCTGGGCTCCCTCATGAGCCTCCTTTAGAGGAGAAGGAGTATACGCCCAAGAAACCAATAATTATAGATATGACTTAAATTAACTACTATTTATAGTATGTTGTTTGATTGGCGCCATCTGCGCGACCGAAAGATGAATTATTTACTACATCTGGTCCTTGTACTCCAAATAGTTTTAAGGCTTTTGGTGACAATTCCGGTCCTTGCGGTTCACGCCTTAATTCCATGGATACGAACTCCTAAATATTTTCAGATTTTACCTTTATCCAACTATCTCTACGATAGTGATTTTAAAACACGAACAGGGCGATTTCGATGAGCTCATATAAAGTTCAAGATAACTCCACTAATGGAGTGGGGACTATTTTACAAATGCTCAAGCATTTTGTCCCATATGCACAACAAGAGCTGGGCTTCCAAAAGCCAGTAATGATTTCATTTCAGTCTGACGAAGAAAACGCCAACAAGCTTTTAGGGAAGACGGGCTATTATAATCCCCAAGACTATTCGATTGCTATTTACGTAGACAGTCGGCATCCAAAGGATGTTTTACGATCGCTTTCTCATGAGCTAGTCCACCATTCTCAAAATTGCAATGGGGATTTTGATTCAGGCGAAGATCTCGGGCCCGGATATGCGCAGGATAATCCAGTTATGCGTGATGCAGAGCTGGATGCCTATAAAAGAGGAAATATCATCTTTAGAGATTTTGAAGATCTAATTAAGAAAGGGAAAATCAAAGTTAACATTAACTTCGAAGAAACAGGAGAACCTAAAATGTCGTTAAAAGAATGGAGAAATGGAGAACTAAACCAGCTTCTCATGGAAAAATGGGGGCTAGCCGAAAAACGCTTTGCCAACGATCCCAAGTTGGACAAGGACGGTGAGTCTGAAGACTTAGAAGAGGGCATTATGGATACAATTGGGAACGTCGCGTCCCGAGCCGGGGCCTTCGGTCAAGAATCCAAAAATTCGGAGTATTGGCGAAGGAAGGGTGAACAGGAGGCGGTAGATTGGCTGGAAAAGATCTATGGCCATCGCGATCTCAACAGGAACACAAAAAAGCGTATCATTCGGCAGGCAAGAAAAGACTTTTTGAAGGGTGATGATGCCTCAAGGAACGCCGTTACAGATGCAGTCAAAGCAGCTGTAAAAGGAGGAGATAAAAGGAAAGCCGACGACGACGCGGCCAGGTCGGCCTACCAAACCAAGGAAAAGGCGCGCCTCAAAGATATCGAGGATCGTGAGAGAGAGCGCAAGGATCAAGATCGTCGGCAGAGCAAGGCCGACATGGATAAGTTCGCAAAACAGAGGAAATCACGTGGCGCGCCAGGTCAATCATGGTCCGATGTTCATAACACGGCCTTCTCTCATAAACTTGAAGAAGAAGATGCAGCCTATCGAGACGACGACGACACGGCACCCGGCGATGACGACGTCGACAATCAAAAAAGTGAGGGTCTTGCCAACGTCGCCTCCGCCTACCGCAAGGAAGATGAGGGATCTGAAGAGCACAACGATGAGGAGGGCAATCGTCCCTCCTTCGCGAGAAAGATGGGTCTTAAAAAGGAAACCTTGACCCTAGATGAAGCCCGAGACCTCGCGCGACGGATTTTTGAAAAGCTTACCCAGGAGGTCAAATGAGTTCTAAAAAAAAGCTATTGAGAAAGATCTTGGCCGGTTTAGTGGAAGCGCCGGATGGATGGGACCTACTCGTGGAGACCGCCACTGGTGATACTATTCCGCAGACTGCGACTACGGTGGTAGTAGCCCAAGAAAGCACTACCGAAATCGAAGAGGTAACAACCACTCTAGAAACTCCAGCGGTTGAGATAGCGCTCCCAGAAGTGACAGAGGTGCCGACCACAACCACTTCCGTGGGCGGCCAAGAAGTTGCTGCGCACACAACGCGCAAAACAGCTTCGAAGTCGCGAAAAACCAGAACTATCTCTAAGCGAACCCCTACGAAGCGGAAAAGCTATCCCAAGGCTAAAAAAGAGTAACCTTCAATGGTAGATTTGAATCGCATGACACGCGAGTTTCTGCTTGGTGAAGGTAAAAAGCCAAGCGTGGAGACCTATCTTCAATCTATTTCTGAAACTCTCAATGCTATTATACCCCGCTCCCAACGCGATACGCGACGAGTAGCAATCGCCGTGTCTAATCTCAATGAAGTTCGTAGACATTGCCGTAAAATGCAAGAACAGATTAAAGTTCTTGAAGAACAAGTTAACATACTAGAAGAAAATAAGGAGAGTTAAAATGGGTGGTCGTGCAGGGCATATGTCTCATTTGTATGATGATCCGGGGTTGACTTTTGGCAAGCTCAAAGAAGTTTTCAAGCTAGCTTCAGAAGGAAAGCTTGAGGGCACTGAAAAAACTGACGGCCAGAACATCTCTATTTCTTATTCGGTAAAACGCGGTGAAGCGGTTGCTATAAGAAACGACGACCATGCTTATAAGCGAGGGTTTAATTCTGATGATTTAATGTCCTACATGGCTGCGGAGAATCCCAGCCTTAAAGGCCTTCGAACCGGCAAGACACGCAAAAAAAGAGAAACCCCCGAACACGTACGCGCGTCATATGCTAAAGCCATGGCCACATTTGAGGCGTTTGCTAAAAGTCTCCCTCCGGAGCTTCAACTAGGGTTTTTTGGCGCCGACGCGGATATCTTTTATAACGGCGAGGTGATGAGCGCGTCCAGCAGGAACGCCATTAACTACGATGTGGAGTCTCTTCTAGTCCACCGCGTGGGACACGAGGCCTACGACGCGGAAAAAGAAGATACTGTCCCACTATCCAGAGAAGAGGCCGAAGAAAAAGCAGCCCAGCTGGAAGCTTATCTCCAAGAGTTTTATGATATCATACAAGATCAAGGTATGCAAGTTGAGGTGGGCGCCATCAAGACTCTTCAAAATTTGGCAACAGGCGCCTTTTATGAGGAGGCTCTAATCCGGCTAGACAAGCTGATGAGTGCAGCAGGAATGACGGATGATAAAAACATAGGCCAGTTTATTATTGAGAATCTAGAGAAGATTGTCGATCAGAGAATGCCCGATCTCAATTTCGAAGCTCGCAAGCTTCTGTATAGGCGAATGTATGGCGAGTATTATGATATCAAAGGAGGACCATCCAAGGCCAGCCGCGGCATTCACACAGCAGGCATTCTTAAAGCTATTCCGGAGCGCACTCCCGAAACAGAAGCGCTTATAAAGGACCTTACATCAAACGCTGCCTCTATTATTGGAGAAATACTAGCGCCTCTGGAGGATATTGTTCACGACTTCTCGGTTGAAATGCTCAGGGGGCTTGAAAGTGCTTTTATAGTTGATAATCAAAAAGAGGTTGAAGAACTGCGTAAAAAAATAACGCACATTATTGACACTGTCGAGGGCTCCCACAGCCCTGCGGCCAAAGCGTTTTTAGCCAAACACATGAGAAAGCTTAAGGGCGCCGACAAAATCGTTACTGCCGCTGAAGGGTTTGTGTTTGATTTTGACGGCCACACCTACAAATTTACTGGCAACTTTGCCCCAATGAATCAGCTTCTGGGTCTGCAGAACTTTCCAGGCTCCAGGCCTGGAATTCCAGCGGACTTGTTTGATGATCTTGTCCCACTCAACGAAGCATTTACCCACAAAGGAAACGAGTTCCTCTTTATTCCGGGGGGCTTTAAACCTCCCCACAAGGGCCACTTACATTTAATCACAAAAGCTGTAGAAAGACTTCCTGGCGCGAAGCCGTTTTTGGTAACAGGAGAAATACCGCGAGATAGTGTGACACTTCCTCAATCGATGTCTATGCTCAAGATATTGCTGCAAGATAAGTCCGATTTAAATCTCGATGATATGTCTATCATTACTATTCCTGCCGGCGGCCTCGTAGTATTAGATCAGGACGGGCAGCCCCTAAAAAACGCTGACGGGGACGCAAGGTATTCCAATAGCCCACTCCAGGGTATATACAACTCTGCACTGGGGCTCCCTAAAGAGTCTACAGTTTATATTGCATCTAGTACTGCCGATCGCAAGCATGCCGACATAGGACAGAGTATTAAAAGGGCGAGACCCGACCTGACAGTTAAGGCTCTTGCTATCGATCCGCTCCCGGGGCTGAAGGAAGGGGAAAAGATGAGCGCGAGTGATATGCGCACCGCTCTGTTAGACGGAGATCTTAAAAAGTTTACCAGCTTCTTGCCCGATGAGTCTAAAGAGCGCGCCGAATACATATTTACACGCATTCTTGGTGGAGAGCCCATAGAGCAGGACGAGGAGGAAGAGCCTTTGGCGGAATCCTTTCGTGCCGATGATCTTTATGGGTTGATTGATGAGGTAATCGAAGAAATGTCAGCAATGTCAGGAGGAACTGCACAGAGCGCAGCTACTTCAAGCTCGGGCAAGAGTCCATGGGTAGACTTTGATGCCGAGGAAGAGAACGAAAAACAAAAAAAGCATCAGAGATTAAAAGGAAAGAAAGAAGAACTAGTTGGAGAAGTAATAAACTACTTACTTAACAAAGAGGCAACACTATGATCAATCGACAAGAATTTATGCAAGAACTGCAGCTTCGAAAGCACATTCGCGAAGCCATTAAAGTAGTTCATGCACACAGGGAGACCCAGCAAACAGTCGCATTACGAGAAGAGCAGGAACTGCGCACTGTCATCCGGCAGCTAATTAAAGAAGCCGACCCGGCTGTTGCGACTGCTGCCCCTCATTCCAACACGGGCATTAATGCGCTAGAAGACCTCTTTAAAAACACTAATCTTTTAACTGTCCTTCGGACGGGTTATAAATCTCTTACCAGCAAGAAAGAGCAGCGAGAGTCATATAAAAATCACATTCTCACTGCTGTTGACTCATCCATCGAAGTACAAGACTCTCTTTTTGATAGTTCCGAGTCCGAACTCCAAGAAGCTGTGGATATTGAGGTAGGTGCCCCCGAAGACAATCCGGCATTTATCGATGTGGAAAAGAAAGAAGTGACCCCCGAAGAAGAAGTAGAAGGTTTTACGATTTCTGGGCAAGATAAGACAGGACGCAATAGGGCATATACCGATTATAAAGATATTGAAAAGAACTTAATAACTGCTTTTGATGATCTGGATGATCCTGACGATCGTCAGATGTTTAAAGAGTATTTGCTCACCAACCTCAAGCTCTACTTTGAGCGGTTTGAAGAGGAGCTTCAGACGGACCTGCCCGCGCCGGATATTGAAACCCCTGCTGGGGCAGACATTGCGTCCGAGCCCCCAGATGAAGATTTGGGCCTCGGTCTTCAAGAGGACGTCGCCAATCTAAACATGGAAGAGATTGTTGAATGGTTACTCTCAAACGACACGAAAAAGTAGGTCGTAATCGATATTTTAGCGTTTCACGCAAACTAAGAAAAGAAGGAAAATCCTCCGAAGAATTCGAAGCCATGCTTTCGGCCTTAACACTGGAGGACATTATAGCTTTAAGATTAGAACTGGCCGCCAGAATGACCAGAGGAAAAATCCATGGGATTCTTTTATGGAAGTCCCTTCCGGACATTATCAAAGACGCCACACTAAAAGCTTCCCTGGGAATTACTAAAACCAGAAAAGATGCTATTAGAGTACTAGGAATCTCTGAGAGGAACTTTAAAAAAGCTATTAAAAAATATGATGCCATTAACTATTTTCTCGAAGAAGATGATATATAATATACTATATTAGAGGGGGTGTTAAGGTCTCGACAGGGTAAAAGAGTCTGTATAAGAGTGCAAGCTGTGCAAGTTCTGGAAATCACATAAAACTTTACAGAAAAAAAATATAACTGCCAATAATGCAGAATACGATTTAGCCCTAGCTGCTTAATCCTTGGTTGCTCTTCATACCAAGTGTCCAAGAAGAGCTTATTGAGAGAACCGCTTTTGTTAGTTTTTTGCGAGATATTAGATTGAAAAAAATTGACTATTTTGGTTGTTTAGAAAAACAATACTAAGCTTGTGAATGACTTGAAGGACGAATGCTTTGGACGTGGGTTCGATTCCCACCACCTCCACCATAAAAAAATGAAGAAGATACCCCTATTACTATTACTCTTATTGCTTATACCTACTAATATATTTGCCACCACTCCTATTATCGAGGGGCTGGATAGCCTTAAGGTATCACAAAATAAATTGCAGCAAGTCGCGGCGTGGAAAAGAATACCGGCAGTCGTGGTGTGCAGTGCTGCGCCCGTTGAAAGACAACAGGTTGTAAAAACACTAGATATGTGGAAAAAGCTTGGATATGTCTTTTATTCTGGCATTTATTTTAAAGACTCTATGGCTGCAACTATATGTCGAAGTACTGATCTTCAAGGATACATTATTGTCGATTTGGTAACACAAGAGACATTTGGGAAAGATGATGATCTTGCCGTAACACATTTTTATATTGATAACGACACACGCGAAATTCATTGGGCCAAGATTTATCTGAAAATCAACGTCGAGGAGAGGGTCTTAGAGCACGAATTCGGCCACGCCCTCGGGTGGATGCACAGCAAAAAACCAGGACACTTGATGCACGAAAAGTGGATTCGGGGCGGCTGGGAAACAGACGGTCTTAAAAAATAATATATTGGTATCATTCTCACAATATTTGTGATAGAATGATATACTATATAATATATGAAGAAAATACTTATAAGTATATTAATGAGCTCATTGCTATGGGGATGTGCACATATTAATGGT